>LZQO01000025.1_pt1 | contig 41048 bp, 46 predicted proteins | sample 768571 | NCBI WGS metagenome assembly LZQO01 (sample SAMN05207081, study PRJNA324507) | oil field metagenome | isolation source: sample BH-FW-10 from oil reservoir | place: India: Bombay High | collected 2015-12-01
GATGAACCGTGCTGGATCGGGAAAATCGGTCTGCGAGCGAGGCGTTCCCCGCAGGCGCGGGGATGAACCGCCGTTTCCGTCCCAGGCTCGCCGCGCGGCGTAGCGTTCCCCGCAGGCGCGGGATGAACCGCCGTTTCCGTCCCAGGCTCGCCGCGCGGCGTAGCGTTCCCCGCAGGCGCGGGGATGAACCGGATGGCAGCTTCATCGACCTCGACATGAAGTAGCGTTCCCCGCAGGCGCGGGGATGAACCGACCGGCCTCACATGCGCGTGCGATCCGCTATGCGTTCCCCGCAGGCGCGGGGATGAACCGCAAAGCGCAGCGGCGTGACGGTCAGGGAGATGGCGTTCCCCGCAGGCGCGGGGATGAACCGGCCACCTATACAGCGACCCGCGCCAACGCTGGGCGTTCCCCGCAGGCGCGGGGATGAACCGTACGCCGCCGCAGCTTCGTCGCTACGAACAACGCGTTCCCCGCAGGCGCGGGGATGAACCGCAGGCAGGAATCCCCGGGGTTCGCCTCGGGTGGGCGTTCCCCGCAGGCGCGGGGATGAACCGTGCCCGGCCTGCGACCGCGTGGGCCGGCTGGAGCGTTCCCCGCAGGCGCGGGGATGAATTCAAGAGGCTGGCGACCCCGTGTCTACCTCGAGCCGCGGGCGTGTCCATGGCGGAGCGAGGCTCGGTGTAGCGTTTCCATTGGCCGCCTGCAGGCATCGGCCGCGCGGTGGTGCTGGCGCGGCTACACTCGATGCGCTGGGCGGAAAACGCTGCCTCGTGGGCGTTCTTGTCCGCGGTAATTTTTCTGCCTGGCGTCTTGTGCTTAGCTGCCGGTGACGGCGTGCTCGCCGGGGCTCAGCGGGACGGTCGACCTTGGTATAGCTGTCGAAATGGCCCGGGTCCCTAGAATGGGGTTGTGATCGGCGCGTTCCGCCAGGGGGCGGAGCGAACCTTTAAAGGCGAGCCGGCAGGTCTGCCGCGGCACTCGGCCATACGCCGTCAGGTTATGCAAAGGGTATCGAGAACCGACCACGGACGAATTCAGAACAATTTCAGAGGTGTTGCATGGCAACGGATTTGAGCAAGTACATTCGCAATGCTGCGTTCATCGACAAGGTGGTATCCGCCCAAGAGGCGGCCTCCTGGATCGAGGACGGCATGACGCTGGGCATGAGCGGCTTCACCCTGTTCGGTGAGCCGAAGGTGTTTCCCAAGGCGCTGTCCGAGCGTGGCCAGCATGAAAAGTTCAAGGTGAACCTGTTCACCGGTGCCTCCATGGGGCCCGCCGCTGACCAGTCCATGGCCGAAGCCGGCATCATCAACAAGCGCATCCCGTATCAGGCAACGCGGTTCAGCGCAAGAAGATCAACGCCGGCGAGATTCTCTACATCGACCAGCACCTGTCGCACACCGCCGAGCTGCTGCGCCAGGGCGTGCTGCCGCAGGTCGATTTCGCCGTGATCGAAGCGGCCGCGATCACCGAGGACGGGCAGATCATCCCGACCGGCTCGGTGGGCAACTCGCCGATCTTCGTACAGAACGCCAAGCACGTGATCATCGAGCTGAACACGTCCGCTCCGCGCGAGTACGAAGGCATGCACGACATCTACATCCCCGGCCCGGCGGGCGAGGATAGCCGCAAGGACATCCCGGTCTACAACGTCAGCAAGCGTATCGGCTCCATCGGCATTCCGGTCGACCCGGCCAAGGTGCGCGGCATCGTCCTGTCCAGCGAGCCGGATATCCCGTCGCCGCTGTTCGAACCGAACGCCGAGACCCAGAAAATCGCCGACAACCTGCTGGATTTCCTGCGCCAGGAAGTGAAGCTCGGCCGTCTGACCAACAGCCTGGCGCCGCTGCAGTCCGGCGTCGGCTCGGTGGCCAACGCGGTGCTGGCCGGCATGAAGACCTCCGAGTTCAAGGACCTGACCGTCGCTTCCGAAGTGCTGCAGGACGGTGTGTTCGACCTGATCGACGCCGGTGTGGTGAAGTTCGCCGCGGGCACGGCCTTCTCGCTGTCGAAGAAGCGCGTGGAAACCCTCGCCACCGACATGGCCAAGTACGCCGACAAGGTGGTGTTCCGTCCGCAGGAAATTTCCAACCACCCGGAAGTGATTCGTCGCCTGGGCATCATCTCCTTCAACACGGCGCTGGAGGCGGACATCTACGGCAACGTGAACTCCACGCACGTCAACGGTACGCACATGATGAACGGTATCGGCGGTTCGGGTGACTTCGCCCGCAACGCGCGTATCAGCATCTTCGTGACCACCTCGACGGCGAAGGACGGCAAGGTTTCTTCGATCGTGCCGTTCGTCACCCACGTGGACCACACCAACCACGACGTCGACGTCATCATCACCGAGCAGGGCTATGCGGACCTGCGTGGCCTGGCGCCGGTCGAGGCTGCGGCGCGGGTCATCGAGAACTGCATGCACCCGGACTACAAACCGCAGGCGCTGGCTTACCTCGAGGAAGCGAAGCAGCGCGGTGGGCACACCCCGCACGTGCTGGAGAAGGCCTTCTCCTGGCATCGCCACTTTGCCGAGCACGGCACCATGCTGATGGACAAGTAACCGTGAACGGCGGCCTGCGAGAGCAGGCTGCCGAGCCGGTGTGCAGCGAGATCCGACGCCAGTCGCTGGCGTCGGATTTTTTTGCCCGAACGGCGCCGGGCATTGCCGGCATTGGCCGGGCTGGCGCGTATACATCCGTCACCAAATGCAGCCAAGATAGGCGCAGGTATCTAGCCGGGACTTGTCATGACTGCTATCGAATCCAGAACCTTTACCGTTGCCGCGAGTGCCGAGGCGGCCGTCGACCAGCTGGCCGAGCTGCATGCCCAGGCGACGACGGCGCTGAATCAGGCGCTCAAGCGTTATATCTCCGCGCGTACCGAGCCCAATGCGGCCGAGCGCACCTGTTCCGTTACCCGGAGCTGCGGCTGACCTACCAGTGCCATGGCGAGGTGCCGGCCTCCACGCGTGCCTATGCCAAGGTCCAGGCGCCGGGCGTCTACGCCGTGACGGTCACCCAGCCGGCCGCCTTTCGCAATTACCTGCTCGATCAGCTGCGCCCGTTGATGCGCGATTTCAACGTGCAGGTCGAAGTGGGCATGAGCGAGCGCAACATCCCCTATCCCTACGTGATCGAGCAGGGCGACGAGCTGGCTGGCAGCGGGGTGACCGCCGCCGAACTCGCACGGGTGTTTCCCAGCACCGACCTGTCGGCGGCCACCGATGACATCGCCGACGGCCTGTACGACTGGGAGAATGCCGATCCCTACCCGCTGGCGCTGTTCGATGCGGCGCGGGTGGATTTCTCGCTGCGCCGGCTGGTGCACTACACCGGCAGCGACTGGCGCCATGTGCAGCCATGGATCCTGCTGACCAACTACCACCGCTACGTCGATCAGTTCATCCGCCACGGCCTCGACGTGCTGCGTGAGGACAGTCGCTTCGTGCGCATGGTGCTGCCGGGCAACGTCGTGGTCGAACGCGGCATGGACGAAGGCGAGGCGCAGGCGATCATTGGCGGCGTGCTCTGGCATCGCTACCAGATGCCGGCGTACCACCTGATCGCCGAGGACGGCCATGGCATCACCCTGGTCAACATCGGCGTCGGGCCGTCCAACGCGAAGAACATCACCGATCACCTCGCCGTGCTGCGCCCGCATTGCTGGCTGATGATCGGCACTGTGGCGGCCTGCGGCAGTCGCAGTCGATCGGCGACTACGTGCTGGCGCACGCTACATGCGCCGCGACGGGATTCTCGATCGCGTGCTGCCTCCGAACATTCCGCTGCCGCGTTGGCCGAGGTGCAGCTGGCGCTGCAGAACGCCGCCGCGCAGATCACCGGCGAACAGGGTGATGCGCTGAAGAAGCGTCTGCGCACCGGCACGGTGCTGACCTACGACGACCGCAACTGGGAGCTGCGCTGGGCGCAGGAGCGGCCGTTCATCAACCTGTCGCGGGCCGTGGCGGTGGACATGGAAAGCGGCACCATTGCCGCTCAGGCTACCGCCTGCGGGTGCCGTACGGCACCTTGCTGTGCGTGTCGGACAAACCGCTGCACAGCGAGATCAAGCTGCCGGGCTCGGCCAACGCGTTCTACGAGCGCGCGGTGACCCAGCACCTGAAGATCGGCATCTGCGCGCTGGAGCTGTTGCGCTGCCAGCTCAACTCGCTGCACTCGCGCAAGCTGCGCAGCTTCGACGAGCCGCCGTTCCGCTAGGCGGCTCGCCGTGCTGGCGACCGGAAGGCCCCGTCAGTCCTTGAGGAAGTCGGGCAGTTTCGGGTCGCCTTTGGCTGGCAGGCTGTAGGCGATCACATAGTCACCCGGCGGCGTTTCCATGAAGTGGTGGCCGCCGGCGACGATGACCAGGAACTGGCGTCCGTCGACCTCGTAGGTCATCGGCGTGGCCTGGCCACCGGCGGGCAACGCGTCTTCCCAGACCACTTCGCCGGTGTCGATGTCGATGGCACGGATCAGGTTGTCGGTCGCCGCCGCGATGAAGATCAGCCACCCGCGGTCACCACCGGGCCGCCGTTGTTGGGAGTGCCAATGGTCACCGGAAGATGCGAGGCGATGCCGAACGGCCCGTTGCGCCGTGCAGTGCCGAGCGGCTCGTTCCACAGCACTTTGCGCGTCTGCAGGTCGATGGCCATGATCCCGCCGAACGGCGGCTCCGTGCAGGGGACGCCGGTGAAGCTGTTGCGCCAGGCCTGGATCGACACCGCATAGGGCGAGCCCGACTGGGGCACCGAACCGCCCGAGGAGGTGGTGCCGCCAGGTACGCCGAGCGGCACCATGCCGCGCTTGTCGGCCTCCTCGCGCGGGATGAGCTGGTCATGCATGGCGATGTGGTTGTAGTTCAGCACCAGGATGTTGCGCGCGGTGTCGACCGCCGCGCCGCCCCAGTCGTTGCCGCCGTTGTAGCTCGGCCACTGGATGAAGGCCTGGTCGGCGCTCGGTGGGGTGTACATGCCCTGGTAGTTGGCGCGCTTGAACTGGATGCGGCACCACAGCTGGTCCAGCGGCGTGACGCCCCAGGCGTCGGCTTCGGTCAGTTCCTCGCGCGGCATGCTCGGCATGCCGGTGGAGACTGGCTGGGTCTGCGACAGCGTCTCGTCAGGCAGGGTGCTGGCCGGTACCGGGCGCTCTTCCACCGCGGTCAGCGGTTCGCCGGTGCGTCGGTCGAGGACGAAGATGTCGCCCTGCTTGGTCGGCAGGATCAACGCCGGTGAGGTGCGCCCGTCCTGCGCCGGGAAGTCGACCAGTGTGCCCTGCGAGCCGAGGTCGTAGTCCCAGACGTCGTTGTGCACGGTCTGGAACACCCAGCGCACCTCACCGCTAGTGACGTCGAGCGCGACCAGCGCGGTGGAGTACGGCTTTTCGAACTCGCGGCGGTTTCCGCTCCAGTAATCCACCGCGGAGTTGCCCATCGGCACGTAGACCAGGCCGAGCGCGTCGTCGCCGGTAAAGCTGGTCCAGGCGTTCGGCGTGCCGCGGGTGTACACCTCGTCGCCTTCCGGCAGGCCGGTCTTTCCAGGCCGGCCCATGTCCCAGGCCCAGGCCAGCTCGCCGGTCACCGCGTCATAGCCGCGGATCACCCCGGATGGGGCATCCTCTTTCTGCCCGTCGAGCACCTGGTGCCCGACCACGGCCACGCCGCGCACGATGGCGGGCGGCGAGGTCACGGCGACGTAGCCGGGCACCGAGTCGCCCATGCCCTCCATCAGGTCGACGTGGCCGCCATCGCCGAAGTCGGCACAGGGCTGGCCGGTGTCGGCATCGACCGCGATCAGCTCGGCATCGAGCGTGCCTTCGATGATGCGGCGCTTGCAGGCGGCATCCGCTGGCGCATCCGGCACCTCGTAGTAGCTCACGCCGCGGCAGGTCGCCGAGTAGGGGATGTGGTCGGTCGATACCTTGGGGTCGTAGCGCCAGCGCTCCCGCCCGGTGCCGGCATCGAGCGAGACCAGCACGTTCAGCGCGTCGCACAGGTAGAGGTTGTCGCCCACCTTCAGCGGTGTGGTCTCGGGCGCCCACTTCTTGTCGAGCACCGCCTGCTCGGGCAGGTTGCCGGTGCGATAGCCCCACACCGGCTTGAGTTCGGCGACGTTGTCGCGGTTGATCAGGTCAAGTGGCGAATAGCGCGTGGCGGCCTTGTCGCGGCCATAGGCGGTCCAGTCGCCTGCTGGCGGTTTGCCGGTCGTAGCCGGTGCGAGGGTCGTGCTCGGCTCCAGGCCCGGATCGGCAGCGGGTTGCTGGGCATGCCCGAGGGGAAGCCAGGCGAATGTCAGCAGGCTCAGGCAGGTGGCGATGCGCTTCATGCGTGCACCTCCCGCGCGTTGTGGCGGCGGAGCAGGGGACGAAGGCCAGGCTGAGCAGGGCGATCACGGCGAGCGCCAGCACGCGCGGCAGCAAGGCCCAGGGATCGAGCCCGACCTCCCAGAGCGCCCAGACCACCGTGCCGATGAACACCAGCCAGTACAGCCAGACGCCGCTCAGGCGTTGCAGGAACAGCAGCACGCCGGAGACCAGCATGCCGGCGCCGGCGAGCAGGTAGTACCAGGAGCCGCCCAGGGTGATCAGCCAGAGCCCGCCCGCAGCGAGCGCGAGGCCGAACAGGGCGACGATGAGCGCAAAGATTTTCAGTGCCCAGTAGGTGAAACCCTGGGCGTGGGGCGATGCAGGCACGTGGCGCTTCCTCCTGTGACCGGTGGATGAGCCGCCGTCGGCGGGGTGACTCAGATTTGGGGTCCGGGAGGGAGGCTCGAGTTCCGTGAATGTTTCGATTTGTGTCCGATCAGGCCGCGAGCAGCCAGGCGCCAGTCAGGACAGAGGCGACGCCGGCGATGCGTACCAGCGGTGCGGCGGCCTGCGGCAGGCTGCGTGCCACGGCATAGCCTGCCGCATGCAAGGCGGCGGTGGCAGCGACGAAGCCGGCGGCATAACCCCAGGGGCTCGACAGCGCCGGCAGCTCCAGGCCGTGGGCGACGCCATGGCTGGCGGCGAACAGCGCGGTCAGCCCCGCGGCGATGGCCACCGGCGGGCGTACCGCCAGCGCGACCAGCAAGCCCAGCGCCAGCACCGAGCCGGCGATGCCGGTTTCCATCAGCGGCATCTCGATGCCGGCAAAGCCGAGCAGCCCGCCAAACAGCATGGTGGCGACGAAGGTCAGCGGCAGCGCCCAGCGCGCGGCGCCCTGCTGCTGCGCGGCCCAGAGCCCGACGGCGAGCATCGCCAGGAGGTGGTCGAGGCCGAAGAGTGGATGGGCGAGGCCCGACATGACGCCGGCATGGTCATGCCCGGGGTGGGCGAAGGCCAGCGCCGGGCTGAGCAGCAGGGTGGTGGCAATAAGGATTTTTCTGTTCAGGTTCATTCGGTGTTCCCTCCGGTGTGTGCGTGCGAATCGTCGCGAGGCTTCGCGGTTCGTCTCTGTAGGCCCAGCTTGCTGGCGCCGGGCTTTGATCCTTGCTGTTGGCGAGCAAGCTCGCGCCTACGGTGGCGTGGTGCTTGTGGCTGCGCGAGTTAACTCGCGTCGCCTGGCCGACTCGGTTCGGGCATGGCGCCTCCGATGCGGGGGTCAGGCGGCGCTGAGCATTCCCTGCGTCTCGATGAAGGCGATGATCTCGTCCAGCCCCTGGCCGACCTTCTGGTTGCTGAACACGAACGGCCTGTCGCCGCGCATCTTGCGGGCGTCGCGATCCATCACCTCCAGCGAGGCGCCGACCATGGGCGCCAGGTCGACCTTGTTGATCACCAGCAGGTCGGACTTGCAGATGCCCGGGCCGCCCTTGCGTGGCAGCTTGTCGCCGGCCGAGACATCGATGACGTAGAGCGTCAGGTCCGACAGCTCCGGGCTGAAGGTCGCCGAGAGGTTGTCGCCGCCGGATTCGACGATGATCAGGTCCAGCCCCGGGAAGCGCCGGTTGAGCTGCTCGACCGCCTCGAGGTTGATCGAGGCATCCTCGCGGATCGCCGTGTGCGGGCAGCCGCCGGTTTCCACGCCGATGATCCGCTCGGGCGCCAGCGCCTCATTGCGCACGAGGAACTGGGCGTCTTCCTGGGTGTAGATGTCGTTGGTGACCACGGCGATGTTGTAGCGATCGCGCAGGGCCTGGCACAGGGCGAGGGTCAGCGCGGTCTTGCCGGAACCGACCGGGCCGCCGATACCGACGCGCAGGGGTTGGCTGTTCATGAGTGTTCTCCTCTGGAAGGCGGTGTGGCTGCCTCGGGGTTGATGCGAAAGGGTGGGCCGCTGCCGATTGGGGCAGGGGGATGGGATTCGTTGGGTGAGGGGGGGGATCGTAGCCGCGCTCTGCGTAGCACCGCGCAAGGCGCAGAGCGCCTTGGATAAAATTCGGGCTTGGATGGTGGATGGTGGCGTACGCAGCGTTGTCAGGCGCTGCGCTTTCCTCGGCTGGGACTGCAGGTTGCGCCTCGCACGGCGCGTCACTTTTTCTTGTGTGGCCAAGAAAAAGTAACCAAAAAGAAGGCCACCCCTGCATCCGGGTTTTGCTGCGCAAAACTCCCCTCCCTCCGGCGTTACTCCGGGGGCCGTCGCGAAGGGCGTCCCTGTCCCTTCACTCCTCGCTCGGCGTCCTGCGCAGCACCTACGCTCGGCCTCCTGAAGGGGATTCGGGACCGAGTCGTCTGGAGGATATGAAGCAAGGGAAGCGAAACGCTTTGCTTGTTTGCGTGAGTGCGGACTAACAGGCGACGCAAAACTAGGCCGAATGGATTCCGCGTGGAGGGGCGCGAAGTCCGTAGGTGGGTAATGCGGAGCTTACCCACAGGTTTGAAAAGTAATACGCCACGGCCGGGCGAGAACTTGCTTATAGCCAGCGGTGGAAAATGCTGCGCAGTTTTCCACCCTACATTGCGTCGCACTGGCGTTCGCTTATCCATCCGCGGACTGGCAGGCAGGACCCGATTCCCCGTCAGGAGGCTGAGCGGACTCGTTGCGTAAGGGGAAGAGCCGCATGGATGCGGCGAAAGGACTGAGGCGTCCCCGCTTAAAGGGCCATGGATGGCTCTTGTAAGCCGGCCCCTGGAGCGGCGATGGAGTGAACGAACCCTGCGCGTAGCGCAGGGCTGGATGCAGGGGCGCACCTTCTTTTGCTTGCTTTTCTTTGCGCGTGCAAAGAAAAGTAAGGCGCCGTGAGAGGCGCAACCTGCCGCTCGCGCCGAGGAACGCGCGGAGCGCCGGCACTCAGGCAGAAAGCCAACAGTTTCGCGGCCTAGATTCCTTCGCGTTGGTTCGGTGAATACCGTGCACCACGAGTAACCATCGGGTTCGTGAGCAGCGCTCGCTCCTACAGACGCGCACGGCAAAGCCGGACTCGATCCACTCATGACCTGAACAACCGACTGTACTGCCGCTCATGCGCCATGCTGGTCAGCACCAACCCGAACGGCGCGCTGCCCCATTCCCGCTCCGGCAGTTCGCGGGCCTCCCGCTGCGCCTGGCTCAGGACCGGCAACAGCCGCGAAGTCAACCGCTGCGCCGCCTGCTGCCCCAGCGGCAGGGTCTTCATCAGTACGGCGAGCTGGTTCTCCAGCCAGCCCCACAGCCAGGCGGCCAGCGCCTCGCTCGGCGGGATACGCCAGGCGCGGGCGGCCAATGCCCAGCTCAGCGCCAGGCCGGCTCGCGAATGCGGCGAGCAGGCGCGGGCTGGCCCGTCCAGCTCCGGCAGGCCGTCGAGCAACTGGCCGAGTGAATAGCCCATCTGCCGGCTTTCCAGCTGCAGCTCCCGGGTTTCTCGGCTGGCGCGATGGCGTTCGGCGAGCACGGCGAGCGCCGACCAGTCCTCGCGTGCCGCGGCCTTGCAATGCGCGAGCAGCAGAGGCGCCTCGAAGCGCGCCAGGTTCAGCAGCAGTTGATCCTCGAGCCAGGTGGCGGCCTGCTCCGGCGTGGCGACCAGGCCTTGTTCGACCGCCATTTCCAGCCCCTGCGAATAGCTGTAGCCGCCGATCGGCAGCTGCGGGCTGGCCAGGCGCAACAGGCCCCAGGCCGCCGGGCTGTTCACCTGTGCGCTCCGAACTGGTGCAGCCGTGGCGCGTAGCTGAACTCCGCCTCGCCGGCATGTGAATGGTGATGGCCGCCACCGTAGGCACCGTGTTCGGGCTGGAAGGGCGCCTCGATCGATTCGACGGTCGCCCCCAACTGCAGCAGCATGTCCTTGAGTACGTAATCGTCGAGCAGGCGCAGCCAGCCGTCGCCGATCTGCAGGGCGACATGGCGGTTGCCGAGGTGGTAGGCGGCGCGGGTCAGCTCGAAGGCGCTGCGGCAGGTCACATGCAGCAGCTGCTCGGCGCGTGCGCGCACCCGGACGATGCGCCCGTCCTTGGCCAGCAGGCACTCACCGTCGGCGAGCGGCGCCTGGCCGCGCTCGAGGAACAGACCGACTTCTTCACCGCTGCTGCTGAAGCAGCGCAGGCGGCTCTTGCTGCGTGCGTCGTAGGTCAGTTCGAGTTCGGCCTGCCAGCTGTCGCAGGCAGGGGTGCGGCTGTGTATCACCAGCATGGGGGCATCCGTCGTTGAGATGCCGGTGATACAGCAAGCGGCTTGCCAAGCCGCCGCAGCGCCCGCCAATCGGGCGCCCATGGCCCTCGACCGGGCACGGCTGTCCTGCCGCGGAGGCCGGGGCTGTGTCGTTTTGGTGCGGCCTTCGGCAGGCCGGCTGCCAAGCGCCCCTTACTGGTGCAGGCTGCGCACCATGTACACCGCCGGGATGCGGTAGCTGGCCAGATGCGCCTGCTGCCGCGAATCGAGCGCCTCGTGGGGCTCGTAGCCCTGGCGCGACCAGAAGGCCTCGGAATCCTGCACCGAGACCAGCGCCGAATAGCGCAACCGGCTGCTCCGGGCCTGCTCGAGATTGCGCCGCACCAGCGCCGGGCCGACGCCGCGGCCGCCGGCGCGTGGCGCTACCGCGAGGTCGTGCAGATAAAGGCAGTTCGGCTCGTCGTATTGCTCGAACTCGCCGTCCAGCGGGGTCACCTTGCCGACCCGCGAGTGGTAGGCGAACAGGTAGGCACACACGCCGTCGGCGTCTTCGGCGACCCAGGCCAGCTGGGGAAAGGCTTGCAGACGGCTGCGAATCACCGCTTCGTCTTCCAGAACTTCGGCTGCATAGACCTGGGCCTGAATGCGCAGCACGGCAGGAATGTCGCCCTCCTGCATGGGTCTCAACTCGTACATCGCTTTGCTACTCGAACACCGCTGGATGGCCGCGCGGCCCGGCAAAGGGCGGCGATGATAGCCGATTCCGCCGCGCGGGTGTCGGCGGGCCGGGCCTTCGATCCGCCAAACGGAATGATCGCCGCCTGACGTGACAGCCTGATGAGGGCATAATCGTTAGTCGCCTATCGACATCGACGGTCCTGTGCCTTGACTGAAAACCGCCATCCGCTTTACGGCGTGCTGCTGATTCTGCTGTCCGGGCTGGTGCTGGCCAGCCACGACGGACTCTCCAAGCACCTCACCCAGTTCTATCCGGTGTTTCTCGTGGTCTGGGCCCGCTATCTGTCGCAGACGCTGCTGATGTTCGCGCTGTTCACGCCGCGCATGGGGCGGCGCCTGCTGCAGACCCGGCGGCCCTGGCCGCAGCTGCTGCGTGGGCTGAGCCTGGTGGGTGTCAGCCTGACCTTCATCAGTGGCCTGCGTTACATCCCGCTGGCCGAGGCCACGGCGGTCATCTTCCTGACACCGCTGCTGGTCACCATCGCCTCGGCCTGGCTCGGCGAGAAGGTCAGCACCGCGCAGTGGCTGGCCGTCGCGGTGGGGTTCGTCGGCGTACTGATCGTGGTGCGCCCCGGCGGTGCGCTGTTCACGCCTGCGGTGCTGCTGCCGTTCGCCGCGGCGCTGTGTTTCACCTGCTACCAACTGGTGACGCGCCGCCTGGCCGAGACCGATCATGCGGTGACGAGCAACCTGCTCACCAGCCTGGTAGGCACCCTGGTGCTGAGCGTGCTGGTGATCTTCAACTGGCGTACGCCGACGCCGCAGGACGCGCTGGCAATGGGCCTGCTCGGGGCGATGGCGATGCTCGGCCATCTGCTGCTGACCAATGCCTTCCGCTTCGCCAGCGCCGCGACCCTGGCGCCGTTCACCTATGGGCAGATCCTGTTCGCCGGGCTGGTCGGCCTGATCGCCTTCGGTCACGTGCCGGACCGGGGTGCGCTGCTGGGCATGGTGATCATCATCGTCAGTGGGTTGTGCATGGCCTGGGTCCAGCGGGCGCAGGCCCGGCGGTTGGCGGCATCGGGAGGCTGAGCGCGGATTGTGTCTTTTGACCGTCCGGACAGCTTCCCAGTAGACAGAACATGGGCCCGCGCCCTGCATTCGGTCGGCTCCGGCATTCACCCGCCGGCCGCGGCCGGAGCGAGCATAACGGCGCGGCCCGCCTTGCGTGGTAGTTCAATTCAGGTAACCAGAACAATGCAAAGACATTCCCACCACAGCCTGCGCCGCGACTTCCGCCAGCTGCTGGCTTCCGACCGTTGCTATTCGACGGCTTCGGTGTTCGACCCCATGTCGGCGCGCATCGCCGCCGACCTCGGCTTCGAAGTCGGCATTCTCGGCGGCTCGGTCGCCTCGCTGCAGGTGCTCGCCGCGCCGGACTTCGCGCTCATCACCCTCAGCGAATTCGTCGAGCAGGCCACGCGCATCGGCCGCGTTGCGCGTCTGCCGATCATTGCCGACGCCGACCACGGCTATGGCAACGCGCTGAACGTGATGCGCACGGTGATCGAGCTGGAGCGCGCCGGCATCGCCGCGCTGACCATCGAAGACACCCTGTTGCCGGCCAAATTCGGCCGCAAGTCCACGGACCTGATCGGCATGTTCGAGGCGGTCGGCAAGATCCGCGCGGCGATCGAAGCGCGGGTCGATCCGGAGCTGGCCATCATTGCGCGGACCAATGCCGCGGTGATTGGCGTGGAAGAGGTCATCGCCCGCGCGCAGGCCTATGAAAAGGCCGGTGCCGACGGCATCTGCGTGGTCGGCGTGGAGGACTTCGAACACCTGGAGCGCATCGCCGAAAAGGTCAGCGTGCCGCTGATGCTGGTCACTTATGGCAATCCGCGTCTGCGTGACAGCGCACGGCTGGCGGCGCTCGGCGTACGCATCGTGGTCAACGGTCACGCCGCCTACTTCGCCGCGATCAAGGCGACCTACGACTGCCTGCGCGAGCAGCGCCAGATCGACGCCAGCGACCTCAGCGCTTCGGAACTCTCGGTCAAGTACTCGACGGCCGACGAATACATGGTCTGGGCCGAGGAATTCATGCAGGTCAAGGAATAGCAGGCCTCTCAGAACAGCAGGCGCTCGGCGCGGAAGGTGATCACCTCACCGCATTCGGCATTCATCCCCGAGTAGGCGCCGCACTCGTGGGGGCGCAGGTTGGAGTCGGTGTAGGACAGGTCCAGCTGGATGCCCAGCCAGGGGCGCGAGAGGTTCAGCGACCAGTCGCTGAACATGCGGACCTGGTCGCCGCCGGGCAGCAGGTGCGGAGCCTCCAGCGCGTGGGCTGCGTACTTCATGCGCACGCCCACGGCAAAGGGTGTCACCCGGCCAAGGTCCAGGTACAGCGTGCTGTCGGTGCGCCCGGCGGCGTCGCTCAGGGCCGCGCCGATACGCCTCTCGTCCAGGGTCAGGCCGGCGTAGTACTCGTTGCGGTCCCAGCTTTGCACTTCAGGAAAGCTGTAGCGGATGAGCCCCAACTCATAGCCCGGTGCGCCGCTCTGCGGTTGCGTGGCGTAGCCCAGATAGGAATTGAGCTCGAGCTGGTGGTCGGCACTGATGCCCGCGCTCGGCGACCACTGGCCGACGTACCAGCCGCTGGCATGGCTGAGGTCCAGCCCGCCATGAAAGGCACCGGCGGTGGTCGGTGCGACCAGGCCCTGGGCCATGCTGCGGGTCGGCGCCGTGCCAAGCTTGAGATCGAACTCGCCCAGGTCGCGCTCGATCACCCGCGTATCGGTGGCGCAACCGGCCAGGGCGGCGAGGCAGAGCGGCAAGAGAATCCTGGTCATGGTCCCGGCGAAGGTCGTTTCAGAGCGTGATCAGGCGGCGTCAAGCCGCATGGCAGAGCGGTCAGAGGATAACCAGCGAGGCCGCATGGCGGGCTCCGTTCGTCGATTGCCAGCGGGCCGCTCGACGAATGGGGCGTGCTGGCGGACTCTACCGAAGAGGTGACGAGACCCGAGCGGGAGGAGGCAGCCATGGCCACTGGTTGGGCCGGCGACGGCGCGGTGCAGGACCAGATCGACAGTACCATCGAGGATGCGGTGCAACGTGCGCGCAGCCGGCTCGGGCGAGGTGAGAGCCTGACGCGTTGCGAGGAATGCGACGCGAAGATCCCCGAGGCCAGGCGCCAGGCCGTGCCGGGGGTGCGGCTGTGCGTGAAATGCCAGGCCGAGCTGGACAAGCAGGAAGCCAAGTTCAGCGGCTACAACCGCCGCGGCAGCAAGGACAGCCAGCTGCGCTGAACGGCGCGAGCGACACCCTGCCCGGGTGGGCTGAAACCCAGCTACTGGATCACCCGGAGCGGCCGCTGTTTGCTGTTTGTAGGAGCGAGCTTGCTCGCGATCAGGGCTCGAGCGCTTCGCCAGCAAGCCTGCTGCTACGGGGGCGGTGCCCGGCGGAGCCGCCGAGCGGGTTATTCCAGCCTCGTAGGGTGGGCTTCAGCCCACCGAGTCGGGGTTGCGGCGGCGCCAGTTCAGACCAGCCAGGGTCAGAACAGGAAATAGCGCTGCGCCATCGGCAGCACCTCGGCCGGCTCGCACCAGAGCAATTGCCCGTCCGCACGGACCTGATAGTTCTGCGGGTCGACCTGGATGTCCGGCGTGTAGTCGTTGTGGATCAGGTCCTTCTTTTGCACCTGACGACAGCCCTTCACCACGCCGATCTTCTTCTTCAGCCCCAACTGTTCCGGCACGCCGGCTTCGAACGCGGCCTGGCTGATGAAGGTGAAGCTCGACGCGTGCAGCGAACCGCCGTAACTGGCGAACATCGGCCGGTAGTGCACCGGTTGCGGTGTCGGGATCGACGCATTGGCGTCGCCCATCAGGCTCGCGGCAATGGCGCCGCCCTTGAGGATCAGGCTCGGCTTGACGCCGAAGAACGCCGGGCGCCAGAGCACCAGGTCGGCCCACTTGCCCACTTCGATCGAGCCCACCTCGTGCTGACGCCGTGGGTGATCGCCGGGTTGATGGTGTACTTGGCGATGTAGCGTTTGGCGCGGAAGTTGTCGTTGCCCGCGCCGTCGCCGGGCAGGGCGCCGCGCTGCTTCTTCATCTTGTCGGCGGTCTGCCAGGTGCGGGTGATCACCTCGCCGACGCGGCCCATGGCCTGGCTGTCGGAGCTGATCATGGAGAACGCGCCGAGATCATGCAGGATGTCTTCGGCGGCGATGGTCTCGCGGCGGATGCGGCTCTCGGCGAAGGCCACGTCCTCGGCGATGCTCGGGTCGAGGTGGTGGCAGACCATGAGCATGTCCAGGTGCTCGTCGATGGTGTTCCGGGTGAACGGCCGGGTCGGGTTGGTCGAGCTGGGCAGCACGTTGGCGAAGCCGCAGGCCTTGATGATGTCCGGCGCGTGGCCGCCACCGGCGCCCTCGGTGTGGTAGGTGTGGATGGTGCGGCCCTTGAATGCGCCGAGGGTGGTCTCGACGAAGCCGGATTCGTTGAGCGTGTCGGTATGGATGGCCACCTGCACGTCGTACTGATCCGCCACGTTCAGGCAGTTGTCGATGGCCGCCGGGGTGGTGCCCCAGTCTTCGTGCAGCTTGAGGCCGATGGCGCCGGCCTTGACCTGTTCGATCAGCGGCTCGGGCAGCGAGGCGTTGCCCTTGCCGGTAAAGCCCATGTTCATCGGGAAGGCGTCGGCGGCTTTGAGCATCATCGCCATGTGCCAGGGGCCGGGCGTCACCGTGGTGGCGTTGGTGCCGGTAGCAGGGCCGGTGCCGCCGCCGATCATGGTGGTCACGCCGCTCATCAGCGCCTCTTCGATTTGCTGCGGGCAGATGAAGTGAATATGCGAGTCGATGCCGCCGGCGGTGAGTATCATGCCTTCGCCGGCGATCACTTCGGTGCTGGCGCCGATGGCGATGGTCACGTCGGCTGAATGTCCGGGTTGCCGGCCTTGCCGATGGCGGCGATGCGGCCGTCCTTGAGGCCCACGTCGGCCTTGACGATGCCCCAGTGGTCGAGGATCAGCGCGTTGGTGATCAGGGTATCGACCACTTCGGCGGCGCACAGCTGGCTCTGGCCCATGCCGTCGCGGATCACCTTGCCGCCGCCGAACTTCACCTCTTCGCCATAGGTGGTGAAGTCTTTTTCGACTTCGATCCACAGGTCGGTGTCGGCCAGGCGCACCTTGTCGCCGACGGTGGGGCCGAACATGTCGGCATAGGCTTGGCGGGAAATCTTCATCCGTATCGTCTCGCGTAGGGTGGATGGCCGAAGCCATCCACCGATCCTGTTCACGGTGGAAAAGCCTTTGGCGTTCTCCACCCTACGAAAAGCGCTGTGCCCTAGAGCGCGCCCATTACCCGCCCGGCGAAGCCGAACACTCGGCGCTCGCCGGCCAGCTCGACCAGCTCCACCTCGCGGCTCTGGCCCGGTTCGAAGCGCACCGCGGTGCCGGCCGGGATGTTCAGGCGCATGCCGCGCGAGGCGGCGCGATCGAAGGTGAGCGCGTCGTTGGTTTCGAAGAAGTGGTAGTGCGAACCGACCTGAATCGGTCGGTCGCCGCTGTTGGCCACGCAGAGGGTCAGGGTGCGGCGGCCGGCGTTGAGCTCGATCTCGCCGTCCTGGATCTGGTATTCGCCGGGAATCATGGTTGGGATGTCCTGTTCAGGGTCAGTTGCATCATGGTCAGGTCCAGCCAGCGGCCGAACTTGCAGCCGACCTGGCGCATCTGGCCGACGTGGATGAAGCCGAGCTGCTGGTGCATGTGCACCGAGCGCGGTTCTCGCTTTCGATAAAGGCGACCATGACGTGCTTCTCGAGCATGCGGGCGCGCTCGATCAGTGCCTTCATCAGGCTGCGGCCGATCCCGCTGCCGCGGTGGTCGGGGCTCACGTACACCGAGTTCTCCACGGTATGACGAAAGCCGTCGTGGGGGCGCCAGGGGCCGAAGGAGGCATAGCCGGCCACGCGGCCCCCTTCGTCGATGGCGACCAGCACGGGGTAGCCCTGCGCGTGACGCTCGGCCAGCCAGGCCTGACGGTTGGCGAGGTCGACGCAGTGGTCGTTCCAGATCGCCGTGCTGTTCTGCACCGCGTCGTTGTAGATCAGCAGGATGCCTTCGAGGTCGGTGTTCAGGGCGTCGCGTATCTGCACGTTGGTTTCCTTCAAGAACGGTTCAAGGTCGTGGGCAGTAGACATTGACCGATATTTCAGGCGATTGGTTGATGCACCGTGACCAGCTTGGTGCCGTCGGGGAAGGTCGCCTCGACCTGGATTTCCGGAATCATCTCGGGCACGCCTTCCATCACCTGCTCGCGGCTGAGCAGGGTGGTGCCGTAGTGCATCAGCTCAGCGACCGTCTGGCCGTCGCGCGCGCCTTCGAGCAGCGCGGCGGAGATGTAGGCCATGGCCTCCGGGTAGTTGAGCTTCACACCGCGGGCCAGCCGGCGCTCGGCCACCAGGCCGGCGGTGAAGATCAGCAGCTTGTCCTTCTCTCTTGGTGACAGATCCATAACCGCTCCAGTCGTAGGGTGGATGTCGCTCTTCGTATCCACCGGCCGGTGGTCGAGACCACGCAGCGTTGTTCAGGGCGACGTGCACGCAGGCGCGCGGCGTAGGGAGGGCAGCGGCGCAGCCGTGCCCACCGATCATTCAGGTACTCCAGATTCGCGGCGGTACCGCCTCGCGGCCCAGCAGTTCGGGGCGCAACAGCCGCCACAGGTCGATCAGCCAGGCGCGGGCGTGCAGCGCCTCGTCGGCCAGACAGCGCGCCACGATGAGCCCGGCAGTTGCGTCAGGTCACCGCGCACGCGGCTGGGCAGTTCACGGCAGCGCTCCAGCAGGTCCGCGTCGAGCTCGCCGCTGGCGATCAGGGTCGCAAACACCGAACGCCCGTCGAGGCCTATCGGTGAGTCGAGCAGCGCATCGGCGCCGGCGATGCGCTGGCGCTCGTGCCAGATCAGCTGGTCGTCGCGACGGATATCCAGGCGCGCCTGGAAATGCCCGGCGTCGAAGCGCTCGCCTGCTGCCGGCCGGCCGAGGGCGACGATGTCCCAGTAGAACAGCCGCGCATCGCTTTCCAGCTCGATGCGAGTGTTCAGCTCGGCCTGCGCCGCGGAATAGACGATGGTCTCCTGCGGCAGCCATTCCAGCGTGGCACCGGCCTCGACGCGCAGCTGCAGGTCCTGAAAGGCCGGGCTGGCGGCGCGATACCACTTGGCTGCACCGGGGCTGGTCAGCTGCGCCCAGGCGCCGGGGCCGAGCGTGACGCTGATGTCCAGCCGATCCCCGCCGGCGATTCCGCCCGGGGGGTGGACGATGATGTGCTGGCAGACTTCCGACCTTCGGGATACAGATGCTTCTGCACCCGTAATGGTCCGCTATGACGGCGCAGCACCGGGCGCGTCGCGTCGCCGATGCGGGTATAGCCGAGCTCGAGCTCGGCCTGCCAGTGCGGGGTGAAGGGGTGAGTCAGAACGGTCATGCCTGGCTGCCAGTGGTAGTTGACTGGGCAGACAGCAATAGTCGTGCCTTCGCCGGCGCTGGCCCACGCGGCGGGCCCGAACGCTGGCTGGTTGAGGTGCGGCGGGGGAAGGTCCCGCACCGTACTGGTGCGGGATATCTGCGCACGCCAAGCGGTGCCCCGAAATGAGGCGTCGGGCGCTCAGGGTTGCCGCGAACCGCTGGCCTGAGCGAAGAAGCGCTGCTTGGTCCATTCCGAACAGGCCGCATAGAGCAGCGTGATCAGCAGAACCGCGCCGAGCACCGTGGCCGGCAGCGGCTGCAGGGCGAACCAGCCGCCCACCGGCGTATAGGGCAGTAGCACGGTCAGCAGCGCGATGAGCAGTGAACTGACCAGCAGGAAGCGCCCCGGACGGCTGCGGTAGAACGGTTTGTGCGTGCGCACCACGAAGATGATGGCGAGTTCGGTGATCAGCGATTCGACGAACCAGCCGCTGCGAAACAGCTCCGGTTGCTCGCCCACCAGGTACAGCAGCACGCCGAAGGTGAGCAGATCGAAGGCCGAGCTGATCAGGCCGAACTGGATCATGAAGCGGCGCACCTCGCCGACATCCCAGCGATGCGGCGTGCGTGACCAGTCGGCATCGACGCGGTCACCGGCGATGCCGATGGCCGGAATGTCGGAGAGAAAGTTGTTGAGCAGGATCTGCTTGGCCAGCAGCGGCAGGAAGGGCAGGAAGAACGAGGCCACGGCCATGCTGATCATGTTGCCGAAATTGGCGCTGGTGGTCAGGTAGATGTACTTCAGCGTGTTGGCGAAGGTACGCCGGCCTTCGTCGATGCCCTGACGGACCAGGCCCAGCTCGTGGCGCAGCAGGACGAAATCGGCCGCCTCCTTGGCCACGTCCACCGCGTTGTCCACCGAGATGCCGACGTCCGCGGCATGCAGTGCCGGCGCGTCGTTGATGCCGTCGCCGAGAAAGCCCACCACGTGGCCGGTCTTCTGCAGCGCACGGATGATGCGCTCCTTCTGGTTGGGATCGACCTCGGCGAACAGGCTGACCCGCGGCGCCAGGTTGATCAGCGCCTCGTCGCGCATCTGCCCGATCTCGGCGCCGGTGATGACGCGCTCGACATCGATGCCGACGCTCTCGGCCACCTGCCGGGCGATCAGGCGGTAGTCGCCGCTGATGATCTTCACCGCCACGCCCAGCTCGCGCAGCGCCGCCAGCTCCTCGCGCACACCGGGCTCGGGTGGGTCGAAAAACAGCAGGAAGCCGGCGAAGACCAGCGCCTGCTCATCATCGACGGTGCAGCGCTCGCCTTCCATGAAGCGCCAGGCCAGGCCGAGCACCCGATAGCCGGCGGCGCTCCAGGCAGCGAAGCGGGCCGCCAGCGCCTCACGCCGCTCGGCGGTCAACGGCAGCACGGCATCGCCCTGCTGCACGAACGCCGACACCTGCAGCACGTTATCCAGCGCACCCTTGCAGATCAGCCGTGGTGTGGCCTCGCAGGCGCCGCGCAGCAGCACGCTCAGGCGCTTGCGGACGAAATCGTAGGGAATTTCATCGAGCTTGTCGGCGCCGGTCATGGCCGGCGCCTTGTCGCGGGCGTAGTCGCCGATCGCCTCGTCCAGCGGGTTGCGCAGGCCGGTCTGCAGCGACGCGTTGAGCCAGGCCATGCGCAGCACCCTGGTGCTGGGCTGGCGTCGGCGTCCAGCGCGCCGTTGAGGGCCACTACGCCGCGGGTCAGGGTGCCGGTCTTGTCGGTGCAGAGGGCGTCCATCGCGCCGAGATTCTCGATGGCGTTGAGATGGCGCACGATCACGCCGCGCCCCGCCATGCGTCGCGCGCCGGCCGAAAGGGTCGCGCTGAGGATCGCCGGCAACAGCTCCGGCGACAGCCCGACGGCCAGGGCGATGGCGAACATCAGGGTGTCCAGCGGCGGTCGGTCGAGGAACAGGTTGAGCCCGAGCACCGCCGTGACCATCACCAGCATCACCCGCAGCAGCAGACCGCCGAACTGGCGCAGGCCGCGCTCGAACTCGGTTTCCGGCGGGCGCAGCACCAGCGAGCGCTCGATATGGCCCAGCTCGGTATGCAGGCCGCAGCGCACGGCCAGCAGGCGCGCCGTGCCGCTGCGCTGCGAGGTACCGCGGAACAGGCAGTTGTCGCGCTGCACCAGGGCGGCGTCGCTGGCGACCCGGATCGCCTGCTTTTGCACCGGAAAGGTCTCGCCGGTCAGCAGGGCCTGGTTGACGAAGCAGTCGCGCGCCTCGACCAGCCGGCCATCGGCCGGAATCAGGCTGCCGGCCGAGAGCTCGACGATATCGCCGGGCACCACTTCATCCGCGGCCAGGCTCTGCAGGCGCCCGTCGCGCCAGACATCGGCGCGGCTGGCCACCTGTTCGCGCAGGCGCGCAATCGCGCGGTTGGAACGGACCTCGTGCAGGCTGCCGACCAGCGCGCTGGCGATGACGATGGCCAGCACGATCAGGCATCCAGCCAGTCATGGGCGATCAGCGCCACCAGCGCGCCGATCAACAGGATCAGCACCAGCGGGCTGGACAGCTGGCGCAGCAGCGAGGCGCCGAACTGCCGCGCCAGGTTCGGCCGGTACGTACGCCTGACCGACGCTGACGCGCGGCGGCAGCGTCGCTGGCGAGCCCGCCCGGGCCGCTCTTCAGGCTGGCGTAGAGCTCATCCAGCGGCTGGCTCCAGTAGTCCGGCGTGACCGTCTCGTGGTGGTCTGCGGCCCCGGCCCGCAAGGCGTCCCGGGAGAGCCAGAAGCCGGGCAGCATCGGCAGCCAGAAGCTCAATACGCGAAACAGCAGCGTTGCCGACAGGCCGGCCGCCAGCGGCACGCCGGCCCAGCTGAGGGTCGCCACCGCGGCGGCCTCGAACGCCCCCAGCCCACCCGGCACGATGCCGACACTGCGCAACACGCTGGCCAGCATGAAGCTGGCGAAGATGCCGGCGAAGGGCGCCGCGTGGCCGACCGCGTGAAGCAGCGCCCAGAGGGTCAGGGCGTCAAGCAGGATGATCAGCAGTGAATAGCCGCTGGCCCAGCTCAGCAGGCGCGGATTGCGAGTGAGCCGGGGCTCGGCCGCGAACACCATCGCCAGCAGGCGTTGCATCCAGCGCACGTGTTGCAGGCGCCTGGCCAGGGCGCCCTGCGGCAGCCCGGCGATCAGCGGCGCGGCGATCGCCATGAGGCCGCAAAACAGCATGAAGGCTGCGCTGGTGGCGATCACGGCGAGACTGCCATGGCCGCTGTCGATCGCGATGAAGAGGGCGGCGCCGAGCGCCAGCAGGTAGGCCACGAAATAGGCCGACACGCTGACGATGAAGCAGCTGGAAACCTGAGACGCAGCGATGCCGCGGCGTTGCAGCAGGGCGACCACTGCCACCGCTCCGCTGAATCCGGAGGAAGGCAGGGCCTGGTCGATGAACAGCTTGGTCAGGCTGAGTTTGGTGGCGTCCCACAACGGCAGCGACGTGCCCGCGGCCGTCAGTACCTGGCGATACAGTTGGCCCTGGACGACGTAAGTCAGCCCCTGCAGCGCGATGGCGACCAGCAGCCAGGCCGGCTCGGCCTGGCTGAGAACCAGGGCGAAGTGGCTGGCGTCGGCCAACTGCAGGACGCCGACCACCAGCGCGCCGAGCATGGCCGCGCCCAACAGCCAGGACAGCCAGATCAGCGGCCTGGCATGTTCGGTCGGGGCGGAAGAGTCGAACGCATCGTGCATGCCGTGCACCCCCTGCTGGAGCCAACGCTGTCAATCATCGGCCCGGCGGGAGAACCGGAGATTGACACCGATCAGGCGCCCCCGTGGGGGCGCTGCAGCAAGGCTAGATCGCCACCAGGCGTTGCACACCCTCGGCGGCCATGTTTTCGCCACGGCCCTGCTGGATGATCTCGCCGCGGCTCATCACCAGGTACTGGTCGGCCAGTTCGGCGGCGAAGTCGTAGAACTGCTCCACCAGGAGGATCGCCATGTCGCCGCGGGCGGCGAGCTTCTTGATCACCGCGCCGATCTCCTTGATCACCGAGGGCTGGATGCCTTCGGTGGGTTCGTCGAGGATCAACAGGCGCGGCTTGCTCGCCAGCGCGCGGCCGATGGCGAGCTGCTGTTGCTGGCCGCCGGAGAGATCGCCGCCGCGGCGGTGCTTCATTTCCTTTAGAACCGGGAACAACTCGTAGATGAACTCGGGTACTTCCTTGGCTTCCCCGGCGCTGAAGCGGGACAGGCCCATCAGCAGGTTTTCCTCGACGGTCAGGCGGCCGAAGATCTCGCGCCCCTGCGGCACGTAGCGATGCCGGCGTGCACGCGCTGGTGCGGCTTGAAGCCGGTGATCGGCTTGCCCTCCCAGTTCACCGCGCCTTCCTTGGCCGGGATCAGGCCCATCAGGCACTTGAGCAGGGTGGTCTTGCCGACGCCGTTGCGTCCGAGCAGGCAGGTGACTTCGCCGACCTTTGCTCGAACGAGAGGCCGCGCAGGATATGGCTGCCGCCGTAGTACTGGTGCAGTTGCTGGACTTGCAGCATGTCGATGTCCTTGTTTCTTTCGTGACGCTTGGAAAAGGCTGCGCCGCTTTCGGTGGATAAGCCTGCGGCGTTATCCACCCTACGTTCGGCGGGCGTAGGGTGGGCGGCCGAAGCCATCCACCTTTTTTGCTCAACGCCCCAGATACACCTCGATCACCCGCTCATCCACCTGCACCTGTTGCAGCGAACCCTCGGCCAGCACCTGGCCCTGGTGCAGCACGGTGACGTGGTCGGCGATGGTCTCGACGAAGCCCATGTCGTGCTCGACGACCATCAGCGAATGCTTGCGCGCCAAGGATTTGAACAGCTCGGCGGTGAATTCGGTCTCGGCATCGGTCATGCCGGCCACCGGCTCGTCGAGCAGCAAGAGCTGCGGCGACTGCATCAGCAGCATGCCGATCTCGAGGAACTGCTTCTGCCCGTGGGACAGCAGCCCGGCCGGGCGATGACGCGACTGGCCGAGGCGGATGGTCTCCAGCACTTCGTCGATGCGGTCCTTCTGCTCGCCGGAAAGCCTGGCCCTGAGGCTCGCCCACACCGACTTGTCGGTCTTCTGCGCCAGCTCTAGGTTTTCGAACACCGAAAGCGCCTCGAACACCGTGGGCTTCTGGAATTTGCGGCCGATGCCGGCCTGGGCGATGTCCACCTCGCTCATGCGGGTCAGGTCGAGGGTTTCGCCGAACCAGGCGCTGCCGCTGGTGGGGCGCGTCTTGCCGGTGATGACGTCCATCATGGTGGTCTTGCCGGCGCCGTTGGGGCCGATGATGCAGCGCAGCTCGCCAACGCCGATGTACAGGCTGAGGTCGGTCAGCGCCTTGAAGCCGTCGAAGCTGACGTTGATGTCTTCCAGGCTGAGGATGGTGCCGTGGCGTACGTCCAGGCCCTTCTCGGCGACCCGGCCGAGGCCGATGGCATCGCGGGTCAGGCCACCCCCGGTGGGGTCGAAGCCGTCGATGACCGCGCTGCAGGGTACGGTTTTCATTCTTCGCCCCTCCGCTTGATGAGGCCGATGACGCCCTTGGGCAGGTACAGGGTGACGACGATGAACAGCGCACCGAGGGCGAACAGCCAGTATTCGGGGAAGGCCACGGTGAACCAGCTCTTCATGCCATTGACGAGGCCGGCGCCGAGCAGCGGGCCGATCAGCGTGCCGCGCCCGCCGAGGGCGACCCAGACGGCGGCCTCGATGGATTGCGTCGGCGCCATCTCGCTGGGGTTGATGATCCCCACCTGCGGCACGTAGAGCGCACCGGCCAGGCCGCAGAGCACCGCCGACAGCGTCCAGATGAATAGCTTGTAGCCGCGCGGATCGTAGCCGCAGAACATCAGCCGGTTCTCGGCATCGCGCAGGGCGGTGAGCACCCGGCCGAACTTGCTGCGCGCCAGGCGAAAGCCCAGGTACAGGCTGCCGGCCAGGAGCGCCACGGTGGCGAGAAACAGCGTGGCGCGGGTCGCCGGCGCGAGATCGAGAAACCGAGGATGGTCTTGAAATCGGTGAAGCCATTGTTGCCGCCGAAGCCGGTCTCGTTGCGGAAGAACAGGAGCATGCCGGCGAAGGTCAGCGCCTGGGTCATGATCGAGAAGTACACGCCCTTGATTCGCGAGCGGAAGGCGAAGAAGCCGAAGACGAAGGCCAGCACGCCGGGTACCAGCACCACCAGGCACATGGCCCAGAGAAAGCTCGACGTGCCGTACCAGTACCAGGGCAGCTCGTTCCAGGCGAGGAAGCTCATGAATGCCGGCAGGCCGTCACCGGCGCTCTGGCGCATCAGGTACATGCCCATGGCGTAGCCGCCGAGGGCGAAGAACAGGCCGTGGCCGAGGGACAAGAGCCCCGCGTAACCCCAGACCAGATCCAGCGCCAGGGCGACGATGGCGTAGCAGAGGATCTTGCCCACGAGGGTCAGGGTGTAGGCCGAAACGTGCAGGGCATGCTCGGCCGGCAGCAGGTGCAGCAGCGGCATGGCAACGAGGACGGCTAGGACCACGCCGAGCGCCACGGCGGTGAGTGTCGGGCCGGCCTTCCGCGCAGCGGTGATTGCGAGTGGCTGGTTCATGCGCAGCTCTCCTGTAGGAGCGAGCTTGCTCGCGAAAGGGTAAACACGCGGGTGTCGGCAAGCTCTGGTTCGCGAGCAAGCTCGCTCCTACGGGGACAACGCGGCGAGAGGTGGAGGCTTTTCAATCGATCACCCTCCTTTCAGCGCGAACAGTCCCTGCGGACGCTTCTGGATGAAGAGGATGATCAGCGCGAGGATGAGGATCTTGCCCAGCACGGCGCCGATCTGCGGTTCGAGGATCTTGTTGGCGATGCCGAGGCCGAAGGCGGCGAAGATGCTGCCGGCCAGCTGGCCGACACCGCCGAGCACCACCACCAGGAACGAATCGATGATGTAGCTCTGGCCGAGGTCCGGGCCGACGTTGCCGATCTGGCTCAGGGCCACGCCGCCGAGCCCGGCGATGCCGGAACCCAGCCCGAAGGCCATCATGTCGATGCGCCCGGTGGGCACGCCGCAGCAGGCGGCCATGTTGCGGTTCTGCGTGACCGCGCGCACGTTCAGGCCCAGGCGCGTCTTGTTCAGCAAGAGCCAGGTCAGAAGCACCACGAACAGCGCGAAGCCGATGATCACCATGCGGTTGTATGGCAGCACCAGGTTCGGCAGCACCTGCAGGCCACCGGACAGCCAGGCGGGGTTGGCCACCTCGACGTTCTGTGCGCCGAACAGCACCCGCACCAGCTGGATCAGGATCAGGCTGATGCCCCAGGTCGCCAGCAGGGTTTCCAGCGGGCGGCCGTACAGATGGCGGATCACCGTGCGTTCCAGTGCCATGCCGATCGCGGCGGTGACGAAGAAGGCCACCGGCAACGCCACCAGCGGGTAGAAGGCGAGGGCTTCCGGGGCGAGCCGCGCCATCAGCACCTGCACCATGTAGGTGGTGTAGGCCCCGAGCATGAGCATCTCGCCGTGGGCCATGTTGATCACCCCGAGCAGGCCGAAGGTGATCGCCAGGCCAAGGGCGGCGAGCAGCAGGATCGAGCCCAGCGAAAGGCCGCTGAAGGCCTGGCCGAGCAGCTCGCCGATCAGGAGCTTGCGCTTGACCTGGGCCAGGCTGGTTTCCGCTGCCTTGCGCACGTTGCGTCGGTTTCCGCCTCGTCGGCCAGCAGGTTCTCTAGGCGTACCCGTGCCAGCGGTGCGCCGGTTTCACCGAGCAGGCGCACGGCGGCGAGGCGTACTGCGGGGTCGCTCGCGGTCAGCTGCAGGTTGGCGAGGGTGAGGGTAAGGGCTTCGCGTACGGCCGGATCGTCCTCGGCTTCGAGACGCTGTTGCAGCAGTGGCAATTGCTCCGGCTTGCCGCTGCGCTGCAGGCGCTTGGCCGCAGCGAGGCGCTGCGCGGGGTCTTCGGCGAACAGCTGGTGGCTGGCCAGAGCGGTGTTGAGCAGGCCACGCAGACGGTTGTTCAGGCGCAGCTTCTTCGGCGTGCCGACGGGTTCGGCGTCGCCTTCGAGGGCACGGTAGGCGCCGTTCTCCTCGATGAAGGGTGTCTTGTTCTTGTCGATCACCACGCGGCTGGCGCGCAGCGCTTCGATCAGTGCCAGGCGTTCGGGAACGGGCGCGATGACCCATGTTTCAAGCAGCCTGGCCTGTTTGGCCGGGCTGGCCTTGGCGTAGTCGGCCGCGTCTCCGGCCTGGGCTGCCCAGGGCAGAACCAGCAGGAGCAGCAGCAATAATCGGTGCAGGGCAGTGTTCATCTGTGCATTCCCCAGGGGAGGTCGCGGGCTCTCTTAATGGAGCTAGTGACGGCCGACAGGCGGATGAGAAAAGCGACATTCATCCGCCGCTACAGCGTCGAAGGGTGGCCTGTTTGTAGGGTGGGCTTCAGCCCACCCTACGAATGCAGGGCCATACGGCAGTGTTCGTCAGATGGATGGCGCTTCATCCACCACAACGGCGTCGATCAGTTCGACTTCACCGCGTAGTCCGGCTTCTTGTCGTTGCCCGGGATGTAGGGGCTCCACGGCTGGGCGCGGACCGGGCTTTCGGTTTCCCAGACCACCGAGAACTGACCGTCCTCCTGGACCTCGCCGATCATCACCGGCTTGTGCAGGTGGTGGTTCTTCTCGTCCATGGTCAGGGTGTAGCCGCTCGGTGCCTTAAAGGTCTGCCCGGCGAGTGCATCGCGCACCTTGTCGACGTCGGTGGTGCCGGCTTTCTCGACCGCCTGCGCCCACATGTGGATACCGACGTAGGTGGCTTCCATCGGGTCGTTGGTCACCGCCTTGTCGGCGCCCGGCAGGTTCTGGGCCTTGGCATAGGCCTTCCACTTGCTGACGAAGGCCTCGTTGACCGGGTTCTCCACCGACTGGAAGTAGTTCCACGCGGTCAGGTGGCCAACGAGCGGCTTGGTGTCGATGCCACGCAGTTCTTCCTCGCCGACCGAGAAGGCCACGACCGGAACGTCGGTGGCTTCCAGGCCCTGGTTGGCCAGCTCCTTGTAGAAGGGCACGTTGGAGTCGCCGTTGATGGTCGACACCACGGCCGTCTTGCCGCCGGCGGAGAAGTTCTTGATGTTGGCGACGATGGTCTGGTAATCGCTGTGACCGAACGGCGTGTAGACCTCTTCGATGCTGGATTCCGGCACGCCCTTGCTGATCAGGAAGGCGCGCAGGATCTTGTTGGTGGTGCGCGGGTAGACGTAGTCGGTGCCGAGCAGGAAGAAGCGCTCGGCGCCGCCGCCGTCTTCGCTCATCAGGTACTCGACGGCCGGGATGGCCTGCTGGTTTGGCGCGGCGCCGGTGTAGAAGACGTTCGGCGACAGTTCCTCGCCTTCGTACTGCACCGGGTAGAACAAGAGGCCGTTGAGTTCTTCATAGACCGGCAGCACGGATTTGCGCGAAACCGAAGTCCAGCAGCCAAAGGTCACCGCGACCTTGTCCTGGGTCAGCAGCTGTCGGCCTTTCTCGGCGAACAGCGGCCAGTTGGAAGCCGGGTCGACCACCACCGGCTCGAGCTGCTTGCCGAGCACGCCGCCCTTGGAGTTGATCTCATCGATGGTCATCAGCGCCATGTCCTTGAGCGAGGTCTCGGAGATGGCCATGGTGCCGGACAGCGAATGCAGGATGCCGACCTTGATGGTTTCGGCGGCCTGCAGGGTGAAGGGGAACAGGCCGCTGAGCATCAGGGCACTGGCGGCGAGGGTGGTCTTGATCAGAGGACGGCGTTTCATTGTGGGGCTCCTTGGCTGTCCGTGCGCAACTGTGGGCTGAAAACATCGGAACGCCTGGAGTAATGGCAGCATCCGTGCCAAATGGCGCAAAGCCTTCTACGACGCCGCTTTGCGCCGATCCTGGGTTGATCCGGCAGCTTTCGTGGTGAGCCATGCTGGTGCACGCGAAGGCCAGTGGTGCACCGCGGAAGGCCGCTTTGCCCGATTTCAGTGCTGCACAGGAGGGCTCCGCCACTTGCGGCTGCCGAGCGTCACTTCTAGCATGGCCGGCCCACATCGAGACCCGTCGCCATGCCTCGCCCAACGCGTCCTCCATCCTCGCGTCCGCTTGCACGAACCGCGCGCGCATCCGCGCCGCGGCGCGTGGCCAAGGCACCGCCGGCCGAGCCACGCCTGTTGTTGCTGAACAAGCCGTTCGACGTGCTGACGCAATTCAACGATGCCGATGGCCGCGCGACGCTGAAGGATTACGTGCAGGTGCCGGGCGTCTATCCGGCTGGCCGGCTGGATCGCGACAGCGAGGGGCTGCTGCTCTTGACCAACGACGGTCAGTTGCAGGCGCGCATCGCCGACCCGAAGCACAAGCTGCCCAAGACCTACTGGGTGCAGGTGGAAGGTGAGGTCAGCGCCGAGCAGCTGCAGCGCTTGCGCGATGGCGTCCAGCTCAATGACGGCCTGACCCTGCCCGCCGAAGCGCGGCAGCTGGACGAGCCCGAGCTATGGCCACGCAACCCGCCGGTGCGCTTTCGCAAGAGCGTGCCGACCAGCTGGCTGGAATTGGTGATCCGCGAGGGGCGTAATCGCCAGGTCAGGCGCATGACGGCGGCAGTCGGGTTGCCGACGTTGCGTCTGGTGCGGGTGCGCATCGGGCCGTGGGCGCTCGATGGCCTGCAGTCGGGTGAGTGGCGGGAGGTGCCGGCGCAGCTGTAGTGCACCGGCTGGCGCCTCAACTCAGTGCGGGATGCCCTGAGTGACTTCGATGACGTAACCGATGACCGGCTTGGCGAGAAAGGCGAACAGGCACAGGCCCAGGCCGAGGAAGAGAATGGCAGTGCCGAGGCGACCGGCCTTCGACTTCTTGGCCAGGTCCCAGATGATGAACGCCATGAAGGCCATCAGCCCGCCGACCAGCACGATCATCATCCACTTTTCGAAAACTTCGGGATCCACAGGGTTCTCCTGACTGACTTCGACGACGGCGCCCGTGGCAGGCCGGGCGCGAAAACGGGGCAGTATACGCCTGCCGCAGCCGGCAGGTGCGTCCGCTGGTTGGACGGTCGTGGTCATGCAGCGTTCGGTGTGGCCGCTGGCTGGCGGTTGGCGTTCAGTAGCTCGCCTTGATCACGTCGATGCCTTTGTTCAGCACCAGGCGCCAGGCTTGCAGGTCCGCCTGTTCGAGTTGCCTGTCGTGCTGGCCTATGGTCTGGAGAAGGGCTTCGACCCACAGGTCGTAGAGCTCTGGGCGGATATCCAGGCCCGCGCGTGAGTGACTCTGGCCCAGCGCGCGAAGCTTGGTGTCTGGCATGCCGCGGGCGAACAACACGAGGTTGAGAATGCCGGCGCGCAGCAGCTGCTTCTGCGCAGTCATGTCGGTACGCACGAATTTTTCGCGCACGGCGGGCGAGCTGGCGAGAAAGGCAGCGTAGAAGTCGTCGAAAAAGCCTGCGCTCGCGCAGCAGCGGCCATAGCTCTGCATGACGCGGTTGGTGTCTTTCATGGTCTTTCCTGGGCACGAAGGGTTGTTGCAGCGCGTCTGGGCGCGCGACGGTGGCCGGTCGATAACAGGCGGACCGGCGCAGAAGGGCGCGGATTATAGGCAGTAGCCCTTCGAATGCCAGGGATGGGCTGTGCGCCCGGTCTCAGCTTCGCAAATGCTCGAGCGGAAGTTCGGTGCTGGAGACCACCTGGCGCAGCACGAAGCTGGAGCGCACGCTGGAGACGCCTTCGATGCGCGTCAGCGTGCCAAGCAGGAACTGCTGGTAGTGGTCCATATCCGGCACCACGACCTTGAGCTGGTAGTCGGCGTCCATACCGGTGACCAGGCTGCACTCGAGTACCTCGGGGCATTTGCCGATCACGCCTTCGAAATGCTCGAAGCGTTCCGGCGTATGCCGGTCCATGCCGATCAGCACGTAGGCGGTCAGTGTCAGGCCGAGTTTCTTGCGTTCGAGCAGGGCGACCTGGCGGGCGATGTAGCCGTCATCTTCGAGCTGCTTGACGCGGCGCGAGCAGGGCGAGGCGGACAGGCCGATGCGCTCGGCCAGTTCCTGGTTGGAGATACGCGCATCGCGTTGCAATTCCGCGAGGATACGCAGGTCGTAGCGATCGAGTTTGCTCATGCTTGCCTACTGGTGGAAATTTATTGTGCAAAATCTATCTGTGTAGAGATTTATTGCGCAACTTATCTGTAGGGCAGCAATTTTAGCAAACACCTGTCGCGCCGCGGCGCGTAAGCTACTCCCAACTTCCGCTTCCGGCAGAACGCGACACAGGCTAACCCGCTGGTGTCCCATGCTCGCCTCACAAGGGTTCGCATTCCGGAGCTGCACCGCCTCACTACGGCGCTGCCGAAGATGCCGTTATCCACGGCCAACCCCTCGAAGTAAAAGACCACGCCTAGGCGTGGTCTTTTTTTTCCGCTCGCGGTTCAGATCCGGTAGGTGGTCTTGGTCATCACTTTGGCGACCAGGCTCATGCCGAATTTGACCGGCGCCGGGAAGCGCAAGCCTCCGGCGTCGAGCGCCGAGGTGGAGTGCTTGGCTTCATCCTCGCGCATCTGCTCGAGGATAGCCCGTGACTTCTCGTCCTGAGTCGGCAGCTGCTGCAGATGTTCGTCGAGGTGCTTGCACACCTGATCCTCCGTCGCCGCAACGAACCCCAGGCTGATGCGGTCGCTGATCAGGCCGGCGGAGGCGCCGATACCGAAGGACAGGCCATAGAAGAGGGGGTTGAGCACGCTGGTATGGCTGCCGAGCTGGCGGATGCGCTGTTCGCACCAGGCCAGGTGGTCGACCTCCTCGTCGGCCGCCTTTTCCATCGATTCGCGCACACGCGGCAGGCGCGCAGTCAGCGCCTGGCCCTGGTAGAGCGCCTGGGCACAGACCTCGCCGGTATGGTTGATGCGCATGAGGCCGGCCACGTGGCGAGCTTCGCTTTCGCTCAGTTCGGCGTCCGGCTTGATCACGGCGGGCGAGGGGCGGCCGGGCTGCCCGCTGAACGGCAGCAGGGTGCGCAGGGCTGAGTCGCCTGCATCAGCAGGCGATCGACGGGTGAATAATGACGCTGGCTTGTCATGCTGGGCTCCCGATAGTCATTACCTTGGGCATGCGGTCGATGTGGCCGCTCAGCCCGGTGGCCAGTGCAGTTGGCGCTGACCAAGTACATGCATGTGGATGTGGTAGACCGTCTGGCCGCCGAGGTCGTTGCAGTTCATCACCACGCGAAATCCGTCCTCGCAGCCAAGCTGCTCGGCCAGGCGCTGTGCCGTGAAGAGGATGTGGCCGGCGAGCGGCTTGTCGTCCTCTTCGCTCAGGTCATGCAGCGTGGGGATGTGCTTTTTCGGAATGACCAGGAAGTGGACCGGGGCCTGAGGAGCGATGTCATGGAAGGCGATCACATCGTCGTCCTCGTAGAGCTTGCGCGCAGGTATGTCGCCCGCCACGATCTTGCAGAACAGACAATCCATCGTGTTTCTCCGGTGCTCGAATGCCAGACAGTGTATCAGCCGTCACGGAGCCGATGAATCTCGACAGGGAGGTGGGCGTTGCGCAATGACATTCACGATCTGAGCCTGGTGCTCGAGTCTCGCGTGCGGTTGGTGGTCATCGAGTCCTGGGACGAACCGCGGGTCTTGGAGCTGCTGACCGGGCTGGCGATCAAACGGGGCATCGGGCTGTGCGTCTGGTCGGTGACCGAAGGGCTGCGCCGCCTTGGGTTCGACGGTGAGCCGCTGGGCGACGAAGACAGTACGGCGCCGGAGGTGGCGTTGAAACGGCTGCGAAGAGCGCCCCAGGCCGGGCTCTATGCCTTTTGCGATCTGCACCCGTTCCTCGACGATCCACGCATCGTGCGCTTGATCAAGGAAATCGCGCTGGCCCAGGCGGTCGATGCGCCCACGCTTGTGCTGGTATCGCATGCGCTGAAGTTGCCGGCGGAGGTCCAGCGTCTGGCCGCGCATTTCTCCCTTGCGCTGCCGGGTGATGACGACCTGTTGGCGATCGTGCGCGAAGAGGCGGCGCGCTGGAGCGAGCGCAATCAGGGCCTGCGCGTGAAAACCGACAACCTCACCCTGCAGCAGGTAGTGAAGAACTTGCGCGGTATGGGGCACGGCGAGGCGCGTAGCCTGGCGCGCAGTCTGATCTGCGATGACGGAGCGATCACCCAGGAAGACCTGCCGGAGCTCAACCGTGCGAAGTTTCGTCTGCTGGACATGGACGGCGTGCTGGGGTTCGAGCACGAAACCGCGCGGTTCGCCGAGGTCGGTGGTCTGCGTACCTTCAAGCGCTGGCTGGGCGAGCGGCAAGGGGCCTTTCTTTCCGGTCAGGGTACGGACCTGCCGCGGGGCGTCCTGCTGGGCGGTGTGCAGGGAAGCGGCAAGAGCCTGGCCGCCAAGGCAGTTGCGGGTCTCTGGGGGCTGCCGTTGCTGCGCTTGGATTTTGGTTGCCTGTACAACAAGTATTTCGGCGAAACGGAACGCAACCTGCGTGAGGCGCTGCGTCTGGCCGAGCAGATGGCGCCTTGCGTACTGTGGATGGATGAGGTCGAGAAGGGGTTGGCTACCGGCGAGATGGATGGCGGGGTCAGCCAGCGCGTGCTGGGGACGCTCCTGACCTGGATGGCCGAGCGCACTGCGCCGGTGTTCATGGTGGCGACGGCCAACGCGATCGACCGTCTGCCCCCAGAGCTGCTGCGCAAGGGTCGTTTCGACGAGCTGTTTTTCGTCGACCTGCCTGATCGCCAGGTGCGCGCGGACATCTTTCGCATTCACCTGGCTCGGCGCGAGCTGGACAGCACGGCGTTCGACCTGGAGGCTCTGGCCGCGGCGAGCGAGGGGTTCTCCGGGGCGGAAATCGAACAGGCGGTCGTCAGTGCGGTTTATGCCGGGCAGGCGCAGCGCCAGGCTGTGACCCAGGGCATGCTGCTGAGCTGCATCAGTGCCACTGCGCCGTTGTCCGTGGTGATGGCCGAGGAGATCGCAGCCCTGCGCGCGTGGGCCGCGGGGCGTACGGTCATGGCCGACTAGCGCGGCTAGCCGTGCTGCGTGCCCGTGAAGAAGGCGCCGATCAATACCAGCAACCACAGGGCGGCCAGCACCTTGACTGCCGTGCCGTTAGGTGGAGGCGGCGCGCCGAATCGGTTGTTGCCGGCTTTGCCCGGTACTGCTGCCAGCACCAGCGGCATGAGGCTGCCGACGACCGGCACGAAGTGCAACAGCATGAGCCAGCCGGAGAGATTCATGTCGTGCAGCCGCTGCACGCCAATCTGGACGTTGACCACCGCCGCCGCGCTGATGATGACAACCGCCAGAACGATCGCCGCGGGCGCCAGCCATGCGAACAGCGGCATGATTGCCAGGACTAGCGCGACCAGCGCCATCATCGCGACCAGCGACCAGGCCAGGTAGCGCAGGCGACCGATACGGCCCTTAAGCGAAAATACCTTTAGCTCGGCAAAGCCAGCGGGGGGCTCGTCCAGCTGTGTGCGAGGAGGTGCATAGGGCGAGGCTGACGTGGCGGCAGCAGCGGTCTGGGAGAGCGCCGCCTGCCTGGCAAGATACTTGTCGATGAAGATCGAGCAGTGCGAGCACTGCTCGGCCTGTGGCTGCTCGGTCTGGCATTTCGGACAGGTCATGCGCCGGCCGCGGCCGGCTTCGGTCGACGCTTCGATGGTCATAAGGCTGAGCGATGGCGGCGGCGCTTCCGCTTCGCGACGCGCCAAGCACCGGCGTGCTGCAGGGCGGCCAGGTAACGCGCCGCCTGGTCGGCGCTCAGGCCTTTTTTCAACACCCGTTCGGCCCCGTCGAAGAACGCGGCGAAGCGTGCTTCATCGGTCTTGAACAGCGTCGCGAGATTGCGTTTCACATCCTCGGGGGCGGTGCCCGACGCGCACTGGCCGGAAAAGACGATCCGATAGGTCGATTGGGTCATGTGGCATCCATGTCACAGGGGAGGCAGGCGCGCCTCAGAAAGGTTTGACGATCACCAGGATGACGATCGCGATCAGAAACAGTACCGGCACCTCGTTGAACCACCGATAGAACACATGGCCACGGGTGTTCTCGTCCCGTGCAAAGCGTTTGAGCTGCCCGCCACACAGGTGGTGATAGCCGATCAACAATACGACCAGCGCCAGCTTGGCGTGCAGCCAGCCGCCGGTGGCGAAAAGCGCCGGGTTGAGCACGATCATCCAGATCCCGAAGATCAGGGTGGCGATCATCGATGGCATCATGATGCCCCGATACAGCTTGCGTTCCATCACCTTGAAGCGCTCCCGGCTGGGCGCGTCCTCACTCATGGCGTGGTACACGAACAGGCGCGGCAGGTAGAAAAGGCCGGCAAACCAGCAGACGATGGCGATCACATGCAGCGCCTTGATCCACAGATAGAGCATCGGGGCGATCCTTGAGGTCGGAGCGGGCGATAGTAGTGGTTCGGGTGACTGCTCGTCATCCCGGCGGTTGGCCCCTGTACAAAGCGGCTTTATCATCACGCCCTTCAATGGCGCTTTTGTTCGCGAGGCAGTGCATGGTCAAGGTCGGTATCGTCGGCGGGACGGGCTACACCGGTGTGGAGTTGTTGCGTCTACTGGCACAGCACTCGCAGGCAGAGGTGGCGGTCATTACCTCGCGTTCGGAAGAGGGCGTTAAGGTCGCAGACATGTTCCCCAACTTGCGCGGGCACTATGACGAGCTGGCCTTCAGTGTTCCCGACTCGAAGACGCTGGGCAGCTGCGACGTGGTGTTTTTCGCGACGCCACATGGCGTAGCGCATGCGCTGGCTGGCGAACTTCTGGCGGCGGGCACCCGGGTAATCGACCTCTCGGCAGACTTCCGTCTGCAGGATGCCGACGAGTGGGCCAAGTGGTACGGACAGCCGCACGGCGCGCCTGAACTGCTCGAGTCGGCCGTGTACGGGCTGCCGGAAGTGAATCGCGAGCAGATCAAGGGGGCTCGGCTGATCGCGGTGCCAGGTTGCTATCCGACCGCCACGCAACTGGGCTTCCTGCCATTGCTGGAGAACGGCCTGGCCGACGCTGCGCATTTGATTGCCGACTGCAAGTCGGGTGTCAGCGGTGCCGGGCGAGCCGCCAAGATCGGGTCGCTGTTCACCGAAGCGGGCGAGAGCATGATGGCCTATTCGGTCAAGGGGCATCGCCATTTGCCGGAGATCACCCAGGGGCTGCGGCGTGCCGCTGGCGGCGACGTCGGGCTGACCTTCGTGCCGCATCTGACGCCGATGATCCGGGGAATTCACGCGACGCTGTACGCGACCGTTGCGGATCGCTCGGCCGATCTGCAGGCGTTGTACGAACAGCGCTACGCAAACGAGCCGTTCGTCGATGTGATGCCAGCGGGCAGCCATCCGGAGACGCGAAGCGTGCGTGGGGCGAATCTGTGCCGGATAGCCGTGCACCGGCCGCAGGGTGGCGATCTGGTGGTGGTGCTCTCGGTGATCGACAACCTGGTCAAAGGGGCGTCGGGACAGGCGATCCAGAACATGAATATTCTCTTCGGGCTCGATGAGCGGTTGGGCCTTATGGCCCCGGCCCTGCTGCCGTGAGTGAGCCAGTGCCGACCGACGGCTGGCCTTTGAATAGTTGATCATTTCGCTTGGGTAGGCGGATAATGCCCAGCATCAGGCAGTTTGGCGTCGTGCACGCTAGGAGAACCGAATGAGTGTCGAATCCTTCACGCCCATGGCTATCCAGTTCACTCAGGGGGCTGCGAGCAAAGTGAAGAATCTGGTCGAGGAAGAGGGTAATCCTCGGCTCAAATTGCGGGTGTTCGTGACGGGTGGCGGCTGTTCCGGTTTCCAGTACGGCTTCACCTTCGATGAGGACGTCGCCGACGATGACACTATCATCGAGCGAGAGGGTGTCAGCCTAGTGGTCGATGCGATGAGCTACCAGTACCTCGCCGGTGCGGAAGTCGACTATCAGGAAGGCCTGGAGGGTTCGCGGTTCATCATCAAGAATCCGAACGCCACCACTACCTGCGGTTGCGGTCAGTCGTTCTCTATCTGAGCTGACGGCCGAACGGAAGAAAGCCGCGCTCTGCTGGGCGCGGCTTTTTTATGCCGGATAGATTGCGCCCAGCACGCGAGGTCCCGCCGCGCCGGTTACCTCCGGTTCGTTGCCGGGAATTCGTTCCAGGCAGCAGTGCGCCAGCCAGGCGAACGCCATCGCCTCGACCCAGTCGGCTGGAATACCCAGCGAGTCGGTTGGCAGGACTTCGGCAGGACTGACGAGCTGGGCGATCCTCTGCATCAGCGCTTTGTTCCGCGCACCGCCTCCGCAGACGAGAACGCGCTCGGTGCCGGGTTGGGCGCTCGCCAGCGCTTCGCTGATCGAGCGGGCGGTCAGTTCAAGCAGGGTCGCCTGGACATCCTGGCCGGCAATGGGTGCCCGCTCGGCGAGGTGGCGATCCAGCCAGGCCAGGTTGAACAGTTCGCGGCCCGTGCTTTTGGGGCCGCTGGTGGCGAAGAAGCCATCCTTGAGGAAAGCCGAAAGCAGATCGCTATCGGGACTTCCCGCTGCAGCCCATGCACCATCGCGGTCGAAGGCGAGGCCTTGCTCACGCTGGATGAAGGCGTCCATCAACACATTACCAGGCCCACAATCGAAGCCGCGCACGGGCTGCTCTGGAGCAAGCAGGCTAAGATTGCTGAACCCGCCGATATTGAGAACCGCCTGCCGGGTTCGGCCATCGGCAAACAGCGCATGGTGGAAGGCCGGGACCAATGGGGCGCCCTGGCCGCCGGCGGCGACGTCGCGACGGCGAAAGTCGGCGACCACGGAGATTCCGCTCAGCTCTGCAAGCAGTGCCGGATTGCCGATCTGAATGGTGAAGCCCCGCTGGGGCTCGTGGCGGACGGTCTGCCCATGACTGCCGATGCTCGAACCGCGGCTGGCGATAGCGCTTGTGCGTCCAACAGTTCGCCGATTGCGTTCGCTGCCAAGCGTGCCCACTCGTTCTCGGCAATCGCTGCCCGGGCCAGCTCGTCCTGGCCTGGCTCACACAGCGCCAGGAGTTCTGCGCGGAGCCGCGCAGGCATGGGGAGGAAATGGCTGGCGACCAACCTGGGTCTATCGGATTGCCCGACCAGGGCGATGTCCAGCCCGTCTAGGCTGGTGCCGGACATCACGCCCAGGTAGTGCAGCACGCTCAGTCCTGCTTCAGAGCGAGCATTGTGGCGCGTTCTTCATCCATGCGTGCCATCAGTGGGCGGCTGGTGGCCATGAAGCGTGGTAGTTCGCTCTTGGCGATCGGGTCAGCCATTGGAAGTTTCAAGCCGAGTGGGTCTACATGGACGCCATCGACCTGAAACTCATAGTGCAGGTGCGGCCCGGTGGAGAGCCCGGTGGTTCCGATATAGCCGATGATCTGCCCTTGCTTGACCGCAGAACCACTGCGCACGCCTTTGGCGAAACCTTGCATGTGGGCGTAGAGCGTGCGGTAACGATTGCCGTGCTGGATGATCACGGTGTTGCCGTAGCCACCCTTGCGCCCGGCGAGAATCACCTTGCCATCGCCAGCGCTCTTGATGGGGGTGCCGCGTGGCGCAGCGTAATCCACGCCCTTGTGTGCACGAATCTTGTTGAGAATCGGATGCTTACGCCCGTTGGAAAAGCGCGAGCTGATACGCGCGAAATCGACCGGTGTGCGGATGAAAGCCTTGCGCATGCTGGCGCCGTCGGCGGTGTAGTAGCTCGTCGTACCGCTCTTGCTCGTGTAGCGAACGGCCGTGTAGGTCTTGCCGCGGTTCACGAAGCGGGCCGCGAGAATATTGCCGGTGCCCACGCGCTTGCCGTCGACAGTCTTCTCTTCGAATACCACTTCGAATCGGTCGCCCTGGCGAATGTCCAGTGCGAAGTCGATGTCGTAGCCGAAGATATTGGCAAGGTCCATGGTGAGGTTGTGGCTCAAACCGGCGCGCTTGGCGGCCAGGAAGAGACTGCTGTTGATTTCGCCATGCGCGTAGCGTGTTTCAACGCTGGGCTTGATCTCTTCTTTCTTGAAGGAGTAGCCCGTCGCACTTCTTTCGATGCGCACGCTCTGCAAGGGGCCGACCTGGCTGGACAGGCTGCGCAGTGCGCCCTGGTCGTCAATGTCGAACTCGAGGGCCTGTCCGACTCTCAAACGGGCAAGCTGCTTGGCTTCCTTGCTACTGGCCAGCACGTCATGAACAGTGCTTGGAGGCAGGCCCGCCTTGGCAAACAGCGTCGACAGCGTATCGCCATTTGAGACCTTGATGACCTTGACGGCTGGCTCGGTAGCCGGCTCGACCGTGGCCGTGGCGGGCGAACTGGCAGGGTCGACTGTGGCGAATGGCGAGTCGAGAGGGCTGTCGGCGTTCGCCTGATCGACTGATTCTTCGCTTTGCATCGCCTGCTCGGCCGCGTACTCGAGCTTCAGATCGATAAAGCTCTTCTTCGCCTCTACCTCGCGAGAGGGAAAGACCAACAGAGCCAGGCTAAGCAGAGCAGCTACACCGCTGGCGGCCAGAAGATGGCTTTTCGGGTAGAGAGGCGCTTTTGGGGTTGGATACGTCATTAGCGTCTGGCATTTGTGCTCGGAAATAACTGCCTAAAATATAAGCAAAGCCTGGCCGGGGCAACCCTGAAGCCCTCATTTCGCCTACCGCTTGGCAGGTCGGCTGCTTTGTATTTCGGCCCTGTTCTTGTAACGTTACAGCCTTCGATTTTCTTGGGTGAGACTGTAAATGAGGTCAGTTAAGGAGCAGTTGTCCGTCATAAAGCGCGGCGCCGATGAGGTCCTCGTGGAGTCGGAGCTGATCACCAAGCTCGAGCGCGGTCAGCCGTTGCGGGTCAAGGCAGGGTTCGACCCCACCGCGCCCGACCTCCATCTGGGGCACACCGTGCTTATTAATAAGCTCAGGCAGTTTCAGGATCTGGGGCATCAGGTCATCTTTCTGATCGGTGACTTCACTGGCATTATCGGTGACCCCAGCGGCAAGAGTGCGACGCGGCCGCCGCTCACTCGAGATCAGGTGTTGGAGAACGCTGAAACCTACAAGACTCAGGTATTCAAGATTCTCGATCCTCAAAAGACTGAGGTGGCATTCAACTCGACCTGGATGGATCAGCTGAGTCCGGCTGACTTCATCCGGCTGGCGTCCCAGTACACGGTTGCGCGAATGCTTGAGCGAGATGACTTCAAGAAGCGTTACGAAACCAATCAGTCAATCGCTATCCACGAGTTTCTCTATCCGTTGGTACAAGGCTACGACTCGGTAGCGCTGCGCGCGGACGTGGAGCTTGGTGGTACCGATCAGAAATTCAATCTGCTGATGGGGCGCGAGCTGCAGCGGGGCTATGGCCAGGAAAGTCAGTGCATTGTCACCATGCCGCTGTTGGAAGGCCTTGATGGCGTGAAGAAGATGTCCAAGTCGCTGGGCAATTACGTCGGCATCCAAGAGCCGCCGGGAGTGATGTACGGCAAGCTGGTGTCGATGCCTGATACGCTGATCTGGCGCTACTTCGAGTTGCTGAGCTTTCGTTCGGTCGAGGAGGTCGCTGAGTTTCGCCGGGATGTCGAGGCGGGGGCAAACCCTCGCGACATCAAGATCAAGCTTGCCGAAGAGATCGTTGCGCGCTTCCACGGAGAGGAGGCCGCAGCTGCTGCCCATCGCTCCGCGGGCAATCGCCTTAAAGAAGGAGAGGTGCCGGAAGACTTGCCGATGATCAATCTACTGGCCGATGAGTCGATGCCAGTCTCTGCTGTGCTCAACAAGGCTGGTCTGGTCAAGAACGCCGCGGCGGCTCGCGACCTGCTGAGTGCTGGGAGCGTTAAGGTTGATGGGGCGGTAGTGGATCGTACATTTATGTTCGAGCTGGGAGTTGAGTATCTCTGCCAGGCCGGTAAGAAGGCGTTTGCCAAGATACGCGTGGGTGCCGAGAAAAGTTGAATGTCGCTATTGACGCCCAGCAAAAGCCCCCTATAATGCGCACCACTTTCGCAGCGAACTGCAGCAAAAAGATCTTTTGAATCAAGAGGTTAGATAGCTGAAAGGGGTTGCAAAGGTGACGGATTCGAGTAGAATGCGCCGCGCTGGCAGGGCGGAGATTGTGGCGCTGCTGGTGTCTCGGTCGAATCGATCGAGGTGGTGAAAAAAAAGGCGGTTGACAGCGGAAATTGACGCTGTATGATTCGCCTCCCGCTTCGAGAGGTTGTAGGTTTGGCGAGGCGGCAAGCGATTGAGTAGAAAAGAAATTTTCGAAAAAGAGCTTGACAGGTTGAAAGGCTGCTGTAGAATGCGCGGCCTCGGTTGAGACGAAAGACTTGATCGAAACGCTCTTTAACAACTGAATCAAGCAATTCGTGTGGGTGCTTGTGAGGTAAGACTGATGATCGCAAGATTGTCAGCAACACAAGTAACA
>LZQO01000026.1_pt1 | contig 40946 bp, 47 predicted proteins | sample 768571 | NCBI WGS metagenome assembly LZQO01 (sample SAMN05207081, study PRJNA324507) | oil field metagenome | isolation source: sample BH-FW-10 from oil reservoir | place: India: Bombay High | collected 2015-12-01
ATGCTGACCATGCTGGTGGTGTTCATTGCCGCCAGCCTCGCCGGTGCCGTCGAACTGCTGCCCGGCGGCCTGACCTTGCCGCGCGAGCCGGCCGGCTGGGTCACCGACCGCAAGCTCTCGGCAGTGCGCGGCCCGGTGCGCAGCATGCTGACCATGCTGGTGGTGTTCATTGCCGCCAGCCTCGCCGGTGCCGTCGAACTGCTGCCCGGCGGCCTGACCTTGCCGCGCGAGCCGGCCGGCTGGTACGGCCTGGCGGCGCTGGTGGTGCTTTACGGCACCGGTTTCACCACCCTTTTCGTCAGCATGCCGCGGCTGGACATGCCAGCCAACGCGCCAGCCCTGAATGTCGAGCCGCTGGCCACGCTGCTGCTCGGCTGGCTGCTGCTGGGGCAGGCGCTGGAGTCGATCCAGCTCGTCGGCGGGTTGATCGTGGTGTGCGCCATCGTCCTGCTGACCTACCGCCGCGGCTGATCGTCGAGTTCGCAGCGCCCTGCGCGGCAGCGGTTGGCCCGGTGCAGCGGGTCTTCCTGCATGAGCTTGCGGGTCACGCCGTTGGTCCAGCCAAAGCCGTCCTGCAGGGGGTATTCGCCGCCGCCGGCATGTTCGGTACAGGGGCGCAGCACATATTTCTCAACCAGTTTGTTCTCGCGTTCGAACAGCTGGCTGACGATCGTCAGCCAGCGCTGCTCGATGTCCAGCGCCAGCGACTGGTGGCCGTAGCGCTGCAGCCCGCGGATGGCCATCCATTGCAGCGGCGCCCAGCCGTTGGGGCTGTCCCACTGCTCGCCGCTACCGAGCACCTCGGTAGTGCGCAGACCGCCCGGCGCCAGCAGGCGCTGCCGCACGATGTCAGCCACCCGCGCCGCCTGGTGCCCATTGGCCAGCTCGACGAACAGCGGCACCAGCGTGGCGGCGGTCAGGTTGTCGCGCGGCTGCCGACGCACCCATCATAGTCGAAATAGGCCCCGCGGGTGTCGCTCCAGAGGTAGCGATCCATCGCCTGGCGGCGCGTCTCGGCCTGTGTGGCGAACACCTCGGCGCAGGCATGCTGGCCGCGTACCGCGCTGAGGCGGGCGATCTGCCGTTCGAGCTTGTAGAGAAAGGCATTGAGGTCCACGGGCAGGATGCAGGTGGTGCGGATGCTGTCGAGCCGGTAAGGGTCGTCGAGCCAGCGCGAGGAGAAATCCCAGCCCGACTCGGCGCCGGCCCGCAGATCGCGGTAGACCTCGTAGTGCGGGCGAGCGGAGCGACCCGCGGTTTCCACGTCCTCGCGGTAGGACTCCTCGCGCGGCGTGTCGCGTTCGTCCCAGTAGCGGTTGAGCAGGCTGCCGTCGGCCAGCCGCACGCAGCGCCGGTGCGCCTGGCCGGGCTGCAGCCCCTCGCCGCCGTGCATCCAGAAGGCGTGCTCCTTGCGCAGCTGCGGCAGGTAGTTGCTGGCGCGGTGCACGCCGGTTTCCTCGAAGAGGTCGGTCATCAGCGCGAACACCGGTGGTTGCGAACGCCCCAGGTAATAGGTGCGGTTGCCGTTGGGCACATGGCCGTAGGTGTCGATCAGGTAGGCGAAGTTGTCCGCCATGGCGCGCAGCAGCTCGCAATGCCCGCTTTCGTCCAGGCCGAGCATGGTGAAGTACGAATCCCAGTAGTACAGCTCGGTGAAGCGGCCGCCGGGCACCACATAGTCGTAGGGCAAGGGCAGCAGCGAGGAGTACGGCGGATGTTCGCGCGGATGGCGGGTCAGCACCGGCCAGAGGCGGTCGATGTGTTCGCTCAGGCTGTCGTCCGGGTTGGCGACAAAAGCCTTGTGCGGCAGCTGGTAGAGGCTGAAGTTCTCGGCGACGAAGCGCGCCAGGTCGAAGCCCGGTGTGCCGGTACAGGCGCGATAGTCCTCGAGAATCTCCTCCGGGTGACGCCGCGGTGCGCAGTCGACGAAGGTCTTGCTGTCGGCGAAGACCCGCTGCATCTGCACGGCGACGAACAGCTCCTGGTAGCGATCGGCCGGCGACAGCGTGTCGGCCGCCGAGACCGTCGAGAGATCATGGGCGAAGGGGTGAGAGGAATCGCTTTCGGTCATTGCTCGCTGTAATTCCAAAGCAGGCCGCCATCGATCACCAGTGTAGCCCCGGTGATGTAGTCGGCTTCGGGCGAGGCCAGAAAGGCTACCGCCCCGGCCACGTCGCGCGGCTGGCCGAGCCGCCGCGCGGGGATGTTGTCGAGCAGGCCGGCGAGTTTCTCCGGCTGCTGCATCAACGCGCTGTTGATCGGTGTTTCGATGGCGCCCGGAGCGATGTTGTTGACGGTAATGCCCAGCGGCGCCAGTTCGACGGCGAGGTTGCGCATGAGCATTTTCAGCCCGCCCTTGCTCGCGCAATAGCTGCTGAAGTTCGGGTGCGGCAGCTCTTCGTGAACCGAACTGTTGTTGATGATGCGCCCGCCATGGCCGACCTCGCGCACGTGCCGGGCGAACGCCTGGGACAGAAAGAACGGCCCGCGCAGGTTCACCCCGAGCACCTGGTCGAAGTCGCTTTCGCTGGCCTCGAGGAAGGGCGCATGCCTCTGGATACCGGCATTGTTGACTAGGATGTCCAGCCGGCCCATCCGCGCCACCGCTTCGCGGATCAGCCAGCGGCACTGCTCGGCGTCAGCCACATCGGCAGCCAGCACGCAGGCGCGACGGCCCTCGGCACGCACCCGCTCGGCGCTTTCACGTGCATCCTCGTCATCGTCGCGGCCGTTGATCACCACGTCTGCACCGGCCTGCGCCAGCCGTACCGCGATGCCGCGGCCGATGCCCTGGGTGCTGCCGGTCACCAGCGCGACTCTGTTCTCGAGGGTCATGGTCTATCTCCAGGCCTGTCGGACGAGCGAATGATGAAGGTGAGACGAGCGCGACCAGCCCGGCGTTCCGTCGAACCCGCGCCGCAGGGTTTCGACAGCGTGTCGGGGCCGCCGGTGTTTGCCGGCGGACGCTTCCTCCGCCTGCGACAAAGGCGCACAATGAACGGCTTTTCCGCTGCCCGAGAAGGCTCTCATGGCAACCGCCGATCTGCGCAAAGGCTACCTGCTGGGGCTCGTCACCTTCGGCATCTGGGGCATGTTCCCGCTGTACTTCAAGTCCATCGAGCGCTTCGCCGCACTGGAGATCGTCACCCAGCGGGCGATCTGGTCGGCGCTGTTCGGCACCCTGGTGCTGCTGCTCTGGCGCCACCCCGGCTGGCTGCGCGAGCTGCTCGAGCATCCGCGGCGCATCGGCGTGCTGGCGATCTCCAGCCTGCTGATCGCCACCAACTGGCTGATCTATGTCTGGGCGGTCAACCATGGCCACATGGTCGAGGCCAGCCTGGGCTACTACATCAATCCGCTGGTCAACGTGCTGCTCGGGCTGGTGATCCTGCGCGAGCGCCTGCGCCCGCTGCAGTGGGTGGCGGTCGGCCTGGCCGCCACCGGGGTCTGTCTGCAACTGCTGCGCCTGGGCGAGTTTCCCTGGGTTTCCATGGCACTGGCGCTGAGCTTCGGCACCTATGGTCTGCTGCGCAAGCAGGCGCCGGTGGCGGCGCTGCCGGGGCTGGTGGTCGAGACCTGGCTGCTACTGCCGGTGGCGCTCGGCTGGCTGCTGCTGTTCGGCAGCGGGCCGAGCACCGAGCCGGCCTTCTGGACCACGCCCGAAGCGCTCTGGCTGATGGCTGCCGGACCGGTGACCCTGGTGCCGCTGCTGTGCTTCAACGCCGCGGCGCGCCACCTGCCCTACTCGACGCTGGGCTTCCTGCAGTACATCACCCCGACCTTGCTGCTGATTCTCGCCGTGCAGCTGTTCGACGAGCCGTTCCCGGCCGAACGCCAGGTGGCGTTCTTCTTCATCTGGACCGGGCTCGCCGTCTACAGCATCGACACCTGGCGGCTGATGCGCCGGGCGCCGGTCACTCGGCCGGCTGCAGGCTGAGCTCGACCATCAGGTCGTCGGCAAGGGTCTCCAGGCGCTGCTGCAGCTGCTCCAGCGCCAGCCCCGGCGGCACCGCCAGCCGGGCGTCGGCGTGGAACAGCAGTTCGCTGCTCATTGGCGCCGGCAGCACATCGGTGTCCAGGCTTTCCAGGTTGACGCCGTGTTCGGCCAGCAGGCGGGTGATATCGCGCACGATGCCCGGGCGGTCGTTGCCGACCAGTTCCAGCTGGATCTGCTGCCAGCCGGGCGCCGGCTCCGTGCCGCTGGGCGCCAGCAGCACGCGAATGCCCTGCGCCTGCAGCGCCTGCAGCGCCGCACTGAGGTCGGCGTGTGCTTCCGGCGGCACGGCCACGCGCAGAATGCCGGCGAACTGGCCGGCCATGCGCGACATACGGCTCTCCAGCCAGTTGCCACCGTGAGCGGCGACGCACTGCGCCAGGCGCTCGACGAGTCCGGGCTGATCCTGGGCGATGACGGTAAGCACGAGATGGTCCATCGGGGGCTCCTTGGCTCGGGAAAAAAGGGCCTCATAGGTATAGCAGCCCAGCGCGCCTGGCCGGGCGTTGCGCTACCGACGGCGGACTGCTTTTCGCAGCGGCTTCATGTAGTATCCGCCGACCCGGACTACAAGAAATGTTTTGTCCGTTTGGATAAAAGAACCAAGAGAGGCGAGTAATGACTGAGCGCGTTCAAGTCGGTGGCCTGCAGGTCGCCAAAGTCCTGTACGACTTCGTGAACAACGAAGCGATTCCCGGTACCGGCATCGATGCCGCCGCCTTCTGGTCCGGCGCCGACCGCGTCATCCACGACCTGGCCCCGAAGAACCGCGCCCTGCTCGCCAAGCGTGACGAACTGCAGGCCAAGATCGACGCCTGGCACCAGGCCCGCGCCGGCCAGGCCCACGATGCCGCCGCCTACAAGGCCTTCCTCCAGGAGATCGGCTACCTGCTGCCCGAGGCCGAGGACTTCCAGGCCACCACCGAGAACGTCGACGAAGAGATCGCCCACATGGCCGGCCCGCAGCTGGTAGTGCCGATCATGAACGCGCGCTTCGCCCTGAACGCGGCCAACGCGCGCTGGGGCTCGCTGTACGATGCCCTGTACGGCACCGACGCCATCTCCGAGGAAGACGGCGCGACCAAGGGCCCGGGCTACAACGAGATCCGCGGCAACAAGGTCATCGCCTACGCCCGCGCCTTCCTCGATGAAGCCGCGCCGCTGGAAAGCGGCTCGCACGTCGACTCCACCGGCTACCGCATCGAAGCGGGCAAGCTGGTCGTTTCGCTGAAGGATGGCAGCACCACCGGCCTGAAGCACCCGGCGCAGCTGCAGGGCTTCCAGGGCGATAGCAGCGCCCCGCAGGCCGTGCTGCTGAAGAACAACGGCATCCACTTCGAAATCCAGATCGACCCGGCAAGCCCGATCGGCCAGACCGACGCGGCCGGCGTGAAGGACGTCCTGATGGAAGCGGCGCTGACCACCATCATGGACTGCGAAGACTCCATCGCCGCCGTCGATGCCGACGACAAGACCGTCGTCTACCGCAACTGGCTCGGCCTGATGAAAGGCGACCTGGTCGAGGAGCTGGAAAAGGGCGGCAAGCGCATCACCCGCGCGATGAACCCGGACCGCGTCTACACCAAGGCCGACGGCCAGGGCGAGCTGACCCTGCATGGCCGCTCGCTGCTGTTCATCCGTAACGTCGGCCACCTGATGACCAACGACGCCATCCTCGACAAGGACGGCAACGAAGTGCCCGAAGGCATCATGGACGGCCTGTTCACCAGCCTGATCGCGGTGCACAACCTCAAGGGCAACACCACCCGCAAGAACACCCGCACCGGCTCGATGTACATCGTCAAGCCGAAGATGCACGGTCCGGAAGAAGTGGCCTTCGCCAGCGAACTGTTCGGCCGCGTCGAGGACGTCCTCGGCCTGGCGCGCAACACGCTGAAGATGGGCATCATGGACGAGGAGCGTCGCACCACGATCAACCTCAAGGCGTGCATCAAGGAAGCGCGCGAGCGCGTGGTGTTCATCAATACCGGTTTCCTCGACCGCACCGGCGACGAAATCCACACCTCCATGGAAGCCGGCCCGATGGTGCGCAAGGCTGCGATGAAGGGCGAGAAGTGGATCAGCGCCTACGAGAACAACAACGTAGACGTCGGCCTGGCCTGTGGCCTCAAGGGCCGCGCGCAGATCGGCAAGGGCATGTGGGCCATGCCTGACCTGATGGCCGCGATGCTCGAGCAGAAGGTCGGCCACCCGCTGGCCGGTGCCAACACCGCCTGGGTCCCGTCGCCGACCGCCGCGACCCTGCACGCCATGCACTACCACAAGGTCGACGTGCAGGCGCGTCAGGCCGAACTGGCCAAGCGCGAGAAGGCGTCCATCGACGACATCCTCACCATCCCGCTGGCGCAAGACACCAACTGGAGCGAGGAAGAGAAGCGCAACGAGCTGGACAACAACTCGCAGGGCATCCTCGGCTACATGGTTCGCTGGGTCGAACAGGGCGTCGGCTGCTCCAAGGTCCCGGACATCAACGACATCGCGCTGATGGAAGACCGCGCCACCCTGCGCATCTCCAGCCAGCACGTGGCCAACTGGATGCGCCATGGCGTGGTGACCAAGGATCAGGTGATCGAAAGCCTCAAGCGCATGGCGCCGGTGGTCGATCGTCAGAACCAGGGCGACCCGCTGTACCGCCCGATGGCGCCGGACTTCGACAACAGCGTGGCCTTCCAGGCCGCCCTGGAGCTGGTCCTCGAAGGCACCAAGCAGCCCAACGGCTACACCGAGCCGGTACTGCACCGCCGCCGCCGCGAGTTCAAGGCCAAGAACGGTCTGTAACCCGCCAAGCCGCTGCAGAAAGAACCGCCCTTCGGGGCGGTTTTTTATGGGCCGACGCAATGCACATCGCACTGACTCCGATCAGGCTGGCGCCGCCAACGGGCGACTAGACTTACGTCCAATGTGCCCGGGCCGGGCCGCAGCCGAACATGGACAAAAAGTGGAAGCAAACCATGAGTAAAGCCGATGCCTTCGCCGAGGCCGGAAAGACCGCGGTCCTGCAGAACGTCCACGGGACGATGGAGTTCCTGCGCAAGTACCCTCCGTTCAACCAGATGGAGGCACCGCATCTCGCCTACCTCGTGGAGAACTGCGAACTGCGCTTTACGCCGAAGGCGACTGCATCATCGCCCCCGATGATGGCGTGGTCGAACACTTTTACATCGTCAAGCAGGGCCGCGTGCATGGGCAGCGGCCGCACACAGCCAAGCGTGGCACCGAAACGACCTTCGAGGTCACCGTCGGCGAATGCTTCCCCATGGCTGCGCTGATGGGCGAGCGCGCCACCCGCACCGCCCACTTGGCCGCCGAAGACACCTTTTGCCTGCTGCTGAACAAGCCGGCCTTCGTCAAGCTGGTATCGTCCTCCGACGTGCTCCGTGACTTCGCCATGCGCGGGGTGAGCAGCCTGCTCGACCTGGTCAACCAGCAGGCGCAGATGCGCGCCGTCGAGAGCCTGGGCGAGCAGTACTCGCTGGAGACCGCGATCGGCGAGCTGGCCCGTCATCATCCGGTATCCTGCGCGCCGGCCTTGCCTTTGCGCGAAGCGGTCGGGCTGATGCATGCGGAGAATGTCGGCAGCATCGTCATCGTCGATGACGAGCAACATCCGCTGGGCATCTTCACCTTGCGCGATCTGCGCCGGGTGATCGGCTCGCAGCAAGGCGATCTGGACCAGCCGATCTCGGCGTTCATGACCCAGGAGCCGTTCCACCTGCCGCCGGACGCTACCGCCTTCGATGCGGCGATCGCCATGACCGAGCGGCATATCGCGCACGTCTGCGTGGTGAAGAACGGCCTGCTCTGCGGCGTGATCTCCGAGCGCGACCTGTTCTCGCTGCAGCGCGTCGACCTGGTGCACCTGGCGCAGACCATCCGCCATGCCGATCGGGTCGAGTCGCTGGTACTTATCCGCAGCCGCATCAAGCAACTGGTCGACAACATGCTGGCGCACGGCGCCTCGTCCACGCAGATCACTCATATCATCACCCTGCTCAACGACCATACCGTCAGCCGGGTGATCGAGCTGGCCATCGAACAGCTGGGCGATCCGGGCATCGAGTTCACCTGGCTGTGCTTCGGCAGCGAGGGGCGGCGCGAACAGACGCTGCATACCGACCAGGACAACGGCATGCTGTTCGAAGCCAGCGACGCCGCCGAAGCGGCGCTGATCCGCGGCAGGCTGCTGCCGCTGGCCGAGCGCATCAACCGCGACCTGGATACCTGCGGCTTCACCCTGTGCAAGGGCAACATCATGGCCAGCAACCCGGAGCTGTGCCTGTCACGCCAGGAATGGGGACGCCGGTTCAACTCGTTCATCCGCGAGGCGACCCCGGAGAATCTGCTCAGCAGCACCATCTTCTTCGACCTGCGCGCCGTCTGGGGGCCGGAGGACGGCTGCGAGCAGCTGCGCCGCGACCTGCTCGAGGAGATTGCCGACAACCGCCTGTTCCAACGCATGATGGCCGAGAATGCCTTGCGCCACCGCCCCCCGGTCGGCCGCTTCCGTGACTTCGTCGTCACCCGCAAGGGCGACGGCAAGGCCACGCTCGACCTCAAGGTGCAGGGGCTAACGCCGTTCGTCGATGGCGCCCGGCTGCTGGCGCTGGCCAACGGGATCGATGCGTGCAACACCCTCGACCGTCTGCACCAGCTCGCCGAGAAGGGCATCATCGAGGAGAAGGACGGCGCGGCCTACGAAGAGGCCTACCACTTCATCCAGCAGACCCGCATGCAGCATCATCAGCAGCAGGCGCGCGATGGCGCGAGCTATTCCAACCGACTCGATCCCGACACGCTCAATGCCCTTGATCGGCGGATCCTGCGCGAATCCTTCCGCCAGGCGCAGCGCTTGCAGGCCAGCCTGGCGCTGCGTTACCTGTTATGAAAATGACCTGGTTCCAGCCTCGCGGTCCGAAACTCACGCTCGATCAGCAGGAACGGCTGGCGGCCTTGAAGCAGCCGGCGCCCATCGGCCGGTGGCCCTGACAAAGCAGCGGATGGTCGTGCTCGACCTGGAAACCACCGGGCTGCACCTCAAGCGTGATCTGGTCATTTCCATCGGTGCGGTCGTCATCGAGAACGGTGCCATCGATTTCTCGCAGCAGTTCGAGTGCACGCTCAACCGCCAGGTCAAGGTCACCGAGAGCGTGCTGATCCATGGCATTGCGCCCAGCGAGCTGGCCAGGGGGCTGCCACCCGCCGAGGCGCTGCTCAGCTTCATGGAGTTCGCCGGCGACAGCGTGATCCTCGCCTTCCATGCGCCCTTCGACCAGCGCATGCTCGCCCGCGCACTGAAAAAGGACCTCGGTTTCACCCTCAAGAATGCCTTTCTCGATGTGGCCGACCTGGCCCCGATGCTGTTCTCCCACGCCATGATTCACCGCGGCGGGCTGGACCATTGGCTGGATTACTTCCACATCGACATTCCGCAGCGCCACCACGCCGCCGCCGACGCCATGGCCACGGCGCAGATCGCGCTGATCCTGATGAATCGCGCACGGCGCATGGGGCTCGAGTCGATGGATGACCTGGCGAATCGCCTCCGGTGCTGGCAGCGTTCGCGCAAGGCGGCGCTGCACTCGTTCTGAGCGCGCTGGGCCATCGATGTCGCGGTGATGCCGGCAAGCAGCGCAAGCGTTTGATACTGGCTGGCTGCAGCCGCCTCGAGTCGGGCCAAGGCGGCCGACTCGCGCGTCGCGTCAGGGAGGGGGAACAGGCCTGTCGCTAGGGCCGGTCGCCCGCGCAGATCGCCTGGTAGAGCGGATCATCGGCCTGCAGTTCGGTCAGGCTCTCCATCTTTGCCTGGCCTTCGTTGTTAAGCCGGAACATGGCCTTCTCGGCGCAGATCAGCTGGTACTTGTCGCTTGTCACCGTGGCGATCAGGCTACGCTTTTCGAAACGATACAGGACGAAGCGGCCCATGCGACCCTGCGGGGTGTCCTGTACCTGGGCGTTGGCGCCATCGAGTACCGTGTAGCCCAGCGGCATGGGGAACAGTAGCGTCCAGGGGCGCCACAACATGCTGCCCTTTTCCTCGGCGACCACGACCGAGCCGGCCGGCAGGCGCGCCTGGGTGGCTCCGAACCAGGTGTACTCGTAATAGATCGTGTACGTGAACATACCCAGCCCGGCGAATGCCGGAATGATCCACTTCGGCAGACGCTTGCGTGTCAGCGTACGCAACAGGAGCGCAATCCCCGCACCCGAGAAGGCAGCGACGACCGCAGCAATGAGATGCCAGAACATACGCAACTTCCTTTCAAAAAAGTCGGGCTTCCAATAGGAAGCCCGACTTGTCTTTCAACCGGGGGTCAGATGCAGCATCTGACGTCGGCTTGGATTATCGCTTAGTGGCTGACAGCCGCACCAGCGCCCTTGGGCGTACGTACGCTCTCGACCAGATCCTGGATCTCCTTCGGCGGAGCCTCGGTAGCCATGGATACGACATAGGCTACAGCGAAGTTCAGGATCGCACCGACGGCACCGAAGGCCTGCGGAGAGATACCCATCCACCACTGATCAGGCGTGTTGGCCAGGCTGTTGGTGCCAGGGATGAAGAACCAGCCCAGGTACAGGAAGATGTACACGGCGGTACTTACCACACCGACCACCATACCGGCGACGGCACCCTTGCTGTTCACGCGCTTGGAGAAGATACCCATCATCAGAGCCGGGAACAGGCTCGATGCAGCCAGACCGAACGCCAGCGCCACGACCTGCGCCGCGAAGCCCGGTGGGTTCAGACCCAGGTAGGTGGCCAGGAGAATAGCGGCAGTCATGGACAGACGGGCCGCCAGCATCTCGTTCTTCTCGCTGATCTTCGGATTGATGAGGGTCTTGATCAGGTCATGACTGATGGCCGAGGAGATGGCCAGCAGCAGACCGGCAGCGGTGGACAGTGCAGCGGCAATGGCACCCGCGGCGATCAGACCGATGACCCAGCTCGGCAGGTTGGCGATTTCCGGGTTGGCCAGAACGATGATGTCATTGTTCACGGTCAGCTCGTTGCCGTTCCAGCCACGCTCCTGAGCGGTCGGGGTAAAGGCGGCGTTGGCGTCGTTGTACATCTGTACACGGCCGTCGGCGTTCTTGTCTTCCCACTTGATCAGGCCGGTCTGTTCCCAGGTCTGCACCCACTGCGGACGATCTTCATAGCGAATCGCCTCGGCCTGCGGGCCTTCCGGATAGATGGTGTTGACCAGGTTCAGGCGCGCCATGGAGGCCACGGCCGGAGCGGTGAGGTACAGCAGGGCGATGAAGATCAGCGTCCAGCCAGCGGACCAGCGAGCATCAGCCACCTTCGGTACGGTGAAGAAGCGAATGATCACGTGCGGCAGACCGGCAGTACCGATCATCAGCGACAGGGTGAACAGGAACATGTTCAGCTTGTTGTCGACGTCAGCGGTGTAGGCGGAGAAGCCAGATCGACGACGACTTCGTTCAGCTTCTGCAGCAGCGGCATACCGGACTCGGTGTGCGTGCCGAACATGCCGAACATCGGGATCGGGTTGCCAGTCAGCTGCATGGCAATGAACACCGCCGGGATGGTGTAGGCGATGATCAGAACGATGTACTGAGCTACCTGGGTGTAGGTGATGCCCTTCATGCCGCCGAAGACAGCGTAGGCGAACACGATTGCCGCCGCGATCCAGATACCAGCGGAGTTGCTGACTTCCAGGAAGCGCGAGAAGGCCACACCGGCACCAGCCATCTGGCCGATTACGTAGGTCACGGAGATCAGGATCAGACAGATCACGCGACCAGACGGGCGCCACGCTGTAGAAACGGTCGCCGATGAAGTCCGGGACGGTGAACTTGCCGAACTTGCGCAGGTAGGGCGCCAGCAGCATGGCCAGCAGCACGTAGCCACCGGTCCAGCCCATCAGGTAGACGGAAGTGGCATAACCGCCGGAGGCGATCAGACCGGCCATGGAGATGAAGGAGGCCGCAGACATCCAGTCTGCTGCGGTCGCCATTCCGTTGGTTACGGGGTGAACGCCACCGCCGGCGACGTAGAACTCTTTAGTCGAACCGGCGCGAGCCCAGACCGCGATCCCGATGTACAGCAGGAACGAGGCGCCCACGAACAGCATGTTGATCCAATATTGGCTCATGGTGGTTACTCCTCAACCCCGAATTCCTTGTCCAGTTTGTTCAGCCGCCACGCGTAGTGGAAGATGATCAAAATGAACGTGATGATGGAACCTTGTTGAGCGAACCAGAAGCCCAGATCCGTTCCCCCGACAGGGATGCCGGACAATAACGGACGCAAGAGGATCGCAAAGCCATAGGAGACAAGAGCCCAGACTACGAGGCTCCATGTTATGAGGCGTACGTTCGCCTTCCAGTATGCAGCAGCATTGTTTTTATCTTCGGCCATAGCCGTTCTCCGCCTTATTGTTATTCGCGAGTGGAGGAAGCCCACATCCTGAATCTAACAAAGGTGTACAAGGCAACGAAACCCCCGACTTTAGTCTGACCAGAACCGCTCAAGAGCCCGGATTGCAGCGATAGAAAGGCTGCTCGGGCCCTGCACCCTGTGCGGCCGGCCGACGATGCAGGCAATTTGCCAAAAATGACGCGGCGGTCACGCCCAAATCCTCTTGCTAGCTGGCCCTGCCGCATCCGTTCGCCGGCCGTCCACGCCAGCCCGCCAGCGAAGCGGCTGCCCTGCCCGGACGCGCCACCCTGCTAATCGGCATTGCATTCAATGGCCCCCTTAATTCTGGATTAATTAAATAAAAATGATTACCGGCCAGCACGGATCGACAAATAAAGCTCACCGATCCAAATATCGCAAACAAATAAATCATCCAGCCAAAAGCGAATTAATTAACCAAGCCTGGATAGTTTTAGCGAAGTTCTATTACCGAAGCATTGCAGCCGCGGATAGCGAATACTTATCGACAAGTGTTGTTGCTTTCAGTGCGCCAGATGGTCGGCGCAGCTACACGCAGCCGCACGCGCCGAGCTGGCGCGAGGCGGCTGCGTGCGAAGCGACGGATTCCGCGCGGCTAGCAGCTGGGGCGCCGGCCGTGTAGCGCTGCGCCGGATCGACGGCGGCCTGCAGATCGCGAATGGTCTCGGCGCCGATCAGCAACGGGTAGTCGAAATGCGAGCGGTCGGTGAGGTTGACCTGTGCCTCACGCCGCTCGTCACCGATGCACAGCTCGAGGCTCACCAACGGGCGCCTGGCCCTCGGCGGCTCACCCTCGGCCGCGACACCGCCCTCCTCGACGCGCTGTTTGATCTCGCTGAAGCCGATCAGCGGGCGCTCGTACCAGGTGTCACCGGCGTCCTCCACGGCCAGGCGGAAACGCACCCAGGGCTGGCCGTCGCGCTCGAAGCGCTGGATATCGGTGGCCGAGAGCGAGGCGGTCATGGCGCCGGTGTCCATCTTCGCCGGCAGCACCTGGCTCAGCGGTTCGACACGGATGTTTTCGTAGCGGCCGTAGAGACGCGGCTCTTCGGCCATGACCGGGGCGACAGACAAGAGGGCAGCGAAAGGCAATAGGCGAAGCAAAACGGGTCTCCCGTGAAAGCCAGTGATGCCTTTCGGATGCGTGTTGCCGCGCAGGGTTCAGCCAAGCGCTTTACAGAATGTTTGCCGCAGGCCATTCCGACCGACCTGTTAAACTGCGCCCTCCGCCCGGAATCCCTGCCGTGTCCAGTTCTTCCTTCTCCAGCCTGCCGCTGCGCGCCGCCACCCAGGCCAACCTCGACGCCCTCGGCTATCGCCAGATGACGCCGATCCAGGCCCAAAGCCTGCCGCCGATGCTCCAGGGCAAGGATGTGATCGCCCAAGCCAAGACCGGCAGCGGCAAGACGGCGGCCTTCGGCATCGCCCTGCTCGAGCCCCTGAACCCGCGCTACTTCGGCTGCCAGGCGCTGGTGCTGTGCCCGACGCGCGAACTCGCCGACCAGGTCGCCAAGGAGCTGCGCCGACTCGCGCGCGCTGCGGGCAACATCAAGATCCTGACCCTCTGCGGCGGGGTGCCGATCGGCCCGCAGATCGGTTCGCTCGAGCACGGCGCCCATGTCATCGTCGGTACGCCCGGTCGCGTCCAGGAACATCTGCGCAAGGCCACGCTGCGGCTCGACGGGCTCAATACGCTGGTCCTCGACGAGGCCGACCGCATGCTCGACATGGGCTTTCACGACGCCATCGCCGAGATCGTCGCGCAGACTCCCGAGCGCCGGCAGACGCTGCTGTTCTCCGCCACCTACCCCGAAGACGTCGAACAGCTGGCCGCGCGCTTTCTGCGCGAGCCCCTGCGCGTGGAGGTGCAGGCGCTGCATGACGACAGCCAGATCGAGCAGCGTTTCTACGAGATCGCGCCGGAGCAGCGCATGGAGCGGTCATGCGCCTGCTCGAGTGCTTCCGCCCGCAGAGTTGCGTGGCCTTCTGCTTCACCCGCCAACAATGCCAGGAGTTGGTCGACTACCTCGAGGCACGTGGCATCTACGCGCAACCGCTGCATGGCGACATGGAGCAACGCGAGCGTGACCAGGTGCTGGCGATGTTCGCCAACCGCAGCCTCTCGGTTCTGGTGGCGACCGATGTCGCCGCCCGCGGCCTGGACATCGACGCCCTGGACCTGGTCATCAACGTCGAACTGGCGCGCGACCCGGAAGTACATGTGCATCGAATCGGCCGCACCGGGCGTGCGGGCCGCAAGGGTATGGCGGCAAGCCTGGTGGCGCCGGCCGAAGCGCACCGTGCGCAAGCCATCGAGCACCTGCAACAGGCACCCCTGGTCTGGCACCCGCTGTCCAGCCTGAAGCCGCGTAGCGTGGAACCGTTGCGCCCGCCGATGAGCACCTTGTGCATCGCGGCCGGGCGCAAGGAAAAGCTGCGCCCGGGCGATGTGCTCGGCGCCCTCACTGGCGATGCGGGCATTGCCGGCGACAAGGTCGGCAAGATCGCCGTGTTCGACTACCAGACCTTTGTCGCCATCGAGCGCAGCGCGGCCGACAAGGCGCTGCGCCGGTTGAGCGAAGGCCGCATCAAGGGCCGCTCGCTGAAGGTGCGCATCCTCTAGGCCTGCAACTGTATGGCCGCATCCAGCGCCGACTGTGCATGGAGCGCGGCCCGTGCCGCCGCTAACGTGCCGGTTCGACAGAGGAGGTAGGCATGAGCGAGCTGATGCAGGGTTCGCTGCGCATGAGCGCGGCAATGGTGTTGTCCGGAACCATCGGCTGGTTCGTCGTCGCCTCCGGCCAGCCGGTCGTCGATGTGGTGTTCTGGCGCTGCGTGCTCGGCACCCCGGTGCTGCTGACCGTCTGCCTCGCCTTCGGCCTGCTGCGCGGCTACCTGACCTGGCGCCTGCTGGGGCTGGCGCTGCTCGGCGGCGTCGCCTGGTGCTCAACTGGCTGCTGCTGTTCGCCGCCTACTCGCATGCATCCATCGCGATCGCCACGGCGGTCTACAACACGCAACCGTTCATGCTCGTCGCCCTCTCGGCGCTGCTGTTCGGCGAGCGGCTGACGCGCGACAAGTTCGGCTGGCTGCTGCTGGCCTTTGGCGGGGTCTTGGCGATCGTCCAGGCCAAGCCCAGCGCCAGCTATCTGGGCGACCACTACCTGCTGGGCTTCGCCCTCGCGCTGGGCGCCGCCTTCTGCTACGCGCTGGTGGTGCTCACGACCAAGGCAATGCGCGGCGTGCCGCCGCATCTGATCGCGTTGATCCAGGTCGGGGTCGGCATGCTGATGCTGGCACCGTTCGCCAATCTCGCCGAGCTGCCCGGCGACCTGTACACCTGGAGCCTGCTCGGCACGCTGGGTGTAGTGCATACCGGCGTGGTCTTCATCCTCATGTACGGAGCGATCCAGCGGCTGCCTACGCACGTCACCGGCGCCCTCTCGTTCATCTATCCGGTCATGGCGATCCTCGTCGACCGTATCGCCTTCGGCCATCACCTGCAGCCTGCGCAACTGGCCGGAATCGCCGCGGTACTGCTGGCAGCGGCCGGCATGCCCCTGGGCTGGACGCTGGTTCCACGCCGCAGGGCCGTGCCGACCGACTGAGCGTTACAGCGAACCGCGCTGCCACGGCCCCCAGATGGCAAAGGTGATGCCTGGCGTCTGACAGTTGACGAAGAGGAAACGACCGCTGGGGTCGAAGCAGGCCCCGGCGAACTCGCGATTGCGATAATCGCCGCCGGAGGCACGCTTGCCGGCCGCCGCCGCCTGAACATCGTCGAACACGATGTTGTTCTTGGCGAAGATGTAGGCCTCGCCGTTGCGGGTCAGCCCGAGCAGACGTTCGCCGAAACCGAACTCGTCGTTGGCGCCGCCGCCGTCCTCGCACATCAGCACGCCGCCACGCGGGCTGACCGTGATGTTGTCGGGGTTGTTGGCCACCTCCGGATCGCTGGAGGCGAACACGCAGGTCAGCCGGTCGCTGCGCAGATCGTGCATCCATACCGCGCCGCGGCCATAGCCGGCGCGGCCCTGGCTGTCGACGCCGGCGCTGGTGTCGACGATGAACAGCCGCCCATCACTGTGCCAGATGCCTTCGCCGCGGCTCATGCGCAGCGCACCGGCGTTGCGCGCCTGGAAGAACGGGCCACTGGCACCGGGCTGGGGTCCATGTCCGGGTCGGCAATGTCGACCCACTCGAGCTGATAGCTGTCGCCCGGGCGCGGGGTCAGCAGGTCGGCATTGGCCAGGTTGCGCACGCGGGCCGCCTGAAGCATGCCGCCGGCGGCCAGCGAGCCGGGTTGCTGGCTGGCGTTGGCCGGAATGAAGCGGTAATAGCCGGCCGCGTTGCGCGCATCCTCGGTCAGGTAGACGTAGCTGTTGCGCGGGTTCACCGCCACCGCCTCGTGGGCGAAACGTCCCATCTGCACGATCGGCTGGCCCGTGGTGAGCACCGGATCGGCGGTCACTTCGAACACGTAGCCGTGCCGCCGGCCACCGACGCCGCTGTAGTCAGCGGTGGTTTCCTCGCACGACAGCCAGGTGCCCCAGGGCGTCACGCCGCCGGCACAGTTGGTGCGCGTGCCGCCCAGGCTTGGCAGCGTGCGCACCTCATGCCCACGGCCAAGCGGGAAGTACAGGTTGGTGGTGCCACCGGCCGGACGCTGTCCGTTGGCCAGGGTCACGCCGTCGTAAATGCCGTTGGCCTGGATCAGCTCGCCGGTGCCCGCCTCGTGATTGCGCACCAGGACGATTTCCGGCCCGTGGGCACCGCGACGCACACCGATGACGCCCATGCCGTCATGGTAGCCGGGCACCGGCTGGCCGTTCTCCATCAGGTCGCCCGCCCAGGAAAAGGTCCGGTACTGGAAGCCCTCGGGCAGTTGCAGCAGTTCGAGTCCGGTGCTCTGGTCCTTGACCGGACGGATCGGGCCGTAGCTGCTGCGACGCAGGTGGCGCCCCTGGCCGCTGGCATGGCGCTGGGCGTAGGCGTCCAGTGCACCGAGAAAGGGCGTGCCGGCGACGGCGGCGGCGATCAGGCTGCCCTTGAGCAGGTTGCGGCGAGCGGGGTCGTAATCACGATTCATGCACGTATTCCTTTTGTAGGTGTGGTGGGAAGGCGCGCACGAGTAGAGCAAAGCCATTGCGGCACTCCGGTTACACCGCGGTGGCAGCCCGGTGATAAGGGACGAGCGGTCGGATAAGCTGTGCCGCAATCAACGCCGGGCCATGCGGCGCCGGCAACCGCAGACCAGAAAAGGCACCGACATGCCGACGCCTTCGATCCGCCACTCCCTGCGTCGCCTCTGGGCGCTGGAGAAGTTCGGCTACAGCCTGCGGGTGTTCATCGCCCTGGCCGGCAGCATGGCCCTGAGCTGGGGCCTGGATCGCCCGACGCTGGTGATCCCCCTGTTTCTCGGCATCATCGCCAGCGCGCTGGCCGAAACCGACGACAGCTGGCGCGGCCGGCTGATCGCCCTGCTGGTGACGCTCGCCTGCTTCAGCATCGCGGCGGTCTCCGTGCAGTTGCTGTTCCCCTACCGCTGGCCTTTGTCGCCGGTCTGGCCGCCTCGGCGTTTGCCCTGGTGATGCTCGGCGCGCTCGGCGAGCGCTACGGCGCCATCGCCCAGGCCACGCTGATCCTGTCGATCTACAGCATGATCGCGGTGGATCAGCGCGACGGCGTGATCGAGGACTTCTGGCGCGACCCGCTGCTGCTGGTCGCCGGCGCCGCCTGGTACGGCGTGCTCTCGGTGCTGTGGAACCTGCTGTTCGCCCATCAGCCGGTACAGCAAAGCCTGGCCCGGTTGTATCGCGAGCTGGGGCGCTACATCCGGCTGAAGGCTGCGCTGTTCGAACCGGTGCGCCAGCTCGACGTCGAGCAGCGCCGCATCGAGCTCGCGCAGCAGAACGGCCGGGTGGTCGGCGCGCTCAACGCGGCCAAGGAAACCCTGCTACACCGCATGGGCCAGGCACGCAGCGGCAGCCGGATCAGCCGCTACCTCAAGCTCTACTTTCTCGCCCAGGACCTGCATGAGCGGGTCAGCTCCTCGCACTACCCCTATCAGGCGCTCGCCGAGGCCTTCTTCCACAGCGACGTGCTGTTCCGCTGCCAACGCCTGCTGCGCCTGCAGGCCAGCGCCTGCCAGGCACTGGCCGAGGCGATCCAGCTGCGCCAGCCGTTCGTCTACGACGAGCAGAACACCCAGGCGCTGGCCGACCTGCAGGCCTCGCTCGAACACTTGCGCGAGCAGAACAACCCGGCCTGGCGCGGGCTGCTGCGTTCGCTGCGCGCGCTGTCGGGCAACCTCGGCGCCCTGCAAAGCCGCCTGGCCAGCGCCAGCAACCCTGACGCGCTGGCCGGCGAACAGGACAGCACGCTGTTCGATCGCGAGCCACAGTCGCTCGGCGATGCACTCGGGCGCATCCGCCTGCAGCTGACCCCCACCTCGCTGCTGTTCCGCCACGCGCTGCGCATGGCGCTGGCACTGGTCTGCGGCTATGCGGTGCTGCACGCGATCCACCCGGAACAGGGCTACTGGGTACTGCTGACCACCCTGTTCGTCTGCCAGCCGAACTATGGCGCCACACGGACCAAGCTGGTGCAGCGCATCGGCGGCACGGTGCTCGGCCTGGTTGCCGGCTGGGCATTGTTCGACCTGTTCCCCTGGCCGGCACTGCAGGCACTGTTCGCGGTGATCGCCGGCGTGGTGTTCTTCGCCACACGCAGCAGCCGCTACGCACTGGCCACCGCCGCGATCACGCTGATGGTGCTGTTCTGCTTCAACCAGGTCGGTGACGGCTACGGGCTGATCTGGCCGCGCCTGTTCGATACCTTGCTCGGCAGCCTGATTGCCGCCGCCGCCGTGTTTCTCGTGCTGCCGGACTGGCAGGGCCGCCGGCTCAACCAGGTGGTCGCCAACACGCTGAGCTGCAGCAGCGAGTACCTGCGCCAGATCATGCGCCAGTACGACAGCGGCAAGCGCGACGACCTCGCCTACCGCCTGGCCCGACGCGATGCGCACAACGCCGATGCGGCGCTGTCGACCACCCTGTCGAACATGCTTCTGGAGCCCGGTCACTTCCGCAAGGATGCCGAGACCGGCTTTCGTTTCCTGGTGCTCTCGCACACCTTGCTCAACTACCTCTCGGCGCTCGGTGCGCACCGCGAAACCCTGCCGGACGACGCCAGCGACGCCTTGCTCGACGAGGCCAGTGCCCGGCTGAGCGCGGCGCTCGACGAAATCGCCACGGCACTGCGCGATAACCGCCCGGTGGCCCTCCACGAGGAGGCCGAGCAGGCCCTGGCCGAACGCCTGGAGCAGTTGCCGGAGGAGATCGACGACGCTCACCGCCTGGTGCAGACCCAACTCGGCTTGATCTGTCGGCAACTGGCAGCACTGCGTAGCATGGCCGCACACCTGATCCGCCAGCGCACCGCCGAGCCGCACGCGCAGCCGTGAGCCCGCACAACGGGTAAGATGCGCGCCCGCAACCGCTGTGAACGAAGAGGTACGAGGTGCTGACGACCGAGGTGATCATCATCGGGGCCGGAGCGGCCGGCTTGATGTGCGCCGCCACCGCCGCGGCGCGCGGCCGGCAGGTGCTGCTGCTCGACCACGCCAACAAGGCCGGCAAGAAGATCCTCATGTCCGGTGGCGGGCGCTGCAACTTCACCAACCTGTACACCGAGCCGGCCAACTTCCTCTCCGGCAACCCGCATTTCTGCAAGTCGGCGCTGGCACGCTACACCCAGTGGGACTTCATCGAACTGGTCGCGCGCCATGGCGTGCCCTACCACGAGAAAAAGCTCGGCCAGTTGTTCTGCGACCACAAGTCCAGCGACATCCTCGCCATGCTGCTCGCGGAGTGCACCGAGACCGGCGTGGAGTTGCGTCTGGATACGAGCGTGCAGGCGATCGAGCGCGTCGAGGGCGGCTATCGGCTACAGACCAGTGCCGGTGCTGCGCACTGCCAATCCTTGGTAATCGCCACCGGCGGCCTGTCGATCCCCACGCTTGGCGCCACCGGCTTCGGCTATCAGGTGGCACGCCAGTTCGGCCACACCGTGCTGCCGACCCGCGCCGGCCTGGTGCCCTTCACTGTCACCGACCCGGCGCTCAAGGCGCTGTGCAGCGAGCTGTCCGGTACTTCGGTTGACTGCGTGGTGAGCTGCAACGGGCAGAGCTTTCGGGAAAACCTGCTGTTCACCCACCGCGGTCTGAGCGGGCCGGCCATGCTGCAGATCTCGTCCTACTGGCAGCCGGGTGACGAACTGGTCATCGACCTGCTGCCAGGGCTCGACGCCCTCGCCTGGCTACAGGAGCAAGCCCTCGCCCGCCCGAATATCGAGCTCAAGACACTGCTGGCCGACGTATTCACGCGCAAGTTGGCGGTGCTGCTGTGCGACAGCTGGTTCGCATCGCGCGCACTCAAGCAATACGCGCCGGCAGAGCTGCGCGAGGTGGCCGAGCGGCTGGGCAGCTGGCGGCTGGTGCCCGCCGGCACCGAAGGCTATCGCACCGCCGAGGTCACGCTTGGCGGGGTGGACACGCGCGAGGTGTCGTCGAAAACCATGGAATCGCAGAAGTCGCCGGGGCTGTACTTCATCGGCGAAGTGCTCGACGTGACCGGCCAGCTCGGTGGCTTCAACTTCCAGTGGGCCTGGGCTTCCGGGCATGCCGCCGGCGAGGTGGTCTGAACCGGCTCAGTCGTCGCCGGTAGTGCCGGTGGCCGGCGGCACGAGCTTGTTCGGGCCGGCTGGTTCGGCTGCCGTGTCGTGATATTCCTGCGAGTTCTGCTCGTAATTGTCGATCGAGGAATCCTTCTCCTCTTCCGGCGAGCAGGCGACGAGCAGTGCGCCGACGGCGCCGCAGAGCAGTAGCTGGACGGGCTTCATGGGACGCTCCTGGGAGTGAAAGACATGCGGCCGCGAAAGCTCGCGGCCGCGTCGGCACCCGTCTTACTGGCTGCTGCCAGTTCCGGTGCCAGTGCCGGTCGGCGGGTTGGTGGTGCCGGTGCCGCTCGGGTCGGCGGTGCCACCGGTGGTGCCGGAGCCGGTGGTGCTGTCGGACGGCATGCTGTTGGTGCCAGTACCCGTGCCGGTGGTGCCGGTACCGGTGGCCGGCGTGCTGGTTTCCGGAGCGGGAGCCGGAGTGGCGGGCTGTTCAGTCGTAGCCGGCGGCGGGGTCGGCTCGCGTTCCTCTTCCTGGCCACAGCCAACCAGCACCAAGCCGAGCAGCGGCGGCAGCAAATAAGTCAGACGCATCGTTAACCTCCTTCGGGTGAACCGGCGCGGTAGCCGGCAATACCTGGATCCTATGATCCACGGGGAGGTAGACCGATAAACCGCCGGTTAGTGCCCGAGCGCCTCGGCCGCCGCCGGCAGCAGCGCTTCCAGATCCTGCGCCCGCAGCGGCCGGGCGAGGAAATAGCCCTGCGCACAATCGCAGCCCTGCTCACGCAGGAAATCGAGCTGCTCGCCATGCTCGACTCCTTCGGCGATCACCTGCAACCCGAGCTCTGGCCGAGCCCGATGACCGCCCGGCTGAGCACCACGGCATCGGCATCGCCCGGCGCCCCGGCGATGAAGCTGCGATCGACCTTGAGGATATGCAGCGGAAAGCGCTTGAGGTAGCCGAGCGAGGAATAGCCCGTACCGAAATCGTCCAGCGCCAGGCGCACGCCGAGTTCGGCGGCGTGGCGCAGGTTGCGCTGTACCAGCTCGCTGTCCTGCATCAGCAGGGTTTCGGTGATCTCCAGCACCAGCGAACCGGGATCGGCACCGGTCTCGGCCAGGACGCTGTTGAGCATGGCGCAGAAGTCGCACTGCTGCAGCTGGCGGATCGACAGGTTGACCGCGCAGTGCAGCGCCGCACGCCCTTCTTCCTGCCAGCGCCGCAACTGGCGGCAGGCCTGACGCAGGACCCAGTGGCCGACGCGAACGATCTCGCGCGATTCCTCCAGCGCCGCGATGAACTCCGACGGCGGCACCAGCACACCATCATGTTCCCAGCGCAACAGGCTTCGGCCCCGACCAACTGCGGTGCGGTCGCGCCAATGGCCCAGACGGGCTGGTAGTGCAGGACGAACTCGTTGCGTGCGAGCGCCTGGGCGAGCGCACTTTCCAGCTCCAGCTGGCGGGTCGCGACGACCTGCAGGCTGTCGGAAAACAAGGCGAACTGGTCCTTGCCCGCCATCTTCGCGCGATACAGGGCCAGGTCGGCCGCCTGCAGCGCATCGAGCGGCTGGCCGTCGCGCATCAGCGGGGCAATGCCGATGCTGGCACTGACCGACAGCGTACGCTCGCCCAGCTGCAACGGTTGGCGCAGCGCCGTGAGCATGCGCTGGGCGACCCGCTCGGCATCGGCGGCGCAGGCCAGGTCGCCCAGCAGCGCAACGAACTCGTCGCCGCCGAAGCGGGCCAGATGATCCCCGGCACGCAGACAGGATGCCAGCCGCTGCGCGACGATCACCAGCACCTGATCACCGGCGTTATGACCGAGGCTGTCGTTGATCAGCTTGAAGCGATCCAGGTCGATGAACAGCAGCGCCGACTCGCGGCTGCGCGGCCGCCGCCGCACCGCCTGCAACAACTCCTCGAGATGCAACCGATTGGCCAGGCCGGTCAGCGCATCGTGGCGCGCGGCATGCCGCAGCCCCGCCTCGGCGGCCTTGCGCGCGCTGATGTCGGTCTGCGAGCCGGCCAGATGCCAGCCACCGAGCGGATCGCGCTCGGCCACGCCGCGCACCAGCACCCAGAGATAGCTGTCGTCCCAGCTGCGGATGCGGTATTCCTGCGCCAGCGAGGTGGTTTCGCCATTGAGGTGGCGGCTGATGGATTCGCGCAGCGCGGGCAGGTCGTCCGGGTGGACCCGCTCGAACCAGTCACGGCTGTTGCCCGCGCCGAGGGGCGCGAGGCCGAGCATCTGCGTCCAGCGCTCGGAGACGTAGAGCCGGTCTGACTCCACGTTCCAGTCCCAGATCCCATCTTCGGTGCCGCGCAAGGCGCGCGCCAGGCGCGCCTCGCTGTCCTCCAGCGCCTGCCGTTCGGCGGCGACATAGGTGTCGATCGCCAGGATCATGTCGAAGAAGACGATCTTCAGCAGGCTGTCGAACAGCGCCACCTGCTCGCTCTCGCCGAGAATCTGGCCGAGCATGTGCGACAGGTAGAGGCGATAGGCGCCAGGTACCACTCCAGGTCGATACCGGCCCGTTCGTGCACCAGCCCGACCAGCAGACGGTCGCGCACGTAGTCTCGGTCATAGGGGCCGGCCAGCAGGCGCCGGTAATACTGGGTCTGGCTGTGTTTGAGACGCTCGATGCTGCCTTGCGGGCCGAGCAATGCGGAGGCTTCGGTGAACTGCGCGAGGTGATCGTAGAGCCGCTCGACGAACGCCGCCTGACCGCGGTCCAGGGCCGGGTCGGCAGCCGCCTGGTTGAGCCGCGCCCGATCGGCTGCACGCCATTGCAGGAACCGCTTGCGTATGAGGATGCGGTCGAGATCGAGGCCGACGCGCTGCAGCACCACCGATAGCTGGTCTTCCATGCTTCCCCTGCTCCAATAGACTGTGGCTGCCAGGCCAAGGCGACCCGAATGTCGCGCTGGCGCAACCATCAGCATCCGTCCGCTGGACTGATGGCGAAATGAAGGCAAGGGTGCCAGTGGTGGTGCTGTGGCTCATTGACTCATGTCAGCCAAGCAGGGGCGTGCGCCGCATCTGGCGGTACACGCCCGGCCTGGCTCAGGCGGCCTGGCGGGATGCGAAGTCCTTTTTCAGACGGTTGCGCAGCTCGGCCATCTGCTTGCCCAGTTCTTCCAGGCGAGCCGCGTCGAACAGTTCGCGTACGTCGGGAAACATCTCGGATTCCTCTTCCTCGATGTGGTGCTCGAGCAGCTCCTTGCACACCTTGATCCGGCCGGAGAACTCGACGCTGCCCGGATCGGTCTTCTTCAGGTCAGGCAGCACCAGCGAGTCCACTGCGCGATGCTCTTCCTTGGCTTCGTGGTACATCTTCAGCTCGTCCTTGCCGCCGGCTTCCTTGAAGGCGGGATACAGCACCTGCTCCTCGAGCTGGGTATGGATGGTGACCTCCATTTCCAGCTTCTGCAGCAGTTCGGTGCGCGTCTTGACCGCACGCTCGGTGGACTCGGTCAGGCGCGTCAGGATGTCCTTGAGGCGTTCGTGATCCTCGATCAGCAGGTCAACGGCATTCATCTTCTTATCCTCCAGGCTGTTCACGAGGCCCGGGGACACCCGCCCCCGGGCCGCGCCATCAGGCGTACTCGTAGGTCGGCAGGCCGGTACGGCTCTGGCTCTGCAGGTGGGCGACGGCTGGGGACATTCCGGCTTCCAATGCCAGGTCTCGGCGAATCGAGCTCACCAGCCACTGCATCTGCGTGGTGGACAGCGTCTGGCCTCGCGATACGGCGCGCTTGGCGATCACTCGATCGTCATTGCTCAGCGTCAGCAGCAGCCCACCGTCCGGGCGCGCAGTGGTCGAGACATCGAACTCGGGAAAGGCGGCAGTGAGAAATTGCTGTGCAGCGGTCATTGTTGTGTACTCCGGTTGGTTTCCAGCACGGGACCACAGAGCAGCGATCATGCCAGCCTGACGCTTTAAAACTTTCCCTTATTTTTCAAGTATTTAGCAAATTGTCACTGAATACGTGACATTGCATTACGCAAGATTTCCGGGCAAACGGCATGCAAACTGCGGGGTGGTTCACACTTCCCGACGCCATACGCTGGCGAGCCAGGGCTGCTGTTCACGCGGCAACCCGGCCGGTCGGTAATAGTGTTCCAGGGCCAGGAAGCCGGCATCTTCGACCAGGCTGCGCCAGCGTGGCCAGTCGTACCAGACGCCGTAGCGATCACCCTGCCAGCCCTCCTCGTTGCCCCCACGCGGGTTCGAGCAAAACAGCACGCCGCCCGGACGCAGCGTCGCGTACAGCTGACCAAGCACCTGCGGCAGGGCCTGGCTCGGCACATGGAACAGCACCGCGTTGGCGAACACCCCATCGAAGCGCCCCTCGGGCAGATCAAGCTGCAGGAGATTCTGCTGCCAGACTTCGCAGCCGGAGTCCCGCCGCGCCATCTCGACGAACGGCTCGGCCGCGTCGAGACCGACCGCCTCATGCCCCAGCGCCGTGAACGTCTTCAGGTCGCGCCCCGGGCCGCAGCCAGATCGAGAATACTCAAGCGCCGATCGGCCGGCAGATGACGCAGCAGTGCCTGGATGTTCTGGCTGACATCATGGTCGCGGGTGCCTTCACGAAAAGTTTCCGCGTTGCTTCGGTAGTGCTCCAGCGTGCGCTGTGCCACGCCAATCCAGGGGTCGTTCGAACTCACGAAGGCCTCCGTCGAGGGAATGGGCTACCAACAGTACATTAGTAGCAGCCTGCCAGCCTTTGATTCCCTCTGTCACATGGACGTTGCATACTGACCGACATCCTGTCCTGGCCGAACTGGCAAGGGTCTTGCCTGTACCGCCCGGCCGGGGCGCTGAACTTTGCTCGCTGCGAAGAGGCCCAACTGTTGCTGGCATGCCCGCCGTTCGCTAACCCTGCTCGAAGTTCGAGAAACGCCCATGGCAGTTATGAACTCAACCTCCTCCAAAGTCGTGCTGCTCGTCGAAGATGAGCCGCACATTCTCTGCCTGCTTTCCGATTACCTGGCCAGCGAGGGGTATCAGGTCATCGAGGCCGACTGCGCCAACCGGGCGTTCGAGATTCTCGCCAGCAAGCCGCATCTCGATCTGCTGGTGACCGATTTCCGGCTGCCGGGCGGCGTGTCGGGGGTGGCGATTGCCGAGCCGGCGTTGAAACTGCGCCCGGAAATGAAGGTGATCTTCATCAGCGGCTATCCAATCGAGATCTACGAAACCGGCAGCCCGATCGCGCGCACCGCACCGGTGCTGGCCAAGCCCTTCTCACTGGATTCGCCTGCGCAGCCAGATCCAGCAGCTGATGGGCAACGGCGACGCAGCCGCGCACTAGCTGCCACGCTGCGGCAGCCGCGGCCGGCACGGCCGGCACGGCCGGCACGGTCAACGGTTTCCGAAAAAAAAGAAGGCCCGCATCGAGCGGGCCTTCCTTTTATCCTCTGCGACTCAGTTGACCTTGGGGTCAAGCTCGCCGCTGGCGTAACGCTGGAACATGCCTTCGAGGGAGATCGGCTTGATCTTCGAGGCATTGCCGGCGGTGCCGAACGCTTCGTAGCGGGCGATACAGATGTCGCGCATGGCGGCAACGGTCTTGGCCAGATACTTGCGCGGGTCGAATTCGCTGGGGTTCTTCGCCAGGAATTCGCGGATCGCGCCGGTGGAGGCCAGACGCAGGTCGGTGTCGATGTTGACCTTGCGCACGCCGTACTTGATGCCCTCGACGATCTCTTCGACCGGCACGCCGTAGGTCTCGCCGATCTCGCCGCCGAATTCATTGATGACTTTCAGCCACTCCTGCGGCACCGAGGAGGAACCGTGCATCACCAGATGGGTGTCCGGGATGCGCGCATGGATCTCCTTGATGCGCTGGATCGACAGGGTGTCACCGGTCGGCGGCTTGGTGAACTTGTAGGCGCCGTGGCTGGTGCCGATGGCGATGGCCAGCGCGTCAACCTTGGTCTTGGCGACGAAATCGGCAGCCTCTTCCGGATCGGTCAGCAGCTGGCTGTGATCGAGCACGCCCTCGGCGCCAACGCCGTCTTCCTCACCGGCCATACCGGTTTCCAGGCTGCCCAGGCAGCCCAGCTCGCCCTCGACGGAGACGCCGCAGGCATGCGCGAAAGCCACGGTCTGCTGGGTCACGCGCACGTTGTACTCGTAATCGGCCGGGGTCTTGCCGTCTTCGCGCAGCGAACCGTCCATCATCACCGAGGAGAAACCGAGCTGGATCGAACGCTGGCAGACGTCCGGGCTGGTGCCGTGATCCTGGTGCATGCACACCGGGATGTGCGGAAATTCTTCGATCGCCGCCAGGATGAGGTGGCGCAGGAACGGCGCGCCGGCGTATTTGCGGGCACCGGCCGAAGCCTGGACGATCACCGGGGAATCGGTCTTGTCGGCCGCTTCCATGATGGCGCGCATCTGCTCGAGGTTGTTGACGTTGAAGGCCGGCACGCCGTAGCCGAACTCGGCGGCGTGGTCGAGCATCTGGCGCATGCTGATGAGTGCCATGGTTTCCTTTCTCCCGGTTTGGGGGTCGTTTGATCGTGTAAAGCCTGCCGCAGCGGCCAACGCTGTTCAAGCGCAGCAGATGCGGCGCGGCATTGTAGTGGCGGCGCCGAGAAATGCCAGACGCGCGCCAAGTGTTCGCGGCCTCGCTAGAAATTGATCAGCGAAGCACTGCAGCCTTGGGCGAGCAGCTTGTCATCGGCCATGCGGTACACCAGCGCGGTGCTGCCCTTGTCATGAAAGCCGATCACGCCGTCGCTATAGAAAGTCCCGAGCGTGGCAGGTTCCTTGCGCAGGCGGTATACCGTGTCGCTGTCGCCGACCCGCAGGTCGACGGCGCTGTGGGCCTTGTCCGCATAGCGCCAGGCGATGTGCTCGCCCCCCTGGCACTTCCAGCGTACGAAGGGCGCATCCGGCCCGGACTGCCAGTGCGCGCAGGCACTCAGCAGCAGCGCCAGGCCGATCGACAACAGTGCTTTCATGGCGCTCCCCTGCGGCACTCAACAATCCTGCGCGTCATCGACTATCGGCGCGGTCGGATCGCCGGTGCTCTGCATCTCCAGGCGCTGGCTATCCTGCACGGTCGGGCTGCTGGCCGGTGGCGGGTCAATGACCTCGCAGGCCGAATCGGACGCGCCGCCGGCACAGCCGGCCAGCGCCAGAACAGATACGGTGACTAGAGCGAAACGCATGGACCATCCCCTTTTCCTGGTGCGCGACTAAGCAACAGACCACATCGCCCGCCCAGGGTTGCCAGCGTTTCGCCTGCACCGACCCTCACGCGGGAGCGCAGCCCCCGCATGCCGATCACTTGGCGCGCTGCTCCAGCACCTCGACCGCCGGCAGGACCTTGCCTTCGACGAACTCGAGGAAGGCACCGCCGCCAGTGGAAATATAGGAGATCTGCTCGGCAACGCCGTACTTGTCGATCGCCGCCAGGGTGTCGCCGCCGCCGGCGATGGAGAATGCCGGGCTCTGGGCGATGGCCTGGGCCAGCACCTGGGTGCCGTTGCCGAACTGGTCGAACTCGAATACGCCGACCGGGCCGTTCCAGAGGATGGTCTGCGAGGCCTTGAGCATCTCGGCGAATTGCGCGGCGGTCTTCGGCCCGATGTCGAGAATCATGTCTCATCGGCGACTTCGTCGATGCCCTTGACCGTGGCTTCGGCACTCTCGGCAAATTCCTTGGCGACGACCACGTCGACCGGCAGCGGCACGCTGACCTTGGCCGCGATAGCCTTGGCCGTGTCGAGCAGATCGGCTTCGTGCAGCGACTTGCCGACCTTGTAACCGGCGGCGGCGAGAAAAGTGTTGGCAATGCCGCCGCCGACGATCAGCTGGTCGCAGATCTGGCTGAGGCTGTTGAGCACATCCAGCTTGGTCGACACCTTGGAGCCGGCAACGATGGCCACCATTGGCCGCTGTGGCTTGTCCAGCGCCTTGCCCAGCGCGTCCAGCTCAGCCGCCAGCAGCGGGCCGGCGCAGGCGACCTTGGCGAACTTGGCCACGCCATGGGTGGAGCCTGGGCGCGGTGCGCGGTGCCGAAGGCGTCCATCACGAAGACATCGCACAGCGCCGCGTACTGCTGCGCCAGTTCATCGGTGTTCTTCTTCTCACCCTTGTTGAAGCGCACGTTCTCCAGCAGCACCAGCTCGCCCGGCTGGACCTCGACGCCGCCCAGGTAGTCCTTGATCAGCGGCACCTCACGACCGAGCGCCTTGCTCAGGTAGTCGGCGACCGGCTTGAGGCTGTCTTCCTCGCTGTAGACGCCCTCTTCCGGGCGGCCCAGGTGCGAGCAGACCATCACCGCGGCGCCCTTCTCCAGCGCCAGCTTGATGGTCGGCAGCGAAGCGAGAATGCGCGCGTCGCTCTTCACCACGCCATCCTTCACCGGCACGTTGAGATCCTCCCGGATCAGCACGCGCTTGCCGGAGAGGTCGAGGTCGGTCATCTTCAAAACGGTCATGTCGATCTTCCTTAAGTTCGAAGCAGCAGTGTCTCAAGCGCGGCCCGTCAGGCTCCGTGGGCGACGCGCAGATAGTGTTCGGTGACGTCGAGCATGCGGTTGGCGAAGCCCCACTCGTTGTCGAACCAGGCCAGCAGGTTCACCAGGCGCGGCCCGGAGGCACGCGTCAGGCTGCCGTCGACGATCGCCGAATGCGGATCGTGGTTGAAATCGCAACTGGCATGCGGCAGCTCGGTATAGGCCAGCAATCCCTTTAGCGGGCCGCTTTCGGCCGCCTCGCGCAGCACCCGGTTGATCGTCTGCGCGTCGGTATCCCGTGCGGTCTGCAGCGTGATGTCCAGGCAGGAGACGTTTACCGTCGGCACCCGCACCGCTTTGGCCTGGATCCGCCCGGAGAGTTCCGGCAGAAGGCGCTCGATGCCGCGTGCCAGCCCGGTGGACACCGGTATCACCGACTGGAACGCCGAACGTGTACGCCGCAGGTCGTCGTGGTGGTAGGCGTCGATGACCGGCTGATCGTTCATCGCCGAGTGGATGGTGGTGATCGAGGCGTACTCGATGCCCACCGCATCGTTGAGCAGCTTGAGCACCGGCACACTGCAGTTGGTGGTGCAGGAGGCGTTGGAGACCAGCCGTTCGGTGCCGCGGAGCTGCCCCTGATTGATGCCCATCACCACCGTGGCATCGACGTCGGCGGCGCTGGCCATCGGCTGCGAGAACAGCACGCGCGGCGCACCGGCGGCAAGAAAGCGCTCGCCACCGGCACGGGTGTTGTAGGCACCCGAACATTCGAGCACCAGGTCGACGCCCAGCGCCCGCCAGTCGATGGCCTCCGGCGTCGACTCGCGCAGCACCTTCACGCAGTGGCCGTTGAGATGCAGGCAATCGCCAACCACGCTTACCTCGCCGGGAAAGCGACCGTGGGTGGAGTCGAAACGGGTGAGGTATTCCAGACTGGCCATGTCGGCCAGGTCGTTGAGGGCAACGAACTGGAAGTCGAAGGCCGCGCCGCGCTCATAGAAGGCACGCAGCACGCAACGGCCGATGCGGCCGTAGCCGTTGAGGGCGACGCGATAGGGACGGGCGTTGGCCATCGGATTCGTCGATCCTGTCGGTGGAAAACCGCTGCGCGGGTTTTGCACCCGACACAAGGTGATTTACGTAGGGTGGATGGCCGAAGCCATCCACACCGCGCGATATCAGTCTTCCAGCAGTTCTTCGGCCACCGCGAGGATGTTGTCGACGGTGAAGCCGAACTCCTCGAACAGCTGGCCGGCCGGGGCCGACTCGCCGTAAGTGGTCATACCGATGATGCGACCGTCCAGACCGGCGTACTTGTACCAGTAGTCCGCATGCGCCGCCTCGATGGCGATGCGCGCACCGACTTCCACCGGCAGTACCTGCTGCTTGTAGGCGGCGTCCTGGGCGTCGAACACGCTCGTGCAGGGCATCGAGACGACGCGCACCTTGCGGCCCTGCTCGGTCAGCTTGTCGGCGGCCTGCACCGCCAGGCTGACTTCCGAACCGGTGGCGATGAGGATCAGCTCCGGCTCGCCGACGCAGTTCTTCAGGATGTAGCCGCCGCGCGCGATGGCCGCCTCGGTTTCGTTGTCGCGCACATGGAACGGCAGGTTCTGCCGCGAGAAGATCAGCGCGCTCGGGCCATCCTTGCGCTCGACCGCGTACTTCCAGGCGACCGCCGACTCGACGGTGTCGGCCGGGCGCCAGGTATCCAGGTTCGGCGTCATGCGCAGGCTGGCCAGCTGCTCGACCGGCTGGTGGGTCGGGCCGTCTTCGCCCAGGCCAATGGAGTCGTGGGTGAACACGTAGATCACCCGCTGCTTCATCAGCGCCGACATGCGCACCGCATTACGGGCGTACTCCATGAACATCAGGAAGGTCGCGCCGTAGGGAATCAGGCCACCGTGCAGGGCGACGCCGTTCATGATCGCCGCCATGCCGAACTCGCGCACGCCGTAGTAAATGTAGTTGCCCGAGGCATCTTCCTGTACCACCGGCTTGCAGCCCTTCCACAGGGTCAGGTTCGAACCGGCGAGGTCCGCCGAGCCGCCGAGCAGTTCGGGCAGCAGCGGGCCGAAGGCATTCAGGCAGTTCTGGCTGGCCTTGCGGCTGGCGATGGTTTCGCCTTTGTTGGCCACTTCACGGATGAACTCGCTGGCCTTCTCGGCGAAGTCAGCCGGCAGCTCACCGGCCATGCGCCGCTTGAACTCGGCTGCCAGGGCCGGGAACTCGGTTTCGTAGGCGGCGAAGCGCTTGTTCCACTCGTTCTCGGCGTCGGCACCCTTCTGCTTGGCGTCCCACTCGGCATAGATCTCGGCCGGGATTTCGAACGGGCCGTAGTTCCAGCCCAGCGCCTCGCGGGTCAGGGCGATCTCGCATCGCCGAGGGCGGCGCCGTGGGACTCTTCCTTGCCCTGCTTGTTCGGCGAGCCGAAGCCGATGATGGTCTTGCAGCAGATCAGCGTCGGCCGGTCGCTCTTGCGCGCGGTCTCGATGGCGATCTGGATCTCGTCGGCGTCGTGGCCGTTGACGTTGCGGATCACCTGCCAGCCATAGGCCTCGAAGCGGCGCGGGGTGTCGTCGGTGAACCAGCCATGCACCTCACCGTCGATGGAGATGCCGTTGTCGTCGTAGAAGGCGACCAGCTTGTTCAGGCCGAGGGTGCCGGCCAGCGAGCAGACCTCGTGGCTGATGCCTTCCATCATGCAGCCGTCGCCGAGGAACACGTAGGTGTGGTGGTCGACGATCTCGTGGCCCGGACGGTTGAACTGCGCCGCCATGATCTTCTCGGCAAGCGCGAAACCGACGGCGTTGGCAATGCCCTGGCCGAGCGGGCCGGTGGTGGTCTCGACGCCGGCGGTGTAGCCGAACTCGGGGTGGCCCGGCGTCTTGCTGTGCAGCTGGCGGAAGTTCTTCAGGTCATCGATCGACAGGTCGTAGCCGGTCAGGTGCAGCAGTGAGTAGATCAGCATCGAGCCGTGGCCGTTGGACAGCACGAAGCGGTCACGGTCGGCCCACTTGGGATTGGTCGGGCTGTGCTTGAGGTGGTCGCGCCAGAGCACTTCGGCGATGTCCGCCATGCCCATGGGGGCACCCGGATGGCCGCTGTTGGCTTTCTGCACGGCATCCATGCTGAGGGCGCGGATGGCATTGGCTCGCTCACGACGGCTGGGCATCGCTGAATCTCCTGCGGGGGGTGGTACTGAGAAAAAGGCCACTATTTTCCCCTACCGGGACCGCAAGGGGCAATGACCGGATGGACGAACAACGGCCGTGACCAGCCGCCGCTCAGTCGAGCAGCTGTACGCCCAGCCCCTGCACGTCGGCAGGTGGGCGAGCAAGTAGTCCTTCAGTCGCGCCAGCACCGGATGGCGATCGCCACGCGCCGGCCAGACCAGGTAGTAGCTGTCCCCCGAGCGCACCGCACGGTCGAACGGCAACGCCAGGGTGCCGCGCTTGAGGTCGGCGGCCACCAGCGCCAGATCGCCGATCGAAACCCCGTGCCCCTGCGCTGCGGCAGAAATGCCGAGCTCCAGCGTGTCGAACAGCTTGCCCTGCTGCCAGGCGATCGTCTGGCCCAGCCCAACCCGCTCGAGCCAGCGCCGCCAGTCGCGGCAGTCACGCGACGGGTGGATCAGCTCGGCGCTGGCCAGGCGCGCCGCATCCCAGGTTGATCGCCCAGCAACGCCGGCGCGCAGACCGGCACCAGCCATTCGTCGAACAGCTTCAGGTGCTTCCAGTCCGGGGCAAAGCTGCCGTTGCCCAGCAGCACCGCGCAGTCGAAGGGCTCGCCGTCGAAATCCACCGCATCGAGGTCCATCCAGGCGCTGGTCAGCTGTACGCGCGCCTGCGGCTGGTCGAGGCGAAAGGTTTCCAGCACGTCGAGCAGCCAGCGCATGGTCAGCGTGGTCGGCGCCTTCAGGCGCAACGCGCCCTCCTGGCGACTCACCGCAACGCAGGCGTTCTCGATGGTGCGAAAACCCACCTTGAGCTCCTGCGCCAGCACGCGACCGGCGTCGGTCAGCGACAGGCGCGGGCCACGGCGCTCGAACAGCTGGCAGCCCAGGCTCTGCTCGAGGGTGCGCACGTGCCGGCTGACCGCGCTCTGGGTGATGCACAGGCTCAGCCCCGCCTCGGTGAAAGAGCCCAGCCGCGCAGCCGCCTCGAACGCACGCAAGGCATAGAGCGGCGGCATGCGCGGCGCGCCGGCGGCCGAATCAGGCATGACTAAAACTCATCCTTGCCGCTGCTTTTTTCCATTTTTCCAACCCCTTGGCCCCTGTCGATACTGCGCCGGCGCCGCCTGTATGGCGCCTCCAACAATCAGATCGCACGGAAGGATGACATGCTCGACGAACAAATTGACCATCTGCTGACCACGGCCATTCGCAACGGCGGCCTGACGCCCGAGCAGATCGCGCGGATCGTCGACTTCCGGCTGTTCGGCAACCGGCGCGGCTACCTGCTGCTCGAAGACCTGCCGATCGGCGACATTCCGGCGACACCGCAAAGCCGCGACGCACTCGGCAAGCCGGATCAGCGCAGCGAGCACCTGCTGCTGCAGGCAACCGCCCTGCTGGGCGAGCCCATCGGCTACCGCCAGGAGTCGGACGGCAGCCTGGTCAACAACTTCTTCCCACAGCGAGCGCAGGCCCGCGCCGCGACCTCCGACAGCTTCGACACCGAGCTGGACCTGCACACCGAGAATGCCTTTCACGCCGTGCTGCCCGACTACCTGGTCCTGCTGTGCCTGCGCCAGGACCCGGCCGCCGAAGCGGTCACCTACATCGCCTCGGTGGATACCCTCCTCGAGCGGCTGAATTACGAAGAGCAGGCCTTCTTCCTGCGCGAGCCGTACAACTTCCTTTCCGACTACGGACCCCGAGGGCAAGAACCAGCGCATCGACATCGACCGCCATCAGACCGTGCTGTACGGCGACCCCGACAGGCCGTTTATGCGCCTGGACCCGCAGTTCATGCTGGCCTTCAGCGATCATTCGCGCGCCCGGCTGGAACATCTGCGGGCGGTAGCTGGGAGGTCGCCGAGCCGGTGCGCCTGTGCACTGGCGACCTGCTGATCATCGACAACCGCCGCACCGCCCACGCGCGCAGCCCGTTCAGCGCGACCTTTGATGGCACCGATCGCTGGATGCAGCGCGCCTTCGCGATCGGCAGCGCAAACCTCTACACCGAACGGCTGGGACGCCGCTCGCGGGTATACGACCTGGTGACCGAGCTATGAACGCCACCTACCTCGCTTTCGCCGCCGCCGTCGCCCTGCTGATCGCCTCGCCGGGCCCGGTGGTCGCCCTGGTGGTCGCCGATGCCCGGCGGGCCTGGCCGCTGTGGACCATTCTGGGCGGTGTGCTCTCGGCACAGCTGCTGCTGATCTGCGCCCTGCTGATGATCTACCTGGCGATGGACATCGAGCCGGTGGTGGTCGAATGGGGCCAGGTCATCGGCGGGCTCTACCTGATCTGGCTTGGCTGCGACGGCCTGTGCGGCGGCGGCAGCGAAGCAGCCGCGACCGGGCGGGGCGATTCGCACTATTTCTGGCGGGCGCTGGCGGTCGGCCTGTCGAACCCCAAGGACATCCTGTTCTTTCTGGCCTTTCTACCCGGCTTCATCCTGCCCGCCGAGCCGTTCGCGCCACAGGCGGCGATGCTGATCGTCATCTGGGCGGTGATCGATATCAGCATCCTGATTGCCTACGGCCTGCTGTCCCGGCAGATCAGCGGCAGCCGGCGCATCCAGCAGCTGCTCGATGTGCTGCCCAACTACTTCCTGCTCGGGCTCGGCCTGATCTCCTGTTCGCTGGGCATCACCCGGCTGCTGCACTGAAGCGGCCGCAGTGCGGCAAGGCCAATATCAAAACTTTTTGATATTGGCCTTGCTGGTCGAAAAATAGCCGACTAGACTGCGCGGCTTATGAGCCTGCGTATATCCCAGATCCGTTTCGATGCCTGCGACCAGCTGGCCGCCTGTGCAAGGCCGGCGCGACGCCCTGCGCCGTGACCGGCTTACGGGTGGTCACCGCCACCAGCGCCGCGGTCTGCTGCTCCAGCGCCCGCGCCAGCTCGTGGAAGCGCTCCTGCTTCTGCCAGACCTCGTCGCGCGCGTCGCTCTGCTCTTCCTTGACCTGTGGGTAATGCTGCCAGGGTTGGCGAGACAACTCGTCCAGCTTGGCGGCACCCGCGGCGAACTTCTGCCCGTCGAAGGCCAGCCGCCCGCGCAACATGCCGCCGAGGTCCTCCTTGGTGTCCAGCATCTGCTGGTAGATCGCCTTGCGCTTGCCGAGCGGGGAATTCGGATCGATGCGATCACAGCCAGCCAGGCCGATCGCAGCGAGGATCGCGGACAGACACAACAGTCTCGACTTCATGGTTCACCCTGTGCGGAAAGCAAGGCCGGCGATTATCCCCACTTGGGTCAACGCGGACAAATGCAGCAGGGCTGCTTCAGCGCGACCATTGGCCGCCGGCACGCTCGCAGTCGATCTTGGCCTGGGCGCGATCGCTGGCGTGGTAGTGATAGGTGACGATCCGCGCGTCCTGCGGCACCTGCGTCGGCCAGGTCTCTTGCTTGGCCTGCGAGCCGGCGGACTGTTCGTTGGCCAGGGTTTCGGGCGTCATCGGCGCCGAGCACACGCCGAAGTATTCGCCCGGGCAGCTGTCGCGCAGCTCGCGGCGAGAGTTGCCTACCGCCTCGGTATCGCTGCAGACCCAGCGCATCGAATCGCCAGCGTCGATGCCCTGGAACTCGAAACACTTCTCCGTGACCACGGGCGCCGGCACCGCGCCCGACGTCTCGCTGTGAACGTAGCAGGACTGCGCCGCAGCGGGCAGGCTGAGGGTGACAAGCAGGCCAGCGCAGAGCAAAGGCGAAAACCGCTTCATCGGCAAACTCCTGGCGCCGCTTGCCGCGGCGCAATCCGTTCGAACCTGCTGGTGTGACCCCGCCGCAAGCGACGGAGTTCGTGCGGCTGCGCTTGGGAATGCCGCGGGCTGCGGCTATACTCAGCCCGTTTTTCCCGGCCGACTCCGCTTCGGCCGTGCCCGCCACCCAGTCGAGGGGCGCTGCAGCAGGTCAACACCTGTCAGGCTCGACCGGGGCGTTTGTCTAGAACGCATCAACGGCGCCCATTCGCACTAGCCACGAATGGAGACTCATCGCATGAGCGCTGTCATGACGCCTGCCGATTTCAACGACTACAAGGTCGCCGACATTTCCCTGGCCGACTGGGGCCGCCGCGAGATCATCATCGCCGAGTCGGAAATGCCCGCCCTGATGGGCCTGCGCAAGAAGTACGCCGCCGAACAGCCGCTCAAGGGCGCCAAGATCCTCGGCTGCATCCACATGACCATCCAGACCGCCGTGCTGATCGAGACACTGATCGCCCTCGGTGCCGAAGTGCGCTGGTCGTCCTGCAACATCTTCTCGACCCAGGACCAGGCCGCCGCGGCCATCGCCGCTGCCGGCATCCCGGTATTCGCCTGGAAGGGCGAGACCGAAGAGGAATACGAGTGGTGCATCGAGCAGACCATCCTCAAGGACGGGCAGCCGTGGGACGCCAACATGGTGCTCGACGACGGTGGTGACCTGACCCAGATCCTGCACGAGAAGTACCCGCAGGTACTCGAGCGCGTGCACGGCATCACCGAGGAAACCACCACCGGCGTGCACCGCCTGCTCGATATGCTCAAGGGCGGCACCCTGAAAGTGCCGGCGATCAACGTCAACGACTCGGTCACCAAGAGCAAGAACGACAACAAGTACGGCTGCCGCCACAGCCTCAACGACGCCATCAAGCGCGGCACCGACCACCTGCTGTCGGGCAAGCAGGCCCTGGTGATCGGCTACGGCGACGTGGGCAAGGGCTCGGCCGCTTCCCTGCGCCAGGAAGGCATGATCGTCAAGATCACCGAGGTCGACCCGATCTGCGCCATGCAGGCCTGCATGGACGGCTATGAGTCGTCTCGCCCTACCTGAACGGCGAGAACGACGGTACCGAGGCCTCCATCGACAAGGCGCTGCTGGGCAAGATCGACCTGATCGTCACCACCACCGGCAACGTCAACGTCTGCGACGCCAACATGCTCAAGGCGCTGAAGAAGCGCGCCGTGGTGTGCAACATCGGCCACTTCGACAACGAGATCGACACCGCCTTCATGCGCGCCAACTGGGGCTGGGAGGAGGTCAAGCCGCAGGTGCACAAGATCCATCGCACCGGCAAGGCCATCGATCCGGCCAACGACGACTACCTGATCCTGCTGGCCGAAGGCCGCCTGGTGAACCTGGGCAACGCCACCGGCCACCCGAGCCGGATCATGGACGGCTCCTTCGCCAACCAGGTGCTGGCGCAGATCTACCTGTACAACGAGCGCTTCGCCGACCTGCCGGTGGCCGAAAAGTCGCAGAACGTGACGGTCATGGTCCTGCCGAAGAAGCTCGACGAGGAAGTCGCGGCCGAGATGGTCAAGGGCTTCGGCGGCGTGGTGACCAAGCTGACCGCCAAGCAGGCCGAGTATATCGGCGTCGAGGTCGAAGGCCCGTTCAAGCCGGACAGCTACCGCTACTGATGCACCGGGTGGACAAGGCGCGAAGCGCTTCGCCACCCGACTGAACCTTACGGTGGAAAAGGCCGCGGCATTTTCCACCTACCCAAGCCGCGCATGGCGCAAGGCAAGCGTGACGACCAGTGCACTGCGCTGGCGGTCGTCCCGCCTGCGCTTTCGTCTTGCGCGATAAGAAGGACACGGGCGACGCTGCCCGACTGCTTCTCTGGATTCGCCATGAGCACATCCCACCGCCCCTCGATCAGCTTCGAGTTCTTCCCGACCAAGACCGATGCCGGGCACGAAAAACTGCTGGCCACCGCTCGCCAGCTTGCCGCACAACAACCCGATTTCTTTTCCTGCACCTACGGCGCCGGTGGCTCGACGCGCGACCGCACCCTCAACACCGTGCTGCAGCTCGACAGCGAGGTGAAGGTGCCGACGGCACCGCACCTGTCCTGCGTCGGCGACAGCAAAACCGAGTTGCGGGGCCTGCTGAACCTCTACCGGGACGCCGGCATCCGCCGGATCGTCGCCTTGCGCGGCGACCTGCCTTCGGGCATGGGCCTGGCCAGCGGCGAGCTGCGCTTTGCCAACGAACTGGTGGAGTTCATCCGCAGCGAAACCGGCGATCATTTCCACATCGAGGTCGCCGCCTATCCCGAGATGCACCCGCAGGCGCGCAACTTCGAAGACGACCTGAGCAACTTCGCCCGCAAGGCCCAGGCCGGCGCCGACAGCGCCATCACCCAGTACTTCTTCAACGCCGACTGCTATTTCTACTTCGTCGAGCGGGTGCGCAAGCTCGGTGTCGAGATCCCCATCGTCCCGGGCATCATGCCGATCACCAACTACAGCAAGCTGGCGCGCTTCTCCGACGCCTGCGGCGCGGAAATCCCGCGCTGGGTACGCAAGCAGCTGGAGGCCTACGGTGACGACATCGAGAGCATCCAGGCCTTCGGCGAGCAGGTCATCGCCCAGATGTGCGAGAAGCTCCTGGCCGGCGGCGCGCCGGGGCTGCACTTCTACACGCTGAACCAGGCCGAACCGAGCCTGGCGATCTGCAGCGCGCTGGGACTTTCGCGCTGAATCGACCTGCGCCGTCGGTGACGGCGGCGCAGTGAACCTGCACAATGCGATGCGGTCCTAGCATTGCGGCGTGCGAAGCTCTGCTATACTCCGCGCTTCCGCCAGGCCTTACGTCCGGATGCCGCCCTTCTTCACCGCGGCAGAACCGGACGGGATCGCACGCCAGTCGCGATTCGAGCCCGGCATGATCATCCAGGGCCAAGCCCTCTACAAGACAGGATCTCTCATGTCCTTTGCTTCCCTCGGTCTCTCCGAGGCTTTGGCCGGTGCCGTCGAGGCCGCCGGTTACACCCAGCCTACCCCCGTGCAACAGCGGGCCATTCCCGCCGTGTTGCAAGGCCGCGACCTGATGGTTGCCGCCCAGACCGGCACCGGCAAGACGGGCGGCTTCGCCCTTCCGGTGCTCGAACTGCTGTTCCCCAACGGCCACCCGGACCGCGAACACCGCCACGGCCCCAAGCAGCCCCGCGTTCTGGTGCTGACGCCGACCCGTGAGCTCGCCGCCCAGGTACACGACAGCTTCAAGCTCTACGCCCGTGACCTGCCGCTGAAAAGCGCGGTGATCTTCGGCGGCGTCGGCATGAATCCGCAGATCCAGGCCCTGGCCAAGGGCTTGACGTACTCGTCGCCTGCCCCGGCCGCCTGCTCGATCTGGCCGGCCAGAACGCCGTCGATCTGTCCCATGTGGAAATCCTCGTGCTCGACGAGGCCGACCGGATGCTCGACATGGGCTTCATCCACGACGTCAAGAAAGTCCTGGCGCGGTTGCCGGCCCAACGGCAGAACCTGCTGTTCTCGGCGACCTTCTCCAAGGACATCATCGACCTCGCCAACAAGCTGCTGCGCGACCCGGAACGCATCGAGGTCACACCGCCGAACACCACGGTCGAGCGTATCGAGCAGCGGGTTTTCCGCATTGCCGCCAGCCACAAGCGCGCCCTGCTCGCCCACCTGATCACCCAGGGCGCCTGGGAGCAGGTGCTGGTCTTCACCCGTACCAAGCACGGCGCCAACCGCCTGGCCGAATACCTGGAGAAGCACGGCCTGTCGGCTGCGGCGATCCACGGCAACAAGAGCCAGAATGCCCGCACCAAGGCGCTGGCCGACTTCAAGGCCAACGCGATTCGCATCCTCGTGGCCACCGACATCGCCGCCCGCGGCCTGGACATCGACCAGTTGCCGCATGTCGTCAACTTCGAACTGCCGAACGTCGAGGAAGACTACGTGCACCGCATCGGCCGCACCGGCCGCGCCGGGCGCAGTGGCGAGGCGATTTCGCTGGTGGCCCCGGACGAGGAAAAGCTGCTCAAGGGCATCGAGCGGCTGACCAAGCAGAACATTCCTGCTGGCGACATGATGGGCTTCGACGCTGCTACCGTGGAGGCCGAGAAGCCGGAAGTGCGTGAGCCGCGCCAGCCTCGCCAGGCCCGCGGTGAGCGCAAGCCGCGCACCGAGAAGCCGGAAGCGGCCGCCGCAGGCGAAGAGAAGAAGTCACGCAATCGCCGCGGCAAGGGCAAGGCGAAGAAGCCTCGTGAAGGTGCTGGCGAACCCACCCAGCGATCACCCGCCCGCCGCAGCTGCCGCCCGACCGCGACCCCGAAGAGTTTCTCGACGACGAGGTGGACAACTTCGGCAACCGGGTCACTACGTCAGCCCATACCAGAACAAGCCAGGCCGCGGCCGCCGCCCGGCATCGGGCAATGCCG
>LZQO01000027.1_pt1 | contig 39544 bp, 43 predicted proteins | sample 768571 | NCBI WGS metagenome assembly LZQO01 (sample SAMN05207081, study PRJNA324507) | oil field metagenome | isolation source: sample BH-FW-10 from oil reservoir | place: India: Bombay High | collected 2015-12-01
GTGCGCAGGATGCGCCCCAGCACGGCCATGGCTTCCTCGCTCTGCGCCGTCCATGGGTGGCCATGGTTGAGCCGCGCGCAGTGGCCGAAACGGCGGCTCGCCGAAAAGATCGGCCCTGGCGCCAGGCTGATGCCTTGCGCCAGGGCGAGGCGGAAGAGCTGGAGCGAATCCACCTGCTCGGGGAACTCGAACCACAGGAAATAGCCGCCGGCCGGCCGGGTGACACGCGTCTGCTGCGGGAAATGCCGGGCGGCCGAGGCGAGCATGGCGCTTTGCTGCATCTCCAGCGTGTGGCGCAGGCGTCGCAGGTGGCGGTCGTAACCGCCGTGCTGCAGGTAGTCGGCGATGGCTGCCTGGGCTGGTACCGAGGGTGACAGGGTGGTCATCAGCTTCAGCCGGCTGATCGATTCGGCGAATCGCCCCCCGCGACCCAGCCGACCCGATAGCCGGGCGCCAGGCTCTTGGAAAACGAGCCGCAGTGCATCACCAGTCCCTCGCGGTCATGGCTCTTCACCGGCCGGGGCGGCTGCTTGCCGTAGTACAGCTCTGCATAGACGTCGTCCTCGATCAGCGGTACCTGATGCCGCTGAAGCAGTGCGTACAGCGCTTCCTTGTTCGCTTCGCTCATGCTCGCGCCGAGCGGATTCTGCAGGCCGCTCATGAACCAGCAGGCGCGAATCGGCAGCCGCTCGAGGCTGTCGGCCAATACCGCAAGGTCGATGCCCTCGCGCGGCTGCACCGGAATCTCCACTGCACGAAGCTCGAGGCGTTCGAGCACCTGCAGGCAGGCATAGAACGCCGGTGACTCGATCGCCACCAGATCGCCGGGCCGGGTGACGCTCTGCAGGCACAGGTTGAGCGCCTCCATCGCACCGTTGGTGATCACCAGCTCGTCCATCGGCAGCAGCACGCTGCTGGTCATGTAGCGCAGGGCGATCTGCCGGCGCAGGTCGGGATTGCCGGCGGTCATGTCGGCAATGACTTCGTGCGGCGAAAGCGTGCGCAGGCCATGCGCCATGGAGCGCGCCAGGCGTGCCAGAGGAAACAGATCGGGCTGGGAAAGGCCGAGCCGAAGGGCACCGTCTGCGGGTCCTTCAGCGAACCGAGTACCGAGAACACCAGCTCGCTGACATCCACTTCGGTGGCCTGCGCGGACAGGCTGCGCGGCTCCGGTTCGGGGAGGGGGCGCTGGGCATGCTCGCGAACGAAGTAGCCCGAGCGTGCCCGGGCCTGAATGAGCCCGCGATCCTCCAGCAGGTAGTAGGCCTGGAACACCGTCGACGGGCTCACGCCGTGCGAGCGACTGGCCTGGCGTACCGAGGGCACTCGTTCGCCCGCGGCGAGCACACCGCTGCGGATCAGTTCGGCTATTTCCTCGGCAAGTTTCTCGTAGCGCTTCATCGACGGTCTCTCGGGCAAGGCAGGCACACTCTACGTCGCCGCCTGCCCTTGTGCATGGCCTCAGCGCGGCGGCGCGATAAAGGTGCTGTCGGTAACGGCGCGCTGCTCCGCCGCGCCGGTGGCGGCAACCTCGAAGTACAGGGTGCGCGTACTGCGTGGCGCAGGCTCACTGAGCTGGACGACGCTGACGGCCAGATCGCGGATTTCGCCCCCGGCCAGCGCGAGTTCGTCGGGCCCCTGCAGCGCCAGGCCGTCGGCTCCGCGCAAGGCGAGTCGGTAGCGCTGGGGGAGCTGCGATTTGTTGATGATCTTAAGGCTGTAGACGTTCTCGATCTGGCCGGCGGCGTTTTCGCGGAACAGACCGCGGTCACGGGTGACATCGAGCGATACCAGCGGCCGGTCGGCCAGCGCCCAGGCGAAGGCGCCGATCATCACTGCCAGGGCAGCCACGTAGCCGAGCAGGCGTGGCCGCAGCCAGCGCGTCCGGCCACCCGCCAGCTCGCGCTCCGAGCCGTAGCGCACCAGGCCTCGGGCATAGCCCAGCTTGTCCATCACCTCATCGCAGGCGTCGATGCAGGCGGCGCAGCCGATGCATTCGAGCTGCAGGCCGTCGCGGATGTCGATCCCGGTGGGGCATACCTGGACGCACAGGGTGCAGTCGATGCAGTCGCCCAGACCCTGGGCGCGGGCGTCGCTGTCCTTGCGCCGCGCACCACGCGGTTCGCCGCGCGCGGCATCGTAGGCGATCGTCAGGGTGTCGCGGTCGAACATCACGCTCTGGAAGCGCGAATAGGGGCACATGTCCCGGCAGACCTTCTCGCGCAGCCAACCGGCATTGAGGTAGGTCGCTGCCGTGAAGAACAGCACCCAGAAAGCCGGGGAGCCGTCCAACTGCAGCCTGGCCAGGTCCGCGACCAATGCGTGGATCGGCGTGAAGTAGCCGACGAAGGTCACCGCGGTGACGAGCGAGATGGCCAGCCATAAGCCATGTCGTGCGGTGCGTCGGCCCAGCTTCTGGAACGACCAGGGTGCGGCATCGAGCTTCAGCCGCTGGCCGCGGTCGCCTTCGGTGACGCGTTCGGCCCACATGAACAGCCAGGTCCAGACGCTTTGCGGGCAGGCGTAACCGCACCACACGCGACCGGCAAATACGGTGATGGCGAACAGGCCGAAGGCGCAGATGATCAGCAGCGCGGACAGGAGAATGAAATCCTGCGGCCAGAATGTCGCGCCGAAGATGTGGAACTTGCGCTCCGCCAGATCCCAGAGCACCGCCTGGCGGCCCTCCCAGTTCAGCCAGGCGGTGCCGAAGAACAGCGCCATCAGCGAACCTGCGCCGAGCAGGCGCAGATTCCGGAAGCGCCCGCGAAAACGGCGGGTGTGGATCGGCCCACCGGCCTGAGCCGGGGTCAGGCGCAAGGGACGGTGATCGAGCGTTTCAATCGCGCGGACGGGAATGCGGTCGTTCATGGGGCAGGTCCAACAGGCCGGTTCGGATGCGCCGCATCTTCCGGTAGCCGTGGTGTGCATAACAGACTCAGCTCCGTGTGCAAAAAGCAGATCAGATACTGGGCGACTGGCTGATCGAAGAGCCTGATACGGTCTCTTCGAACACAACTGATCCTGTCTCCGTCGCGCATGCATGCGGCATAGTCGCGGGTCGCGCATTCCGGGCCGGCTCTCGATGTCGGCTCGATGAAGAGGAGAACAGATGTGCTGAAAGGGCTTTTCGTGCTGGTGCTGTTACAAATTGCAGGGACGACGCTGAGCAGCCTGTGGCTGCCGATGTTGCCGGGCCCGATCGTCGGGCTGGTGCTGTTGCTGCTGGGGCTGGCGTTTCTCGGCGCAGTGCCCGAGTCCCTGCAGAAGGCGGCTTCCTTGCTGCTGCAGTACCTTCCGCTGATGCTGATGATCCATGCCGCGGGCATCATGACCAGCTACGAACTGTTGTTCGACGAGTTTGCCGTGGTGATTGTTGCGCTGCTGGCTTCGCTGCTGGTGACCATTCCGGTCTGCGGCTGGCTGCTGCAGTTTCTCGCGCGGCGGATGGGAGGTGAGCAGCCATGACGGCCTGGCACAGCTTCATCGGTCATCCGCTGTTTTCCGTGGGCCTGACGCTGCTGGCATTCCAGTTGGCCGTCGCGCTCTATCGTCGCTCGGGGTGGCTGCTCCTGCAGCCGGTACTGGTCGGCATGTTGTTGATCGTCGCGGTGTTGGCGCTGTGTGGCATCGACTACCGCGACTATCGCCGCGACGCCGAGCCCATCGCCTGGCTGCTCGGCCCGGCGACAGTCGCCCTGGCCGTGCCGCTGCGCGAGAACCTCGCGCGCATTCGTCAGCTGTTCTGGCCGATCGTCATCACGCTGGCGGTCGCCGGGGTGCTCACGGTGCTGATCACGCTGCTGGTGTGCTGGTTGCTCGGCGCCAGCGAGGCCCTGTCCATGAGCCTGGCGCCAAAGTCGGTGACCATGCCCATCGCCATGCTGGTCGCCGACCAGCTGGGCGGCGTCGCGGCGCTGGCGGCAGTGATGGTCATGCTCACCGGCGTCATCGGTACGGTGCTCGGGCCGCCGCTGCTACGCCTGGCGCGGGTCGACCATCCTGCTGCGCGCGGCTTCAGCTATGGCATCAACGCCCATGCGATCGGCACCGCCCATGCGCTGCAGGAGAGTCGGGAATGCGGTGCTTTCGCCGCCCTGGCGATGAGTCTGCTGGGTGTCGCCACGGCGCTTTTGATGCCCTGGTTGTTGAGCTGACAGGTGCAGCAGGCCGTTCATGAGCCGGACGGGCGGCCGGAACGGTGGCCCGGCGGCGCTCTCGAAAGTTGAAACAGCGAGAGGAAGAGCGATGGCCAGCGAAGACAGCAAGCGAGACCCGATCATTCCCGGCCGCCCCGAGCTGCCGGGGCGTGGGCGCACCGATCTCGAGCCGAGCGACGAAGCCGGGATAGACGAGCTTCCGGACAACGACGGCGCGCTTCCGCATGGGCGGCGGCGGAACGAGCAACTCCCCGATACCGACCCGGACAACGCCGAGCGCGATGCGTCATCAACCCGCGCTGAATAAATGAAGGCGCAACGAAAAAGCCCCTGAGTCGCAAGACTCAGGGGCTTTTTTAACTGGCGGTGAGGAAGGGATTCGAACCCTTGATACGGTTTCCCGTATACACACTTTCCAGGCGTGCTCCTTCAACCACTCGGACACCTCACCGGATCTCAACGGGCGTGCTGTCCGTCGAGGCGCGCTAATTTAGCCGAAGGCTTTTCGAATGGCAAAAACTTTTTGAGTTTTTTCATGCATTTAAGCCGGCCGTCTTCGCGCAAGGCTTGACCGAGCGCCAGGCGCGGCAACTCTGCGGGAGCTCGCAGCGGTAGCGCTGGAACAGCGGCGAAATGCGGCAATCGGTGACCGAACGGTCAGTCAAGGCGCTTTACCGAGCGACTTCCGGTGAGTAACGTCGGCGCACTTGCGTAAAAGACAAACAAAGGGATGGGGCATGAGTGAGCTGATTTCGTACCAATTCGACGATGGCGTTGCCACGCTGACGCTGGCCAACGGCAAGGTCAATGCGTTGTCGCCGCAGATGTTCGAAGCGCTGAATGCGGCGCTCGATCGCGCCGAGCAGGATCGCGCCGTGGTGATCCTGACTGGCCAGCCGGGCATCCTCTCCGGTGGCTACGACCTGAAGGTAATGACCTCCAGCGCCGAAAACGCGATGAACCTGGTGGCGACCGGCTCGGCCTTCACCCGGCGCATGCTGGCCCACCCTTATCCGATCATCGTGGCCTGCCCGGGCCACGCCATCGCCAAAGGGGCCTTTCTGCTGCTGGCTGCAGACTACCGCATCGGTGTTGAGGGGCCGTTCAACATCGGCCTGAACGAGGTGCAGATCGGCATGACCATGCACCATGCCGGTATCGAACTGGCCCGTGATCGCCTGGGCAAGGCCGCGTTCCAGCGCTCGGTCATCAACGGCGAGCTGTTCGATCCGCAGGGGGCCGTGCTGGCCGGGTTCCTCGATCGCGTCGTTTCCGCCGAGGCCTTGATGGAAACGGCACTGGCGGTGGCCGCCCAGCTGAAACGCATCAACATGGTGGCGCACAGGAATACCAAGCTGAAGGTGCGCAAAGCGCTGCTCGAGACGCTCGATCAGGCCATCGAGCTGGACAAGCAGCATTTCGGCGCCTGACAGCGAGTTTTTTTCTCGCGACCGCTCAAACGGGGCGGTCCTGCGTTTACACTGCGCCTTGTGACGCCCCGCCGCTGGCGGGGCGTTTTCTTTCCTAATTCCGACGCATCGCAGGAGAGCCCGATGTCCGCCCCGCATATCCCGGTTGAACGTGCCGATTTCGATCAGGTCATTGTTCCGAGCTTCGCCCCCGCCGCCTTCATTCCGGTGCGAGGCCAGGGGTCGCGAGTCTGGGACCAGAGCGGGCGAGAGCTGGTGGACTTCGCTGGTGGCATCGCGGTCAATGCCCTGGGGCACGCGCACCCGGCGTTGGTTGCTGCGCTGACCGAGCAGGCCGGCAAGCTCTGGCACATCTCCAATATCTTCACCAATGAGCCGGCCCTGCGTCTGGCCAAGAAGCTGGTGGCAGCGACCTTCGCCGACCGCGCGTTCTTCTGCAATTCCGGAGCGGAGGCCAACGAGGCCGCCTTCAAGCTGGCCCGCCGCTATGCGCATGACGTCTACGGGCCGCAGAAGTACGAGATCATCTCGGCGATCAACAGCTTTCATGGCCGTACGCTGTTCACCGTCACGGTAGGTGGGCAACCGAAGTACTCCGATGGTTTCGGGCCGAAGATCGAGGGCATCACCCACGTGCCCTACAACGATCTCGAGGCGCTGAGAGCGAAGATGTCCGAGCGCACCTGTGCGGTGGTGCTCGAGCCGATCCAGGGCGAAAGCGGGGTGCTGCCGGCCGATCAGACCTACCTCGAAGGTGTGCGCGAGCTGTGCAACGAGCATGGCGCCTTGCTGATCTTCGACGAAGTACAGACCGGCTTGGGCCGTACCGGCGACCTGTTTGCCTACATGCATTCGGGAGTGGTTCCGGACATTCTGACCAACGCCAAGAGCCTCGGCGGCGGCTTCCCGATCGGCGCGATGCTGACCACCCACGAGATCGCCGCGCACCTGAGCGTGGGCACCCACGGCACCACCTACGGGGGCAACCCGCTGGCCTGCGCGGTGGCCGAGACGGTGGTGGACATCGTCAATACGCCCGAGGTGCTGGAAGGCGTGAAGCAGCGTCATGCGCTGTTCCGCACGCGCCTCGAGGCGATCGGCGAGCGTTACGGCGTGTTCCGCCTGGTGCGTGGCCGCGGCCTGCTGATCGGCTGCGTCCTCAGCGACCCCTGGAAAGGCAAGGCGGCCGCCTTCTGCGCGGCGGCGGAACGGGAAGCGCTGATGATCCTGCAGGCCGGCCCCGACGTACTGCGCCTGGCGCCGAGCCTGATCATCGAGCAGGCCGACATCGACGAAGGCCTCGACCGCCTCGAGCGTGCCGTTGCCGCGCTGGTGCAGGCCTGACTCGTCCCGGGGGCGGCTTGCCGCCCCTCATTTTCCAGAAGAGCGAATGTCCATGAGCGATAGCCTGCAACTGATTCTCGAAGACGTCGACGGTACCCAGTTGGTGACCTCCTGCACCCGTTTTGCCGTGATGTGGCAGGGGCGTGAGGTCTGGATCCAGCAGGTCGGTAATGGCCAGCTGATGATCGGAGTTGATGTCGAGGAGGGCGACACCGAATACGCCAACCTGCTGCTGCGCCCCTTGGCGACCAATCTGGTCAGCCTGCAGCTGGAGATGGAGCCAGTCGAGGGCGAGGACGACGAACACGTCCACGGCCCCGATTGCAACCACTGAAGCGCTGCGTTCAGGGGTTGGTCGGCGGACTGTCCAGCCCCTGATTGCCCGTCACCGTGACGGTCGACGTGGCTGCTTGCGCACTGCTGCGCAAGCGCTCGCGTTCGGCCGGCGTCTGCTCCAGCGGCATGTGACTGGAATCGATCACCGCGTTCTGCGCCTGTTCGCCGACTTCCTGCAGCACGCGCTTGGCCTCGCAGCGGCCGCTGATACCGCGCGCCAGCGCCAGGGCGCCGATTCCCAGCTGGAAGAGGCCTCCAAGCCCCCCGTGGCGCAGGCCCTTACCCAGAAGATACAGGCCGCCTGCCAGCGAGGCGGCACGCTCCTAGCCATGGACGTTTTGCGCGGGTCGGTCGGAAGAGGTTCGGTTCATCGCATCAGCTCCTGAAGGTGTCCTCAATGAGTGACTGCTGGCGGCGATCCCGGTTCGCCGCCGCAGGTCGGCTGCGTCAGCCGGCCATGCCGAACACCTTGAGCACGAAGGCGTACTCCAGCGCCACATCCTTGAGCGCCTGGTAGCGACCGCTCATGCCACCGTGACCTGCGCCGAACTCGGTCTTGAGCAGCAACAGGTTGTCGTCGGTGCGGGTGGCGCGCAGCTTGGCAACCCACTTGGCCGCCTCCCAGTACTGCACACGGCTGTCGTTATAGCCGGCCACGGCAAGCAGCGGCGGATAAGCCTGGGCCCGGACATTTTCATAGGGCGCATAGGCGCGGATGCGTTCGTGCACCTCGGCTGGTTCGGGTCGCCCCATTCGTCATACTCGGTCACCGTCAGTGGCAGGTCGGCGTTGAGCATGGTGTTGAGCACGTCGACGAAGGGCACCTCGGCGATCGCCGCACCGAACAGCTCCGGACGCAGGTTGAGCACGGCACCGATCAGCAGGCCGCCGGCACTGCCGCCGCTGATGGCCAGGCGTGGCGATGTGGTGTAACCGTCGGCCAACAGCTGCTCGGCGCAGGCGATGAAGTCGTTGAAGGTGTTCGGCTTGTGCTCCAGCTTGCCGGCGCGGTACCAGCTTCGCCGAGATCACCACCGCCACGCACATGGGCGATGGCGAAGATGAAGCCGCGGTCGAGCAGCGACAGCCGCGCGTGGGAGAACCAGGGGTCGAGACTGTGACCGTAGGCGCCGTAGCCGTAGAGGTAGAGCGGTGCGGGCTTGCCGAAGCTGTCGCGGCGGCCGACCAGACTGATGGGAATCTGCGTGCCGTCCTGAGCGGTGGCCCAGATGCGCCGACTTTCATAGGCGTCCGCATCGAAGGGGCCTTCCACCGGGGTTTCCTTGAGCACCTCCTGCGTGCCGTCGGCCAGGGTCAGCTGGCGGATCTGCGCCGGGCGATTCAGCGCCTCGTAGCGCAGGCGGATCACAGTGCTGGTGAATTCCAGCGAGTTCTGCACGTGCAGGCTGTAGGCCGCATCGGGCAATTGCAGGCGATAGGGTTGGACGCCCTGCGGTCGTACCTCGATCACCGGCAGGCCGCTTTCGCGCAGGGTCAGGGTGATCGCCTCGGCGTTCAGGCTGACATCCTCGAGCATCACCGCGTCGTCATGTGGGACCAGCTCCTGCCAGTGCTCGCGGCCTGGCTCGACCTCGCTGGCGTGATAAAGGGCGAAGTTGATGCCCGCCTGGTTGCTGCGGATCAGCCAGCGCCACTGGCCCTCGTACAGGCCATGATCGGGGAAGTATTCGTGATCCTCCTGGCGCGGTGCCAGACAGGTCCAGCTGCCCTCCGGCTGGTCCGCCGACAGCACCCAGGCTTCGCTGGTGGTCTTGCTGTGGGAGAGGATGACCAGCTGGCGGTCGGAGCTGGCGCGGTAGCAATGCACGAAGAAGCGCCCGTCCGGGTCATGGAATACCGCGTGGCTGCCGGTTTCGCCCAGGCGATGGCGGTAGACCCTGTGTGGTCGGTGGGTCTCGTCCAGCTCGCCGTAGAACAGGGTCTGGCTGTCGTTGGCCCAGGTCATGCTGCCGTCGCAGTTGTCGAAGGGCAGCTCGGTGACCGAGCCGCTGGCCAGGTCCTTGACGTACAGCCGGTAGATCTCGTCGCCTTCGCGGTCGAGGCTGTAGGCGAGCTTGCTGTGGTCCTGGCTGACGCTGAAGGCGCCCAGTGAAAGAAAGCCGCCACCGGCCAGCTCGTTGGGGTCGAGCAGCAGCTGTTCGGCGCTTTCATCGGCGGTCAGCGAACCATCCAGCGGGCGCGGGCAGCGGTAGTGCCGCGGATACTCGTCGCCCGCGGTGGTGCGCTGGTAGTACAGCCACGGCCCCAGGGGGAGGGCAGCGATAGATCGGTTTCGCGGATGCGGCTCTTGATCTCCTGAAACAGCGCTTCACGCAGTTCGGCCTGATCGGCGAGCTGCTCTTCGAGGTAGGCATTCTCCGCCTTGAGATAGGCCAGCACGTCCTCGGCGTCGCGATTCTCCAGCCAGCGGTAAGGGTCGGTGCCGGTGTCGGCGCGGGCGATGGGGGCGTGGGACATGCTGAGCTCCGAGCAAAGAGGGCGGGCGCCAGAGGTCGGCGCATTGTGGCTGCAGTGTACCTGCTGGTCCCCCGATTGACCTGCGCCTGCCGGCTTTGTTTGCGCGCCCCAGGCGCGAATGATCGATGTACTGAATGGTCAGGCATAGTTTCTGGGAGGGCCAGTCGTGCGCCATCGCCGCGCTGGTGCCCAGCGCAGCGAAGAGCGCGTGCGACCGATTGACAAGGCGACGCTTTTCCTCGAAGGTGTGCCGACCCAAATCAAACGGGCGTATGAATCGAGCGTTTGCCAGCGAACCTCGAGTGCCCGATGTATCGTGTCGGTGGGTGTCGTCGCCGCAAGGCGCGGTCGAGGAAGGCCGAAGACGTGCGACGCGTAACGTTCAGCTTCCATTCCTGGAGATCAGTTGATGATTTACGAAGGTAAAGCCATCACGGTTAAGGCTCTTGAGAGCGGCATCGTCGAATTGAATTTCGACCTCAAGGGTGAGTCCGTCAATAAATTCAATCGCCTCACTCTCAACGATCTGCGCCAGGCAGTCGATGCCATCAAGGCCGACGCTTCGGTCAAGGGTGTCATCGTCACCAGCGGCAAGGATGTGTTCATCGTCGGCGCCGACATCACCGAGTTCGTCGATAACTTCAAGTTGCCCGATGAAGAGCTGGTTGCCGGCAACCTCGAAGCAAACAAGATCTTCAACGATTTCGAAGACCTGGGCGTGCCCACCGTGGTCGCCATCAACGGCATCGCCCTGGGTGGCGGTTTCGAGATGTGCATGGCCGCTGACTATCGCGTCATGTCCACCGCCGCCAAGGTCGGTCTGCCGGAAGTCAAGCTGGGCATCTACCCGGCTTCGGCGGCACCGTGCGTCTGCCGCGCCTGATCGGTGTGGACAATGCTGTCGAGTGGATCGCCTCCGGCAAGGAGAACCGCGCCGAAGACGCCCTCAAGGTGCACGCGGTCGATGCCGTCGTCGCTCCGGAGAAGCTGCAGGAAGCTGCACTGGATCTGGTCAAGCGCGCCATCTCCGGCGAACTGGACTACAAGGCCAAGCGCCAGCCGAAACTGGACAAGCTCAAGCTCAATGCCATCGAGCAGATGATGGCGTTCGAGACCACCAAGCGTTCGTCGCAGGCCAGGCCGGCCCGAACTATCCGGCCCCGGTCGAAGCCATCAAGAGCATCCAGAAAGCGGCCAACTTCGGCCGTGACAAAGCGCTGGAAGTCGAAGCTGCCGGCTTCGTCAAGCTGGCCAAGACTTCGGTCGCCGAGAGCCTGATCGGCCTGTTCCTCAATGATCAGGAGCTGAAAAAGAAGGCCAAGGCCTACGACAAGCAGGCGCGCGACGTGAAGCTCGCTGCCGTACTGGGCGCCGGCATCATGGGGGGCGGCATCGCCTACCAGTCGGCTGTCAAGGGTACGCCGATCCTGATGAAGGATATCCGTGAAGAGGGTATCCAGATGGGCCTGGACGAAGCCTCCAAGCTGCTCGGCAAGCGTGTCGAGAAAGGCCGTCTGACGCCGGAGAAGATGGCTCAGGCGCTCAACGCCATCCGTCCGACCATGTCCTATGGCGATTTCGGCAACGTCGACATCGTCGTCGAAGCCGTGGTCGAGAATCCGAAGGTCAAGCACGCCGTGCTGGCCGAGGTGGAAGGCCACGTCCGTGAAGACGCGATCATCGCTTCCAACACCTCGACCATCTCCATCAGCTACCTGGCCCAGGCGCTCAAGCGTCCGGAAAACTTCTGCGGCATGCACTTCTTCAACCCGGTGCACATGATGCCGCTGGTTGAGGTTATCCGCGGCGAGAAGACCAGCGAAACCGCCATTGCTACCACCGTCGCCTACGCCAAGAAGATGGGCAAGAGCCCGGTCGTGGTCAACGATTGCCCGGGCTTCCTGGTCAACCGCGTGCTGTTCCCGTACTTCGGCGGCTTTGCCCGCGCCATCGCTCATGGTGTCGATTTCGCCCGCGCCGACAAGGTGATGGAGAAGTTCGGCTGGCCCATGGGCCCGGCCTACCTGATGGACGTCGTCGGCATGGACACCGGCCACCACGGCCGTGACGTGATGGCCGAAGGCTTCCCGGATCGCATGAAGGACGACACCCGTACCGCCGTCGATGTCATGTATGACGCCAATCGCCTCGGCCAGAAGAATGGCAAGGGCTTCTACGCCTACGAGATGGACAAGAAGGGCAAGCCGAAGAAGGTGGTCGACCCTGAGGCCTACGAGCTGCTCAAGCCGGTCGTTGCCGAGACGCGTGAGCTGTCCGACGAGGACATCATCAACTACATGATGATCCCGCTGTGCCTGGAAACCGTGCGCTGCCTGGAAGACGGCATCGTCGAGACCGCTGCCGAAGCCGACATGGGCCTGATCTATGGCATTGGCTTCCCACCCTTCCGTGGTGGTGCGCTGCGCTACATCGATTCGATCGGCGTCGCCGAGTTCGTCGCGATGGCCGACAAGTACGCCGACCTGGGCCCGCTGTACCACCCGACCGCGAAGCTGCGTGAGATGGCTGCCAACGGCCAGCGCTTCTACGGTTAATCGAGGGAGAGAGAATTCATGAGCCTGAATCCAAGAGATGCAGTCATCGTCGACTTCGGTCGCACCCCGATGGGGCGCTCCAAGGGCGGCATGCACCGTAATACCCGCGCCGAGACCATGTCCGCACTGCTGATCGACGGCCTGCTGGCGCGCAATCCGAAGATCGACCCGGCCGAGGTCGAGGACGTGATCTGGGGCTGCGTCAACCAGACCCTCGAGCAGGGCTGGAACATCGCCCGTATGGCCTCGCTGCTGACCCGCATTCCGCACACCAGCGCCGGCCAGACCGTGAGCCGTCTGTGCGGTTCGTCCATGAGCGCCTTGCACACTGCCGTGCAGGCCATCCAGACCAACAACGGCGACGTATTCGTCATAGGTGGTGTGGAGCACATGGGCCACGTCAGCATGATGCACGGCGTCGACCCGAACCCGCAGCTGTCGCTGCATGCGGCCAAGGCTTCGGGCATGATGGGCCTGACCGCCGAGATGCTCGGCAAGATGCACGGCATTACCCGTGAAGCCCAGGATCAGTTCGGCTACCGCTCGCACCAGCTGGCCTGGAAAGCGACTCAGGAAGGCAAGTTCAAGGACGAGATCATCCCGATGGAAGGTCACGACGAGAACGGCTTCCTCAAGGTCTTCGACTACGACGAAACCATCCGCCCGGAAACCACCCTCGAGGGTCTGGCCGAGCTCAAGCCGGCGTTCAACCCGAAGGGCGGCACCGTGACCGCCGGTACGTCTTCGCAGATCACTGACGGTGCGTCCTGCATGATCGTTATGTCGGCCCAGCGCGCCAAGGATCTCGGCATCCAGCCGATGGCCGTGGTTCGCGCCATGGCGCTGGCTGGCGTCGATCCGGCGATCATGGGTTACGGCCCGGTGCCGTCGACCCAGAAGGTGCTCAAGCGCGCCGGTCTGACCATGGACGACATCGACTTCGTCGAGCTCAACGAAGCCTTCGCCGCCCAGGCACTGCCGGTGCTCAAGGACCTGAAGCTGCTCGACAAGATGGAGCAGAAGGTAAACCTGCACGGTGGCGCCATCGCGCTGGGCCATCCGTTCGGCTGCTCCGGTGCGCGTATCTCCGGCACCCTGCTGAATGTGATGAAGCAGAACAACGGTACGCTGGGTATCGCCACCATGTGCATTGGCCTGGGCCAGGGCATCAGTACGGTGTTCGAGCGCGTCTGAAGTCGGCATGACTGACAGTGACGGGCGACTGGGCTAGGCTGTGGCCTGTCGTCCGATGCTGCAGATTGGTGTCAATGAAAGCCGGGGCCGCAAGCCCCGGTTTTCCTTTTTGTGGAGGCTCTCATGCAGGTCCAGCCGGGGCGTTATCGCCATTACAAGGGGCCGGAATACCGGGTGTTTGCTGTGGTGCGCCACTCCGAGACGGAGGAGCCACTGGTGTTCTACCAGGCGCTTTACGGCGAGCGAGGGCTGTGGGTGCGCCCGTTGTCGATGTTCGTCGAGTCGGTGGAAGTCGACGGCGAGCGTGTACCGCGCTTCGCACTGGTGGAGGCCGAGCCAAGCCGTTTCTGACGTTGCCCGGTTGGCAGCTCTGTCGACTGCCGGCTTGACCTGTCATCCGTCACCACTATATATAGCGGTGCTTTTCAGGCAGAGCGATCATGCAGCCTCGTCGCGACCCTTCGCCGTGGGCCGCTCGGATCGGTGCCGAGGTCCTGACTCCAGCTCGCCTGGCGTATCCGGCAAGCGCACTTCCGAGCTCCGCAAGCTCTCCTTCGTTCACTTCTCGATTCAGGAAATCTCCACTCCATGGGTAAATCGCTGGTCATCGTGGAATCACCGGCCAAGGCCAAGACCATCAACAAGTACCTGGGTAACCAGTACGTGGTGAAGTCGAGTATCGGCCATATCCGCGACCTTCCTACCAGCGGCTCTGCGAGCAAGGAGCCGGCCAAGCGCGGCAAGGCTGCCGAAGCCTCGTCGCTGTCGCCGAAGGAAAAGGCCAAGCGCCAGCTGTTTGCTCGAATGGGAGTGGACCCGGAGCACGGCTGGAAAGCCAAGTACGAGATCCTGCCGGGCAAGGAGAAGGTGATCGAGGAACTTCGACGCCTGGCCAAGGAAGCCGACACCATCTATCTCGCAACCGACTTGGATAGAGAGGGAGAGGCCATCGCCTGGCACCTGCGCGAATCCATCGGTGGCGACGACGAGCGCTACAAGCGCGTGGTGTTCAACGAGATCACCAAAAAGGCCATTCAGGAAGCCTTCGCCCAGCCCGGCGAGCTGGACATCAACCGGGTAAACGCCCAGCAAGCGCGGCGCTTCCTCGACCGGGTGGTGGGCTACATGGTCTCGCCGCTGCTCTGGCAGAAAATCGCGCGTGGCTTTCCGCCGGTCGCGTACAGTCGGTGGCAGTGAAGCTGGTGGTCGAGCGCGAGCGCGAAATTCGCGCTTTCGTGCCCGAAGAGTACTGGGAAGTGCACGCCGATCTGGCGACAGCGCAGCAGGCCAAGGTGCGCTTCGAAGTCGCCCGCGAGAAGGGTGAGGCGTTCAAGCCGCTGAACGAGGCGCAGGCCAGGGCCGCGCTGGAAAAGCTCAAAAGCGCGACGTACAGCGTCAGCAAGCGCGAGGACAAGCCGACCTCGAGCAAGCCGTCGGCCCCCTTCATTACCTCGACGCTGCAGCAGGCGGCGAGCAATCGCCTGGGCTTCGGCGTAAAGAAGACCATGATGATGGCCCAGCGCCTGTACGAAGCTGGCTACATCACCTACATGCGTACCGACTCGACCAATCTTTCGGCCGATGCGCTGGTCATGGCCCGCGGGTTCATTGAAAGCGAGTTCGGCAGCCAGTACCTGCCGGAGAAGCCCAACTTCTATTCCAGCAAGGAAGGCGCCCAGGAGGCCCACGAGGCGATTCGTCCATCGGACGTCAACCTGCGGCCCAACCAGTTGTCGGGCATGGAGCGCGACGCCGAGCGCCTCTATGAGCTGATCTGGCGCCAGTTCGTCGCCTGCCAGATGCCGCCTGCACAGTACCTGTCGACCAGCGTGACCGTGACGGCCGGTGATTTCGAACTGCGTGCCAAGGGTCGCATCCTCAAGTTTGACGGCTACACCCGCGTGCTGCCGCAGCAGAGTAAGACGGGCGAAGATGACGTCTTGCCGGAAATGAAGCAGGGCGAGGCGATGGATTTGCTCGCGCTCGACCCCAGCCAGCACTTCACCAAGCCGCCGGCGCGTTATTCCGAGGCGAGTCTGGTCAAGGAAATGGAAAAGCGCGGCATCGGCCGGCCGTCCACCTACGCGGCGATCATTTCGACCATTCAGGATCGCGGCTATGTCTCGCTGCATAACCGCCGCTTCTACGCCGAGAAAATGGGCGAGATCGTTACCGAGCGCCTCTCCGAGAGCTTCGAGAACCTGATGGACTACGGGTTCACCGCCGGCATGGAAGAGCATCTGGACGATGTCGCGCAGGGCGAGCGGGAGTGGAAGCACGTGCTTGACGAGTTCTACGGTGACTTCCGCCGCAAGCTCGAGATCGCAGAGTCGCCGGATAGCGGCATGCGTGCCAACCAGCCGACCCTGACCGATATTCCGTGCAAGGTCTGCGGGCGGCCAATGATGATCCGCACCGCCTCGACCGGCGTATTCCTCGGTTGCTCCGGCTACAGCCTGCCGCCGAAGGAGCGCTGCAAATCGACTATCAATCTGATTCCGGGCGACGAAATCGCAGCCGATGACGAGGGCGAGTCCGAATCCCTGGTGCTCTTGGGCAAGCGCCGCTGCCCCATCTGCAGCAATGCGATGGATGCCTACCTGCTCGACGAAAAGCACAAGCTGCATATTTGCGGTAACAACCCCGACTGCGCGGGCTACGAAGTGGAGGAGGGGCAGTTCCGCATCAAGGGCTACGAGGGCCCTAGTCTGGAGTGCGACAAATGCGGCAGCGAGATGCAGCTCAAGACCGGCCGGTTCGGCAAGTTCTTTGGCTGCACCAATGCGGAATGCAAGAACACCCGCAAGCTGCTGAAGAATGGTGAGCCGGCGCCGCCGAAGATGGATGCGGTGAAGATGCCGGAACTCAAATGCGAAAAGGTCGACGATACCTACGTGCTGCGCGACGGGGCGTCCGGGCTGTTCCTGGCCGCCAGCCAGTTCCCGAAAAACCGCGAAACGCGCGCGCCGTTGGTCAGCGAGCTGATCCCGCACAGGGATGAGATCGATCCCAAGTACCACTTCCTGCTCCAAGCGCCGCAGCAGGATCCCGAAGGACGCCCAGCGGTCATTCGCTTCAGTCGCAAGACCAAGGAGCAGTACGTGCAGTCCGAGGTCAATGGCAAGCCCACCGGCTGGAAGGCGTTCTACGACGGCGGTAAGTGGAAGGTGGAAGACAAGCGCTGATGCGCCGCTGCGACGGCGCCCGGTTCGAATGAGCGGGGCGCCCGTCGGGCATGTGCTGGTTTTGTCGCCGCAGGCGGTCCATTCTTGCGGCAATCCTGCTTTGCGGAGAGCACCATGGCTCACGAACGCTACACCCGTACCAACCAGAAACTGTTCTTTGCCGGCCTTTCGCTGGAAAACTGGCGCAAGGCTGACGCACTCGGCACCCTGAATGCTCAGGGGCAGGTCCAGGCCGAGCGTGAGGCGAGCCTGTTTCACCTATACGGGGCCGTGCTCGGCCTGTGCCATGAAATCGCTGGTTTCTACCGGTCGCCAGGTGCTGATGCGCCTCGCGCCGAGGCGTTTCTGAATCGCCAGGCGCTGGAGCAGGCGCCGAGCCAGGAGCTCGCCGAGCTGGTCGAACTCGCCGAACAGCCGGACACTTGGTTAGCCCGGTTGCTGTCGGCTCATGCCGCGTTGTTCCAGCCGCCTCAGGCGCCAACGAAGGCCAAAGTCGATCCACGGCAGCCGCTTATCGAGGCGGTGACGCTCGAGGAGGACCAGCCAGAAGCCTTGTCGCGAACCGAGCTGGAGCTCTGGCGCACGAACATCAAGGAGCTGGTGCTGCGCTTCCGCGAGACCATGACTGAGTGGTGACGTCCGGCTTGAATTGATTCGCGTCGTTTCTGTCGTGTCGTTCGTGCCTCACGGGTGGCCGGCGGCAAGGCATCAGGCCAGGGCTCGCTATGCCGGCGCGGCAGGTGGCGAGCTGAGATGCCTATGGCCGCGTTCATCGGCCTCATGGCTGAGCGCGGGGTACAAGCCTTTTCTCATGGCACTCCACTGGTACAATGCGCGCCTTTCAACGAGAGCCAACCGAATGCCTACGTCTTTTCTAGAGATTGTCGAGATGCCCGATGGGCGCATCGTGCTCCGCCGCGCCGAAGACGAGGAGGTGCTGGTCACGCTGGATTTCTCCGAGGAGGCCAGGCTGTTCCTGCAGGGACAGCACGTCGAGGTGGCTAAGGCGATGTTCAACGTCGGCGTGCAGATGGCGGGGAAAATGGCCGAAGGCGATTTCGAATACGAGGATGAGTCGCCGCGCGTCTTGCATTGATACGAAGCGGCTTGCCGGCACGATCCCTGTGCCGCCGAGAGGGAAGGGCCTAGCAGCCCAGGCGGATATTCAGCCCTTTGGCCTGGCCCAGGCTGGCCGCCGCACGAAGCTTGTTACGCTCAGCGTTGCTGAGCTTTTCCTGCCAGGTGATCACGGTGTGACTGCAGCCCGAGCCGAGTGCCTTGCAGGCCAGTTCGAGCGCGCTTTGGTCATTACGAGGGTGCAGAACGATCACACGTTGGCGGTTCAGGCCGCTGTCACGCAGCCAGTTGCCGCTCAGTGAGCCGGGGGGCGCAATCAGCGTCAGCCAGCGTTTGTCGTCCGCCTCGCTGAGATCCCTCAGGATGGGCGTCAACAACAGGTGGCAGTGTTCGCTGTTGCCGCTCAGGCTAAGCTCGCTAAGGTACTCGGGGCGAGGCTCGACAGAAGCAGGGGCTGCACAGAATGGCATGGCGCGCTGGGCCATCATGCCTTCGAACAGTGACAGCTGTGGTCGCATGGTTTCGGAACGGTACTGCATGATCCTTCTCCTGTTTAGCGGCGAATGACACCGACGCTCAACCCTTCGATGACCAGCTCCTGCTCTTCGAGGTCTACCTCGATCGGCGCGAAGTCCTCGTTTTCGGCCAGAAGCCATACCTTGTTGCCCTCACGCTTGAAGCGCTTGACTGTGACTTCATCGCCGACTCGAGCGACTATCACTTGCCCGTTGCGTGCTTCGCGCGTGGTATGGACGGCAAGCAGATCGCCATCGAAGATGCCGATGTCCTTCATGCTCATGCCGCGCACCCGTAGCAGATAATCGGCTTTCGGATGGAAAAAGGCGGGGTTGATCTGGCAGGATTCCTCGACATGCTGTTGCGCCAGGATGGGCGCACCGGCCGCGACCCGGCCAATGATAGGTAGCCCGCTCTCGTGCGTGGCTGGCTCGAAATCGGGGATGCGGATGCCGCGTGAGGCGCCCGGTGTCATCTCGATGGCGCCCTTGCGCGCCAGGGCCTTGAGATGCTCTTCGGCTGCGTTGGGGGATTTGAAGCCGAGCTCCTGCGCGATCTCCGCTCGTGTTGGCGGGTAACCGTTGTCTTCGAGGCAGCGTTTGATGAAGTCGAGGATCTGAGACTGGCGGGGCGTGAGCTTGATCATGGCGGTCTCTGTTCTTTTATACAGTGCCTGGGATTATATACAGTGCATGCGGGTTGGCAATCGCCTCGCGTCGCGCCTTTTCCTCTTAAAAGGCCGGTTGCGACAAAGCGGCACAACCGCCGAAGCGGATGCAGGTTGACTTGGTAGACACTGAAACGTAAGTTTCAAACACTTGTTTGTCTTCTGGAGGGGGCATGGCGCAGTCGGAAACAGTTGAGCGCATTCTCGATGCTGCGGAACAGCTGTTCGCGGAAAAGGCTTCGCCGAGACTTCGCTTCGTCTGATCACCAGCAAGGCCGGGGTGAACCTGGCGGCGGTGAACTATCACTTTGGCTCGAAGAAGGCGCTGATTCAGGCCGTGTTCTCACGGTTTCTCGGTCCATTCTGCGCGAGCCTCGAACGCGAACTCGATCGCCGAGAGGCGCTTGCCGGCAAGCCGGACACCCTTGAGGAGCTACTCGGTATCCTGGTCGAGCAGGCGCTGGCTGTGAAGCCGCGCAGCGGCGACGACCTGTCCATCTTCATGCGCTTGCTCGGCCTGTCGTTCAGCCAGAGCCAGGGACACCTGCGGCGTTATCTCGAAGACATGTACGGCAAGGTGTTTCGCCGCTACATGCTGCGGGTACACGAGGCGGCTCCGTCGCTGCCGCCGATCGAGCTGTTCTGGCGTGTGCATTTCATGCTGGGTGCAGCAGCCTTCAGCATGTCCGGCATCAAGGCGCTCAGGGCCATCGCCGAGAACGATTTTGGCGCGCGTACATCGATCGAGCAGGTCATGCGGATGATGGTGCCGTTCCTGGCTGCCGGTATGCGCGCCGACAGTGCCATCGCCGATACGCCACTGGCCGAGGCTCAGCCGTTGGCCCGGCGCAATGCGGTGGCGATTCCTGCCAAGGCTTGAGGTTCAAGCCTGTGGCTGCTTGGGCTAAGCTAGCGGCCCATGGCTGACCTCGATTTGCTCCTCGTTTCCCTCGCTGACCAGTGCCTGTACGGGTTCACCCGCGACAGGCTCTGTTTTCGTGCCTCTGTTTCCACTGCCGTGAACGGGCCGGGCGAACACAATGGTTCGGGCTGTACGCCGCGCGGCTTGCACCAGGTGCGTGCGAAGGTCGGTGCGGGTCTGCCGGCCGGGGCAGTATTGCGCGGCCGACGCTGGACCGGAGAGGTCTGGACGCCGCAGTTGCACGAGCAGTTTCCGGGGCGCGACTGGATCCTCAGTCGGATCCTCTGGCTGAGCGGCTGCGAACAGGGCGTCAACCGACTCGGAAGCGTCGATACGTTCCGACGCTACATCTATATACACGGCACACCCGACACCGAGCCAATGGGTGTGCCGCTATCCCACGGCTGTGTGCGCATGCGCAACGAAGAGCTGATAGCCCTGTTCGCACGGGTGCCGTTGCACTGCGCTGTTCGCATCGACGAAGCCTCTTATCCTCAGTGGGCTCACGGCAAACTCGATTAAGGATTCTTTGCCTCATGCAAGGTTCATTGATGCTGGATATCTGCGGCACCTGGCTGACTGCCGAGGATCGCCAGTTGCTGCGCCAGCCGCAGGTCGGCGGCTTGATCCTGTTCGCGCGCAACATCGACCATCCTCGCCAGGTGCTGGATCTCTGCCGGGCCGTGCGCGCCGAGCGCCCGGACTTGCTGATTGCCGTCGATCAGGAAGGCGGTCGTGTCCAGCGCTTGCGGCAGGGCTTCGTCAGATTGCCGGCAATGCGCGAGTTCGCCCACCACCCGGATGCCGTCGAGCTTGCCCGGGCCTGCGGCTGGTTGATGGCCACGGAGGTACTCGCGGCCGGCCTCGATTTCAGCTTTGCTCCGGTGCTCGATCTCGACCATCAGCGCAGTGCGGTAATCGGTGCGCGGGCGTCGAGGCGGCACCCGAGCGTGCGGCCGAACTGGCCGGCGCCTTTATCGGCGGGATGCACGCGGCGGGCATGCCGGCGACCGGAAAGCACTTCCCCGGCCACGGCTGGGCCGAAGCCGATTCGCACGTGGCGATACCGCATGACGAGCGTAGCTCGAGGAGATTCGTCAGTGCGATCTGCTGCCGTTCCGGCGGCTGGCGTCTACGCTGGACGCAGTGATGCCCGCGCACGTGATCTATCCACAGGTAGATTCTCAGCCGGCGGGCTTCTCCCAGCGCTGGCTGCAAGAGGTGTTACGCGGCGAGCTGGGTTTCTCCGGCGTGATCTTCAGCGACGATCTTTCCATGGCCGGCGCCCATGTAGCAGGCGATGCTGCGGCGCGCATCGAGGCCGCGCTGAGCGCCGGCTGTGACATGGGGCTGGTGTGCAACGACCGGGCAGCCGCCGAGCTGGCCGTTTCGGCATTGCAGCGGCTGGCTGTAAAGCCCTCGCCGAGGCTCGCCCGGATGCGCGCCCGTTCCGTGATTGCGCAGGACTACAAGCAGAGCCCGCGTTGGCTTTCCGCGCTCGGTGCGTTGCGCGGCGCAGGTCTGGTATGACCCCCTCAGAGAACCAAGCATGACTGTACACGCCATCATCGGCGGAACCGGGCTGACCCAGCTGGATGGCCTGGTGCTGCGCGTTGCCAAACGCATTGAAACCCCGTATGGCCTGCCGTCGGCAGACATCCTCCGTGGCCATTACGTCGGCGGTGAAGTGCTGTTCCTGGCGCGCCATGGCCACCCCCATCGCATCCCGCCGCACGAGGTCAACTATCGAGCAAATCTCTGGGCGCTGAAGGAGGCGGGGGCTGAGAGCGTCGTGGCGGTCAACGCGGTGGGCGGCATCCACGCTGCGATGGGCGCGGGGCACTTCTGCGTACCGCACCAGATCATCGATTACACCTATGGTCGAGCGCATACGTTTTTCGAAGGTGAGCTCGAACAGGTGACGCATGTCGACTTCAGCTATCCCTACGACGAGTCGTTGCGCCAGCGCCTGGTCGCCGCCCTCGCCGCGGAGGGCTTTGCCTTCAGCAGCCATGGCGCATACGGCTGTACCCAGGGCCCGCGCCTGGAGACGGTCGCGGAGATCGCGCGGATGGAGCGTGACGGCTGCGACATCGTCGGCATGACCGGTATGCCGGAGGCCGTGTTGGCGCGCGAGCTGGAGCTTCCGTACGCCTGCCTGGCACTGGTGGTCAATCCGGCAGCAGGAAAGTCCGGCGGGATCATCACCATGGCGCAGATCGAGCCGCGCTGGCCGAGGGTATCGGCAAGGCACGTGCGGTGCTGGCTCGCATTCTGGCTGAAGCACCTGGCTGCAACAGGGCTGTCATGCCGGCGCGTGACACTGGCAATTTGCAACTTGCCCCCATTGCGGCTGCCGGACCGCTTGCTACACTGAGCCGTCCTTTGGAGTACTTGGAATGTTCGATCAGCGGCGCACAATAACAATACTCAGAACGGTGCTATTGCTGAGTCTGCTCGGTTCGCTAACTGCCTGTTCAACCTGGTTCAGCAACAATTTCGTCGATCCCAAGGTTCAGTTGACGAAGGTCGAGGTGGTCAAGGCCCGCTTGCTGGAGCAGCAGTTCATGCTGCGTTTTCGCATCGATAACCCCAACGATCACAGCCTGCCGGTCCGCGGCCTGCGCTACAAGGTGCATCTCAACGAGGTGGAGCTGGCCGACGGCGAATCGAGTGGCTGGCTGACGGTGCCCGCGCACGGGTTCGAGTACTACGAAGTCACCGTGCACACCAACTTGTGGAAGCACATGAAGTACATCGTGCGGCTGCTGGAAAAGCCTGATCGGGCCATCCGCTACAGTCTCGATGGTGAGCTCAAGACCGGCCTGATGCTTGGACGTGCTGTGCAGATCTCCACCAAAGGAGAGATAATCCCCGGCAACTTTATCCCGGAGTGACGCAGCAACATGACTCAAGAACCTCACGTACACGGCCCCGACTGCAATCACGACCATGAGCATCATCACCATGTCCATGGTCCGCACTGCAATCATGCGTCGGAGCCGGTTCGCAACCCGCTGAAGGACGTCGGTCGCAACGACCCATGCCCATGCGGCAGCCAGAAGAAATTCAAGAAGTGTCACGGGGCCTGATTGTCCCATGTCGCCCGTCGTGCTCGTGTTGCTGAGTCTGGGTGCGTTGGTGATTGCCGCGCTGGGCGGTTATGCCTTGTATCTCTGGCGCCGCGTCTGGCGCGTTGAACGCGAACAGCAGGCGCAGCAGACCAAGCGGCAGATTGCGCTGGCTGAGGATTTGCGGATCCTGGCTGGCAGCCTGCTCGACGAGCAGCTGCCACTGATCGAAGGTGCGATTCGCATCAAGGTTCTGCTCGATCACTACGATCCTGTTCTGGGGCAAGACCCTCGCTGCCAGGTATTCCATCAGCTCTACGAGGCGACCGAGCAGGTGCCGACCCACGGCGCCTGGAAAGCGCTGGAGCGCAGCGAGCGACGTCGCTACGAGGCGACCTTCAGTGCGCTGGAACTCAAGCACAAGGCCGAGGCTCGGCGCTGTGCACGCTGGCTGCTCGACGAAGCGCTGCCAGCATCCGGCCGAGCGGCCTGATCAGCAAAGCTCCCTAACTGTCTATCACCTGTCTGTCGGCTCGCCCCGCGAGGAGTTATCCATGTCGACGCGTTTGCCTGTCTCCTTGTCTCGCATTGCCATTGGCGCAGCGCTTGGGCTGTTCGGCCTGGCCGGGTGTCAGGCCTATCTGGATAGCCGTTACGCCGACAGTGTCGCACCGGCGCACGGTGTCCAGCCGCTGAAGGGGCTGGCAGGCAGTGTCAGTGTGCGGCGCAATGCGCTGGGCATGCCGCTGATCGAAAGTCAGTCATTGCACGATGCGATCTTTGCCATGGGCTACGTGCATGCCAGCGACCGGCTCGGGCAGATGATCAGCCTGCGCCTGACGGCCCAGGGGCGCCTGGCTGAAATGGTCGGCCCCGGGGTGCTGGACATCGACCGCTTCATGCGTGCGGTGAATCTGCGCCAGAGCGCCGAACTCTTCTACCGCGAAGCATCGCCGCGCATGAAGAAGATCTTCGAGGTCTACGCGCGCGGCGTGAACGCCTATCTGTATCGCTATCGCGATCGGCTGCCGATGGAGCTCGCCGAGTCGGGCTATCGACCCGAGTACTGGAAGCCGGAAGACTCCGTGCTGATCTTCTGCCTGCTCAATTTCGGCCTTTCGGTGAACCTGCAGGAAGAGATCGCCGCACTGGCGATGGCCCAGCAGGTGGGCAGCGACAAGCTGGCCTGGCTGCTGCCGACCTACCCCGACGAACCGCTGCCGTTCGATGAAGCCGCCAAGCTGGACGGGCTTTCGCTCGGCGGGCAGATTCCGGGGCTGGACAGCGTCGCCGAGACGACCCGTCGCGTTGCCGCTTTCAACATGCTGGGCGTCGCCGCTTCGAACAACTGGGCTGTCGCGGCGAGCCGCAGCCGCAGCGGCAAACCCTTGTTCGCCAACGACACGCACTTGCCGTTGTCGATGCCCTCGTACTGGAATTTCATGCAAATTCGTTCGCCGAAGTTCCAAGCTGCCGGCGTAACGGTCGCCGGGGTGCCGGCCGTGGTCGCCGGCTTCAATGGCAAGCTCGCCTGGGGCATGACGATGGTCATGGGCGACAATCAGGACCTGTTTCTCGAAAAGGTCCGCCGAGATGGCGACCGCATGCTGTACCTGGCCGACGGGCGCTGGGTGCCGGCCCAGGTGCGCCACGAAACCTACTTCATCAAGGGCGCGCGGCCTGTTCGCGAAACCCTCTACGAGACGCGTAACGGCCCCCTGCTGAACACTGTGCTGGGCCCGCGCAAGCACCCGCTGCAACCGCTGGAACTCAAGAGCGGCTACGGCCTGGCACTGAAGAGCACGCTGCGCGAGGCCGATCGCTCGCTCGATGCGTTCTTCGACCTGTCCCGCGCCGGCTCCGTCGAGCAGGCTTTCGAGGCCAGCGGGCGCATCGGTGCCATGCCGTTGAACATGCTGTTCGCCGACGAACGCAGTATTGGCTGGCAGGTCACCGGGCGTTACCCGAACCGCCGTGAGGGGCTGGGCCTGGTGCCGTCGCCCGGCTGGGACGGGCGCTATGACTGGGATGGTTTCGCCGATTCGATGCTGCATCCCTACGACCAGGACCCGGCCCAAGGCTGGCTGGGCACCGCGAACCACCGTACCGTGCCCCGCGGCTATGGCATGCAGCTGTCGAGCTCCTGGTATTACCCTGAACGCTACGAGCGGCTGGCCGAGCTCGCCGGCAGCGGCCGGCACGACACGCGCAGCATGATGGCCATGCAATACGATCAGCGCACGCCGTTCGCCGCCAAGCTCCAGGCGATGCTGCAGGGGCCGGGCATGGCGCAGCCGCTGAAGGCGGCTGTCGCAGCGTTGCCAGCCGAGCAGCGGGTGCGCGCCGAAGAAGCATTGCGCCGTCTGCTGGCGTTCGATGGCGAGCTGGCTGCCGACTCGGCGGACGCGGCACTCTATGGCGCTTTCCTGCAGGAGAGCGCGCGGCAGATCTTCCTCGATGAGCTCGGCCCGGAAGACCGACCGGCCTGGCAGGCGCTGATTCAGGCCTCCACCTTGTCCTACTCGGCGCAGGCCGATCACTTGCTCGGCCGCGACGACAGCCCGTTCTGGGACGACCAGCGCACTGCCACCGTCGAGGACAAGCCCACCATCATTGCGCGCAGCCTGGCAGCGGCGGTGAGCTCGCTGGAAACCCGCCTCGGCCCCGATCGTCAGGCCTGGCAGTGGGGCAAGCTGCATCGCTACGAGTGGGTCAGCGGAGCCACCCAGCTCGCGCCTCATATGCCGGCCGGTCAGCGCCGCGCCATCGAAGCGCTGGACAGCTACCTCAATCGCGGGCCTTACCCGGCCGGCGGCGATCACTCCACGCTCAACGTATCGGCTTACCACTGGGGCGCGGATTTCGACACCTGGCTGATTCCGGCAATGCGCATCATCGTCGATTTCGGGCGCGACGAACCGATGATCGGGCTGAACAGCTCCGGACATTCCGGCAACCCGGCCAGTGAACACTATGCCGATGGCATCGACGCCTGGCTCAAGGGGGCGTATCAGAGCTTTCCGCTGAAGCCTGCCAATCTGGACAAGGTGTACGGCACGCAGCGCCTGCTGCTGACCCCGGCTCGCTGAGCCGCGTCAGGCGGGTACGACCTCGAGCACGCAAATCGTGTCGGGCTCGGGGTAATGCCAGCGTACCTGCACGTCCCACAGCCGAGTGCCGTAGCGGCGCTCCGGCCGCGGCTGTTGGTAGGCCGGCCGCGGGTCCTGCCCCAGGCACTGTTCGATCAACTGCACCAGGGGCTCGGTGAGGCGCTCGGCGTGGGCCTGTGCCTGCTGCAGCGCAGCGGGTAGCCACTGCACCCTGATCGGTTCGGGGGCGGCATCGGCGATGTCGTTGCGCGCCTCGGGCAGCGCATCGGCATAGGGCACATAAGGCTTGATGTCGAGCACCGGCGTGCCGTCCAGCAGGTCGATACCGGAGACGAAGAGGCGGCCGGGCTCGACCCTGTCGAGCCGTACGACCGACTGACCAATGCCGTTCGGCCGATGTGTGGAGCGAGTCGCGAACACGCCCAGCAGGCGGTTGCCGCCCAGTCGGGGCGGGCGTACACGCAGGCGTGGTTTGCTTTCCAGGGCCTGGTGAAAGAGAAAAAGCAGCCAGACGTGGCTGACCTGTTCCAGCCCGGCGACCGCCTCGGCGCAATCGTAGGGTGGCATCAGCTCGAGCACGCCGCGCGCCGCCGGCGCCAGGCTGGGCTGGCGCGGGATGGCGAATTTCTCCTTGAAGCAGGAGTGCAGGATGCCGACGGGGCTGACACTGTGAGGCATACGGGTGACCGGCAGAGGGCAGGGGAGCGCGATGATACGCCGCCCGCGCTCGCGTTGCTCAGCGGCGCGGGCGGGGAGAGCCTGGTTGCCGGGCCGAACCGTCAGAGGCCGAGCAAGCGGGCGACGTAGTCGGCGTCCTTGTCGCCACGACCGGACAGATTTACCAGGATATGTTGCTCACGACCCAGCGCTGGTGCGGCACGCATGGCCCAGGCCACCGCATGGGCGCTTTCCAGCGCCGGAATGATGCCCTCGGTGCGCGACAGGGTCATGAAGGCCTCGAGGCATTCCTGATCGGTGACCGACTGGTAATCCACCCGGCCGATATCCTTCAGGTAACTGTGCTGCGGGCCGACCCCGGGGTAGTCGAGCCCGGAGGCGATGGAGTACACGGCGGCCGGGTTGCCTTCGGCATCCTCCAGTACGTAGCACGCCATGCCGTGGAGTTCGCCCGGCTTGCCCTGCGACAGGGTCGCCGCATGGCGGCCGGGCCGGTCAACGCCTTCGCCGGCCGGCTCGATGCCGACCAGCCGGACTGCGCCGTCATTGAGGAAGGCGCTGAAGATGCCCATGGCGTTCGAGCCGCCGCCGACGCAGGCAGCGACATGGTCGGGCAGCCGCCCATGCCGGGCGAGAAACTGTTCGCGGGCCTCGCGGCCGATGATCGACTGGAAGTCGCGGACCATTTTCGGGAACGGATGCGGCCCGACGACCGAACCGATGGCATAGATGAAGCTCTGTGGGTCCTTGAGGTATTCCTCGAAGGCGCTGTCTACCGCTTCCTTGAGCGTCGCGGCGCCGCGGGTAACCGGCACCAGCTTGCAGCCGAGGATCTTCATCTTGGTGACGTTGGGGTGTTCTTTCTCGATATCCACCTGGCCCATGTGGATCTCGCAGGGGATGCCCACCAGCGCACAGGCGGTGGCGAGGGCCACGCCGTGCTGCCCGGCGCCGGTCTCGGCGATGACTTTCTTCTTGCCCATGAACTTGGCCAGCAGCGCCTCGCCCAGGCAGTGGTTGATCTTGTGCGCGCCGGTGTGATTGAGGTCTTCACGCTTGAGGTGGATCTGCGCACCGCCGAGTTTTTCCGATAGCCGCCTGGCGTGGAAGACCGGGCTTGGCCGGCCCACGTAGTCGGTGAACAGACTCGCCAGTTCCGCCTGGAAATCCTCGCGCTGGCGGATTTCCTCATAGGCGAGGTTGATGTCGTCCATCGCCTGCTTCAGGTGCGGCGGCACCAGCTGCCCGCCATAGGGGCCGAAGTAACCGTTGGCATCGGGCATCGAGGCAAAAACAGGTTCGGACGACATGAATGCTTCTCTCCATGAAAAGGCAGCGCCTGGCTGGCGGGGTTGCCGATCATAGCCAGCGCCGGCGCCGCTGAAAACGCACGGCGATGTACGCCAAGGCCGCATCACCGGGGCCGTTGCGTCGTAGCAACGGTGGCGCGGCAGGTGGTCACGTTTGGCGGTTGAAGGGCGCGAATTGGCGAAATTGACGTTAATCGTGTAGGATGCGCTCCCAATTCGAGTTTATTGGAGCAAATCACCTCGTATTTGAACGTCGGTATGATCTGCCGACCGGGGCCTGGCTGTCATCAGCACAGTCGTCTGCAGGCCCGTCCCGCCATCGGGTCGCTGCGTTCCCCTGCGAACCGCTCTCGACCTGCCGCAATTCGTCGCCTAGCGATGTCATAAAGCCAGAACAAGTTCAGGAGATAGAACTTATGAACGAGGCTGAGCTCTCGCCCCATGATTCCGACGCGCCGCGCGACCGGATCAACCCCGTGGTCTTCTACGGTTCCGCCATTGCGATCGTTGTGTTCGCCGTGTGGACGATGTTCTTCACCGACCGCTCGCTGGCGGTCATCAACACGGTACTCGGCTGGATTTCCGACACCTTCGGCTGGTTCTACTTTCTCGCCGTATTGCTCTACCTGGTGTTCGTCGTGCTGGTCGCATCCAGTCGCTACGGCAAGATTCGCCTCGGCCCCGATCATTCCAAGCCCGAATTCAATGTCCTGACCTGGGCGGCGATGCTGTTCTCCGCCGGCATCGGCATCGACCTGTTGTTCTTCTGCATTGCCGAACCCATCACCCAGTTTCTCGAGCCGCCGGTAGGTGAGGGCGGCACGACCCAGGCCGCACGCCACGCGCTGGAACTGACCTTCCTGCACTGGGGGCTGTCCGGTTGGGGCGTCTATACGCTGGTCGGGATGTCGCTGGCGTATTTCAGCTTTCGCCAGGGCCTGCCGTTGTCGATCCGCTCGGCGCTGTATCCGATCTTCGGCAAGCGCATCCATGGGCCGATCGGTCACACCGTCGACTCGGCGGCCGTGCTCGGCACCGTGTTCGGCATCGCCACGAGCCTGGGCATCGGCATCATCCAGCTCAACTTCGGCCTGAACTACATCTTCGGCATCCCGGATGGCACCCTCACCCAGGCGGTGCTGGTGGTGCTCATCGTGGCTTTCTCGGCTGTGTCGGCAGCCACCGGCGTCGAGCGCGGCATCCGCCGGCTTTCCGAATTCAACATGCTGTTGGCGGTATTGCTGCTGCTGTTCGTGCTGGTGGTCGGCGATACGGTGTTCCTGCTCAACGCGCTGGTGATGAACGTCGGCGACTACTTCTCCAACTTCATCAGCCTGTCGCTGGACACCTACGCCTACCGCCGGCCGACCGACTGGCTGAACGCCTGGACGGTGTTCTTCTGGGCCTGGTGGATTGCCTGGGGCCCCTTCGTCGGCCTGTTCCTGGCACGCATCTCCCGGGGGCGGACCATCCGCGAGTTCGTCGTCGGTACGCTGCTGCTGCCGCTGGCGTTCATGATGGCCTGGATGTCGATCATGGGTAACAGCGCCATCGAGATGGTCATGGGCGGCGCCCTGGAGTTCGGCCAGCAGGCGGTAAGCAACCCGGGCTCGTCGATCTATCTGTTCCTGCAGAGCTTGCCGTGGTCGGGCCTCACCACCATCGTGGTGACGATCCTGGCCATCGTCTTCTTCGTCACCTCGGGCGACTCCGGTTCGCTGGTGCTGTCGAACTTCACTTCGATCCTCAAGGATGTGAACAGCGATGCGCCGGTGTGGATGCGCATCCTCTGGGCCGCGATCATCGGCATTCTCACCCTGGCGCTGCTGATTGCCGGCGGCCTGACCGCGCTGCAGGGCACCGTGGTGATCATGGGGCTGCCGTTCTCCATCGTCCTGCTGTTCATGATGGTGGGGCTGTTCAAGGCGCTGCATGTCGAAGGCGTGATGGCCGACAGCTACCAGAAGAGCCTCGCCGGCTACCTGTCCGGGCGCGCCACCCTGGAGCACACCCAGATGAACTGGAGCCAGCGGCTGTCGCGGGCGATGAGCTTCCCCAGCCTGTCGCAGATCCGCCGTTACCTGAAGGAGGTCGGCAAGCCGGCCATGCAGGAGATCCAGCAGGCGCTCGGCGAGAAGGGCGTGCCGGTGGAAATCCTCGAAGGCGAGTCGGGCAACGAGCACCTGATCCTCAACGTCAACCTCGGCAGCGAGCAGGATTTCACCTATCAGATCTGGCCAGTGCGCAGCACCATGCCGTCCTTCGCCGTGCGTACCCAAAGCAGCAAGGCAGACTACTACCGGCTCGAGGTGCACCTGCGCCAGGGCAGCCTGGGTTACGACCTGATGGGGTACTCCCGACGCCAGCTGATCGAGGACATCCTCGACCACTACGAGCACCACATGCATTTCCTGCATCTGCAGCGCGAGAACGGTGGGGGTGAAAGCGGCATGCCCAACCCGGGCGCGACACCGACGCCCTGACCACACACGTTCGGGCGATCCCCGGACGTTCATTCACGTCGCGGCAGCGTCGATCCGCTGTCGCCTCGATCACAGGAGCTAGAACATGGCCCGTTTTCCACGGCAGCAACTCTATATCCATGGCGGTTATGTCGACGCCAGCAGCAACCAGACCTTCGAGAGCATCAACCCGGCCAACGGCGAGGTGCTCGCCGAAGTGCCTGAGGCCGGTGCGGCCGATCTGGAACGTGCGGTTGAAAGCGCCGAGCAGGGCCAGCGCGTCTGGGCGGCATTGACCGGCATCGAGCGGGCGCGAATCATGCGGCGCGCGGTCGATCTCTTGCGCGAGCGCAACGACGAGCTGGCGTTGCTGGAAACCCTGGACACCGGCAAGCCGCTGAGCGAGACCCGCAGCGTCGACATCGTCACCGGTGCCGACGTGCTGGAGTACTACGCGGGCCTGGCTCCGGCCATCGAGGGCGAGCAGATTCCGCTGCGCGACAGCAGCTTCGTCTACACCCGGCGCGAACCGCTGGGCGTGGTGGCCGGCATCGGTGCCTGGAACTATCCGATCCAGATCGCCTTGTGGAAAGCCGCACCGGCACTGGCCGCGGGCAACGCGATGATCTTCAAGCCCAGTGAGGTCACGCCCTTGAGCGCGCTCAAGCTGGCGGAAATCTTCAGTGAGGCCGGGCTGCCCGATGGCGTGTTCAACGTGCTGACCGGCAGTGGCGCCGGCGTCGGGGCGCTGATCACCGAGCACCCGCGCATCGCCAAGGTGTCCTTCACCGGCGGTGTGGCCACCGGCAAGAAGGTCATGGCCAGCGCGGCAGGCTCTTCGCTGAAGGACGTGACCATGGAACTGGGCGGCAAGTCGCCACTGATCGTCTGTGAGGACGCCGATCTGGATCGCGCGGCCGATATCGCGGTGATGGCGAACTTCTTCAGCTCCGGCCAGGTGTGCACCAACGGCACCCGGGTGTTCGTCCCCGCGGGCCTGAAAGCGGCCTTCGAGGCCAAGCTGCTGGAGCGCGTGCAGCGCATCCGCCTGGGTGATCCGCAGCAGGAAGAGACCAACTTCGGCCCACTGGTCAGCTTCGCGCACATGAACAAGGTGCTCGACTACATCGCCCAGGGCAAGGCCGCTGGCGCACGGCTGCTCTGTGGCGGTGAGCGGGTGACCGAGGGCGAGTGCGCCAGGGGCGCCTTCGTCGCACCCACCGTCTTCAGCGACTGCAGCGACGACATGAGCATCGTGCGCGAAGAGATCTTCGGCCCGGTGCTGAGCCTGCTCGAATATCAGGATGAGGACGAAGTCATCCGCCGCGCCAACGACACCGAATATGGCCTCGCCGCCGGCGTGGTCACGGCCGATCTGGCGCGGGCGCACCGCATCATCCATCGCCTCGAGGCCGGCATCTGCTGGATCAACACCTGGGGCGAATCGCCGGCGCAGATGCCGGTCGGCGGCTACAAGCAGTCCGGTATCGGTCGCGAAAATGGCATCGCTTCGCTGGCGCACTACACGCGGGTCAAATCGGTACAGGTGGAGCTGGGCGAGTTCGCCTCGGTGTTCTGAGGGAGGTTGAAAGCATGGAATACGACTACATCATCATCGGCGCCGGCTCGGCCGGTAACGTGCTCGCCGCACGCCTGACCGAGGACACCGACGTCAGCGTGCTGCTGCTGGAAGCCGGCGGCCCGGACTACCGGCTGGACTTCCGCACCCAGATGCCCGCCGCGCTGGCCTATCCGCTGCAGGGCACGCGCTACAACTGGGCCTACAAGACCGACCCCGAGCCGCACATGAACAACCGTCGCATGGACTGCGGTCGCGGCAAGGGCCTGGGCGGCTCATCGCTGATCAACGGCATGTGCTACATCCGCGGCAACGCCCTGGACTACGACAACTGGGCCAAGGCACCGGGACTGGAAGACTGGACCTACCTCGACTGCCTGCCGTACTTCCGCAAGGCCGAATCGCGCGACATCGGCCCCAACGACTACCACGGCGCTGTCGGCCCGGTCAGCGTGACCACGCCGAAGGCCGACAACAACGAGCTGTTCCACGCCATGGTCGAAGCCGGTGTGCAGGCCGGCTATCCGCGTACCGACGACCTCAACGGCTATCAGCAGGAAGGCTTCGGCCCGATGGACCGTACCGTGACGCCCCAGGGCCGGCGCGCCAGCACAGCGCGCGGCTATCTGGACCAGGCCAGGGAGCGGCCGAACCTGACCATCGAAACGCACGCGGTGACTGATCGCGTCCTGTTCGAAGGCAAGCGCGCAGTGGGTGTGCGCTACCTGCGCGACCGCAAGGACCCGTACATCGTGCGGGCGCGTCGCGAGGTGCTGCTGTGCGGCGGAGCGATCGCCTCGCCGCAGATCCTGCAGCGTTCCGGCGTCGGGCCGGGCGAGCTGCTGCGCCGGGTCGGCGTGAAACTTGTCCACGAGCTGCCCGGCGTTGGCCAGAACCTGCAGGACCATCTGGAGATGTACCTGCAGTTCGAGTGCCTGAAGCCGGTTTCGCTGTATCCGGCGCTGAAATGGTGGAACCAGCCGGCCATCGGCGCCGAATGGCTGTTCCTCGGCAGCGGCATCGGTGCCAGCAACCAGTTCGAGGCCGGCGGCTTCATCCGCAGCAGTGACGAGTTCGAATGGCCGAACATCCAGTTCCACTTCCTGCCGGTGGCAGTCAGTTATAACGGCAGCAACGCCCATGACGGTCACAGTTTCCAGGCCCACGTCGGCTCGATGCGCTCGCCCAGCCGCGGGCGTATCGAGATACGCTCGACCGACCCGGCTGAGGATCCGAGCATCCTGTTCAACTACATGGCCCACGAGCAGGACTGGCGCGAATTCCGCGATGCCATCCGCATCACCCGCGAGATCATCGCGCAGCCGGCGCTCGACCCTTACCGCGGTCGCGAGCTGAGCCCGGGTATCGATGCGCAGAGCGATGCCGAGCTGGACGCCTTCGTCCGCGAGCACGCCGAGACGGCCTATCACCCGTCCTGCTCGTGCAAGATGGGCAGCGACGACATGGCCGTGGTCGACGGCCAGGGCCGGGTGCATGGGCTGGAAGGGTTGCGCGTGGTGGACGCCTCGATCATGCCGCAGATCATCACCGGCAACCTCAACGCGACCACCATCATGATCGCCGAGAAGATCGCCGATCGGATTCGTGGTCATGAGCCGCTGCCGCGCAGCACGGCGAAGTACTACGTGGCCGGCAATGCACCGGTGCGGCAACCGCCGCAGCGTTGACGAGCCCGCAGCCCGGCGGTGGAAAAGGCTGCGCCGTTTTCCACCCTACGCGGCCCAGGCTCGTGGCGCAGAAATGGAAACGCCCCGCAGATGCGGGGCGTTTTGTTTAACCGATCAGCTCAGATCACTTCGGCCCAGAGGTCGTACTCGTCGGCGTTGGTGACACGCACGCGGACCTTGTCGCCCGGCTGCAGAGGCTGTTCGCTGTCGACGTAGACCATGCCGTCGATCTCCGGGGCGTCGGCCCAGGAGCGGCCGATGGCACCGTCGTCGTCCACTTCGTCGATCAACACGTCCAGTTCCTTGCCGACCTTCAGCTGCAGGCGCGCGGCGCTGATGGCCTGCTGGTGCGCCATGAAGCGGTCCCAGCGATCCTGCTTGATCTCATCCGGTACCGGTTCCAGGCCCATGGTCTCGGCCGGTGCGCCTTCGACCGGCGAATACTGGAAGCAGCCGACGCGGTCGAGCTGGGCTTCGGTCAGCCAGTCGAGCAGGTACTGGAAGTCTTCCTCGGTCTCGCCGGGGAAGCCGACGATGAAGGTCGAGCGGATGGTCAGCTCGGGGCAGATCTCGCGCCACTGCTTGATGCGCGCCAGGGTCTTGTCCTCGAAGGCCGGACGCTTCATGGCCTTGAGCACCTTCGGGCTGGCGTGCTGGAAGGGGATGTCCAGGTACGGCAGGATCTTGCCGGCGGCCATCAGCGGGATCACGTCGTCGACGTTCGGGTAGGGGTAGACGTAGTGCAGGCGCACCCAGACGCCCATCTTGCCCAGCTCCTCGCACAGCTCGAGCATGCGCGTCTTGACCGGCTGGCCGTTCCAGAAATCCAGCTTGTACTTGAGGTCCACGCCATAGGCGCTGGTGTCCTGGCTGATCACCAGAACTTCCTTCACGCCGGCCTTGACCAGGCGCTCGGCTTCGCTGAGCACATCGCCCACCGGGCGGCTGACCAGCTTGCCGCGCATGGACGGGATGATGCAGAAGCTGCAGGTATGGTTGCAGCCTTCGGAAATCTTCAGATAGGCATAGTGGCGCGGGGTGAGCTTGATGCCCTGTGGCGGCACCAGATCGACGAAGGGATCGTGCTCGATGCTCGGCGGCACCACTTCGTGCACCGCATTGACCACCTGCTCGTACTGCTGCGGGCCGGTAACCGCCAGCACGCTGGGGTGCACGCCACGGATGTTGTTCTCGTCCACGCCCATGCAGCCGGTGACGATCACCTTGCCGTTCTCGGCGATCGCCTCGCCAATGGCATCCAGCGATTCGGCCTTGGCACTGTCGATGAAGCCGCAGGTATTGACCACCACCACATCGGCATCCTCGTAGGACGGCACGATCTGGTAACCCTCCATGCGCAGCTGGGTGAGGATGCGTTCGGAGTCGACCGTGGCCTTCGGGCAGCCGAGCGAGACAAATCCTACGGTAGGGGCGTTTTTCGACATGACGGGCCGGACCTCGGGTGATGCGGCGGGGAAAAATGGCGCGAGAGTATACAGCGATTCACGCCGGGCAGTCGCTCGGCGGGATGCCGGCCGTCAGCCGATGCGAGGGGAGCAAGGATGGCAAGCGCGGCCGCGCCAGGCGCGACAGCGGAGTGCGGGGCTGGCGGCAGGTGGCTCAGACCGCCATGCGGCTGGGCGCCTGCTCGCCGAGTACATCCAGCAGCGCCCTGAGGTCGGCCTGCCAATCGATCGTGTCGAGTTCGAAGGCACTCTCGAAGCGGCTGCAATCGAGCACCGACCATGCGGGGCGGCGGGCCGGCGTCGGGTACTCGCTGGTCGGAATGGGCGACAGGTTCGGCAAGCGGTGGATCAGCCCAACGTCCTTGGCCTGGCGGAAGATTTCGCAGGCGAAGGCATACCAGGAGCAGGCCGAGCGACCGCTATAGTGGTAAAGGCCCCACGCCAGCTCGCCGGTCGTGGCGTAACGCCGGGCCAGTTCGAGCAGGACCGAGGCGATTCGCTCGGCGCTGGTTGGGCAGCCGATCTGATCGTCGACGATACGTAGCTCCGGCCGAGCGGCCAGACGCAACATGGATTTGACGAAGTTGCCGCCATGCTCGCCGTAGACCCAGCTGGTCCGCAGGATGAGGTGACGGTCGAGCTGCTCGGCGATGGCGCGCTCGCCGGCCAGCTTGCTCGCGCCGTAAATGCCCAGCGGTGCGGTGGTGTCGTTCTCCTTGTACGGCCGGCGCGCCTGACCGTCGAACACGTAGTCGGTGGAAAGATGGAACAGTGGCGCGCCGAGACGTTCGGCCACCTCGGCCAGCACGGCTGCACCGTCCCGGTTGACTGCATAGGCGAGTCTGGAGTGCTCTTCGGCGGCGTCGACCTGGGTATAGGCGGCAGCGTTGATGACGAGCGCGGGGCGAAGCTGTTCCAGCGTCCGCCTGACCCGCCAGGCGTCGGTGAGGTCCAGCTGAGCGTGTGACAGGCCGACTACCTCCAGGCCGTACGCTGATCCTTGCATGACCAGACTACGGCCAATTTGTCCCGTGGCACCACAAACGAGAATTTTCAATGGGGGTTCCTCGACCTTACAACTTCTCACGATTCCCTATGAGTGCGATCGTGCTCGAATGTTCCTCGGCTGCGGGCAATTAGACGAAGCGGGCAGCGCGTCTGGAACGCGCCGGGTAGAGCAGTACCCCGCTGCAGGGCGATTGCGTATAGTGCCGCCGCACCGGGCATCGCCCCGGTTCCCCGCCGGCGGCAGGCGTCGAAGCCCGACGATGACGGCGAACGCCAGCCGCTTTCGTTTCGCCAATTTTCGGAGGCTTCGAGGCCCATGTTCGCCGCCCTGGCCATCTTCGTCGTCACTATCGTGCTGGTCATCTGGCAACCGCGCGGGCTGGGCGTCGGCTGGAGCGCCAGCTTCGGCGCGCTGCTGGCGCTCGGCACCGGTGTGGTCCAGTTCGACGACATTCCTCTGGTCTGGGCGATCGTCTGGAACGCCACGGGCGCCTTTATCGCGATCATCATCATCAGCCTGTTGCTCGATGAGGCCGGCTTCTTCGAATGGGCGGCGCTGCACATGGCGCGTCTGGCCCGGGGCAGCGGGCGCCGGCTGTTCGTTCTCTGCGTGCTGCTCGGCGCCGCGGTGTCGGCGCTGTTCGCCAACGATGGCGCGGCGCTGATCCTCACGCCCATCGTCATCTCGATGCTGCTGGCGTTGCGCTTCTCGCCGCCGGCCACGCTGGCCTTCGTCATGGCCGCGGGCTTCATCGCCGACACCGCCAGCGTGCCGCTGGTCGTCTCGAATCTGGTCAACATCGTTTCGGCCGATTTCTTCGGGCTTGGGTTTGCCGAATACGCATCGGTCATGCTGCCGGTGAACCTGGTGAGCGTCGCGGCCTCGCTGGCGGTGCTGTTCGTCTGCTTCGGCCGCGACATCCCGCGGCACTTCGATGTCGACACGCTGAAGATGCCCGCCCTGGCGATCCGCGACCGTGCGACCTTCAGGGCGGGTTGGGTGGTGCTCGTGGTACTGCTGCTGGCCTTGTTCGCCCTCGAGCCGCTCGGCGTACCGATCAGCCTGGTGGCAGCGCTATGCGCCGGCGCGCTGCTGGCGGTCGCCGCGCGTGGGCGGGTGATCGGTACGCGCCGGGTATTGCGCGGTGCGCCCTGGCAGATCGTGGTGTTCTCGCTGGGCATGTACCTGGTGGTCTACGGGCTGAACAACGCGGGCCTGACGCGCCATCTCACCGCTCTGCTCGATGCCTTCGCCGAGTACGGCGTCTGGGGCGCCGCGCTCGGCACCGGCCTGCTCACGGCGCTGCTCTCGTCGGTGATGAACAACCTGCCGAGCGTACTGGTCGGCGCGCTCGCCATCGACGCCAGCCAGGCCGAGGGCGTGGTGCGCGAGGCGATGATCTACGCCAACGTCATCGGCTGCGATCTCGGGCCGAAGATCACGCCCATCGGCAGCCTGGCCACGCTGCTCTGGCTGCACGTACTGGCGAGCAAGGGCGTGCGCATCGGCTGGGGCTATTACTTTCGCGTCGGCATCGTGCTGACCTTGCCGGTGCTGCTGGCCACGCTCGCGGCCCTGGTGCTGCGCCTGTCACTGTGACGCCGGCGGTTCCGCGTTGCCCGAGGGGGCGACCAGCAGGCGGTTGCGCCCGGCCTGCTTGGCCCGGTAGAGCGCCTCGTCGGCACGCTTGAAGACCTGTTCGGCGGTCTCGCCGTGGGTTGGCCATTCCGCTACGCCAAGCGAAATGGTGACGGCGCCGACGGTGTCGATCTTGGCCTGCTCCACGCAGTGCGCAGCCGCTCACCGACCTGCGCCGCGGAATGGCAATCGGCATTCGGCAGCAGGACCAGGAACTCTTCGCCACCGAACCGGCAGAGCACGTCGCTGTCACGCGAGCAGCTGCGCATCAGGTCGGCGACCTGGCGGATCACCTGATCGCCCACGTCATGGCCAAAAGTGTCGTTGATGCGCTTGAAGTGATCGATGTCGAGGGTGATCACCGCGAAATGGCGCTGCTCGGCGCGGAGCATTTCCACCGCGGTGCTCAGCCCGCGGCGATTGCGCAGCCCGGTGAGTGGGTCGGTCTGCGCATCCAGGTTGAGCTTGCCGATCTTCTGGTGCAGCAGGCTGATGCCCAAGAGCAGCGCGCGCTTGAGCTGCGCCGCTTCGAAATACCAGGAACGGATGCGACGGATCCGCTCGGGCGTCTCCGGGGCGTCCATCTCGCTGGCGGCCTGGGCCAGCTGCCAGAGCGGACGGGCGATCAGGCTGGCCAGCATGCCGACCAGCAGCAGCGTGAGCACGGCCATCGGCGCCGTCTCGCGCAGCACTTCCATCATCAGCCCCTCAAGCGCACTGAGCGTGACCTCGGTAGGGCGTTGCGCGACGATGCCCCAGCCGACGCTGGCACCTGGGCATAGCCGGCCAGCATGTCCACGCCCTGGCTGTTGATCAGGCGCTGGCTACCGCTCTCGCCGAGCAGCACCGCATCGATCACCGGGTTGGCGCCGACCACGGTGCCGAGCCGCTCGGGCTGCGGGTGGTAGAGCAGCCGCCGGGTTCGGTCCACCACGTAGATGTAGGAGCCATCCTGATAGAAATGCTCACCGAGCAGCGCCGCCAGTGGCCCGCTCTGCTTGAGGTGAATGGCGCCTGCCACATAGCCCAGGTACTGGCCGTCGGGGCCGAAGATCGGCTGTGATACCAGCACCACCAGATTGCCGCGTGGCGACATGTAGGGCTCGCTCACCGCCGCGCGGCGCAGCCGTAGCGCCTGCTGGCTGCCGGGGTTGTCCAGTTGCTCGCCCTTGAGATGACGCGAGGCCGGTGATGCGGCGCGCACCAGACCCTGGGCGTCAACCACCATGACGGTGTCATAACGGTTGGACTGCATGCGCAACCGTCGCACCTCGTTTTCCAGGTTCTGATCGTCGTTGAAGTGCCGTCCGATCAGCGCCGAGGCGAAGCCGAGCTGCTGCCGGGCGCCGGCAAAGGACTGCTCGGTGATGTCCGCCAGCTTGGCCGCATAGACGCGGTTGGCCTCCAGCGTGTTGTCGATCAGCATCTGCCGCTGGACCTGCGAACTGGCATAGAAGCCGATCACCAGCGTGACGAGGGTCGCGGCTACCGTGAGCAGCACCACCGACCGCCGCAGATCGATGCGGAACATCTGGGTGAGGGGCATGACTACCTGACATCTGAGCACGTCGAACCAGCATGGTAGGCGCTTCGAGGATCAGGCTCCAGCCCGCCGGCCGCACTTGGCGCAGGTCAGGCCAGGCTAGCCGGCGCGCGGCAGCCCGCTGCG
>LZQO01000028.1_pt1 | contig 39336 bp, 45 predicted proteins | sample 768571 | NCBI WGS metagenome assembly LZQO01 (sample SAMN05207081, study PRJNA324507) | oil field metagenome | isolation source: sample BH-FW-10 from oil reservoir | place: India: Bombay High | collected 2015-12-01
TCATCTCGGAGGCGGTGCTTTGCCGGCGCGTAGTGGATAGAGGCGCAGCTCATCCACGCGTCTGCTCCGGTTCGGTGCTGGTGCTGGTGCTGGTGCTGCGGCGTTTGCGTCGTGCTGCGGCGTGGAAACGCTGGCGGTTTCCACCTACGGAAGCGGTGCCTTGCAGGGCGCGAAGGGTGAGTGACGGCGCAGCCTCATCCACGCGTCTGTTCCGGTTCGGTGCCGGTGCTGCGGCGTTTGCGTGGTGCTACGGCGTGGAAAACGCTGGCGGTTTTCCACCCTACGGAAGCGGTGCTTTGCAGGGCGCGTAGGGTGAATGACGGCGCAGCCTCATCCACGCGTCTGTTCCGGTAGGTGCCGGGCCAACCGGGCTTCGCAGCGATGCGACGACCCGGCGGCGGCGCTATTGAATCGAACGCACAAAAAAGGCCCGGCCGGTTTCCCGGACGGGCCTTTCCGTCGCAAGGAGCTAGAGCGACGGGTAATCGGTATAGCCTTCGGCGCCCTTGGCATAGAAGAGCTCGGGCCGCGGCTCGTTGAGCGGCGCGTCCCGGCGCAGGCGTTCGACCAGATCCGGGTTGGCGATGTAGGGAATACCAAAGGCCACGGCGTCGGCCTTGCCTTCCGCGAGCCAGGTGCCGGCCTGCTCCTTGGTAAAGCGCTCGTTGGCGATGTAGACACCCCCGAACAGTTGCTTGAGCTGCGGGCCAAGGCTGTCTTCGCCGGCCTTCTCGCGGGTGCAGATAAAGGCGACGCCGCGTTTGCCCAGTTCGCGGGCAACGTAGCCAAAGGTTTCGGCGCGGTTGGAATCACCCATGTCGTGGGAATCGGCACGCGGCGCCAGATGTACGCCGACGCGTCCGGCGCCCCAGACCGAGATCGCGGCGTCGGTCACCTCCAGCATCAGGCGTGCGCGGTTTTCCAACGAGCCACCGTACTGGTCGGTGCGCTGGTTGGTGCTGTCCTGCAGGAACTGGTCGAGCAGGTAGCCATTGGCGCCATGGATCTCCACGCCGTCGAAACCGGCTTCCTTGGCATTTTCCGCGCCCTTGCGGTAGGCCTCGATGATCCCCGGGATCTCGGCTGTCTCCAGCGCGCGCGGGGTCTCGTAGTCCTTCATGGGACGGACCAGGCTGACATGCCCGGCAGGCTTGATGGCGCTCGGCGCGACCGGCAGCTGGCCGTCTAGGTAAATCGGGTCGGAGATGCGCCCGACGTGCCATAGCTGCAGGACGATCTTGCCGCCCTTGGCATGTACGGCTTCGGTGATCTTCTTCCAGCCTGAACCTGCTCGGCCGACCAGATGCCGGGGGTGTCCGGGTAGCCGACGCCCATGGGCGTGACCGATGTGGCTTCACTGATGATCAGCCCGGCATCCGCGCGCTGGCTGTAGTACTCCACCATCAGGTCGCCCGGTACACGTCCCGGTTCGGCACGGCAGCGCGTCAGCGGCGCCATGATGATGCGGTTGGACAGTTCCAGGTCGCCGATCTTGATCGGGTCGAAGAGTGTGGGCATCAGAGTGCTCCTTGAACGTGGATGATTCATCGGTTGAAGCGCGGCTCGATCACAGGGATTGCCGCAGTTGCGTGAGAAAGCGTTCGATGGCCGCATCGTTGCGCCTGAAGAAGTGCCATTGCCCCACCTTGCGACTGCTGACCAACCCGGCACGCTGGAGCGTGGCCAGGTGCGCCGAGACAGTGGACTGCGACAGGCCGGCACGCTTGTCGATCTGGCCGGCACAGACACCCAGGTCCAGCGGGTACTGTTGCTCGGGGAAATACCGCTCGGGCTCTCGCAACCAGCACAGGATTTCGCGGCGCAACGGGTGGGCCAGGGCCTTGATGGCATCGTCCAGGGTAGGTTGCATGGCGCTGCTCGTTGCATATCGGGATGTGGCGAACTCTATATCGTCAAAAGGCGATATGGGATCGATTCGGTCGATAGTGCTCATCGCCGTGGTCGATCCTGGGCGCCGGAATCACCACAGCCCTGCGCTCCTGTAGAATCGCCACTTTCAATTTCTCGAAAGGGTTGTGCGCATGCGTATCGGCCATGGTTACGACGTCCACCGCTTCGGCGAGGGCGACTTCATCACGCTCGGTGGCGTGCGGATTCCTCACAGATTCGGCCTGCTGGCGCATTCCGATGGCGATGTACTGCTGCATGCCCTGGCCGATGCGCTGCTCGGTGCCGCGGCACTGGGCGACATCGGCAAGCATTTCCCGGACACCGATCCGCGCTTCAAGGGCGCCGACAGTCGCGTGCTGCTGCGCCACGTGCTCGAACAGGTCCGGTCCAAGGGCTGGAAGGTGGGCAATGTCGACGCCACCATCGTCGCCCAGGCGCCGAAGATGGCGCCGCATATCGAGACGATGCGTGCATTGATTGCCGAGGACCTGCAGGTCGACCTGGACCAGGTCAACGTCAAGGCCACCACGACTGAGAAGCTCGGCTTCACCGGGCGGGAGGAGGGCATTGCCGTGCATGCGGTCGCTCTGCTGGTCGCGGTATGACCGAAGAGCAGCTGCTTGGACCACATGCGCACGGTGAGCCCTGCGGTCGCGCGTTGCTGAAGGCCGTGGCCGAAGACTTCCAGGTCGATGAGGTGCTGGACATTCCGCTATCCGGCGAAGGCGAGCACCTCTGGCTGTGGGTCGAAAAGCGTCAGCTGAATACCGAGGAGGCGGCACGACGTATCGCCAGAGCCGCAGGTGTCCCGCTACGTCAGGTCAGTTATGCCGGCCTCAAGGACCGTCAGGCGCTGACCCGCCAGTGGTTCAGCCTGCACCTGCCAGGCCGCCCTGACCCGGACTTGAAACGGGCCGAGGATGAGAGCCTGCGGGTGCTCCGCTCGGTACGCCATCAGCGCAAGCTGCAACGCGGTGCGCACTCGGCGAACGGCTTCACGCTGCGCCTGACCGAACTCGACGCTGACCATGCGCTGCTCGAGGCAAGGTTGCGCCAGCTCCAGGCGCAGGGTGTGCCGAATTACTTCGGCCTGCAGCGTTTCGGTCACCAGGGCAACAACGTGCAGGGTGCCCGCGACTTCGCCGGCAGGGGCGAACTACCGGAGCAGCGCAACCTGCGCTCGCGGTTGCTCTCGGCCGGGCGCAGCTATCTGTTCAACCGCGTGCTGGCCGAGCGTGTCGCCGACGGTACCTGGAACCAGGCGCTGGTCGGGGACCTGCTGGCCTTCACTGACAGTCGCAGCTTTTTCGCGGCCGGTGAGGACGAGTGTCAGGATCCTCGCCTGGCGATTCTCGACCTGCATCCCACGGGGCCACTCTGGGGCGCGGGCGACGCGCCGACGACCGGCCCCGTCCAGGCGCTCGAGCAGCGGGTGGCGGCAACCGAGCCGGCCATCGCCAAGTGGCTTGCGGATGCTGGAATGAAGCATGAACGGCGGGTGCTGCGCCTCCCCATTGGCAACTTGTCGTGGCATTATCCCGAGCCTGACATTCTGCAACTGGAATTCGTCCTGCCGACCGGGTGCTTCGCCACAGCCGTGGTGCGTGAACTGGTCAGCCTGGCAGGGCAGACGGAAATCTGATGCGTATTCTGATCGCCAACGACGACGGGGTGTATGCACCTGGGCTCGCCGCGCTCTATGACGCGCTGGCCGACTATGCCGAGTGCCGAGTAGTCGCCCCCATCCAGGACATGAGCGGTGCCAGCAGTGCGCTGACACTCGACCGGCCACTGCACCCGGTGACCATGCCCAACGGCTTCATCGGGCTGAACGGCTCGCCGACCGATTGCGTCCATCTGGGGCTCAACGGTCTGCTGGAAGAGACGCCCGACATGGTGGTCTCCGGGATCAACCTCGGTGCCAATCTGGGCGACGACGTGCTCTATTCAGGGACCGTCGCGGCGGCGATCGAGGGGCGCTTCACCGGTCGTCCGGCCTTTGCCTTCTCGCTCGTTTCGCGCTCTCCGGACAACCTGGCAACCGCGGCGCATATCGCCCGTGTGCTGGTGGAGAAGCACGAGCAGCTCGAGCTGCCTCCGCGCACCGTGCTGAGCGTCAACGTGCCGAACCTGCCGCTGGACCATATCCGTGGTATCCGCCTGACCCGTCTCGGGCATCGAAGCCGTGCCAAGCCGCCGGTGCGCCAGGCCAATCCTCGAGGCAAGGAGGGCTACTGGATTTCCGTCGCGGGCGACGTCGAGGATGGCGGCCCGGGCACTGACTTCCACGCCATCATGCAGGGCTACGTTTCGATCACGCCGTTGCAGCTGGATCGTACCTTCCATGAGGCCTTCCAGGGGCTGGATCGCTGGATGGAGGACATCTTGTGAACCACCGCGTACCGACCGATCTGCTGCATGGCACCGGGATGACGTCGCAGCGTACGCGCGATCGCCTGATCCAGCGCCTGTACGAGGAAGGCCTGTCCAATCCGCACGTGCTCGAGGTGATCAGGCGTACGCCACGCCACCTGTTCGTCGACGAAGCGCTGGCGCATCGTGCCTACGAGGATACGGCGCTGCCCATCGGCCACAACCAGACGATCTCGCAGCCCTTCATGGTAGCCAGGATGAGCGAGCTGCTGCTGGCTGACGGCCCTCTGGACAAGGTGCTGGAGATCGGTACCGGCTCCGGCTACCAGACTGCCGTGCTGGCGCAGTTGGTCGAGCGGGTGTTCTCCGTCGAACGAATCCAAGCGCTGCAGGAGCGAGCCAAGGAGCGTCTCGGCGAACTCAAGTTGCGCAATGTGGTCTTTCGCTGGGGCGATGGCTGGGAAGGCTGGCCGGCACTGGCACCTTACAACGGCATCATCGTCACCGCAGCGGCAGCCGATGTGCCGCAGGCCCTGCTCGATCAACTGGCTCCCGGAGGGCGGCTGGTGATTCCGGTCGGGGCCGGCGACGTTCAGCAACTGATGCTGATCATCCGAGAGGAAAACGGATTCTCCCGTCAATTGTTGGATACCGTTCGCTTCGTGCCGCTGCTCAATGGACCTGTGATCTGATCATCAGCGGAAGGAAGCATGAAAAACGCTTTGTTGTTGTACGCCAAGGGCATGGCCATGGGCGCGGCCGACGTCGTGCCTGGCGTTTCGGGCGGTACGGTCGCGTTCATTACGGGGATCTATGACGAGCTGCTGCGCTCGATCGCATCGCTTCCCACCGCGGTAGGTCCGCTGTTGCGCGGGCGTGTTGCCGAGGCCTGGGCGCGCGCCAATGCATCCTTTCTGCTCGTTCTGTTCGCCGGCATTCTCACCAGCGTCTTCACGCTCGCCAAGGTGATCACCTACCTGCTGGAGCGACACCCGATCCCGGTCTGGTCTTTTTTCTTCGGTCTGATTCTCGTGTCGGTCTATCTGGTCGGGCGCGAGATCAAGCAGCGCAACCTGCCGCTGCTGCTGCTTTCGCCGCCGGCATCGTTTTCGCGTTCTGGATTACCGTGGCCGCGCCGGTGCAATGGGGCAGCGACATGCTCAGCCTGTTTCTGGCGGGCGCGATCGCCATCTGCGCGATGATCCTGCCGGGTATTTCCGGCAGCTTCATACTGGTGCTGCTGGGCTTGTATCCGGTAGTGCTCGGCGCGGTGAAAAGCCTTGATGTCGCCGTGCTGGCGGTGTTCGCGCTGGGTTGCCTGGTGGGCCTGCTGAGTTTCGCCAGGCTGCTGAGCTGGACGCTGCGTCGCTGGCGTGACCTCACGCTCGGTTTTCTGACCGGCCTGATGCTCGGCTCGCTGAACAAGGTCTGGCCGTGGAAGCAGACCTTGACCTGGCGTCTCGATTCGCATGGGCAAAAGACCCCGCTGCTGGAGCAGAACCTGTTGCCGGGCGCCTTTGGCGATCTGACCGGGCAAGACCCGCAATTGCTGCTGGCGGTCGGCCTGGCAATCGCTGGTATCCTGCTGGTTCTCAGCCTGGAGTGGGTTGCCGGCCGACGCCAGCCCGCCACCCAAGGCGCCTGAACACCGATTACATCCCTAGGGAGCGAGCATTGAGGCTCATGGGCTATCGGCGGTGGTTTCGCCTCTTTTCGTCGTACGCGCTGTATCCGGTGGCATGTGCCGCCATCTCTCTCGCCGGGTGTGCCTCGTCGCCGCCAGGCGGCGTGCAGGTGGTCGATCGAAACAGCCGGCCGCCAGTGACCAGCGGCGCCTACACGGTTCGGCGCGGCGACACGCTTTCGTCTATCGCAGGCCGGCATGGCTGGGACTGGCGCAGCCTGGCGCGGCTGAACGGGATTTCTGCGCCCTATGTGATTCATCCGGGGCAACGCATCCGCTTCTCTGGCGCAGGTTCGACGACCGCGGCACGGCCGGCTGCGCCGTCCGCTGGACAGCGCCCGGCGCAGCCGGCGCCTCGGCCGAGCACGCCTGTGGTGGTTGCCAATCCGGTACCTCGGCCGCCGGCGATCAGCAAGGAGCCAGTGGCGTCCGCCCCCGTCAAGGTGACGCCTGTAACCCGTTCGGCAAGCGGCTGGGCATGGCCCTCGAATGGTCAGGTAATAGGCCGTTTTTCCTCAAACGGCAGTTTGAATAAAGGCATTGATATCGCCGGTGAATTAGGACAGCCTGTTCTCGCTGCTTCTGATGGGACTGTGGTGTACGCCGGTAGTGGTTTGAGGGGTTACGGCGAACTTGTAATCATCAAGCACAGCGATACTTATGTAAGCGCCTACGGTCATAACCGCAGGCTGCTGGTACGGGAGGGCCAACGAGTCAAGGTGGCAGAGCATTGCGAGATGGGATCTACAGGTACCGACCGGGTGAAGCTGCACTTCGAGATTCGTCGCCAGGGTAAGCCCGTCGACCCACTGCAATACCTGCCAAAGCGTTGACTCCAAGCCACCCGTGCCGCCACTAATGGGCTCGGGTTTCGTGCATGGACGCGCGTGTCTTGAGCCCGTTGTCGAACTCGGAACGGGACAAGAATAATGGCACTCAAAAAAGAAGCGCTGGAGTTTGACGTCGAGGATGCGGTTTTGCTCATGGAGCCGGGCATAGACTTCGACCGTGTCAGCACAGTGCAGCATGCGACCAAGGCTCCCAAGACCAAGCCTGTCGCCAAGCAACACAAGTTCATCGACTACAACCGGGCGCTCGACGCGACCCAGTTGTATCTCAACGAGATCGGCTTCTCCCCCCTGCTGACGCCCGAGGAAGAAGTGCACTTCGCACGTCTGGCTCGCAAGGGGGATCCCGCCGGGCGCAAGCGCATGATCGAGAGCAACCTGCGCCTGGTGGTGAAGATTGCGCGTCGCTACGTCAATCGAGGCCTGTCGTTGCTCGATCTGGTCGAAGAGGGCAATCTCGGGTTGATTCGCGCCGTGGAGAAATTCGACCCGGAGCGGGGGTTCCGCTTTTCGACCTACGCCACCTGGTGGATTCGCCAGACCATCGAGCGCGCGATCATGAACCAGACGCGGACCATCCGCCTGCCGATTCATGTGGTCAAGGAGCTGAACGTCTATCTGCGCGCGGCTCGCGAGTTGACCCAGAAGCTGGATCACGAACCGAGCCCTGAGGAAATCGCCAACCTGCTCGAAAAGCCGGTTGCCGAGGTCAAGCGCATGCTTGGGTTGAACGAGCGGGTCACTTCGGTCGACGTGTCGCTCGGGCCGGACACCGACAAGACGCTGCTCGACACCCTGACCGACGAAAAGCCCAACGATCCCTGCGACTTGTTGCTGGACGATGATCTGTCGTCAAGCATCGATCAATGGCTGTCCGACCTGACCGAAAAGCAGCGCGAGGTCGTCGTGCGCCGATTCGGCCTGCGTGGGCACGAAAGCAGCACGCTCGAAGAGGTGGGACAGGAGATAGGTCTCACTCGCGAGCGGGTGCGGCAAATTCAGGTCGAAGCGTTGCGCCGTATGCGTGAGATCTTCGAGCGCAACGGACTGTCGAGCGAAGCGCTGTTCCACTGAGGCGTCCCGGTCGCCGGAACGGGCCTGATTTCAGGCCCGTTTCGTTTTTGGCCTCACTAAACCGAACGGACTAATCCACGCGGGCCAATTGCTCGGCAAGAGGTAAGCATTTGCTTACATTTGCTGTAGGTAAAGCCTGGTTGAGCCTGTCGAATGGTTTCGTGGGCTATAAATAAAACGTTGATTTATAAGGTATTTTAATTGCAGGGCTGCGGTGATTTGTCGCTGTTGCCCGGTGCCGGGGCCAGTTGCTCCGGGGCGGGTGATCATTAATATCGCCCCTGTGCTGACGGACAAGCACAAGGCCACAAGGATGGGGCCAGGACAGCCGCAGGATGCGGTTTCATCAGGATGATGATCAGGAATACAGGGAGCATGGAAGAAGCCGGGCGGGGTATACCCCGCCCCTTTTTTTGTCCGTAGAAAAGTGCGGCCGACCGAGTAGCCCGAACTGTTGCTGGCCGACGCACACTAATGTTCTGACGACGCCCCAGAGGTTGGAAACATGATTGGTCAGAACCCTTCAGACAAAGATCCCATTCCCGATGAAGGTGAAGTGGAGCGCAAGCCCGATGAGGCTGATGAAGAGCAGCTGGACGAGGCCATCGAGGAAACCTTTCCCGCCAGCGACCCCATTTCGCCCTGAGTTCGCTTTATCTTCGAACTGCCAGTGCCGGGAGAATCTGTTCCGCGAGTAACGGCGCCAGCTCAATTCGGGTAACGGCTGGCAGCTCGAGCCAGCACGCCTCCTCGATTTCGGCGCGCGTCTCAACCGCTTCATGCAGTTTGCCCAGAAAGACCTTTGCATTGACGCGGTGGCCTGGCTCGTTGGCGGCGGCCGCCTGGAACCGCCCGAGCGGTTCGACGTCTTCCGCTGGCAGTGCAAGACCCAGTTCCTCCTCGAGTTCCCGGCAAAGGGTCTGCAAAGAGGTCTCGCCTGCTTCGCGTTTGCCACCGGGCAGCATGAAGAAGCGGCTGCCGCGTTTGCGCACCACGAGCAGGCGCCCCTCTGCATCGAACAGGGCGGCCGCGACAATATCGATCGTTGGCGTGTCCATCTCTTTCTCCTTGCGTCGCATGGCGACCAGTGCCTTGGTCTGCCGGTAGCGCTCCAGACGAGCGCAAAGCTCTCTCGGCAGCTCCTCCGTCGCTCCAAACCCTCGCTGCTCGTAGAAGCCAACCAGCGAAGGGCGGCAGAACAGCCAGATCGGCGCAGCGGTCTGCATCTGCACTTGAGTGAGCAGGGCGGACGCCACACCGGTACCGCGGTGTTCCGGCGCGACCAGGAGATTGGTCAGCCAGTAGCCCTCGGCGACGGGCGTCAGGCACAACCCCGCTACGATTTCGCCCTGGCGGACTACCCAACATTCTGCGAGCGGCGCGATGCGCGCGCGACTGCCATGGCTGCGATAGAACTGTTTGAGCAACGGATAAAGGGGGCTGGCGAGGCGTTGAATGTCGAGCACAGGAGGATTCGATTGGCCCTAGGCCCGGCGATTCTAGCGCGCGCCGGCCATGCGAAGCAGCCGGGCCGGATCGCTGCCGTTCATCCGGCCGGCGGCATCTTTATCGCCAGGAGGTGCTCTCAACCTTAAGCAGATTCCAACGACAGGAAGAACAATATGTTGGACCTACTGATCGTCGTGGCCTTCATCGTTTACGGGTTGATGTCGGGCCTGCGTGCGCGAAGCAAGGCGTCCCAGAGCCTGGATGAGTATTTTCTCGCTGGCCGGACCATCAAGGGTTGGCGGGCGGGGGTATCGATGGCGGCGACACAGTTTGCCGCCGACACGCCGCTGCTGGTGGCAGGCCTGGTCGCCACTGCCGGTGTGTTCGCAGTGTGGCGGTTGTGGATCTACGGTCTGGCGTTCCTGCTGCTGGCCTGGTTGTTCGCCAGCAACTGGCGGCGTGCCGGCGTTCTGACCGATGCCGAGGTCACTCGCGTGCGCTATAGCGGCAGGGCCGTCGCGCCGCTGCGGCTGTTCAAGGCGGTCTATTACGGCACGGTGATCAACTGTGTGGTGCTGGCGATGGTGCTGGTTGCGGCCATCCGCATCGCGGAGGTCTTTCTACCCTGGCATGAATGGCTGCCAGCGGGGCTTTATCAGGTCGTCGCTAGCTTTATCGAGGCCAGCGGCATACGCCTGGGCGAAAGCATTACGGGCCTCGACCCGATCACCACCAGTGCCAATAACCTCATTTCCATCCTGCTCATCCTGGTATTCACGGCGACCTATTCGATCACCGGCGGGCTGCGCGCCGTGGTGCAGACGGACGTCATGCAGTTCGCCGTGGCGATGCTGGGCACGGTCGCCTATGCCTGGTTCGTGGTCGATGCGGCGGGTGGGCTCGGGGGGCTGACCGACCGGGTCGTCGAGCTGTATGGCATGGAGCAGGCAAGCAAGCTGCTCTCTTTCTCGCCGCCCTCGAATGTAGGGGAGGCTGTGCTGCCGTTTCTGGTGATCGTTGGCATGCAGTGGCTGTTCCAGATGAACTCCGATGGCACCGGGTATCTGGCACAGCGCAGCATGGCCTGTCCGACGGACCGTGAGGCGAGGATCGCAGGCCTGGTGTTCACCTGGTTGCAGATTCTCGTGCGCAGCCTGTTTTGGCTGGCAATCTCGATCGGCCTGCTGGTGCTCTATCCGTTTTCCCCGACGGAGGCCGGCGCCGATGGCTTCACCGCAGCCCGCGAGGCGCTCTTCGTGACCGGCATCGATGAGCTCATGCCGCCCGGCCTGCGCGGCCTGATGCTGGTGGGCTTGCTGGCGGCGCTGGCCTCTACCGTCGACACGCATCTCAACTGGGGCGCCTCGTACTGGAGCAATGACGTCTATCGCGCGGTGGTGGCGCCGAAGCTGCTCAAGCGGGAGGCCAAGGACAAGGAGCTGGTGTTGGTAGCGCGGATATCCAACGTGGTGATTCTGCTCATCGCCATGGTCATCATGGCAACCTCGGTTCGATCCAGACGGCCTGGTTCATCTCGCTGCTGTTCGGGGCCGGAATGGGCGCCGTGCTGGTGCTGCGTTGGTTGTGGGAGCGGATCAACCTCTATTCCGAATTGGCCGCGATGCTCGTCTCGCTGATCCTGGCACCCGTCCTGCTGTACTACTTCGGTACCGACCCCGGTGAGGAGTGGATCCGGCTGGGCCTGATGTCGTTGATTACTTGCGCGGCGGCGGTACTGATCACCTTCGTCACGCCACGCACCGACGATGCGACGCTGCAGCATTTCTATCGCAAGGTTCGCCCGTTCGGCTTCTGGGGGCGCACGGCGGCGCTTTGTGGCGATCAAGGTCGTGCGCGTGGGGCCTTTGGAAGTCGCGTTCTGGCGGTAGTGGTCACCGCGGTGTCGCTCTACAGCCTGTTGGTCGGAATCGGTCGCCTGGCATTCCCGCCCCCCGAGGGCGGCGAGTGGCTCAGTTGGCTGAGCCTGGGCGTGGGTCTGGTGCTCTCACCCGTGTGGCTGCGGATGGCGCTGAGCGACAGGTTCGAGCAACGTCCCGATCCGGCGCTCGGTGTAGCCGAAGCCGAGCACCGTTGACTATCGGCTCCGCGGGCAGCCAGGCGGTTGCTGGACCTGACGGATGCGCTCGGCGGGCACGCGCAGCTGGGTCAAGAGGTACTGCGCGAACGCGGCCGAGTAGGGTTGGCGCTCGATGGCCCAGGCCATGCAGCTCAGCCAGGCATCGCGCTCCGCCTCACCGACGGTCCAGCGCGTATGGAACTGCGGAATGCTGATCGGGCCGAAGCGCTCTGCATAACGCCGCGGGCCGCCCAGCCAGCCGCAAAGAAAACTGGTCAGTTTCTCCTGCGCCAGGCCCAGGTCATCCGGATACATGGCGCGTATCGTCGCCGCCTCCGGCAGGCTGTCCATCGCCCGGTAGAAATCCGCTACCAGGCGCTTGAGCCCGGCCTCGCCGCCGGCCGCCTGGAACGAGGCATCGCCCACGCCGAACACCGGCTCCTGCTGTTGACCGATCATTTTCGTCCTCCATTTACGGGCGCCGATGATCGCGGCTTGTGCCAGATCAACACAAGCGCGGCGGTGCGCCCTGCGTCGCGTTGGCCTGCGCTATGCTCTAAACCTCACATCAAGGGAGGTGACTATGCGCAAGCTTCTTGTGGCTTTCGATGGTTCGGACAATGCCCGGCGGGCCCTGCAGTACGTGGTCGACCTGGCAGGCGAGCTCAAAAGCGTGCCGCAGGTGCACGTGATCAACGTCCAGCAGGAGCCGGTGCTCTATGGCGAGTACGTCAGTGCCAGCATGATCGAGGAGATCAACAACGGCTTGATGGCCCAGTCGCGCGGCCTGCTCGACGAAGCCTCGAAGACCCTGAACGCGGCCGGCATCCAGGCCGAGACGCACACCGTCATGGGCAATGCGGCCGACCAGATCAGCGCAGCGGTCAGCCGCCTCGGTTGCGACACGCTGGTGATGGGCACCCGCGGGCTTGGCAACTTCACCGGCCTGGTGATGGGCTCGGTGACCAACCGGGTCGTGCACGAGTCGGCTATCCCGGTCGTGCTGGTCAAATGACCGGCAACTGAGAACAGGGGCGAGGCAAGGGCCTTAGCCCTTGTCCTTGAGCAGCTCTGCCAGGCCGGCGAGGGCCTTGAAGGTTTCCTTGCGCCCCAGATCGGCACCGGCGCGCGGCGCAGTCTGGTATTGCGCGTCGGTATAGCGAGCATGCTCGTTGTCGTGGCAATACAGGCAGAGCAGCTCCCAGTTCGATCCGTCCTCGGGATTGTTGTCGTGGTTGTGGTCCTTGTGATGGACCGTCAACTCGCTCAAACGCTTGCCCGAAAACTCCCGTGCGCAACGACCGCACACCCAGGGGAACATCTTCAGGGCCTTCTCCCGGTACCCTTGCTCGCGCTGGCTATAAGGAATGTCCGGCTTCTTCGCTGTCATGCTGCCTGCCTCCTAATGCTCTCAGCCGGCAAGGCCAACATAGACGTTCTGCACATCGTCGTGCGAGTCGATCGCCTCGAGAAAGGCTTCCACTTCTTCCAGCTCCGCACCGCTGAGTGACACCGGGTTCTTCGGGCGGTAGCCGAGCGTGGCGGATTGCACGGTAAAGCCGAAGTCGGGCAGGGCCTTGCATACCGCGTCCAGGTCAGTGGGCTCGGTAATGAACAGCGTGGCGCCTTCGTCGGCGGCCTCGAAATCCTGGGCGCCGGCCTCGATGGCGGCCAACTCGGCGTCCGCGCCGGCTTCGGGCGTCGCCTCGATCATGCCGACGTGGTCGAAGTCCCAGCTCACCGAGCCGGACGAGCCGAGCTGGCCCTTGCGGAACAGCACGCGAATTTCCGCGACCGTGCGGTTGAGGTTGTCAGTCAGGCACTCGACGATCACCGGCACCTGATGCGGGGCGAAACCCTCGTAAAGGGTGCGCTCGTAATGGACCACCTCGCCGGTGAGGCCGGCACCCTTCTTGATGGCGCGCTCGAGCGTGTCCTTGGGCATCGAGGCCTTCTTGGCCTGGTGCACGGCCAGGCGCAGCTTGGCGTTGGTCTCCGGATCGGCGCCGTTACGCGCGGCGATCATGATTTCCTTTACCAGCTTGCCGAAGATCTTGCCCTTGGCATTGGCGGCGGCTTCCTTGGGTTTGGCTTTCCACTGTGCGCCCATGGTTCATCTCATGTGATGGTCGATGTCGCGCGGATTCTAGCCCCTTGGCGAGGCGCCGGCACCTGCCGGCGAGCGATTCACGCGACGCCCGCTCAAGCGCTTGCCTGGGTCAGGCGCTGCAGTTCGCGGCGCACCATGGCGGCATAGGCCGGCGGGCTGAGCCGATAGAGTTCGGTTGCGACCCAGGCCAGCCAGCGAGATTCCAGGCGGGCGCGCTCATCCAGCAGGCGCTGTGCTTCGGCCGTGGCACGCTCGGCATGCGCGCGGTGAAAGTCGGCTCGGGACATGGCAGTGCTCTTCGCTCGCGGGGGTTGAAGCGGCCAGCCTACGCCAGGTGCGCTGCCTTGGTAATAGTGGTGTGACAGGTTAGGCTCGGCAGCTTCGGAGGTCTTTCGGATTGCATCTCTTGGCTATCGATTTCAAGCGCAGGGTGACTCGTCAGCGGCCATACGGGCGTGCGGAGCAGGGAGCGGCCGGTGGCCTGCCGGCGATCGTCGATCAGCTGGAAAGCGATCGCGGCCGCATCATCAACTCCGCCGCCGTCCGTCGGCTGCAGCAGAAAACCCAGGTGTTCCCGCTCGAGCGCAATGCGGCGGTACGCAGCCGGCTGACACATTCGCTGGAAGTGCAGCAGGCCGGGCGTTTCATCGTGCGCACTTTGTACAAGCAGCTCGGTGAGCGGGCCGGCGAGGTCGGGCTCGATGGGCTGGAGGGCGCACTGGAGACGCTCGTCGAGATGACCTGCCTGATGCATGACATCGGCAATCCGCCATTCGGGCACTTTGGCGAGTACGCCATCGGCCAGTGGTTCGACCAGCATCTGGACGCGCTCTTCGACCAGGCGCTCGGCCAGCGGGGCGACCCGGCGCTGCGTCATCGCATGCTTTGCGATCTCAAGCAGTTCGAAGGCAATGCCCAGGCGGTTCGCCTGGTGGTGACCCTGTTACGCCTGAACCTTACCTACACCCAGACGGCCGGGTTGCTCAAGTACGTGCGTGCGGCCTATGCACCCAAACCGGATAGAGGTACGCCGGGCGCCTACCTGCGCAAGAAGCCGGGCTTCTATCTTTCCGAGGAAGGTTTCGTCGCTGAACTGCACGAGGCGCTCGGCATGGCACCGGGCACTCGCCACCCGGTCGCCTACATCATGGAGCGGCGGACGACATAGCCTACTGCCTGGCCGATATCGAGGACTCGGTCGAGAAGGGCATCTTCAGCATCGAGCAGCTGGCGCAGCTGCTGGTCGAGCGCTTCGCCACGCATGCCTCGCCGGATGCACCGGTCCCGGGCAGCAATCGCAGTTTCGCCAGCATGGTCGGTTACGCACTCGAGCGCGCGCACAGGGAACCGATCAACAGGAACGGCGAGTTCTTCATCTGGCTGCGCGTCAATCTGGTGCATCCGTTGGTGCAGCATGCCGCGCGGCAGTTCATCGACAACATCGAGGCGATCTTCCACGGCACGCTGGACCGTGCGCTCCTGGAGGATCGGAGCCTGCCCAACGCGATAGTCGCCACCTTCAAGGATGTGGCCATGGCCCGGGTGTTCTGCCATCCCGAAGTCGAGACGCTACAACTGCAGGGCCACCGGATCCTGCAGGGCTTGCTCGATCACTACGCGCCGTTGCTGCGAGTAAGCCCAGCGCTCTTCGAGCAGTTGACCGTAGGCAGCTGCCGCGAGGAGCCTCATCTGCAAATGCTGGCGCGCCGCCTGCCGAGCCTGCTGATCAAGGCTTATCACGAAGCCCTGCGCGGCGCAGACCCGGATGCGCCCGATTGGCCGCTGTGGGAGTTCTACCATCGCACCCGCATGCTGCAGGACTTCGTCAGCGGAATGACCGACCAGCACGCCTGGGACGAATACCGCACGTTGCAGGTGATCTGAGTCTTCGCAGCGCCAACGTCCGAATATGCTTTGCGCCAACGCAGTGCCGCGGGACGGCGCCTGCCCCGATGTGCAGCATCGAGCCGAGGCAATGCCGGCTCGCTTGGTACGCGCGTTGCATTGCTTCGGTGCAGGAAATACCTGATCAGCTCCAACTTGGCGCGATCCGGTTTTCCAGAATTGGCAGCAACCTGTTAAAAATCAAATACTTGCCTGATTTCCATCAGCGAGCCCTCGCCACGGCGGGCCGGGGATGCGGTCTTGGAAAAGATGGCAGCGGCGCATCTTGGTGCGTCGGGGTTTTCGAGGTTGCCGTTTTGGTGCGATTTCTCCTGAGGCAGTAGCGAACCATGGAAAACCTCGATAGTGCCGCGCAGTCCCTGGTGCACGGTTCCAACACGCTTTTCATCCTGATCGGTGCCGTGATGGTGCTGGCGATGCACGCCGGCTTCGCCTTTCTGGAGGTGGGCACGGTGCGCCTGAAGAGCCAGGTCAACGCACTGTCGAAGATCATCACCGATTTCGCCGTCTCGACCCTGGCCTACTTCTTCATCGGCTACTGGATCGCCTACGGCGTCACCTTCATGACCCCGGCCGATCAGCTGGTGGCCGATCACGGCTATGCGCTGGTGAAGTTCTTCTTCCTGCTCACCTTTGCCGCGGCGATCCCGGCGATCATTTCCGGTGGTATCGCCGAGCGCGCCAAGTTCGGCCCGCAGCTATGCGCCACGCTGCTGATCGTTGCCTTCGTCTATCCCTTCTTCGAAGGCCTGATCTGGAACGGCAACCTGGGCCTGCAGGCCTGGCTGGAGGCGACCTTTGGTGCCGCCTTCCATGATTTCGCCGGCTCCGTGGTGGTGCATGCCATGGGGGGCTGGCTGGCCTTCGGCGCGGTGATCCTGCTCGGCCGGCGCAACGGTCGCTACCGTGACGGCCGCCTGGTTGCCTTTGCGCCCTCGAACATCCCATTCCTGGCGCTGGGCTCGTGGATCCTCATCGTCGGCTGGTTCGGCTTCAACGTGATGAGTGCGCAGTCACTGGAGGGCATCAGCGGCCTGGTCGCCGTCAACTCGCTGATGGCGATGGTCGGTGGTACGGCCTCGGCCTGGCTGGTTGGCCGCAACGACCCGGGCTTTCTGCACAACGGGCCGCTGGCCGGGCTGGTGGCCGTTTGCGCCGGTTCCGACCTGATGCACCCGGTGGGTGCGCTGGCCACCGGAGCGATCGCCGGGGCACTGTTCGTCTGGGCGTTCACCGCACCCAGAACAAGTGGAAGATCGACGACGTGCTCGGCGTCTGGCCGCTGCACGGCCTGTGCGGTGTCTGGGGCGGGGTCGCTTGCGGCCTGTTCGGCCAGCACTGGCTTGGCGGCCTGGGCGGCGTCAGCCTGGCCAGCCAGTTGATTGGCTCGCTACTGGGCGTTGGAGTGGCGCTGGTCGGCGGTTTTGCGGTTTATGGTCTGCTGCGCGCTACGCTCGGTATCCGTTTGTCGCAGGAAGAGGAATTCAACGGTGCGGATCTGTCGATTCACCGCATCGGTGCGTTGAATCAGGACTGACGCGGCGCGGGCGAGCGCCAGACGTTCGCCCGCAGGCCGCCCCTTGCGACCAGCGTCCGGTCACTGGAGCAGGAATGCCGCAAGCGGGGCAGGTGGGTGCAGCGTGACGAAGGGGGCAGCGAGCTGAGCCGGTGCGACGCTCTGCTCCTTCGTGTCAGGAAAACCGGCCTGGCGGCGGTGTCTCTTGTTCGGCAGCTTGTCTAGAATCGCGCCTCCGCCTACAGGAAGCCCGCCATGACGCCTGCCGACCAGCCCCTCGATATCGACGCCCGTTACGCCTTTGCCTGCTCCCTGGCGCGCGAGGCGGCGCAGATGGGCATGGCACTGTATCGCTCGCGCGCGACGCTAACGGTCGAACACAAGGGCGGCGACCGGCAGGATGTCGTCAGCGTCGCGGACCAGCGGATCGAGCAGTTCCTGCGCTCGCAGCTGGCCGAACGGTTTCCCGAAGACGGTTTTCTCGGCGAGGAAAGCGGCGCCGCCGACCTCAAGGCCCGTTGCGTGTGGGTGATTGATCCGATCGACGGAACCGCCTGCTTCCTGCATGGGCTGCACAACTGGTGCGTATCGGTCGGCCTCTTGATCGATGGCCAACCCTGTGTTGGCGCCATCGCCGACCCCAACCACGACGAACTCTTTCATGGCTGCCTGGGGCGCGGCGCCTATGTCAATGAAGAGCCGCTAAAGGCCAGTGCGGCGACCCACGTCAGTGAGGGGCTCACCGGGGCGGGTACCTTTCATCCGCGCGGCAAGGAGCACTTCATTCCCTTCCTCGTGCAGTTGCTTGCCGAGGGCGGAATGTTCCTGCGCAACGGCTCTGGCGCGCTGATGACGGCCTATGTCGCCGCCGGACGCCTGATCGGTTACTACGAGACCCAGCTCAAGAGCTGGGATTGCCTCGCGGGGTTGGTCCTGGTGAAGGAGGCCGGCGCGCTGTCGAACGACTTTCTGCGCGGCGACGGGCTGCTCGAGGGCAACCCCTATCTCGTGGCGGCCCCCGGTGTGTATGCGCAACTGTCGCGCATGATCGGGCCCTCGCTGGACGCCTGAGCCGAGTCGGCGCGTTCGTCGGTACGGCTTGCGTCGGCCGAGCTCTGCGCGCAGCCTTGGACAGACCCCGGTGCGGCAGCCGCCGAGCGGTCGCCGGGGGCAAAGCCAAGGCTGATTGCGAGGTAACGACCATGAGCACCATGCAATGCACCTACCGCGACCACACCATCGTCGCCGACGTCATGGAGTACCCGGGAGCTCCTACTCCCTGGGCCCTGGCTGTCGGATCACCGATCCCGCCGGACATACCACTCGGCGCTTGCCGGTTTCGGGTAGTCACGGCTTCGTCAGCGAACTGCAGATCGCCCAGCGGCTGTCGCTGGCACACGGGCGCTGGCTGGTCGATCAGGCACTCGATCACGGGCATGCGCTGTTTTCGCAGGCGGCCTGAGACCGTCTGCAAACGACCTTCCCGGGCCGCCGATCGCGCGGCCCGCATTTTCTTACAGTTTGTTGTCTCGAGCGTTGGCGTTGCGAACGGCATCGCAATGGCTACGAACCGCTGCTAGCGGGCTGCACCCTGCGTCGAACCTGTTCGTGCTCCGGCAGCCGCTGCGCGATTTTGCCCATTGCGCATCGGGCCGGACGGTGGCATAGCTGGTGCCAGGCCACTCGACAACGGTGGCCGTGTCCACAAGCCAAGGTAAGGACGACTTATGCAAATCCAGGTTCACAGCGATAACCATATCGACGGCAGTGCCCGGCTTGCAGACTGGGTGAGTGCCAGTGTCGCCAGCAGACTGGAGCGCTACGACGACGATCTGACGCGGATCGTCGTGCATCTGAGTGATGAGAACGGAGACAAGGCTGGCGCCCAGGACAAGCGCTGCCAGATGGAGGCGCGGCCCAAGGGGCTGCAGCCGGTTTCGGTGACCCACAAGGCCGAGTCGCTGGAACTGGCCATCGACGGCGCCATGGAAAAGCTCGACAAGGCCCTCGGCCATCAGTTCGGCAAGGCGCGTGCGAAGCGCAATGCAGTCGCCGCGCAGCCGCTGGGTTCCAGCGCGGCGAGCGATGCCCTGCTGGAGGAAGACTTCCTCGCCGATGAGCAGGCCCGCCTGGCCTGAGCGCTAGCAAGTAGCCGTAATGAGGGCCGCCGTGAGGCGGCCCTTTGCATTTCTAGTGCAGCAGTTCGGGCGGAACGCTACCGCCGTGATCGGCGACCCGCTTGAGCACTTCACGGTGCAACCACATGTTCATCTGCGCCGAGTCGCTCATTTTCTCGGCCGGGCAGCCCAGCTCGACGGCCAGCTCGCGGCGCGATTCCAGGCTGCTGTCCAGGCCGAGCAGCTTCATCAGGTCGACGATCGATGTCCGCCAGTTGAGCTTTTCGGGATGACTGGCAGCCATCGAATCGAGCTTGGCTGCTACGTCCACCTGGGACAGGTGGGCGGGGGCCGCGTTGAGGTCCTGGCCCGGTGCCAGGGTCGCATTATCGGTGGCGGATGGCCGATTGGTAGTCAGCGTCGCGCCTTGTTCATTGCTGGTCGAGGCGCTGGTGGGCGCGGTGCTGGTCGGCTTGTGTGCTTCGTTGGAAACGCCACCAAGGCCCAGTTTCTCTTTGATGCGGTCGAACAGTCCCATGGCAAGACCCTCTTGCGGTGAATGGCTTCGCGTTGGACCGCCGAATCAGGCAAAGCGCTCGGCTGCGCCGTGCTGACCTGAGTCAACGGGCCTGGCGACGGACCGTTCCACCATGGCGAGGCCATCTTCGTGGGAGCCAGGCAAATGCCGGAATTTCTGGCCGGACTGGGCGTGATCCGGTTTCGCTTTCTGCTGCAAGCCGTCACCTGTGTGGCGTTGGGCGTCGCGCTGGCCATACGGCAGGTCGGCAGCCAGATCGCGTTGTGGGACGTGCTGGCGGTACTGATCGGCGCAATCGCCGCGCATGCGGCGGTGAATGCGCTGAACGAATATGCCGATTTTCGTAGCGGGCTGGATCAACAGACTCGACGCACGGCGTTCAGCGGCGGCAGCGGGACACTTCCTGCACAGCCGGGGCTCGCACCCGTGGCGCTCTGGCTGGGCATCGGCAGCCTGGCGCTTTGCGCTGCCAGCGGCGCCTGGCTTCTCTGGCGCGATCCGACCCTGGCCCTGCGCCTGGGGCCGCTAGGATTGCTCGGGCTGTTGCTGGTCGTTGCCTATACTCCTTGGGTAACGAGACAGCCTTGGTTGTGCCTGGTGGCGCCTGGCCTGGGCTTCGGACCGCTGATGGTGCTCGGAACGCAGCTGGCGCTGGCCGGGAGGGTCGATGCCACCGGGTTGGCGCTTTCGCTGGTGCCTTTTGCGCTGTGCAACAACCTGCTGTTGCTCAACCAGTTTCCAGACATCGAGGCGGACCGGCGGGTTGGCCGGCGCACGTTGCCCATGGTCCTCGGTTGCGCCCGCTGTGTGCGATTGCTCTGGCTGCAGTGGTTCGCCACCTATCTGCTGCTGGTGGCGGTGGTAATGGCTGGCGTCGCACCCATGGCGGTGCTGCTGGGTTGTGCGACCCTGCCGCTGGCTGTGCGCGCTGGCTGGCTGCTCCGCGGCGAGCCCTGCCGCGAGCGTGCTTTGCTGCCGGCGATGGGCTTGAACGTGGCGATCAGCGTGACGACGCCATTGCTGGTCGCGATCGGGCTGTCGCTCGGTTGATCGTGGAACCGCAGCGGGTTGGCGGCTCTCTATTGTGCAACGCCACGGTAATGCCGCTTCGATTCGAAAGGAGACTTCTATGGAACCGGTAAGCAAAACCCTCGAACTGCTTTTCGAGCAGCTCGGCCTGCCTTCCGATCAGGCGGGAATCGACGCGTTCATCGCCGAACACTACCCACTGCCCGACGACGTAAAGCTCACCGAGGCATCGTTCTGGAGCCCCGGCCAGGCGCAGATGCTGCGTGAGGCGCTGGCGAGCGATGACGCCTGGGAGCCGGTGGTCGATGAACTCAATGTGCTCCTGCACGAGAACCGTGACAGAGCCGGCGAACCGCGCTGAGCGCTAATAGAAAGGCCCGGGAAACCGGGCCTTTTCGCGATCAGTCCTGGCGGCTGGTGACTTCCAGCAGGTGATAGCCGAACTGCGTCTTCACCGGGCCTTGCACCTGATTGAGCGGCGCGCTGAATACCACGGTATCGAACTCGCGGACCATCTGCCCCGGGCCAAAGGAACCCAGATTGCCGCCGTCACGGCCGGACGGACAGGTGGAGTGCTGACGGGCCAGCTCGGCGAAGTCGGCACCGCCTTCGATGGCGGTTTTCAGTTCATTGCACTTGGCTTCGGTGGAAACCAGGATGTGGCGGGCGGTAGCGCGTGCCATGGGAATACTCCTCTGCGAATAGGCCGCCGAGGCTACCGCAAACGTCTTCCCTTGGCGATGGCCGCCGCCGAGCGTTGACGGCGTAATGAAGGCCCCTGGCAATCATCGTTTCGGGTACTCTCGCGCGCTTTTTCAAGCCGACCTGGAAACCTTTCCCATGCTCGAAGCCACCCTGGCGCAACTCGAAACCGTTATCGATGACCTGCTGCAGCGCAACCAGCAGCTCAGCGAACATTGCACGTTGCTCGAACAGCAGCTGCAGCAGGCCCGCGAGGAGAACGACAACCTGCAGCTCGCCGCACTGGAGCAGGAAGACCGCCAGGGCGCCACCCTGGCACGCCTGCAGGCCCTGCTGGACCGTGCCGCCAGTAGCTCAGCGGCATGAGTGCCGATGGGGTGCAGGTGCTGAAGGTATTCGGCCGCGAGTACTCCTTCCGCGCCCCGCCCAGCCAGGAAGCGCTGCTGCAGGATGCTGCCGCGCTCCTGCAGCAGCATCTGGCCGAGAGCCAGCGGCAGTTCCCCAACGCCACTGGCGACAAGCTGCTGGTGCTGACGGCGCTGAACCTCTGCGTACCCTTGCTGAAACAGGACGAGCAGTTACAGAGCGTCGAGCAGCGCATCGCGGCCAGCCTGGCGCGGATCAACCGGCAACTCGATGCAACCCGCGATTGACCGCTCAGGCGGCGTCGCTGCTGCGTCCGGGTTGCAGCAGCGGATGATCGGCCAGGTAACGCTGCAGCTGTGCGACCTGCTCGGGGCTGCAGACCAGGCCGAGCTTGGTGCGCCGCCAGAGGATGTCCTCGGCCTGTGTGGCCCATTCCTCGGCGAGCAGGTAATCCACTTCGGCCCGGTACAAGCCGTGGCCAAGTTCTTCACCCAGCTCGCTGCGTGAACGCGCGTCGCCCAGCATGTGCCAGACGCGACTGCCGTAGGTCGTGGCCCAGCGGTGGGCCAGCTCTGGCGTGATGTCGACGACTCGCTCGGTGAGCCGCGCAGCCAGCTCGCTGATCGAGCCGAAGCTCTCCGCGCCGGGCAATGGCGACGATGCAGTCCAGCTGTCGCCCATCTGGGTAAAGAACGGCTTGAGCTGCGCGAGCGCGGACTCGGCCAGCTTGCGGTAGGTGGTCAGCTTGCCGCCGAACACCGAAAGCAAGGGAGCCTGGCCTGGGTCAGCCGAGAGCGACAGGGTGTAGTCGCGAGTTACCGCCGAAGGGTTGTCCGATTCGTCATCGCATAGCGGCCTGACGCCGGCAAAGGTGTGCAGGATGTCCTGCGGTGCCAGCTGCTTGCGGAAATGCGCGTTGGAAATGGCCAGCAGGTAGGCGATCTCTTCTTCGCTGATGCTGACCTGCGCCGGGTCGCCCCGGTATTCGCGGTCGGTGGTGCCGATCATGGTGTAGCGATCCAGATAGGGAATCGTGAACACGATGCGACGATCTTCGTTCTGCAGAATGTAGGCCTGTTCACCTTCGAACAGGCGCGGAACGATGATGTGGCTGCCCTGGATCAGGCGTATGCCATAGGGCGAGCGCTGCTTCAGGTTTTCGCCGATGAACTGTGCGACCCATGGGCCGGCCGCATTGACCAGCGCCTTGGCGCGTAGGGCGAAACGGCTGCCGTCGGCGCGCTGCAGCTCGACATGCCAGATGCCTCCCGCCCGCCTGGCGCTCAGGCATTGCGTGCGGGTATGAATATGCGCGCCACGCTCGCGTGCAGCCATGGCGTTGAGCACCACCAGCCGTGCATCGTCGACCCAGCAATCGGAATATTCGAACCCTCGGCTGATCGTCGGCTTCAGCGCGCTGTTCTGACCGAAGCGCAGGCTGCGCGAGCGGGCAGTCGCTTGCGCGTGCGAGGTGATCGTAAAGGAACAGCCCGGCGCGGATCATCCAGGCCGGGCGGAGCTGCGGCCGGTGCGGCAGCACGAAGCGCATCGGCTTGACGATGTGTGGCGCCTTGCTCAGCAGCACCTCGCGCTCTGCCAGCGCCTCTCGGACGAGACGAAACTCATAATGCTCCAGGTAGCGCAGGCCACCGTGGATCAGCTTGCTGCTGGCCGAAGAGGTATGGCTGGCCAGGTCATCGCGTTCGCAAAGAAACACCGAAAGCCCACGACCGGCCGCGTCGGCAGCAATGCCGACGCCGTTGATTCCGCCGCCGATCACGGCGACGTCATAGAGCTCGGAGACGGGTTGGGGGAGATGGGGCACGGGTTCCTCCTCGAATGCGAAAGGCCATGTTCGGTTTTGAACATGCTATTCGCAAAAGAATCCGTGCGAAAGGGAAAAATGTTCGAATTCGATAAAAGGGAAAATATTCGAAAACGCGGCGCGGCTGCCCGTTAAAAATTGCGCCGTCTACTCGGCGACCTCTAGCTGTACCTTGTGTCGGGCCAGCAGCTCGACGAATACATCGGATGGCGGCGTGTCGGTGAACAGGCAGTCGATCTGCTCCAGCGAGCCCAGGCGGGTCATGGCGCTACGGCCGAATTTGCTGGAGTCCGCGGCGAGGAAGACCTTGCGTGCGTTATGGATGATCGCCTGGGAGACGCGAACTTCCTGGTAATCGAAGTCGAGCAGGGTGCCGTCCTCGTCGATACCGCTGATGCCGATCAGCGCGAAATCGACCTTGAACTGGCTGATGAAATCCGCGGTGGCCTGGCCCACCACGCCGCCGTCGCTGCGCACGTTGCCGCCGGCGATCAGCACATCGAAATCCTCCTTGGTGCTGAGGATGCTCGCCACGTGAAGGTCGTTGGTGATGATCTTCAGGTTGCGATGGTTGAGCAGGGCGCAGGCGATGGCCTCGGTAGTGGTGCCGATATTGATGAACAGCGAAGCCTGATCGGGGATGCGCGCGGCCATGGCGGCGGCGATGCGCTGCTTTTCATCGCGCATCTGGTGCGCGCGCTGGCTGTAGGCGGTGTTCTGCACGCTGGAGTCGTAGGCCGCGCCGCCGTGGTAGCGCCGCAGCAGGCCGGCTTCGCCGAGCTGGTTGATGTCGCGGCGGATGGTCTGCGGGGTCACGGTGAAGTGCCGGGCCAGTTCGTCGATGCTCACATAGCCGCGTTCGCGCACGAGTTCGAGGATGTTCTGCTGCCGGGGCGCCAGGCTCATGGGGCTTCCTTGTTCGCTGTTTGGCGGGAAGCATGCCGGAGTCTGGCGTTCGGTTAAAGCGTAGCCTGTTCGGATTCGCGCATTACCGCGCCTGCCAGCGAGCCGGTCGCCGGCAGGCGTGGGCGCGCCCGCTCAGTCCTCGGCCCAGTTGCGGGTGCGCTCGACGGCCTTCTGCCAGCCGCGATAGAGCGCTTCGCGCTGTTCGCTGCCACACGCCGGTTCGAACACCCGCTCGATGCTGCTCTTGCTGCGCAGCTCGTCGAGGTCGCTCCAGAAGCCTGTCGCCAGCCCGGCCAGGTAGCTGCGCCGAGGGCGGTGGTCTCCTTCATTTGCGGACGTTCGACCTGGGTGCCGAGCAGGTCGGCCTGGAACTGCATGAGGAAGTTGTTGGCCACCGCGCCGCCGTCCACGCGCAGGGCGCGCAGCCGCTCGCCGGCGTCCTGCTGCATGGCATCGAGCACGTCGCGGGTCTGGTAGGCGATGGACTCCAGCGCCGCACGGATCAGATGGTCGACCTTGACCCCACGGGTCAGGCCGAACAGTGCGCCGCGCGCGCGTGGGTCCCAGTAGGGTGCCCCAAGGCCGGTAAACGCCGGCACCAGGTAAATGCCGTTGCTGTCCGGCACCTTGGTGGCGAAGTACTCCGAGTCCAGCGATTCGTTGAGCACCTTCAGTTCGTCACGCAGCCACTGCACGGTGGAGCCGCCATTGAAGATGGCGCCTTCCAGGGCGTAATTCACTTCGCCACGCGGGCCGCAGGCGATGGTGGTGAGCAGGCCATGTTCGGACTGCACCGCCTTGGTCCCGGTGTTCATCAGCAGGAAGCAGCCGGTGCCGTAGGTGTTCTTCGCCTGCCCGGGCTCGACGCACATCTGGCCGAACAGCGCAGCCTGCTGATCCCCGGCGATACCGGCGATGGGAATGCCGGTGCTCTGGCCCGAGCCGATGTAGGCGTGGCCGTAGATCTCCGAGGAGGAACGCACTTCCGGCAGCATCTCGCGCGGGATATCCAGCGCTTCGAGCATCACCGGATCCCAGTCCAGCTTGTGGATGTCGAACAGCATGGTGCGCGAGGCGTTGGTGTAGTCGGTGACGTGGGCCTTGCCCTGGGTCATCTTCCAGATCAGCCAGCAGTCGACGGTGCCGAACAGCAGTTCGCCGCGGCGGGCGCGCTCACGGCTACCCTCGACGTGGTCGAGAATCCACTTGATCTTGGTGCCGGAGAAATAGGGGTCGATCACCAGGCCGGTGGTCTTGCGGATGTGCTCTTCCATGCCGTCGCGCTTGAGCTGGTCGCAGATCGGCGTGCTCTGGCGGCTCTGCCAGACGATGGCGTTGTAGATCGGCCGGCCGGTGATCTTGTCCCAGACGATGGCGGTTTCGCGCTGGTTGGTGATGCCGATCGCTGCCACCTGCTCGTTGGTGATGCCGGCCTGGGCCAAGGCTTCGACGAACACGCCGCTCTGGGTCGCCCAGATTTCCATGGGGTCGTGTTCGACCCAGCTCGGTTGCGGGTAGATCTGCGCGAATTCGCGCTGGGCGATGGTCACCACGTTGGCGTTGCGGTCCAGCACGATGGCGCGGGAGCTGGTGGTGCCCTGGTCGAGGGCTACGACGTATTGCTTGTTCGAGTTGCTCATGGCGACGTTCCTCAGCGGGCTTTGCTGACTTCGGGTTGCGCGGAATTGATTTCGGTCGGGGTGTTTTCTCGGGCGGCCGGCACTGCGCAGGCGGCTGAGCCGACTCCGGGCAGGTGCCGGCAGATCAGTGCCTTGTAGCCGGCGGCGCCGAGGCAGGCACCGAGAATCGGGGCGAACACCGGCACCAGAAAATACGGCACGCTGCGCCCGCCGGTGAGGGCGACCTCGCCCCAGCCGGCCAGAAAGGTCATCAGCTTGGGTCCCAGGTCACGCGCCGGATTCATCGCGAAGCCGGTCAGTGGTCCCATCGAGCCGCCGATGACGGCAATCAGCAAGCCGATCAGCAGCGGTGCCAGCGGCCCCCGTGGCAGGCCGTTGCCGTCGTCGGTGATGGCCATGATCATCGCCAGCAGAATCGCGGTGATCACCATTTCCACGAGAAACGCCTGGCCGAACGACAGCGAAGCGTGCGGATAGGTGGAGAAGATCGAGGCCAGCGCCAGGCTCTCCGTGCTGCCGCGGATCATCTGATGGCTCTGTTCGAAATCGAAAAACAGGCTGCTGTACAGCCCGTAGACAAGCGCCGCGGCGCAGAAGGCGCCGGCCAGCTGCGCCAGGATGTAGGCCGGCACCCGGTGGCGCTCGAAAGTGCCGAACAGCCACAGGGCGATGGTCACTGCCGGGTTCAGATGGGCACCGGAGACGCCGGCAGCCAGATAGACTGCCATCGATACACCGATACCCCAGATGATGCTGATCTCCCACAGCCCCAGGTCGGCACCGCCGAGCTTGAGCGCGGCGACGCAGCCGGTACCGAAGAAGATGAGAAGGGCAGTGCCGAGAAATTCGGCGATGCATTGTCCCTTGAGCGTAGGGACGATGGGCGTACTCATGCGCGAGGCCTCGTTCAGTTGTTTTTGTTTTATTCCGAGCACTGCGGTTCGTTCGGAATTGTTCGGAAACGAAAACTTAGAGGCAAAGAAAGGCGCTGTCAAAGTAAAAAATCGAACATTTTCCCGCCATCCGTCGGAACCAAATGGCTGAGCGGTTGTCCGGCGCCGAGGTGTGCGGCGAGCGTTCTTGCCCGGCTCAGTGCCGACGCCGCCACAGCCGCCAGCCGAGCAGCAGGTCGTCGGACAATGGCACCGTCGCCAGCGCCAGCAGCACGGCCGCCAGCGGAACGGTGAAGAGGAAGCCGATCAGCTTGAAGCCCAGCGCACCGACGACACCGCCCCCGAAGAAGCAGCCCACCAGCAGGCTGTTGATCAGCAGGCGCTCCCGGTTGGCGCGCACCCGAGGCAGGTCTTCGCGCCGCGAGCGGTTGACATAGAGCAGCTTGCCCAGCTCGATACCGATGTCGGTGATCATGCCGGTGACATGGGTGGTACGTACCTCGGCGTTGGAAAGCTTGGTCACCATGGCGTTCTGCAGGCCCATCATGAAACTCAGCAGCATCACGGTCAGCGGCACGAAGAAGCCCGGCACCTCCATCAGGCGCGCGCCAAGCACGCCAAAAGTCAGCAGCAGCCAGGCCTCGACAGCCAGCGGCGCGGCATAGACGCTGTGCAGCCGGCGCCGACGGGCGAAGTTGATCATCAGCGTCGAGCACATCGCCCCGAGCACAAAGGACAGCAGCGCGCCCAGGCCGGCCAGCACCAGCTGGTAGCGCCCGAGCGCCAGGGCGTCGGCCATCGTCGAAACGATGCCGGTCATGTGCGACGTGTATTGCTGCACCGCCATGAACCCGCCGGCGTTGGCGGCACCGGCGACGAATGCCAGGTACAGGCCGAGCTGGCGATTGCTCCGCCGGGAGCGACGGCGATCGGTAAGGCGGCGCACATAGTGGATGGGCACGAGACCTCCGCGACAGGAAACTGCAGAGGGCCAGCAGTATACGCCTCTCGTCAGCGTCGGGCCTGGCGCTCGCGGCCGCAGTGGCGCCCGTGCGCTGCTTGGCGTGGCGCGGCCGCCGCTGGCGCGACAGTTCGCGGGTGATCGCCTGGTTGAGCAGGGTGCGCTGTTCTTCGGCCTGCTCAACCTGCGCAAACCGGTCTGGCAGCGTGCGCGCCAGGCGCAGGTAGGTTTCGACCACGTGCAGCGAAGTCTCCAGGGAACTCAGGTCGTTGCGAAGCAGCAGGCGCGGCAACTCGACCGAGCGGCCAGCGGCGACCCGCTTGAGCCACTGCTGCGCGGCATGCGCGGCCGGCCCCTCGAGCCCGCCGCGAATCGGCGTGCAGGCGAAGATCCAGCGCAGCCAGAGGGGGATTTTCGGATCGTCGATCAGGCCGATCCACTCGGCCAGCTCGTCGGGCAGCACCGAGACGAACTCGGCGCCGTAGTTGATGTTGCGGTTGAACGTCAGCCAGGCACGCAGCAGCGACGGCTCGTTCATCTGCTCGGAAATTGCCGAGAGGTGTTCGATGGACGGACGAACCTGAAACTGCGCGAGGCTCACCGGGCGGTCCGGGCTGTGGAACAGCTGGCGGATCGCGCGCAGCGTCTGCGGATCGAGCGCGGTGATGGTGCCTTCGTCGTGATGGCCGAAACGACCGGCACGTCCGCCGATCTGCTTGACCTCCTGAACGTTGAGTTGGCGGTTCTGGATGCCGTCGAACTTCTCGTCGGTATAGAAGCACAGGGTGTGCGCCGGGAGATTCAGGCCCATGCCCACCGCGTCGGTGGCGACCATCAGGTCCGCCTCGCCCTCGCGGAAGCGCCGTGCCTGCTCGCGGCGCACTTCCGGCGACAGCGCGCCGTAGACCACCGAGACGCGCATGCCGGTGGTTTCGAGCATGCCCTTGAGTTCGAGCACGGTCTTGCGGCTGAAGGCCACCAGCATCGAGCCCGGCTCGAGGCCGTTGAGTGTGGTGGCCCGGCGTGCGACCTCCACCGGCGACAGGCGCCGGGTGCGCTCGATCTTCAGCTGATCGCCACACAGCTCGCAGAGCGTACGCAGCGAGGGTTCGATCAACGCCGGGCCGGTCATCAGCAGGCGTGGCGTGTAGGCACTGACCAGCGCATCGACCAGGCCCAGCCGCGCTGGCCGTCGGCAAGCATCTGCACTTCGTCGACCACCACCACGTCCCAGTGCTGGCCGCGAAAGCGGGCGAACTCCTCCACCGTGCAGCAGAAGTGCGTCGCGCCTTCGCGGATGATCTGCTCCTCGCCGGTGACCAGTGAGCAGGGCACGCCCATGGCTTCCAGGCGCTCCTGATTCTCCAGCGCCATCAGCCGCAGCGGCGAGAGGTAGATGCCGTGCCTGACCGCCGTCATCGCCTCGATCGAGCGATGGGTCTTGCCGCTGTTGGTCGGCCCCAGGTAGGCGACCCACTGGCGGGTCAGCCGGCGCGCCGGGTACAGCTCGTGGTAGTGGGCGAAGCGCGGGTCGTTCTCCAGCAGCACGGCAAACGCCATGCGCTCGGCGTGCTCACGGCGGGCGAGGGTAATGGCGCGGCGCAGTTTGCGCGGCTCCAGCTGGAGCAGTTCGATCAGCCGCTTGTGGCCCAGTTGCAGGAGGTCGAAGTCGCCGGCGTGCTCGCGCATCAGGGCGAACTTTTCCTCAAGCATCTGGCGGTCGTCGGCCTTGTAGCGGGCCACTTCGGCGTCGCTCAGGAGCTGATCGTGGCGGGGCACACGCCGCTGGATTTCCAGGAGCAGATCGCCCTGGCGCAACTCGACGACATAGCGCAGCTCATGACGGGTCTCGTTGACGATCTCGATGGCCCGCGCGAGGAATTCGTCGAGCCGCTCGACTTCCGGGCGGACCCGCGTCAGGCAGCGCTGGCGGCTGTCCTCGTCCATCTCGGTGAAAGGCCTTTCGAGCAGTTGCAGGCGGCTCCGCACATGGCTCTGCACGGCCCGCTGCAGCGTGCCGGGGAAGTCGCCGCGCCGGGGGCTGTCTTCCAGGCGCAGGGCCCATTCCGGCTCCAGCAGGTGTGCCGGCGAGCCCAGGGTGAAGGTCTTGGTGGTCCCGAACACGTCGACGTCGCAGGCGATTTCGCCGAGGTCGCGGGCGACGACGCGGTCGAGCAGTTCGTTCGCATCGGGTTCGGCCATCAGCGCGTCCACCGCCTCGGCGTGCAGGCCCAGCCAGAAGGCTTTTGCCGCGCGCCCCAGGCCCGGCATCGGGTAGCCGATGTAGGGCATGTACCACTTTTCCTGATGGTGCTTCTTCGCGACGAACTCCGGATGGCGCACGCTGGCCCACTCGATGAAGCGCGCAAGACGCTCGAGCCTGACGGATTTGTACGGCTTGCCCCCGGCCTTGGCCATGATCGACACCTTTACTGATCAGTGTTGTGTTTCGACCCGCAGCGCAGCAGATCGCTCAGTGCGCGCGGTCGCGCCTGTCCGTACCGGCCGGGCACTAAGGCACCGAGCGCGGTGGCTCTGCCTCATCGGCGGCGCCGTGACCCTGGTCCTGTAGCTGCCGTTTCAGGCTGCGCACTTCCTCGGTCAGGCTTTCCATTTGCAGCAGCAGCCGTTGCAGCGTTTCACGATCGGCCTGTTGGTCGCGGTCGTCCTGCTCGTTCTTGTCGGCGACGAACAGCGAGCCGATGTAGGCCGCGAAGCTGCCGAACAACCCGACGCCCGAAATCATCAGCAGCACCGCAACGATCCGCCCCAGGGTCGTGACCGGGTAGAAGTCGCCGTAGCCGACCGTGGTCACCGTGACAAAGGCCCACCACAGAGCTTCCTCCGGCGTGTTGATCGAGCTCTGCGGATTGGGCGCCTCCACCAGCAGCATGGTCAGTGCACCGAACGCCACCAGCAGCATGGTTGCGGTAGCGGCCGAGGCGACGATGCCTTCGGCGCGGTTGCGGAACAGGATCCGCCAGATCAGGCGCATCGACTTGATCGCCCGCAGCACGCGCAGAATCTGCAGGACGCGGAACAGCTTGGCCGCCTGCAGGCCCGCGGCCGGTACGCTGGCCAGCAGGTCAATCCAGCCCCAGCGCATGAAACGCAATTTGTTCTCGGCCTGTTGCAGGCGCATCCAGAAGTCGAGAAAGAAAAAGAAGCAGACGATGTTGTCCAGATAACCAAGCAGCGTCGAAACGTCTTCTGGCAGTTCGAACAGAAGGTCGGCCACCAGCGCGCCGATCACATAGACGGAAAGCACCAGGATCAGGATCTGGAAGGGCGTAACGGGTTGCTGCTTCATGACAATGGCCGCTGAGGACGTCAGACAGCGCGCAAGTCTAAAACACCTGGCCGGCCTCGCGCTGGCACAGTCGAACCGGAGGGGCGATGAGCGCGAATGAGGCATCCGCCTCGGTTGCGCCGGCTGGAGCCTGCCACGGGCAGCGTGGCCCGAGTTTCCGAGCGAAGGAACACACCTGCAACGCTATGCCGGGCGGTTTTCAGCGGTGGAGATCAATTCGTCGTTCTATCGCCCGCATCGTCCCACGACGTACCGGAGATGGGCGACAGGCGTACCGGAAGGCTTCACGTTCAGCGTCAAGTTGCCTCGGCTGATCAGCATGAGCGGCGTCTGCGCGACTGTGAAGGCGAACTGCAGCGCTTTCTCGACGAAATCGCCGAGCTGGGAGGGCGGCTGGGTTGCCTGTTGCTGCAGTTGCCGCCTTCGCTGGCGTTCGAGCAGGCCTTGGCCGACGATTTCCTCGGCCAGTTGCGGGCGCGCTACGACGGCGCTCTGTCGCTGGAAGCGCGGCATGCCAGCTGGCTGGACGCCGAGCCCTTGTTGCGACACTGGCAGCTGGCGCGGGTCGCTGCCGACCCATCGCCGATTCCTGGCGGCGACCAGCCTGCTGGCTGGTCGGGCTTGCGCTACTACCGCCTGCACGGCTCGCCACGCATTTATCACTCTGCCTATTCGCCTGACTGGCTCGCACGGCTGGCGGGCGAGCTGCGCCAGTGCCGGCAGGCGGGTATCCCCTGCTGGTGCATCTTCGATAACACCGCCAGCGGCGCCGCCGTGGCCAATGCCTTGACCCTGCAGGCGCTGCTGTCTGCGCGAGTCAGCGCGGAATGATGCGCACCCGGCCGGCCGTGTTGTCGCGCCGCGCTGCCCGGGCGTTCTCGGCGCGGCCGGGAATGCTGCCCTGCGCCTGGCCGCGCTCCGGCGTGCTGCTGCCGTCCAGTTCGCGCGCGTCCACGCCGATGGAAGTGGCATCCGGGTAACCGCTGGTCAGCGTTTCGGTGCTGGCCGTCGCCGGCGTCGCGTCGCCATCCGCCCAGCTGGCGCTGCGCTCGTCTATGTCGATGGCGCCGTGACGCTCCATGACCTGCTCGACCATGGAGACCGGTCCCTCATCGCTCAGCGACACCGTCACCACCGTCGACCCCCGCCGCGCAGCTTCCGGGTAACGCCCGGCATGGGCAGGTGCGTCGTCGCCGAATACCCGGCGAAAGAAACTGCCAATCCTGTCGACGACACCGGCATCGGCATCCGGCTCTTCACCGACGACCTCGACGCGGCTGCTGGCGATGTTCTCGGGGTTGAAGGATGCCGAGAGCTGGATGTCGTCCGGCGAAATACCCTGGCTCACCAGCTCGGCTTTGACTTGCTCTGCTTCGGTGTACCGGTCGAACGCCGCTATGAGTATCTGGGTCATGGTTTCACCTTGTTGAATTGCGCGTGCTGCAGGCGAGCGGGCCAGAAGCCCGGCGAGCCGGCACGCCTCCGATCGTCTGTGCTGAGTGTTGGTGGCGGCGAGCCTGCCGATGGTTCCTCGCAGGGTGCGCCTGCGTGCCTCGCCTCGAGACCGGTACGCAACGGACCGCAAGATGTCCGCATGCCTGCTCCAGCTGCTCGCCGGGGCAATCCGGACGAACTCGGCTCCCGCTTTCGGCCCGGGAAAACGGCCTACTGCTTTGGTCTGATATTGCGCTGATATCACTGGACGAATCTTGTACAGCCTCGCCGCTTGGTGAAACACTCTGTATCAATTTCGGAACAATCCTGTCCCGAAGCCTACCCTCAGGGTGCCTCCCATGTTTCGCTCAATGAGCGTGTCTGCCCGAGCAGCGCTCAGCTTCTCGGCCATCGCCTTGCTGTTGCTGTTTGTTGGGTGTTTTTCGCTGGTCCAGGTGCAGGCTCTGCGGGAAACGGAGCAGGTCATGGAAACCAACTGGCTGGCCGGCGTCCGCGATTCCGGTGGGCTTCGGAGCGATGTACTGGAGTTGCGCCTGATGGTGGCGCGATCGCTCATCCCCTCGGCCGATGAGTCGGCAGCCGACGCCCGGCGCGATATCGGCGAGCGTCGTTCGCAGATCGAACAGCGGGTCAGCAGCTACCTGGCATCGCCGCTGATCGACGAACAGGAGCGGCGGCTCGTGGGCCAAGTCCAAACCGCCGTCCATGGCTACGAACAGTCGCTCGAGCAGTGCTCACGTTTCTTTCGGGTAGCGATGCGCCCGCGGCGATCGCGTTGTTCAACGGCGGCATGCGCCAGCAGGGCAGCGATATCAACGAGGCACTGGCGGCCCTGACGGCCTATAACGACGAGGGCGCCAAGGCCTCCAGCCTGTCTGCCGGCTCAGTCTATTCGCGCAGCCTCTGGGTGCTGCTCGGGGTAATGGCGGTTGCCGTCGTCGCTACGGTGGGCCTGGCGGTCGGCTTCACGCGCAGCATCACCCAGCCGCTTGGGCAGGCGCTGCGGGTGGCCGAACGCATCGCCGGATCGGACCTGAGCCAATCCGGTCGAGGTTGACGGTAGAGACGAGCCGGCCCGCCTGTTGTCGGCGCTGGCCACGATGCGGGCGACCCTTCGCGCGACGCTCAAGCACATCGGCGACTCCTCGACGCAGCTGGCCACGGCCACCGAAGAGATGACCAGTGTGGCCCACGAAGGCAAACGCGGGTTACAGCGGCAGAACGAGCAGGTCGAGCTCGCCGCGACGGCAGTCAATCAGATGACCGCGGCCATCGAAGAGGTCGCCAGCAATTCGGCCTCGACGTCGGACAGCGTGCGGGACTCGACGGCCGCCGCCGAGGCCGGGCGCCGCCACGTCAACGACACGGTCAACGCAATCGATAGCCTGTCGGCGCGCATCGGCGAGACGGGCGGGTTCGTCCAGGGGCTCGCCGGCCAGGCGCGCGACATCAGCAAGGTGCTCGACGTGATACGCACCATCGCCGAACAGACCAATCTGCTGGCGCTGAACGCCGCTATCGAGGCAGCCCGTGCCGGCGATCAGGGGCGTGGCTTCGCCGTGGTCGCCGACGAGGTGCGGGCGCTGGCGCACCGTACCGGGCAATCGACCCAGGAAATCGAGCAGATGATTGCCGCGATCCAGTCGGGCACCGACAGCGTTGTGAAAGCGACGGCGCTGAGCACGCAGGAGGCCGACAGAACCCTCGACGTGGCCCGCGAAGCCGGGGCCATGCTCGACAACATCGCGGCCTCGGTGGCGATCATCAACGAGCGCACCGTCATGATCGCGGCTGCGGCGGAACAGCAGGCGCAAGTGGCCCGCGAGGTGGATCGCAGCCTGATGACCATTCGGGACCTGTCGATTCAGTCGGCGGCGGGGGCCGACCAGACGGCGGTTGCCAGCGATGAGCTGGCCAGGCTGGCAACCGATCTCAACCAGATGGCGCTGCGCTTCAGGACCTGAAGCGAGCCGGCTGCGATGAGCCAGGACCGAGCCTGCAGGCGCTCGGTCCTCTGGCGTCGGCCTGCGGCGGGGCCGCGGGTCAGTGCGCCGGCTTGCTGCGGATGGTCTTGAGCAGGTCTTCCGGCGTGATCTGGCCGACCACGCTGGCGGCCGAGCCGGGTTGCGGCAGGCCGAGAATATGGCCCTTGATCTTGCCGACCACGTGCATCTCGCAGGGCTTGCAGTCGAACTTCAGGGTCAGCACCTCGTCACCGTGGACCAGCTGCATCGGAGCCACCTTGGTGCGCACGCCAGTCACGCCCTTGGCCTGTTTCGGGCAGAGGTTGAAGGAGAAGCGCAGGCAGTGCTTGGTGATCATCACCGGCACCTCGCCAGTCTCTTCGTGGGCCTCGTAGGCCGCATCGATCAGCTGCACGCCGTGGCGGTGGTAGAACGCACGCGCCTTGTGGTTGTAGACGTTGGCCAGGAACGACAGGTGCGCCTCGGGATACACCGGCGGCGGCACGCTCTCGGCCTTGCGCGCGGCGCGCGGGCGCAGGGCGGCGCGGGCCTCGTCGAGCGCTTCGATGGCTTCGCGGCGCAGCGCCTTGAGCTGGGAATTGGGGATGAAGAACTGCTCCGGCGCGTCCAGCTCGACGGACTCGGCATGGTAGAGCGTGGTTCCGAGCTGGCTGAGCAGGTCCTGCAGGCCGGCGCGCGCCTGTTCGGGCTTGTTCGCCGGGGCGAAGGGGCCATCCAGACGCACCGAGGCCACGGCGCCTTCCTCACTGGTGGCGGTCAGCTGCAGGCCATCGCGGCGCAGGCTGGCCTGCCAGGCGAGGCCGATGCGGCGCTCGGCCGAGGGCCGGAGCAGCGCCTGCTGCCAGTTGTGGTCCAGATTGCGGTTCAGCGGGTGGTGCGGGCGCAGGCGCTGCAGGCCTTCAGGCAGCCCGTCGTTCGGCTCGACGCGGTAGTGCAGCCAGCGCTCGCCGTCTTCTTCCTGCTCGCCGCGCGGTTCCACCACGCTGGCGCGAAAGCCGAGCACCTCACGCTTGACCAGCACGTTCAGGCCGTCGCCGTTGGACAGCGGTTCGCGGGTGCGTACCTGGAGGTCACGCTTGCCGACCTTGAGTACCTCGCCGACCGCCAGCCCGGTGAAGGTCGGCGAGTCGAACGCGCCGATGTCGACCTTGCGCTCGGTGACGAAGTAGTCGGTGCTGCCGCGGTGGAAGGTGCGCTCCGGGTCCGGCACGAAGAAGTGCTCGGTGCGGCCGCTGGAGGCGCGGGCCAGGTCCGGGCGGTCGGCAAGGATCTCATCCAGCGCTGCCGGTAGTAGGCGGTGATGTTCTTGACGTAGCTGACGTCCTTGTAGCGCCCCTCGATCTTGAACGAACGCACGCCGGCCTCGACCAGCTGGCGCAGGTTGGCGCTCTGGTTGTTGTCCTTCATCGACAGGAGATGCTTCTCGAAGGCGACCACGCGGCCCTGGTCGTCCTTGAGCGTGTAGGGCAGGCGGCAGGCCTGCGAGCAGTCGCCGCGGTTGGCGCTGCGCCCGGTCTGCGCGTGGCTGATGTAGCACTGCCCGGAGAAGGCCACGCAGAGCGCGCCGTGGATGAAGAACTCGATGGCCGCATCGGTGGCATCGGCGATGCCGCGGATCTCGGCGAGGTTCAGCTCGCGCGCCAGCACCAGCTGGGAGAAGCCGGCCTGGTCGAGAAAGCGCGCGCGCTCCAGCGTGCGAATGTCGGTCTGGGTGCTGGCGTGCAGCTCGATCGGCGGGATGTCGAGTTCGAGGATGCCCATGTCCTGCACGATCAGCGCATCGACGCCGGCGTCGTACAGCTGCTGGATCAGTGCGCGTGCCGCTTCGAGTTCGTCGTCGTGAAGGATGGTGTTGAGGGTGACGAATACCCGCACATGAAAGCGATGGGCGAAGGCCACCAGCTCGGCGATCACCGCCACGCTGTTCTCGGCGTTGTGCCGGGCGCCGAAGCTCGGCCCGCCGATGTACACCGCATCGGCCCCGTGCAGAATGGCCTCGCGGGCGATGTTGACATCGCGGGCCGGGGCGAGCAGTTCGAGGTGATGCTTGGGCAGTGACATGGGCGAGGACCGGTCGGAACGAAACCGCGCATTGTAATGGCTCGGCGGTTTTTTGCAGCGACCGTTCGTGCCCGCTGCGGCGGGCACGTGCGAAGGCTGTCAGTGCAGTTCGTTGGCGAAGCGGCCGACGGCGCTGACCACCTGCTTGGCGCCGTCCTGGATCTCGACGATCACGGCGCCGGCCTGATTGGCCAGCGCCAGACCCTGCTCGGCCTGTTCCCGGCTGGCGGCCATCTGCGCGGCGGCCTGCTCGGCGAGCTTCTGGTTCTGCTGAACCACTTCGACGATTTCCTCGGTGGCCGCGCTAGTCCGACCGGCCAGCTGCGCACCTCGTCGGCGACTACCGCGAAGCCGCGGCCTTGCTCGCCGGCACGGGCCGCCTCGATTGCGGCGTTGAGGGCGAGCAGGTTGGTCTGCGCGGCGATGCCGCCAATGGTCTGCACGATCGAGCTGATCAACTGCGATTGCTGGCCGACCGCGTCGATGCTGGCCGTGGCGCCCTGCATCCGTTCGGCGATCCTGTGCATGGTGTGCATGGTGTGCATGGTCTGCTGCACCACGGCGGCGCCGCGCTCGGCGCTGACGTCGGTCTGCTGCGACACCTCGAAGGCAATCGCCGCCGCCTCGCGCACCTCGCTTTCGCGATGAACCTGGTCGGTCACCACGCTGGCGAACTTGACGACCTTGCACAGCTTGCCCTCGGCGTCATGCACCGGGTTGTAGGTCGCCTCCAGCCAGACTTCCTGGCCGCGGCTGTCCACGCGCTTGAAGCGGTCAGCCACGTACTCGCCGCGATTGAGCGTTTGCCAGAAGACCTCGTACTGCGGTGAGGCGGCTTCGTCGGGCGTGCAGAACTGGCGATGGTGCTTGCCGACGATCTGCTCGAGGCGGTAGCCCATCGCCTGCAGGAACTGTTCGTTGGCGGTGATCACGGTGCCGTCCAGGTTGAACTGGATGACCGCCGTGGAGCGGATCAGCGCATCGATGAAGGCTTCGCTCTCACGGGCTTTTTCGATCTGCGCCGTGACGTCGGTAGCGTACCCCTGGATGTAGGCCAGCGCGCCGGACGCCGCGCGGATCGGCAGCCAGTGCACGCGCAGCCAGGCAAGGCTGCCGTCGGCGCGCAGGTAGCGGTAGTCGTCGCTGACCGGTTCGAAACGGGCGATGGCGGCCTGGAAGTTATGAAAGCAGGCAGGTGCTTCACATAGGGCGGCACGATCTCGGCCAGCGGGCGGCCGATGAGCTGTGCTTCGCGATAGCCGAGTGTCTCGGCGAAGCGGTTGTTGCAGGCGCAGATGCGCGCGTCGGCGTCCAGGCGCAGGGAGAGCATCTGGCGCTCGAGCTGGTCGCCGAGCTGGCGCAGCAGGGCCAGTTCGCCATTCTGTTGTTCGAGTTGTTGTTTGAGGCGTCCGTTGAACATGCACAAGCACTCCATGGCGAGTCGGTAAAGCGTTTTCGGCTCGCAGGAAGGTTCTTGAGTGTTGTGGTCGGGCAAAAGAACGGTATTCAGCCGATGGCACTGATGCCGGCCAGAAGAGCACCGAGCAGCGGCATCGCCAGTGCCAGGCGTGGCCGGTAGGGTAGCAACAGCAGCAGGCCCAGCCCGGTTAGCGAGAGCATGGCGAGCCAGGCGACGACAGCCATGCCGCCCGGCCACAGCCGACCGGCGAACCAGACCGAGGCGGCCAGCAGAAGCAGGCCCAATGGCATGCAGGCACGCCTTGCCGCCGCTGGCAGGCGGGGGCTGGCGAGCTGTTTCCAGTGTCGCTGCATGCCCAGGCACAAGCCCAGCATGCCGGCGTAGGCGAGGCTCAGCGCGATCAGCAGGTGGGGCGCATTCATGTCAGGGCTCCTGCGCAGCGTGGCCGCCGTTGTGCCGCCGGCGCGCGTGAGACGGTTTTCCAGCCGACCCAGGCGAGCAGCGCACCGATCACGACGGCGGCCAGGTCGACGCCGAGCCGGCGGCCATCGAGTTCGCCGGTCGTGGCGAAGTCCAGCAGCGGCAGGCCCACGCAGAGCAGCGCCGCGGTGAACAGTTGCTCGCGCCATGCCTTGAGCGGCCGGCGCAAGGCGGCATGCAGCAGGCTGGCCAGCCCGACGGCGAAGAACACCCGCGTCTCCCAGCCGCTGCGCCCGACCATGTCGGTCGGCAGCAGCCGGTTGGCCCAGAGCAGCGCGATGCAGGCCAGGCCAAGCCCGGCGACGGTCATCACGTTCAGCCGCTCGACGATTTCCAGGAAGCGCCGCGAGCCCTTGGCCTGCTTGCGCTGTTTGACCGTGTAGAGCACCAGGCCGGTGGCGATCATCGCGCAGCTCGCCAGGCCGCACAGAAAGTACAGCCAGCGCATCGGGTAGCCGCCGAACTGGGCGAAATGCAGGCCGGCCATCACCCGCTGGGTGAGGTGGCTGGCGCGCGAGGCGGCCGGGGACTGCAGCAGTGCGCCGCTGACCCCGTCGAACACCAGCGCTTCGCCCTTGGTCAGCTCGATCCGGCTGCCCAGCATCGGCCTGACCGTGACCCGCGCGTCGGCCCGCCCCGGATGGCTGACCTGCAGCCCGGCCAGCATGCCCGGACCGTAGTGCGCCTCACCCTTGGCCACG
>LZQO01000029.1_pt1 | contig 37843 bp, 40 predicted proteins | sample 768571 | NCBI WGS metagenome assembly LZQO01 (sample SAMN05207081, study PRJNA324507) | oil field metagenome | isolation source: sample BH-FW-10 from oil reservoir | place: India: Bombay High | collected 2015-12-01
CCGGCGCGCATCGTTGCCGGCGGTGTTCAGGCTGATCTTGTCGCTCAGGCCGTTGATGTCGTTCAGCAGCGCGAGCATTTCCTCGGACTTGGCGCTGTCGTCCAGCGAAGCGACGATCTCGAACGGCTGGGTGACCTTTTCCAGGTAGGCCTTCAGTTGGGTCTTGAGATTGCTATCGAGCATGCGGTTTCCCCTGTCAGATGTGCCTGGCCGAGCGGCCTGTAATCGTTGGGGATCAAATTACCCGCCTCCCAGGCTCAGCGGAAATTGATTGAGGTATTCGCCTCGATTGAGCAGACCTATAAACAAAGACACCCTGCCGGGGCAGGGTGTCTTTAGACCGCAGAGCAGCGCGTTGCGGACGGATCAGAAATCCAGATTCGAGACCGCCAGCGCATTGGACTCGATGAAGTCGCGACGTGGCTCGACCGCGTCTCCCATCAGCGTGTTGAAGATCTGGTCTGCCGCAATCGCGTCCTCGATGGTCACCTTCAGCATGCGACGCACTGCCGGGTCCATCGTGGTTTCCCAGAGCTGATCCGGATTCATCTCGCCGAGTCCCTTGTAGCGCTGAACGCTATGACGGCGGGTGCCTTCGTTCATCAGCCAGTCGAGCGCCTCCTTGAACGACGCAACGGGCTTCTTGCGCTCGCCACGCTGAACATAGGCTCCATCCTCCAGGAGGCTGTTGAGCTTTTCCCCAAGCGTGGTCATCGAGCGGTAGTCGTTGCTCGCAAAGAAGTCCCGATTGAAGGTGACGAAGCTCGACAGGCCGTGCGAGGTGATCTCGACCTCAGGCAGCCACAGGTGGCGCTCCTTGTCCTCGTGCAGCCGCGCCTGGTAGGTCAGCCCGGATCGCTCGATGTCCTTGAGTTTCAACGCATAGCCTTCCAACCAGCGCTGCATTGCGCCCTGGTCGGCGAGTTGTTCCGCCGTGACACGCGGCAGATAGATGAAGTGCTCGGTCAGCTCCTGCGGGTAGATCCGGGAGAGACGCTTGAGCGTCTTCATCACGTTGCGGTACTCCTGCACCAGGCGCTCCAGCGCTTCGCCAGAGAGGCCCGGCGCATCCTCGTTGACGTGCACGCTCGCATCTTCCAGGGCCGACTGGGTGAGGTATTCCTCCATCGCCTCGTCGTCCTTGATGTACTGCTCGTGCTTGCCGCGCTTGACCTTGTACAGCGGCGGTTGGGCGATATAAATGTAGCCACGCTCGATCAGCTCGGGCAGCTGACGGAAGAAGAACGTCAGCAACAGCGTACGGATGTGAGAGCCGTCGACGTCGGCGTCGGTCATGATGATGATGTTGTGATAACGCAGCTTGTCGATGTTGTACTCTTCACGCCCAATGCCGCAGCCCAGTGCGGTGATCAGCGTGCCGACTTCGGCGGAGGAGAGCATCTTGTCGAAGCGTGCCTTCTCGACGTTGAGAATCTTGCCCTTGAGCGGAAGGATCGCCTGCGTCTTGCGGTTGCGGCCCTGCTTGGCCGAGCCACCCGCCGAATCACCCTCCACGATGTAAAGTTCGGAAAGGGCAGGGTCCTTTTCCTGGCAGTCGGCGAGCTTGCCCGGCAGGCCGGCGATATCCAGCGCCCCCTTGCGACGCGTCATCTCGCGCGCCTTTCGAGCGGCTTCACGAGCACGCGCGGCGTCGATCATCTTGCCGACCACGGCCTTCGCTTCGTTCGGATGCTCCAGCAGGAAATCGGCGAAATGCTTGCCCATTTCCTGCTCGACGGCGGTTTTGACTTCACTGGATACCAGCTTGTCCTTTGTCTGCGAACTGAACTTGGGATCCGGCACCTTCACCGAAATGATCGCCGTCAGGCCCTCACGCGCATCGTCACCGGTGGTAGCGACCTTGTGCTTCTTGGCCAGGCCCTCCTGCTCGATGTAGTTGTTCAGGTTGCGGGTCAGCGCCGAGCGGAACCCCGCCAAGTGGGTACCACCGTCGCGCTGCGGAATATTGTTGGTGAAGCAGAGGATGTTCTCGTTGAAGCTGTCGTTCCACTGCAGCGCGATTTCGACGCCGACCCCATCCTCTTCACGCTGGACGTTGAAGTGGAAGACCTGGTTGATCGCCGACTTGTTGGTGTTCAGGTAGGAGACGAACGCGCTGAGGCCACCCTCGTACTTGAACAGCTCTTCCTTGGCCGTACGCTCATCACGCAGCAGGATGCCGACGCCGGAATTGAGGAAAGACAGCTCGCGCAGCCGCTTGGCAAGAATGTCCCAGCTGAAATGAATGTTCTTGAAGGTTTCCGCCGAGGGCTTGAAATGGATCTCGGTACCGGTGCCCTCCGTCTCCCCCATGGCGGTCAGCGGAGCCTGGGGTACGCCATGACGATAGATCTGTTCCCAAACCTTGCCTTCACGACGAATGGTCAGGATCAGCTCCTCGGAAAGGGCATTGACTACCGAGACGCCTACGCCGTGCAAGCCGCCGGAAACCTTGTAGGAGTTGTCATCGAATTTGCCGCCGGCATGCAGCACAGTCATGATCACTTCGGCAGCGGAAACGCCTTCTTCCTTGTGGATATCTACCGGAATTCCGCGGCCGTTGTCGCGCACCGTGATCGATTCGTCTGCATGAATGGTGATCGAGATCTCGCTGCAATACCCCGCCAGCGCTTCGTCGATCGAATTGTCGACCACCTCGAAGACCATGTGGTGCAGACCAGTACCGTCATCGGTGTCGCCGATATACATGCCAGGACGCTTACGCACGGCATCCAGTCCCTTGAGCACCTTGATGCTGGACGAATCGTACGCGTGGTTTTCGCTCATGCCTTCACTCCCGAGGGGTCCGTGGCTGGGGCAATGTCCCCATGTTCCACGTGAAACATTGAGACTGGCGTCTGCTCACGCCAGACTGCTTGCAATACCGTTGAATCGACGCAGGTAATGAAAACCTGACATTCCAGTTGCTCGAGCAACTGGCAAAGCGCTCGTCGATGATGCTCGTCGAGCTCCGAAGGCAGGTCGTCCACTAGATAGACGCACTGACTTCGCTTGGCCTCGTCGAGAAGCCGTCCCTGCGCTATGCGCAAGGCAGCGACCACCAGCTTCTGCTGACCGCGCGAAAGGACCTCAACCGCGTTGTGGCCGGCGATACGAATGCGCAAGTCAGCTCTTTGCGGGCCCGACTGCGTATGCCCCAGTAGCCGATCGCGTTCGAACGAGCCGTCGAGAACCTGGGCAAGCGACCTGTCCTTGTCCCACCCCCGGTAGTAGCTCAACTGGAGGGAGTCCAAGCGAATCAGCTGGGCCAAGACCTCTTCGAAAACCGGTTTCAGCGCTTGAATATAACAGCGGCGATACTCGTCGATCTCTTCGCTGGCCGCGACCAACTCGTGGTCCCACGCGGCGCGCAAAGCACCATCAAGTGTACCATGCCGCAGCCAGGAGTTTCGTTGCCGGAGCGCCTGCTGTAGCCGCTGCCAGGCCTTGATGAAGCGAGGTTCCACGTGGAACACGCCCCAATCAAGAAACTGGCGCCGCAGCTTGGGGGCACCCTCCAGAAGCCGGAAGCTATCAGGATTGATCAGCTGGAGCGGCAACGCAGCGGCCAGCTCCGCGGCGCTGCGGACGCTCTCGCCGTCGATGCGGATTCTCGCCTCGCCACCCGAGCGCTCACGGGACACACCGACCGACCGTACGCCACCATCGTCGCGGCGAATCTCGCCGAAAACGGTGCAGCTGTCGGATTCATGCGTAATGACCGGCGCCAGCTTCTGGCTACGAAAGGATCGACCCAGGCCGAGCAAGTGCACCGCCTCGAGGAGGCTGGTCTTGCCGCTGCCGTTTTCGCCGAAGAGAAGGTTGATGCGAGGGGAAGGAAACAGCGTCACCGGTTGCAGATTGCGCACACCGGTGACGGCAATACGACTTAGCGACATTCAGCGAAGCAGCTACAGACGCATGGGCATGACGACATAAGCCGAGTCATCGTTGTCTGCCTCTTGCACCAGCGCACTGCTGTTGGAATCCGACAGCGTCATCCGGACCTGATCGGCGGTCATCACGCCGAGCACATCCAGCAAGTAGCTGACGTTGAAGCCGATCTCGAGTGCCGCGCCGGAGTAATCGACCACCACTTCCTCTTCAGCCTCTTCCTGCTCCGGGTTGTTCGCCTGAATCTTCAGCAGGCCACTCTCGAGCTGCAGGCGAATGCCGCGGTACTTTTCGTTGGAGAGGATGGCCGTGCGGCTGAACGCCTCGCGCAGGGTCTGCCGGTCACCAATCACCAGCTTGTCGCCACCGCGTGGCAGCACGCGCTCGTAATCAGGAAACTTGCCGTCGACAAGCTTGGAGGTAAAGGTGAACTCTCCAGTGGTGGCACGGATATGGTGCTGACCGAGCACTACGTTGACCTGCGCGTCCTGATCGGTCAGCAAACGTGCCAACTCTAGGATGCCCTTGCGCGGCACGATCACCTGGTGGCGATCGGCCTGCTCGATGCCCGCTTGCATGGAACACATCGCCAGTCGATGACCATCGGTGGCAACCGCGCGAAGCATGCCATTCGACACCTCGATCAGCATGCCGTTGAGGTAATAGCGCACATCCTGCTGAGCCATGGCGAAACCACTGCGCTCGATCAGCCGGCGCAACTTGCCCTGCTCCACGCTGAAATTCAGCGACCCGGGGCCTTCTTCGACGGTGGGGAAATCCGACGCCGGCAGGGTGGAAAGGGTGAAACGGCTGCGCCCCGACTTGATCAGTGCCTTTTGTTCGTCCAGGCGTACGTCGATCAGTGCGTCAGCAGGCAGGCTCTTGCAGATATCCATGAGTTTGCGGGCCGGAACCGTAATCTCCCCTGGCTCGGCTGCATCTTCGAGCGCGACGCGTCCGACCAGTTCGACTTCCAGGTCTGTCCCGGTAAGCGACAGTTGCTGTCCCTCGACCACCAGCAGGACATTGGAAAGCACCGGCAGCGTCTGACGGCGTTCGACGACGCCAGCGACCAGCTGCAGAGGTTTCAACAGGGCTTCGCGCGAAATGGTGAAATGCATGAGGTCTGATCCCTTGCCTGGTGATGTCAGGTGGTCAATGTACGCAGCAAATTCTTGTAATCTTCCCGAATATCGGCATCTATTTCCCGAAGTTCGGCGATTTTACGACAGGCATGCAAAACGGTGGTGTGATCCCGCCCACCGAACGCGTCGCCGATCTCTGGCAGGCTGTGATTGGTCAGTTCCTTGGCCATGGCCATGGCCACCTGCCGCGGACGGGCAACCGAACGCGAACGACGCTTGGACAGCAAATCGGAAATCTTGATCTTGTAGTACTCGGCCACCGTGCGCTGGATATTGTCGACGCTGACCAGCTTGTCCTGCAACGCCAGTAGATCCTTGAGCGACTCGCGGATCAGTTCGATAGTGATGTCACGGCCCATGAAATGCGCATGCGCGATGACCCGTTTCAAAGCGCCCTCGAGTTCGCGCACGTTCGAGCGTATCCGCTGCGCAATGAAGAAGGCCGCATCGTGTGGCAGCTCGACCTTTGCCTGGTCGGCTTTCTTCATCAGGATCGCAACTCGTGTCTCCAGCTCCGGCGGTTCGACGGCTACGGTCAGTCCCCAGCCGAAGCGAGACTTCAGACGTTCCTCCAGACCGTCGATTTCCTTTGGATAGCGGTCGCTGGTGAGAATCACCTGCTGGCCACCTTCTAGCAGGGCATTGAAGGTATGGAAGAACTCTTCCTGGGAGCGTTCCTTCTTGGCAAAGAACTGGATGTCGTCGATCAACAATGCGTCAACCGACCGATAGAAACGCTTGAACTCGTTGATCGCATTGAGCTGCAACGCCTTGACCATATCCGCGACGAAACGCTCCGAATGTAGATAGACCACCTTCGCGTTGGGATTCTTCTTCAGCAGATGGTTGCCTACGGCATGCATCAGGTGCGTCTTGCCGAGACCGACGCCACCATAAAGGAAGAGCGGGTTGTAGCCATGCTTCGGGTTGTCGGCGACCTGCCAGGCTGCGGCGCGCGCGAGCTGGTTGGATTTGCCTTCTACGAAATTCTCGAAGGTAAAGGTCCGATTGAGGTAACTGGTGTGTTTCAACCCGCCTTCGACTTGAACCGTTCGCTCCGTCGCGACCGGAGCCGGCTCGACTGCGGGCGTCTGGCTGACTTTTACCTGTTCGGCCTGCACGCGCACTGGCTGGCTGGGCTCGCTGGCCGTCGCCACTGTCTGTTGCGCCCGCGCAGCGGACGCCGAAGGCAGCGCCGAGGACGAAGTGCGCTTGCTGCCAATCAGAAGGGAAAGCTGTGGAACGATGCCGGTGGCGCGCTCGCCAAGCAGCTCGAGCAGCCGCGTCAGATACTTCTCGTTAACCCAGTCGAGCACGAAACGATTGGGCGCATAGACGCGCAACTCGTCGCCCTGAGCTTCGACCTGCAGCGGACGTATCCAGGTATTGAACTGCTGAGCAGGCAGCTCATCGCGCAAAAGCTCGACACATTGCTGCCATAGTTCTACCGACACGAACCACCTCAATCATCTGACGCCAGAGAGCGTGGATTGTACTCGCCACGCCTACTGTTATCCACAATGCGCCAGACAAAGTCCGAACCTTCCATCCAACGATGCTCGCGGAAGATCTGTGGATAAAGCCCCTTTAGCGTTGTGCGTTAGCGGTAGGAAATGCACCTGCATAACCTGGGCTGTGCACAAATGCCTACTCCATCCACAGCTCCCGCAACGACTGTGCAACGGAAACAAACCAGATCTGCACAAGGTTACGTTTCGCGGTAAACCTTGCGGCGCCGGGCTTCGCAGTGGTTATCCACAGCGAGACGCCACGCTATACATAAACACAGCTTCTAGAAAACCTTTTCTTTCTTCTCTTCTTTTATTCCTGACCCCAGCTCAGCCTGGTGGCTCTCGACGTGCCGGTTGGAAATTGACCTGCACCCTTGCTTCTCTACAATCGCCGGTCTCTTAAAAGGGGGCCATTCCGGCTCGCAACGAATCACCAGGTAACAGCATCATGAAACGCACTTTCCAACCCAGCACCATCAAGCGCGCTCGTACCCATGGTTTCCGTGCCCGCATGGCTACCAAGAATGGTCGTCAGGTTCTGTCGCGTCGCCGCGCCAAGGGCCGTAAGCGCCTGACCGTCTGAACCTGCTTGAGGTGGTGAGTCGAGGCTTCGGCCGGGAAAAGCGTCTGCTGCGTCCCGACCAGTTCAAAGCGGTCTTCGACTCCTCCACCGGCAAGGCAACGGGTCACAACGTTCTGCTGCTGGCCCGGGGGAACGATCTTGCGTTTCCTCGACTGGGTCTGGTGATCGGCAAGAAGAGTGTCAAACTCTCGGTCGAACGCAATCGCATCAAACGCCAGATTCGGGAAAGCTTTCGCCTTCATCAGGCCGAGCTGAGTGGCTGGGATCTGGTCATCGTCGCTCGCAAGGGCTCGCCGACCTGGATAATCAGGAGTTGGCCCGGCAGTTCGCCAAGCTCTGGCGCAAGCTGCTCAAGCAGCAGTCGCGAGCCGCTGACGGAGCGGATAAAGCCAATGACTCCAATGCGTAAATTGGCCACCGCCCCCATCAAGCTCTATCGCTACGCCATCAGCCCGATGATGGCCAGCCACTGTCGCTTCTATCCCACTTGCTCCTGTTACGCACTCGAAGCCATCGAACAACATGGCCTCATGCGTGGTGGATGGCTTGCGCTATGCCGGTTGGGGCGTTGCCATCCCTGGAACCCCGGCGGTTACGACCCGGTTCCTCCTCCCAAAACTTCCAATTCCTCTTCGATGGCCGAGTAACCATGGATATCAAACGCTCGATCCTGCTCGTCGCCCTGGCAGTCGTCGCCTATCTCCTGGTTCTGCAATGGAACCAGGACTACGGCCAGACCGCACTGCCGAGCACGACGTCTACGACCCAGTCATCCACGCCGGCACTGCCCGAAACGTCCTCGAGCCCTGCCGCGGCGACCGATGTTCCGTCGGTCGCCAACAGCCAGCCGGAACAGAGCCTGGCCGCCGCGCAGCCAAGCCAGCAGTTGATCCGTGTGCGTACCGACGTGCTGGAGGTCGCCATCGACCCTCGCGGTGGCGATATCGTCGAGCTACTGCTGACGCAGTATCCGCGCCGTCAGGATCGTCCGGACGTTCCGTTCCAGCTGTTTGAGCGCAGTGGCGAGCGTACCTATGAAGCGCAGAGCGGACTGATCGGCGATGGCCCGGATCAGGCCAACGGTCGGCCGTTGTACAGCAGTGCCAAAACGCAGTACACGCTGGACGAAGGCCAGGAACAGCTTGTCGTTGACCTGACCTACAGTGCCGATGGGGTCAACTACACCAAGCGCTTTACCTTCGAGCGCGGTGACTACGACCTGGGCGTGCGTTACCTGATCGATAACCAGAGCAACGAGCCCTGGACCGGCTACCTGTTCGGGCAGCTCAAGCGCGACAACAGCAGCGACCCGTCGTCGAGCACCGCGACCGGCACCGCGACCTATCTCGGCGCGGCGATGTGGACCAAGGAAGACTCCTACCGCAAGATTTCCCGCGGCGACATGGACGACAAGAGCCTGCGTGAAACCGTTCAGGGCGGTTGGATCGCCTGGTTGCAGCACTATTTCGTCACCGCCTGGATTCCGCAGCCTGACGACACCACTCAGGTGCAGACGCGCAAGGACAGCCAGGGCAACTACATCATTGGTTTTACCGGTCCCGCGGTGACGGTTGCCCCTGGCACCCAGGGCGAAACCGCCGCAACCCTGTACGCCGGTCCGAAGATTCAGGGCAAGCTCGAAGAACTTGCACCCGGCCTGCGCCTGACCGTCGACTACGGCATCCTCTGGTTCATCGCTCAGCCGATCTTCTGGCTGCTCAGCACCATTCACTCGCTGCTGGGTAACTGGGGCTGGTCGATCATCGTGCTGACCCTGATCATCAAGCTGGCATTCTTCCCGCTGTCGGCGGCCAGCTACAAGTCGATGGCGCGCATGCGCGCCGTATCGCCCAAGATGCAGGCGTTGAAGGAGCAGTTCGGCGACGACCGTCAGAAGATGTCGCAGGCGATGATGGAGCTCTACAAGAAGGAGCGCATCAACCCGTTGGGTGGTTGCCTGCCGATCCTGGTTCAGATGCCGGTGTTCCTTGCACTCTACTGGGTGCTGCTGGAAAGCGTGGAAATGCGCCAGGCGCCGTGGATGTTCTGGATCACCGACCTGTCGGTCAAGGATCCCTACTTCATCCTGCCGATCATCATGGGCGTGACCATGTTCCTGCAGCAGCAGTTGAACCCGACGCCGCCGGATCCGATGCAAGCCAAGGTGATGAAGCTGTTGCCGATCATCTTCACCTTCTTCTTCCTCTGGTTCCCGGCCGGTCTGGTGCTGTACTGGGTGGTCAACAACGTCCTGTCGATCGCACAGCAGTGGTACATTACCCGGCGGATCGAGGCGTCCGGCAAGACTGCCTGACCGTACCGAAAGCCAGCAAAACGCCCCTTGATTGGGGCGTTTTGCTATCCAGCCCTTTTTTGGAGGAGCGTCATGAGCCACGTTCGCGAAACCATTGCCGCCGTCGCCACCGCGCCTGGCCGAGGTGGTGTGGGCATCGTTCGGGTCTCGGGCCCGCGGGCGAAGCCGATCGCCATTACCCTCACCGGCAAGGAACCCATCGCGCGACATGCGCACTACGGCCCCTTCCACGATGACGTAGGCGAAGTCATCGACGAGGGAATCATGCTGTTCTTCCCGGGGCCGCATTCGTTCACCGGCGAAGATGTACTCGAGATACAGGGGCATGGCGGCCCGGTAGTCCTGGACATGCTCCTGCAGCGCTGCCTGGAGCTAGGCGCTCGGCCTGCCAGGCCCGGCGAATTCAGCGAACGCGCATTTCTAAATGACAAACTGGACCTGGCACAGGCCGAAGCCATCGCAGACTTGATCGAGGCCAGCTCGGCACAGGCTGCGCGCAACGCGGTGCGCTCGTTGCAAGGTGAGTTCTCCCGGCGGGTGCACCAGCTGGTCGAGCAGCTGATCGCCTTGCGGATATACGTCGAAGCCGCCATCGATTTTCCGGAAGAAGAAATAGACTTTCTCGCCGACGGCCATGTGCTGACCGAACTGCAGGAACTGCAACGATCACTGTCGCAGGTGCTGCGCGAAGCGGGACAGGGCGCGTTGCTGCGCGACGGCATGACGGTGGTCATCGCCGGCCGGCCCAATGCGGGCAAATCGAGCCTGCTCAATGCGCTGGCAGGCCGTGAGGCAGCCATTGTCACTGACATCGCCGGCACCACCCGCGACGTGTTGCGCGAGCACATTGTGATCGACGGTATGCCGCTGCACGTGATCGATACGGCCGGCCTGCGTGAAACGGACGACCAGGTCGAGCGGATCGGGGTGCAGCGAGCACTGGGCGCGATCGAGCAGGCCGACCGCGTGTTGCTGGTCGTCGACGCAAGCGCTCCGGAGGCCGCCGATCCGGCTTCCCTCTGGCCCGAGTTCCTCGACTGCCAGCCGCCGCACGGCAAGGTCACCGTGATCCGCAACAAGATCGATCTGACCGGGGAGTCGGCACTGCTACGCCTGGCTGACGACGGCCAGGCTACGGTCGCCATGTCGGTACGCGAGGGAGAGGGGTTGGAGCTGCTGCGCGAGCACCTGAAGGCCTGCATGGGCTTCGACCAGACGGCGGAAAGCAGCTTCAGCGCACGCCGCCGGCACCTGCAGGCATTGCATCTGGCCGACGAGCACCTGCGGCATGGCGGCGAGCAACTGGTTGGCGCGGGCGCGGCGAGCTGCTGGCCGAGGATCTGCGATTGGCGCAGCAGGCGCTTGGCGAAATCACCGGAGCCTTCAGCTCGGATGATTTGCTTGGCCGGATCTTCTCGAGTTTTTGCATCGGCAAATAGCCGGTTGCCCGGGTGAGCGGGGCCGGGCAACGGCCCGCCGCTCCTGCAGGAGCCTTGTAGATAACTGGCCCTGAACACCGTCGATAAGCCTGTTGGCAACATGGTCGCCCACCAGCTTGTGGATAACGAGGTGTTTTACCCACAAGCCGTCAACCGGCTCCCCCCAATTCCCACGCAGATACCGCACAGAGTTTCTGAACGCTGGAAACCTAGTCCTGCGTGGTCTGTAATAGGTTATCCACAGAAAGCGGGTTCAGTATAAGTAAACATATAAACAAGCTTTTCTTCTCTCTGACTTGCTTATTCATTTTTGGCCACAGGCGTCCCTTTGGTCATTTTTTGTGCAGAGCCTTCATTCGAGCCTGCTAACTCCCTATACTTCGCGGCCTTCCCAGATCCCAACTCAACAGGCACGAGGTGCGTGTGGATTTCCCTTCCCGGTTCGACGTGATCGTCATAGGCGGTGGCCATGCCGGCACCGAGGCAGCCTTAGCCGCTGCGCGCATGGGCGTGAAGACCCTGCTGTTGACGCACAACGTCGAGACACTCGGCAGATGAGCTGCAACCCCGCGATCGGCGGTATCGGCAAGAGTCATCTGGTCAAGGAAATTGATGCGCTCGGCGGCGCCATGGCGACAGCCACCGACAAGGGCGGTATCCAGTTCCGCATCCTCAACAGTCGCAAGGGCCCGGCTGTGCGCGCCACGCGGGCGCAGGCCGATCGGATCCTGTACAAGGCTGCCGTGCGGGAAATCCTGGAAAACCAGACCAACCTGTGGATATTTCAGCAGGCGGCGGACGACCTGGTTGTCGAGCAGGACCAGGTCAAGGGTGTCGTGACACAGATGGGCCTGCGTTTCCTCGCGGACAACGTTGTTCTGACGACCGGGACCTTTCTCGGCGGACTTATCCACATCGGGTTGCAGAACTATTCGGGAGGACGCGCTGGTGATCCCCCTTCGCTCGCCCTGGCACGTCGCTTGCGGGAGCTGCCGCTGCGTGTCGGTCGTCTGAAGACCGGTACACCACCGCGCATCGACGGGCGCAGCGTGGATTTTTCGCAGATGACCGAGCAGCCGGGCGACACGCCACTACCGGTGATGTCGTTCCTCGGCTCGCGCGAGCAGCATCCGCCGCAGGTGAGCTGCTGGATCACCCATACCAACGCGCGCACCCACGAGATCATCGCCAGCAACCTGGATCGGTCGCCCATGTATTCCGGGGTGATCGAAGGCATCGGCCCGCGTTATTGCCCATCGATCGAAGACAAGATCCATCGCTTCGCCGACAAGGACAGCCATCAGGTTTTCCTCGAACCCGAAGGGCTGACGACGCACGAGCTGTATCCCAATGGCATCTCCACTTCGCTGCCGTTCGACGTGCAGCTTGAGATCGTCCGCAGCATTCGTGGCATGGAGAACGCGCATATCGTTCGTCCGGGCTACGCCATCGAATATGACTATTTCGATCCGCGAGACCTGAAGTACAGCCTGGAAACCAAGGTCATTGGCGGGCTTTTCTTCGCCGGGCAGATCAATGGCACCACCGGCTACGAAGAGGCTGGCGCTCAGGGGCTGCTGGCCGGTGCCAATGCAGCGCTGCGGGCGCAGGGGCGTGAAGCCTGGTGCCCGCGTCGTGACGAGGCCTACCTCGGTGTGCTGGTCGATGACCTGATCACGCTCGGCACTCAAGAGCCCTACCGCATGTTCACCTCGCGCGCCGAGTACCGCCTGATCCTGCGCGAGGACAATGCCGATCTGCGCCTGACCGAAAAGGGACGCGCACTGGGCCTCGTGGATGACATCCGCTGGGCAGCGTTTTGCGCCAAGCGCGAAGGCATCGAGCGCGAGGAGCAGCGACTGAAGAGCACCTGGGTGCGGCCCGGCAGCGCGGAGGGCACCGCGATCGCCGAGCGTTTCGGTAGCCCCCTGGTGCGTGAGTACAACCTGCTCAACCTGCTGGCGCGGCCGGAAATCGACTACGCCAGCCTCATCGAACTGACCGGCGATGCCGGCGCCGATCCGCAGGTGGCCGAGCAGGTGGAGATCAGCACCAAGTACGCAGGCTACATCGAGCGCCAGCGCGACGAGATCGAGCGTTTGCGCGCCAGCGAGAACATCGCACTGCCGGTCGACCTGGACTACCCCTCGATCTCCGGTCTGTCGAAGGAAATCCAGCACAAGCTTTCGCAGGCCCGCCCGCAGACGCTGGGCCAGGCCTCGCGTATCCCAGGGGTGACCCCGGCGGCGGTTTCACTGCTGATGATCCACCTGAAAAAGCGTGGTGCCGGACAACAGCTGGAGCAGAGCGCGTGAGCGAGACGGTGACCCGAAGCCATGCCAAAGAGCTGGTCGCCGGTTCCCATGAACTGGGCATAGCGCTGTCCGAGCAACAGCAGCGGCAGTTGCTCGACTACCTGGCGCTGCTGATCAAGTGGAACAAGGCCTACAACCTGACGGCCGTCCGTGATCCGGACGAGATGGTTTCGCGTCACTTGCTCGACAGCCTGAGCGTGGTCCGCTACGTCGCCGAGGGTGGCGATCGCTGGCTAGATGTTGGCAGTGGCGGCGGCATGCCAGGTATACCGCTGGCCATCATGTTTCCCGAGCGGCGCTTCGTGCTGCTCGATTCCAATGGCAAGAAGACGCGCTTTCTCACCCAGGTAAAGCTGGAGCTTGGGCTGGGCAATCTCGAAGTGGTCCATGAGCGGGTCGAACGCTACCGTCCGGAGCAACCGTTCGCGGGGATCAGCTCACGGGCCTTCAGCGCGCTGGCCGATTTCGCTGACTGGACCCGCCACTTGGGCGACACCGACACGCGCTGGCTGGCGATGAAGGGCGTGCATCCGGAGGACGAACTGCAGGCGCTACCCGCGGACTTCGAACTGGAGCGTTGTCATGTGCTGCAGGTTCCAGGTTGCCAAGGCCAGCGCCATCTGCTGATACTGCGCCGCATTTCATGACCCTGGACAGACGCTGACATGGCCCGTGTATTCGCCATCGCCAACCAGAAGGGTGGTGTCGCCAAGACCACCACCTGCATCAACCTGGCGGCCTCGCTGGTAGCCACGCGTCGTCGTGTCCTGCTGATCGACCTCGACCCGCAGGGCAACGCCACCACTGGCAGTGGTGTGGACAAGCTCAACCTGGAGCACTCGATCTACGACGTGCTCATCGGCGACTGCAGCCTGGTCGATGCGATGCAGTTCTCCGAGCATGGCGGCTACCAGCTGTTGCCGGCCAACCGCGATCTCACCGCGGCCGAGGTCGATCTGCTCAAGCTGCCGACCAAGGAGCATCGCCTGCGCGAGGCGCTGGCGCCGGTGCGCGAAAACTACGATTACATCCTCATCGACTGCCCGCCTTCGCTGTCGATGCTGACGGTCAACGCGCTGGCCGCCGCCGACGGGGTGATCATTCCGATGCAATGCGAGTACTACGCGCTCGAAGGGCTGACCGATCTGGTCGACTCGATTCAGCGCATCGGTCGGGCACTCAATCCGAGCCTGACGATCGAAGGCCTGCTGCGTACCATGTACGACCCGCGCAGCAGCCTGACCAACGATGTTTCCGAGCAGCTGCGCACGCATTTCGGCGACAAACTCTACGACACCGTCATCCCGCGCAATGTGCGCCTGGCCGAAGCGCCCAGCATGGCATGCCGGCGCTGGTGTACGACAAGCAATCGAAGGGCGCACAGGCCTATCTGGCGCTCGCCGGCGAGTTGTCCCGTCGCCAGCGCAAGGCAGCACGCAGCGCCCTCGCATAAGGAATTTTCATGGCGACCAAGAAAAGAGGCCTGGGACGCGGACTGGACGCCTTGCTTGGCGGTGCCAGCGTCACGACGCTACAGGAACAGGCGGTCAAGGCCGATAGCCGAGAACTGCAGCATCTGCCGCTGGAATTGATCCAGCGCGGCAAGTACCAGCCGCGACGCGACATGGATCCGGCAGCGCTGGAGGAGCTGGCCAGCTCGATCCGTGCCCAGGGCGTGATGCAACCGATCGTCGTGCGCGCGATCGACGGCGGCCGCTTCGAGATCATCGCGGGCGAACGTCGTTGGCGCGCCAGCCAGCAGGCAGGCCTGGAAAAGATCCCGGCGATGGTGCGTGACGTTCCTGACGAAGCGGCGATCGCCATGGCGCTGATTGAAAACATCCAGCGCGAGGACCTCAATCCGATCGAAGAGGCCATTGCCCTGCAGCGCTTGCAGCAGGAATTCCAGCTGACCCAGCAACAGGTCGCCGACGCCGTGGGTAAATCGCGGGTTTCGGTAAGCAACCTGTTGCGCCTGATCGGCCTGCCCGAAGAGATCAAGACCCTGCTCGCCCATGGCGATCTGGAAATGGGCCACGCCCGGGCGCTGCTCGGCCTGCCAGCCGAGCAGCAGGTGGAAGGGGCGCGGCACGTTGTCGCACGCGGCCTGACGGTACGTCAGACCGAAGCGCTGGTCCGCCAGTGGCTCAACGGCAAGGAAGCACCAAAGGAGGCGCCGAAGGCGGATCCCGACATCAGCCGTCTGGAACAGCGGCTGGCCGAGCGGCTGGGCTCTCCGGTGCAGATTCGCCACGGGGCCAAGGGCAAGGGGCAGCTGGTGATTCGCTATAGCTCGCTCGATGAGCTGCAGGGCGTGCTGGCTCACATTCGTTGATACAAAATTTTTGTAGTGCCGGTCGGAAATAACTACCGGATAGTTGAACCGGTGGGGCCCTGCTCCTATACTCGCCGCGCTTTTTTGGGACTGCAGCCAGCAGCCAGGCGCATCTCGATACCGCGGTGGAATGCCGGTGAACATACGTAACAGGACACCCTTCCACCGTCAGCCAGCATTTCGAGGACTGCTCGTCCAGGCCGTTGCGGCCTTGGTCGGCACGCTGGCTTGCGGTGTTGTGTTTGGAGTCGTCGCCGGATACTCGGCGCTGCTCGGCGGCCTGATCGCCCTGTCGGCGAATGCGTATTTTGCGTACAAGGCCTTTCGTTACTTTGGCGCGCGTTCGACCCGGGCGATCGTCCAGTCCTTCTGGGCTGGAGAGATGGGAAAACAGATTCTGGCAGCAGCGCTCTTTGCGCTGGTGTTCGTGGGAGTACGACCGCTGGAGCCGGTTGCCTTGTTTGCCGGCTACGTGCTGGTGCTGGGCACCTCCGCGAGCGCACTCCTGCTGCTGAAAAACAATCCGAAGCATTGAGTATTGAGGCGCGCATATGGCGAGTACCCCGGCTGAATATATCCAGCATCACCTGCAGAACCTGACCTACGGCAAACTGCCTGCCGGTTACGAACGCGCTGATGGCTCCGTGCTCGACCAGGCTACCTGGACGATCGCCCAGACCGGCGCCGAGGCTCGTGAAATGGGCTTCATGGCGGTGCACCTGGACACTCTGGCTGGTCGGTCCTGATGGGCCTGATCTTCATCCTGGTGTTCCGCTCCGCGGCCAAGTCCGCCACCGCCGGTGTGCCCGGCAAGCTGCAGAATCTCGTCGAGATGTGCGTCGAGTTCGTCGAGGGCGTGGTCAAGGACACCTTCCACGGTCGCAACCCGGTGATCGCACCGCTGGCGCTGACCATCTTCGTCTGGGTGTTCCTGATGAACAGCCTGAAGTGGATTCCGGTCGACTACATCCCGGGCATCGCCCATCTGGCTGGCCTGCCGGCCTTCAAGATCGTTCCGACCGCCGACCCGAACGGCACCTTCGGCCTGTCGCTCGGCGTGTTCATCCTGATTCTGTTCTACAGCTTCAAGGTCAAGGGCTTTGGCGGCTTCACCAAGGAACTGGCTTTCACCCCGTTCAACCACTGGTCGCTGGTGCCGTTCAACCTGTTCCTCGAGATCCTCGGTCTGCTGACCAAGCCGCTGAGCCTGGCTCTGCGACTGTTCGGCAACATGTACGCTGGTGAGGTGGTATTCATCCTCATCGCGCTGCTGCCGTTCTACGTGCAGTGGACCCTGAACGTACCGTGGGCGATCTTCCATATCCTGGTGATCCCGCTGCAGGCGTTCATCTTCATGGTCCTGACCGTGGTGTACCTCAGCTCTGCGCATGAAGACCACAGTCATGCCGAGTTGACCCCGTAAGGAACGTCCGGCCAACGCTAGTCCGCTTTACCCAACAAACCTTAAACCCCCCTTAGCTTCAGGAGCTTTACATGGAACTCGTCTACATCGCCGCTTCCCTCATGATCGGTCTGGGTGCTCTGGGCACCGGCATCGGCTTCGCCCTGCTGGGTGGCAAGCTGCTGGAATCCACTGCTCGTCAGCCTGAGCTGGCTCCGCAGCTGCAAACCAAGACCTTCCTGATGGCCGGCCTGCTCGACGCCGTACCGATGATCGGCGTTGGTATCGCGATGTACCTCATCTTCGTTGTCGCCGGTTAATCATTTTTCCGGTTTGAGATGGGGTTCGCCGGGCGAGCCCCGTCGCCGTGGAATGACTCCCGCGTTGAACGAGATAGCACGAGGTAAATCGCTGTGAACATTAACTTGACGCTGTTCGGTCAAACGCTCGCCTTCGCTATCTTCGTCTGGTTCTGCATGAAGTTCGTCTGGCCGCCTATCACGCCGCCATGAACGCACGCCAGAAGAAGATCGCCGAGGGGCTGGATGCGGCAGGCCGTGCGCAGCAAGACCTGAAACTGGCTCAGGAAAAGGTGTCCAACACCCTCCGCGAGACCAAGGAGCAGGCTGCCCAGATCCTCGAGCAGGCGAACAAGCACGCCAATGCGATCATCGAGGAAGCCAAGCAGCAAGCCCGTGCCGAGGGTGAGCGGCTGGTAGCCGGCGCCCGCGCCGAGATCGAACAGGAAGTGAACCGTGCCAGGGACCAACTGCGCAGTCAGGTCGCGGCGCTTGCCGTAGCCGGTGCGGAGAAGATCCTGGAGTCCCAGGTGGACGCCAAGGTACACAACGAACTGGTCGAAAAACTGGCCTCCCAACTCTAAGCGAGGCAAGCGATGATCAATACCCAGACGCTTGCTCGGCCTTACGCGAAAGCCGCTTTCGAGTTTGCCAGCTCGGTCGACCAGACTCAGGCCTGGTCGAAAATGCTGAATCTGGCCGCCGTCGCTGTAGAAGTCCCCGAAGTCGATGCATTGCTCAACGATCCGCGCCTGACCAGCGATAGCAAGGTCGAGGCGCTGGTACGTGTGCTGGGCAACGACGCGGACGAAGCGTTCCGCAATTTTGTCAGGACCCTGGGCGAGAACGATCGCCTGGCCGTTCTGCCGACCGTGTGGGAGCTGTACGAGGACATCAAGCGCAAGCCGAGAAAACGCTCGATGCAGAAGTCGAAACTGCCTACGAGCTCAGCAACGAGCAACTCCAAACCTTGGCTGCCGCCCTGTCCAAGCGGCTAGATCGCACCGTCAACCTCCAGCAGGCCGTGAATCCTGCATTGATCGGCGGCGTGGTCATCCGCGCTGGCGACGCGGTTGTCGACGGTTCGGTTCGCGGCAAACTGAGCCAGTTGGCCGAATCGTTGAAATCCTGATTTGAGGGTCATGGCATGCAGCAACTGAATCCTTCCGAGATTAGTGAAATCATCAAGCAGCGCATCGATAGCTCGAATGTCGCCGCTCAAGCCCGTAACGAGGGCACCGTCGTCAGCGTGTCTGACGGCATTGTACGTATCTACGGTCTGGCCGACGTCATGTACGGCGAAATGATCGAGTTCCCTGGTGGCATCTACGGCATGGCGCTGAACCTGGAGCAGGACTCCGTTGGTGCCGTGGTTCTGGGTAACTACCTGGGCCTGACCGAAGGCATGAGCGCCAAGTGCACCGGCCGCATCCTCGAGGTTCCGGTCGGTCCGGAGCTGCTGGGTCGTGTCGTCGACGCACTGGGCAACCCGATCGACGGCAAAGGTCCGATCAACGCCAAGCTGACCGATGCGGTCGAGAAGGTCGCGCCGGGCGTGATCTGGCGTAAGTCGGTCGACCAGCCGGTGCAGACCGGTTACAAGTCGGTCGACGCCATGATCCCGGTCGGCCGTGGTCAGCGCGAGCTGATCATCGGTGACCGTCAGATCGGTAAGACCGCTCTGGCGATCGACGCGATCATCAACCAGAAGAACAGCGGCATCCGCTGCGTCTACGTGGCCATCGGTCAGAAGCAGTCGACCATCGCCAACGTCGTACGCAAGCTGGAAGAGCATGGCGCCCTGGCCAACACCATCATCGTTGCCGCCTCGGCTTCCGAGTCCGCCGCGCTGCAGTACCTGGCACCTTATGCCGGTTGCACCATGGGCGAGTACTTCCGCGACCGCGGTGAAGACGCGCTGATCGTCTATGACGATCTGTCCAAGCAGGCCGTGGCCTACCGCCAGATCTCCCTGCTGCTGCGCCGTCCGCCGGGACGTGAAGCCTACCCGGGCGACGTGTTCTATCTCCACAGCCGTCTGCTGGAGCGTGCTTCGCGCGTATCCGAAGAGTATGTCGAGAAGTTCACCAATGGCGCCGTGACGGGCAAGACCGGTTCGCTGACCGCGCTGCCGATCATCGAGACCCAGGCCGGCGACGTGTCCGCGTTCGTTCCGACCAACGTGATCTCGATCACCGACGGCCAGATCTTCCTCGAGTCCGCCATGTTCAACTCGGGTATCCGTCCGGCCGTCAACGCCGGTATCTCGGTATCCCGTGTCGGTGGTGCGGCGCAGACCAAGATCATCAAGAAGCTGTCCGGCGGGATTCGTACCGCACTGGCCCAGTACCGTGAACTGGCTGCGTTCGCGCAGTTCGCATCGGACCTGGACGAGGCGACCCGCAAGCAGCTCGAGCATGGTCAACGCGTCACCGAGCTGATGAAGCAGAAGCAATACGCGCCGATGTCCATTGCCGACATGTCCGTGTCGCTGTACGCCGCCGAGCGTGGTTTCCTGACCGACGTGCCGGTAGCCAAGGTTGGCGCCTTCGAGCAGGCCCTGATCGCCTACTTCAACCGCGAGTTCGCCGACCTGATGGCGAAGATCAACGTGAAGGGCGACTTCAACGACGAAATCGATGCAGGCCTGAAGGCCGGCGTCGAGAAGTTCAAGGCCACGCAGAGCTGGTAAGCCGCAGCGGGGGCCTCAGGGCTCCCGCCTGCTAACCCGAAAGGTGTCAAATGGCAGGCGCAAAAGAGATTCGCAGCAAGATTGCGAGCATCAAAAGCACGCAGAAGATCACCAGCGCCATGGAAAAGGTGGCGGTCAGCAAGATGCGCAAGGCACAGATGCGCATGGCTGCCAGCCGTCCCTACGCGGAGCGGATCCGGCAGGTGATTGGCCATCTGGCCAACGCCAACCCCGAGTACCGTCATCCGTTCATGGTGGAGCGTCCGGTCAAGCGTGTCGGTTACATCGTCGTGTCGTCCGATCGCGGTCTGTGCGGTGGCCTGAACATCAACCTGTTCAAGGCACTGATTCGCAGCATGAAGGAATGGCACGACCAGAAGGTCGAGGCCGACCTGTGCGTCATCGGCAACAAGGGTGCGAGCTTTTTCCGTAGCTTCGGTGGCAACGTCGTCGCGGCGATCGGCAACCTGGGCGAAGAGCCGTCGGTCAACGACCTGGTCGGCAGCGTCAAGGTCATGCTGGACGCCTTCAACGAGGGCCGGCTGGACCGCTTGTACCTGGTCTCCAACAAGTTCATCAACACCATGACCCAGAAGCCGACGATCGATCAGCTTCTGCCACTGGCTGAAGTCGAAGACGCACAGGCAGTGAAGAAGGGTCAGTGGGACTACCTCTACGAGCCGGATGCCCAGCAGCTGCTGGATGCCCTGCTGGTTCGCTTCATCGAGTCCCAGGTCTACCAGGCGGTAGTTGAGAACGGCGCAGCCGAGCAGGCCGCGCGGATGATCGCCATGAAGAACGCAACCGACAACGCCGGTGATCTGATCAGCGATTTGCAGCTGGTCTACAACAAGGCCCGTCAGGCTGCGATCACTCAGGAAATCTCGGAAATCGTCGGCGGCGCTGCCGCGGTTTAAGAACGGTTCAAATATTCAGAGGAACCAAACATGAGTAGCGGACGTATCGTTCAAATCATCGGCGCCGTTATCGACGTGGAGTTTCCGCGCGATCAGGTGCCGAACGTCTATGACGCGCTGAAAGTACAAGGCGCGGAAACCACCCTGGAAGTCCAGCAGCAGCTGGGCGACGGCATCGTCCGTTCCATCGCGATGGGTTCGACCGAAGGCCTCAAGCGTGGCCTGGACGTCACCAACACCGGCGAAGCGATCTCCGTCCCGGTCGGCAAGGCGACCCTGGGCCGTATCATGGACGTGCTGGGCAACCCGATCGACGAAGCCGGTCCCATCGGTGAAGAAGAGCGCTGGACCATCCACCGCGCCGCCCCTTCCTATGCCGAACAAGCCGGCGGTAACGACCTGCTGGAAACCGGTATCAAGGTAATCGACCTGGTCTGCCCGTTCGCCAAGGGCGGTAAGGTCGGTCTGTTCGGTGGTGCCGGTGTCGGCAAGACCGTGAACATGATGGAGCTGATCCGTAACATCGCCATGGAGCACAGCGGTTATTCCGTGTTCGCTGGTGTGGGTGAGCGTACTCGTGAGGGTAACGACTTCTACCACGAGATGAAGGACTCCAACGTTCTCGACAAGGTTGCCCTGGTCTACGGCCAGATGAACGAGCCGCCAGGAAACCGCCTGCGCGTGGCGCTGACCGGCCTGACCATGGCCGAGAAGTTCCGTGACGAAGGCCGTGACGTTCTGCTGTTCGTCGACAACATCTACCGTTACACCCTGGCCGGTACCGAAGTGTCGGCACTGCTGGGCCGTATGCCGTCCGCGGTGGGTTACCAGCCGACGCTGGCCGAAGAGATGGGCGTTCTGCAGGAGCGCATCACGTCGACCAAGACCGGTTCGATCACCTCCGTGCAGGCTGTCTACGTTCCCGCGGACGACCTGACCGACCCGAGCCCGGCGACCACCTTCGCCCACCTCGACGCCACCGTCGTACTGTCGCGTGACATCGCCTCCCTGGGTATCTACCCGGCGGTCGACCCGCTCGACTCGACTTCCCGTCAGCTGGATCCGCTGGTCATCGGCCAGGAGCACTACGACACCGCTCGCGGCGTTCAGTACGTGCTGCAGCGCTACAAGGAGCTGAAGGACATCATCGCCATCCTCGGTATGGACGAACTGTCCGAGCAGGACAAGCAGCTGGTATCCCGCGCGCGTAAGATCCAGCGTTTCCTGTCCCAGCCGTTCTTCGTGGCCGAAGTCTTCACCGGTTCGCCGGGCAAGTACGTGCCGCTGAAGGAAACCATTCGTGGTTTCGCCGGCATCCTCAATGGCGACTACGATCACCTGCCCGAGCAGGCGTTCTACATGGTCGGTTCCATTGACGAAGCCATCGAGAAGGCCAAGAAACTGTAACTGGCGCGCCCGTTCACGGGCGCTGTCCCAGCCTGACTGGCGTATGCCGGCCAGGCTGACTACCGAGGCATGAATATGGCTATGACAGTCCATTGCGACATCGTCAGTGCGGAAGAAGAGCTGTTCTCGGGGCTGGTGGAAATGGTCATCGCCCACGGGAACCTCGGTGACATCGGTATCCTGCCGGGCCACGCGCCGCTGCTGACCGATCTCAAGCCCGGTCCGGTGCGAGTGATCAAGCAGGGTGGCGAGGAAGAGATCTTCTACATCTCCGGCGGCTTCATCGAAGTGCAGCCGAACATGGTGAAGGTGCTCGCCGACACCGCGACGCGCGCCAAGGACCTCGACGAAGCGGCCGCCCAGCTGCCGTCAAGGCTGCCGAGAAAGCGCTGCACGAGAAAGGTGCCGAGTTCGACTACGGCTCCGCGGCCGCACGTCTGGCCGAGGCCGCGGCCCAGCTGCGGACCATCGAGGCACTGCGCAAGAAGTACGGCCGTCACTGATCGGTCAGCGACTTCATCGCGTTCGAGTAAAAGGGTAGCCTTGGCTACCCTTTTTCTTTTTCTGTCACCCATGAAGCCGGCCTGGCTTCGTCGATTCAGGAATCCTTCATGTCGCTCGATATCGTCATTCTGGCCGCAGGCCAGGGCACCCGCATGCGTTCCGCCCTGCCCAAGGTCCTGCATCCCGTGGCCGGCAAGAGCATGCTGGCGCATGTCATCGATACCGCCCGGGCGCTGCAGCCGCGCAGCATCCAGGTGGTGATCGGGCACGGTGCCGAGCAGGTGCGCGAGCAACTTGGCGCCGATGACCTCAATTTCGTCCTCCAGGCCGAGCAGCTCGGCACCGGCCACGCCGTGGCCCAGGCGCTACCCCAGCTTGGCGCCGAGCGCGTGCTGATCCTCTACGGCGACGTACCGCTGATCCAGGCGCAAACCCTGGAGCGACTGCTGGCCAAGGTCTGCACCGACCAGCTGGCACTGCTGACCGTCGAACTGGCCGACCCTACCGGCTACGGGCGCATCGTGCGCGACGCGGCGGGCAAGGTGCAGGCGATCGTCGAGCACAAGGATGCCAGCGCCGAGCAGCGCGCGATCCGCGAGGGCAACACCGGCATTCTCGCCGTGCCAGGCCAGCGCCTGGGTGACTGGTTGGGACGTTTGTCCAACGGCAACGCGCAGGGCGAGTACTACCTCACCGACGTGATCGCCATGGCCGTTGCCGAAGGTCTGAGCGTGGCGACCGAGCAGGCATCCGATGCAATGGAAGTGCAGGGCGCCAACGACCGCATTCAGCTCGCCGAACTCGAGCGGCACTACCAGTGGCGCGCTGCGCGACAGCTGATGGCGCAGGGGGTCACGCTGCGCGACCCGGCGCGCTTTGATGTACGCGGCGAAGTCAGCGTTGGCCGCGATGTCAGCATTGATGTCAACGTGTTGCTCGAAGGCCGGGTGGTCATCGAGGACGGTGTGCAGATCGGCCCCAATTGCGTGATCAAGGACAGCACCTTGCGCCGCGCGGCCCAGGTCAAGGCCAACTCGCACCTGGAAGGCGCCGAGCTGGGCGAAGGCGCCGATTGCGGGCCTTTCGCCCGCTTGCGCCCCGGCACCCGGCTGGGGGCCAAGGCGCACGTCGGCAATTTCGTCGAGCTGAAGAATGCGACGCTGGGCGAGGGCGCCAAGGCCGGTCACCTGAGCTACTTGGGCGATGCCGACATCGGCGCCCGCACCAACATCGGGGCTGGCACCATCACCTGCAATTACGACGGCGCCAACAAGCACCGCACGGTCATGGGCGAGGACGTCTTCATCGGCTCCAACAGTTCTCTGGTAGCGCCCCTGATTCTGGGTGAGGGGGCGACCACCGGCGCCGGCTCGACCATCACCGAGGACGTGCCGGCGCATAACCTCGCCCTCGGCCGCGGCCGCCAGCGCAATATCCAGGGCTGGCAGCGACCGGTGAAAGCCAAGCCCTGAGCCGACCAGCGCCGGCGGCCTGACGGTTGCGTCAGAAAGCGCCTTATGTTTTGATTCGCGCCATTAAATTTCGAATCGAAACTTAGCGATGTCGAAGCGCAACACACCGCAGCGCCGCCATGCCATTCTCGCCCTGCTCGACGAACAGGGCGAAGTCGCGTCGACCAGCTCGCCCGGCGCTTCGAGACCTCCGAGGTCACCATCCGCAAGGATCTCGCCGCGCTGGAAAAGAATGGCCTGTTGCTGCGCCGCTATGGCGGCGCCGTCCCGCTGCCGCAGGAATTCATTGCCGATACCAGCCAGCCGGTTTCGCCCTGGAAGCAGGCCATCGCCCGTGCGGCGGTCGGCTGCATCCGCGAGCATGCGCGGATCATCATCGATTCCGGTACCACCACGGCGGCGATGATTCCGCAGCTCGGCCACAAGCACGGCCTGGTGGTGATGACCAACTCGCTGAATGTCGCCACGGCGCTGCGCGAGCTGGAGCACGAACCGGTCCTGCTGATGACCGGCGGTACCTGGGACCCGCACTCGGAGTCCTTCCAGGGGCAGGTCGCCGAGCAGGTCCTCAGGTCCTACGATTTCGACCAGCTGTTCATCGGTGCCGATGGCATCGACCTGGCGCGCGGCACCACGACCTTCAACGAGCTGCTCGGCCTATCGAGGGTCATGGCCGAGGTCGCACGCGAAGTCATCGTTCTCGCCGAGGCGGACAAGGTCGGCCGGCGTATTCCGAATCTGGAGCTGCCGTGGAGCAGCATCCACACGCTCATTACCGACGAGCGCCTCAGCGAAGAGGCGCGCACCAGCATTCAGGCCCGCGGCGTCAGACTGATCTGCGCGGCCCCAGAGCACCAGCAGGAGAATTGATCATGTGTGGCATCGTGGGCGCCATCGCCGAACGCAACATCACCGCCATCCTTCTCGAAGCCTCAAGCGCCTGGAGTACCGCGGTTACGACAGCGCCGGCCTGGCCGTGCTGGACAGCCATGGCGAGCTGCAGCGCCTGCGGCGCTCGGGCAAGGTTGCCGAACTCGAGCAGGCGCAGCAGCAGGCTCCGCTGGTCGGCCGGCTGGGCATCGCGCATACCCGCTGGGCCACCCACGGCGCGCCGTGCGAGCGCAATGCCCACCCGCATGTGTCCGGCAGTGACCTGGCCGTGGTGCACAACGGCATCATCGAAAACCATGAAGCGCTGCGCAGCGAGCTCAAGGCGCTGGGCTACGTATTCGTGTCCGATACCGATACCGAGGTCATCGTCCATCTGCTCAATCACAAGCTGAAGACCTGCGCCGACCTGGCCACGGCGTTGAAGGATGCCGTCAAGGAACTGCATGGCGCCTACGGTCTGGCGGTGATCAATGCGCGCCAGCCGGACCGCCTGCTCGCTGCCCGCAGTGGCAGCCCGCTGGTGATCGGTCTCGGCCTGGGCGAGAACTTCCTGGCCTCCGACCAGCTGGCGCTACGCCAGGTCACCGATCGTTTCATGTACCTGGAAGAGGGCGACATCGCGAGATCCACCGCGACAGCGTGCAGATCTGGGATATCGACGGCGAGCCGGTGCAGCGCGAGGTGGTGCAGTACCACGAGGGCGCCGAGGCGGCCGACAAGGGTGAGTACCGTCACTTCATGCTCAAGGAGATCCATGAGCAGCCGAAGGTCGTGCAGCGCACCCTCGAAGGTCGCCTGGGCGATCGGCAGGTACTGGTGCAGGCGTTCGGCCCGCAGGCCGCCGAGCTGTTCGCCAAGGTGCGCAACGTGCAGATCGTCGCCTGCGGCACCAGCTACCACGCCGGCATGGTGGCGCGTTACTGGCTGGAGGAGTTCGCCGGTATTCCCTGCCAGGTCGAGGTGGCCAGCGAGTTCCGCTACCGCAAGGTCGTCGTGCAGCCGGACACCCTGTTCGTCACCATCTCGCAGTCCGGCGAAACCGCAGACACCCTGGCCGCCCTGCGCAACGCCAAGGTTGCCGGCTACCTGGCGAGCCTGGCGATCTGCAATGTCGGCATCAGCTCTCTTGTGCGCGAATCCGACCTGACGCTGCTGACCCAGGCTGGTCCGGAGATCGGCGTGGCCTCGACCAAGGCCTTCACTACCCAGTTGGTCGGGTTGATGCTGCTGACCCTTGCCCTGGGCCAGGTGCACAACAGCCTGCCGCCGGGTGTCGAGGCCACGCTGGTCGAAGAGCTGCGGCGCCTGCCCACGCGGCTGGGCGAGGCGCTGGCGATGGACACGACGGTGGAGAAGATCGCCGAGCATTTCGTCGAGAAGCACCACACGCTGTTCCTCGGTCGCGGCACCCAGTATCCGGTGGCGATGGAAGGTGCGCTCAAGCTCAAGGAAATCTCCTACATCCATGCCGAAGCCTATCCGGCCGGCGAGCTCAAGCACGGCCCGCTCGCCCTGGTCGACGCGGACATGCCGGTGGTCACCGTGGCGCCGAGCAACGAGCTGCTGGAAAAGCTCAAGTCCAACCTGCAGGAAGTGCGCGCCCGCGGCGGTGAGCTGATCGTCTTCGCCGATGGCGAGGCCGGCTTCGACAATGGCGAGGGCATCTTCCTGGTGAAGATGCCGCATATTCACGACGCCTTGGCGCCGATCCTCTACACCGTGCCGCTGCAGCTGCTGTCGTACCACGTCGCCGTGCAGCGTGGCACTGATGTCGACCAGCCACGCAACCTGGCCAAGTCGGTAACCGTGGAGTAAGGCGCTCGCTTCAGCAGAGGGCCGTTTGATGCTCAGCTGCGCACCAAGATCGCCTACAACGGGGAGCGTGCCAACGGTCATGGCAAGAAGGTCGACGACGAGCAATGCCCGAGCAGAGAAAGCCAACTCTTCGGCGTGGCTGATCCTGTGAGCGAGGGCAGCATAGCGTCAGGAGAATTCCAACAATTGGGTGAGGGAGAGGGTGATGGGGACGAGCATGAACGGCTTGCAGATCGCTTCTCGCTGCTCCGAGAGATTCTTGAACAAATCACCCAAGAGTCTGGAGTTGCGCTGGTAGCACTGGAAGTGAGGCCTCTGCCGCCCGTTCCACGTTGCAGCTACCACATGATTGATCACGAAAAATCACGCTGCTATCTGCTGGCAAGGTTCAAGCTGCAAAACGGCGATCAACGCTACCTTCTAGAAATAGATACCTCAGACAACCGGAAGACCATGTCAACGCGGATCATGGGCTTCAAAGCAGGTGTTGAGGCAGGAAAATGCATAGACAGGATCTTGAGGGAGACAGTGAAAGGCTCGTTGCGTTGGCCAGGCACCATGGCGAAGTACTGTGAGCCTTTGCACTCTGTGCATCACCCGAAAGAAAGCTCATCTGGGGCCAACCATGCCCGGGTGTTCGACTGGAAGCAGCGGATACGCGCGGCCCTAGGCTGATTGCAGAATACACCGCAGTTCGGCTGCGATACATCTTGTCGCGCACTGCGTGCAGCCTCCCCGAAACTGCCCGGAGCCGTGCCAAGGCGATATAGGCCCCTTGGGAGTCGGCAAGACGCATCTGCCATCGCACTGCGCTATCGGGCGGCGCAGTGCGGCATCAAGACCCGCTTCATCACTGCGGCCGACCTTGGTGCCGCAACTGGGCGCGGACCAGCGTAACCGTCCGGGCATCCCGGCTGGCTTGACCCCGCCAAGCTAAGAGATGGTGGCAGTTCGTGGATGCCGTTTCCCGGGTGCACGCGATCCGAGACCACGCGATCAAGCAGGAAAACGAGCACCTGGCCTTGCCTGACTGACCGCAGGCCGGCGACGACAAGGTGGAAAAGTTCGGCGTGTGGCTCTGGCGGCAACGATCCCGCGAAGGGCGGACGGTGCTTGAGCTGTTGAACGTAAGCGTGCGGGCAAACCGTCTTGCGCGACTATGCCGGATGCCACCTATGCGGCAGCAGCTCTGCAATCTCACTCGCCCGCTGCGTCGGCAACCGTGTCAGCACATCCTTGAGATAGGCATACGGATCGTGCCCATTATTACGGGCGGACTGGATCAAACTCATGATCGCAGCAGCGCACTTGAGCATGCGATCCCGCGCCGAGCATTTGAGAAGGCAACGGGATGAACGCTAGCTGGATAGCCGTGGTTTTCTGGGTATGTAGCCGAATCCATTTGTGGACGAGGTTGGCATTGAGGCTGTAGCCCAAGGCGATGTTTGCGATGGAGGCACCGGGTTCAGAACACTCCTGAATGACCTGGGCCTTGAAAGATTTGCTGTAGGTACGGCGCTGAGGGGGCATGGAAAATCCGCTTGATGGGCCATGGCCTTCGGCGGCGGTGTCGGGAAGGTGTGTTGGCCGGACGGATACTGTTGAACTACGTTGTCTGGGGCAACGGAAGTGTTTCGGCCCGACTCTGGAACGCGATCCGCAGCGACGACTGGGCAATTCCGCACGTTGGCCTGAGCAGCCTCGGGGAAATCGTCGGCTGGGCGCGCCCAGACGAGTTTCCGCCAAGGAACATGCAGACGAGCAAGGGGCTGCGGGCACTCGGCTACAACGTGAGGATCGGTGTTTGATCGAGGCGCCTGTGGCACACGCAGGCTGACGAGCCAGGCGCTGTCCATGGCCTGATCAGGCCGCCCCGCTGCGCCTTGCCTGAGCAGTTGACCTGCATCAATGGGGCGGGAGATCGCTGTACATTGACTCTTGAGGTTTTTTCTGGTAGGCGCAATATCTTGCAAAGTCTTGCAAGGATTTCCTTGGCCGGAACCGCAAAGCGAAGCGATTGGAGAGGGTGAGATGAAAGCGCACCTACAGGTGATTTTCACGCTCGATGAATTGGCTGCGTACTTGAAAGTTGGCAAGTGGACGCTTTATCGGCTCGCCGCGCACGGGGAAATTCAGGCTTTCAAGGTGGGCGGGACGTGGCGGTTTCGTCAAAGTGAAATCGATCAGTGGATCAATGATCAGACCCGAGCCGGAGCAAAGAAGGAGGTGATGCGCAAGCGTGAACAGCAGAAGTCATCCGAGCAGCCCGTGTCGCCTGGGCGCACTGCCCGTCGCAGCAGGCAAAGGGCTTGAGTAACTCGTTTTTCAATTTTTCTGGAGGTATGACATGGACTTCGATTTCAAGAAGTTGGCTCCCTGGAACTGGTTCAAGAACGAGCAGCAAGAGCAGCAGACCGCCTCTTCCCTGCCGGTGCAGCGCAATGACCTGCCAGCGGCGAGCGGGCCAGTCAGCCCGATCCTGCAACTGCATCGCGAGATCGACCGGCTGTTCGATGACGCGTTCCGGGGCTTCGGTTTTCCGGCGCTGGCCATGCCGCGGCTGCCATCCGATTGGTCGGGCATGCTGAAGCCGGCTCTGGACATCCAGGAAACCGACAAGCAGTACAAGATTGCCCTGGAAGTGCCCGGTGTCGAGGAAAAGGACATCCAGATCACCCTCGACAACGACGTGCTGATGGTGCGTGGCGAGAAGCGCCAGGAACAAGAGAAGAAGGAAGGTGGCTTCCACCGTGTGGAGCGCTCCTACGGCAGCTTTCAGCGTGCCTTGAACCTGCCTGACGACGCCAACCAGGATTCGATCAAGGCATCGTTCAAGAACGGGGTGCTCACGGTCACGATCGACAAGCGCGAGGTCAGCGCGCCGAAGCAGGGACGCTCGATCCCGATCAACGGCTGACGTCGCCGGCTCGTTCGTCACAAGAAAAACCCGGCACGAGACGAGGTGTCGCGGCTCGCGATGCCTCGTGCCTCAACCTTGTCAACCTTCTCAGGAGCATCAGCATGGCCAGAAAACAATGCCAGGTCTGCGGCCAACCCGCCACCGTGCGGGTGGAAGCCAATCTCAACGGTCGTCACAGCACCATGCTGTTGTGCGACGACCATTACCGCCAACTGGTGCGCCAGCAAAAGCGCACCGTCTCGCCGCTGGAAGCCTTGTTCGGCTCGCGCAGCGGCCTGTTCGAAGACGTCCTCGGCAGTGACTTCTTCCGCATCGGCGACGACGCGACGCCCTTTGCCGCCGATACCGATGACGTGGTCGATGCCGTGTTTGGCGAACCCGCCGCCGCAGGTTCGGGTGCACCGCGACGGCGCGGCAGTGGGCTGGCCAGCCGCATCAGCGAACAGTCGGAAGCCCTGCTGCAAGAGGCCGCCAAACACGCTGCCGAATTTGGCCGCTCCGAGGTGGATACCGAACATCTGCTGCTGGCGCTGGCCGACAGCGACGTGGTCAAGACCATCCTGGGTCAGTTCAAAATCAAGGTCGATGACCTCAAGCGGCAGATCGAGTCCGAGGCCAAGCGCGGGGACAAGCCGTTCGAGGGCGAGATCGGCGTGTCGCCGCGCGTGAAGGATGCGCTCAGCCGCGCCTTCGTGGCCTCCAATGAACTCGGCCATTCCTATGTCGGTCCGGAGCATTTCCTGATCGGTCTGACCGAGGAAGGCGAAGGGCTGGCCGCCAACCTGCTACGCCGCTACGGCCTGACGCCGCAGGCGCTGCGCCAGCAGGTAAGCAAGGTGGTCGGCAAAGGGGCCGAGGATGGCCGCGCCGAGACGCCGACCAACACGCCCGAGCTGGATAAATACTCGCGCGACCTCACCAAGATGGCGCGCGACGGCAAGCTCGACCCGGTGATCGGCCGCGCGCAGGAGATCGAGACCACCATCGAGGTGCTGGCCCGGCGCAAGAAGAACAACCCGGTGCTGATCGGCGAGCCGGGCGTGGGCAAGACCGCCATCGTCGAGGGGCTGGCGCAGCGCATGGTGGCGGGCGAAGTGCCCGAGACGTTGCGCGACAAGCGCCTGGTGGAACTCAACATCAACGCCATGGTGCTGGCGCCAAGTACCGCGGCGAGTTCGAGGAGCGCGTGCAGAAGGTGCTCAAGGAAGTGACCGAGCACCAGGGCGAGATGATTCTCTTCATCGATGAGGTGCATACCATCGTCGGTGCCGGCCAGGGTGGCGGCGAAGGCGGGCTGGACGTGGCCAACGTGTTCAAGCCGATGATGGCGCGCGGCGAACTGAACCTGATCGGCGCCACCACGCTTAACGAGTATCAGAAGTACATCGAGAAGGATGCCGCGCTGGAGCGGCGCTTCCAGCCGGTGACGGTGCCCGAGCCGACGGTGGCGCAGGCCATCATGATTCTGCGCGGCCTGCGCGACACCTTCGAGGCGCACCACAAGGTCAGCATCTCCGAGGACGCGATCATCGCGGCGGCCGAGTTGTCCGACCGCTACATCACGGCGCGCTTCCTGCCGGACAAGGCGATCGACCTGCTCGACCAGGCGGCCGCGCGCGTGAAGCTGTCGGCCACGGCCCGGCCGGTGGCCGTGCAGGAGCTGGAGTCCGAACTGCACCAGCTGCGGCGTGAACAGGATTACGTGGCCGCGCGCAAGCAGTACGACAAGGCCGCAGAGCTCGGCAAGCGCATCGAAGCCAAGGAGGCCGAGCTCAAGAAGCTGATCGAGGACTGGGAGCGGGAGCGGGCCTCCGGCAGTGCCGAAGTCAAGGCGGAACACGTGGCCCAGATCGTTTCGCGCCTGACCGGTATCCCGGTCAACGAGTTGACGGTGGAAGAGCGCGAAAAGCTGCTGCACTTGGAGCAACGGCTGCACGAGCGCCTGGTGGGACAAGACGAGGCGGTCCGTGCCGTGGCCGATGCCGTGCGGCTGTCTCGCGCCGGTCTGCGCGAAGGCAGCAAGCCGGTGGCTACCTTCCTGTTCCTGGGCCCGACCGGGGTGGGCAAGACCGAGCTCGCCAAGGCATTGGCCGAATCAATCTACGGCGATGAGCACGCCCTGTTGCGCATCGACATGTCGGAATATGGTGAACGCCACACCGTGGCGCGGCTGGTGGGCGCGCCTCCGGGCTATGTCGGTTACGACGAAGGCGGTCAGCTCACCGAGAAGGTCCGTCGCAAGCCCTACAGCGTGCTGCTGCTCGACGAGATCGAGAAGGCACACCCCGACGTCTACAACATCCTGCTGCAGGTGTTCGATGATGGCCGCCTCACCGACGGCAAGGGCCGGGTGGTGGATTTCACCAACACCATCATCATCGCCACGTCCAACCTGGGTTCGGACATCATCCAGCGACGGCTGAAGCGCGCGGGGCGGCCGGCGAGGAGTACGAAAAGACCAAGGCCGAGGTGATGGACGTGCTGCGCGGCCACTTCCGTCCCGAGTTCATCAACCGCATCGACGAGATCATCGTCTTCCATGCGCTGGGCAAGGAGGAGATTCGCCACATCGTCGGCCTGCAGCTTGATCGCGTGGCACGCAGCGCCGCCAGCCAGGGCGTGACGCTCAGATTCGATCAGACCCTGATCGATCATTTCGCGGAAGAAGGCTACAAGCCGGAGTTCGGTGCGCGTGAACTCAAGCGCCTGATCCGCAGCGAGCTGGAAACCGCGCTGGCACGCGAGATGCTCGGCGGCGGAATCGGCAAGGGCGATCACGCCAGCGCACGCTGGGACGACAAGGCCGAACGCGTGGTGTTCGAACGCCATGAGTCACCGCAGACTCCGGCCGAGCCAGAGCAGCCGGATGCCGCGAAGGCGGCCGAGGCGCCGCATGGCGACGCGGGTAAGGGCTCTCGCAAGAAGAAGTCGGCGAGCGACGCGTCTTAATGTTGGGAGAGGCTGCCGTGTCCGATCCCATCGGCCTGGCATGGGCAGCCTCCCTGGCCTCGATCGCGGTGGCGGTCGTGGCCGCGGGTCACGCGGTCGTCTACAAGCGTGATCCGCGGTCGGCCACGCCGTGGGGGCTGCTCATCAGCGGCGGCACTGCCCTCCCGCTCGCTGGCCATCCGTTTGCGTGACGGCGCGGCCCGTCTGTTCACCTGATCCTCTGGCGACTCGACTTTCGAGGAACACGGCCCATGGAAAAAAAGAATCAATGGAATACCGGCTACTGGATCGTTGCCCTCCTGCTGTTGTTGAGTTTGCAGAGCTACTGGCCGACGGCGAAAACCGTCGAGCCGGTGCCCTACAGCGAGTTCGAGAAGGCGCTGGCCGAGGGTCGCGTGGCCGAAGTGCTGGTGTCGGATCGTACGGTGACCGGGCGCCTGAAGTCGCCGGACAGCCGGGGCAAGACGACGATCGTGGCAACGAGGGTCGAACCCGATCTTGCCGATCGCCTGTCGAAGTACGACGTGCCCTATGCCCGCGTGTTGGAGAGCACGTGGCTGCGCGATGTGCTGTCGTGGATCCTGCCAGCGGTAGCTTTCTTTGGCGTCTGGTTCTTCCTGTTCCGCCGCTTCGCCGAGAAGCAGGGCATGGGCGGGTTTCTCAACATCGGTAAGAGCCGCGCCAAGGTGTTCGTGGAAAAGAACACCGGTGTGACGTTCGCCGATGTCGCGGGGGTGGATGAGGCCAAGGCGGAGCTGGTCGAGATCGTCGATTTCCTGAAGAATCCGCAGGACTATGGCCGTCTCGGGGCGCGCATCCCCAAGGGTGTGCTGCTGGTGGGGCCGCCCGGCACCGGCAAGACCTTGCTGGCCAAGGCGGTCGCCGGTGAAGCGGGCGTACCGTTTTTCTCCATCTCGGGTTCGGAATTCGTCGAGATGTTCGTCGGCGTGGGCGCGGCGCGGGTGCGCGACCTTTTCGAGCAGGCCCGCGGCCAGGCGCCGGCCATCATCTTCATCGACGAGCTCGACGCGCTGGGCCGTGCGCGCGGCGTCGGCGGCCCGATCGGCGGTCATGACGAACGCGAGCAGACGCTCAACCAGTTGCTGACCGAGTTGGACGGTTTCGATGCCTCCGTGGGGCTCATCATTCTGGCCGCGACCAACCGGCCCGAAATCCTCGATCAGGCGCTCTTGCGCGCCGGCCGCTTCGACCGCCAGGTGCTGGTGGACCGCCCCGACAAGAAGGGCCGGCTCGACATCCTGAAGGTGCATGTCAAGAAAGTCACGCTGGCACCCGAGGTCGACCTCGAGCAGGTGGCCGCGCTGACCACCGGCTTCTCGGGGGCGGATCTGGCCAATCTGGTCAACGAGGCGGCGCTGGCCGCGACGCGCCGCCGCTCGCAGGCCGTGGAGCTGCAGGACTTCACCGCCGCCATCGAGCGCATCGTGGCGGGGCTGGAAAAGAAAAACCGCGTGCTCAACCCCAAGGAGCGCGAGACCGTGGCCTATCACGAGATGGGCCATGCGCTGGTGGCGCTGGCGCTGCCGGGCACTGACCCGGTGCACAAGATTTCCATCATCCCGCGTGGCATCGGCGCCTTGGGCTACACCCTGCAGCGCCCGACCGAAGACCGTTTCCTGATGACGCGCAGCGATCTGGAACACAAGATCGCCGTGCTCCTGGGCGGACGCGCGGCCGAGAAGCTGGTGTTTGGCGAACTCTCCACGGGGGCGGCCGACGACCTGGCGCGGGCCACCGACATCGCCCGCGACATGATCACCCGCTTCGGTATGGACGAAGGCTTGGGCTACATCGCCTTCGAGGCGCAGCGGCCGCGCTTCCTCGACACGCCCGAGTTGGCCAGCGGCGGCTGCCGGGTGGCGGAATCGACCAGGCGCGCATCGATCAGGCCATCCGCGACATCGTGATGGGCGTGTTCGAGCGCGCCTACGGGATTCTCGACGCCAACCGCGCGGTGCTGGAGCGCTGTGCCCGCGAGCTCCTGGCGCGGGAAACCCTGGATGAAGCCGATATCCGCCGCCTGACCGAGGGGCTCCAGCGCGCCACCCCGGCCACGGCGGCCGAGGCGGCGCTCCCCTCATCCTCAACACCTTCAGGAGCCTCGACATGAGCGACAGCCTGCACATCGTTTGCCCGCATTGCCAATCCGTCAACCGCGTACCGGCGGGCAAACTCGCCGACCAGCCTAACTGCGGCCGTTGCCAGCAGCCGTTGTTCACGGGCGCGCCCATCGAGCTGACCACGGCGACATTCACGCGCCACGTGGAGCGCAGCGACATTCCTCTGCTGGTCGATTTCTGGGCCCCCTGGTGCGGCCCCTGCAAGATGATGGCGCCGCAGTTCCAGCAGGCCGCGCGCCTGCTGGAACCCAAGGTACGGCTGGCCAAGGTCGACACCGAGGCAGAGCCTCAATTGGCCACCCGCTTCGGCATCCGCAGCATTCCGACCCTGGCGCTGTTCCGGGGCGGGCGGGAGATCGCGCGTCAGGCCGGCGCCATGGGGGCACAGGACATCGTGCGCTGGGCATCCTCGGCTGTGGTGAGTTGAGGGCCGATGCAGGACTTGCTCGGTACGACGCTGATTCTGCTGGTCGCCTGCAGTCTGGCGGCTGCGTTGACGGCCAGGCTGAATATCCCGACCTTGCTGGGTTATCTGCTGGTCGGTGTCTTGCTGGGCCCTCCGGCCACGGCCTGGATCATGCCGGGACCGGCGCTGAATTTCCTGTCCGAGCTGGGGGTGGCGCTGCTGCTGTTCATGGTCGGGCTGGAGTTCTCGCTCGGTCATTTCTGGCTCACCCGCAAGACCGTGCTGGTGGCCGGGACACTGCAGCTGGCGATGGTCGCCGCACCGGTGGCGTTGGCTTTGCTGTGGCTGGGGCTGCCGCTCGACAGCGCCGCACTGCTGGGCGCGGCGGCGGCCATGTCGTCGACAGCGCTGGTCAGCCGGCAGCTGGCCGATCAGGGCGAGTTGACCACACGCCACGGCCGCGGCGCCATTGCCGTGCTGGTGTTCCAGGATCTGGCCAGTGTGCCCTTGCTGGCGCTGCTGGCGATCTGGGCGCGCGGCGATGCTCCCGGGCTTGGCCGTGTGCTTGGGGAGGTGGCGGGCGTGCTGTTGCTGTTTGCCGTCTCGGCGGTTGCGTCGCGCCGCCTGTTGCATGGCTTGCTGGGCTGGGTGGCGCGGCAGGGGCACGAAGAGTCCTTCGTGCTGGTCTCGCTGAGTCTGGTGGTGGCGGCTGCGGCAGCGGCCCATGCACTGGGTGTGTCGGCTGCGCTCGGTGCCTTTCTTGCCGGCATGGTGCTGGGGGAGAGCGATTTCCGGCACCACATGGAAAACCACCTCAAGCCCTTTCGTGATGTGCTGTCGGGCTTGTTCTTCGTGACCATTGGCCTGCAGCTGGACACCGCGCAGATCGTGGCCGCACCGCTGGCGGTACTGGGTTGGCTGTTGGCTTGGTGCCTCTCAAGATGGGCTGAACTTTCTGGCGCTGCGCGCAACCCGCCTGTCGGCGCTCGACGCCTGGCGCGCAGGCATCGTGCTGGGTCATGGCGGCGAGTTTGCGCTGCTGCTCCTGGGCATGGTCATGCAGCAGCACCTGATCGCCGCCACCATGGTGCAACCGATGCTGGTGGCGCTGGTGTTGAGCATGGGGTTGGCACCGCTCCTGATCCGACACCATGACCGATGGGCGCGGGCTTTCAGCCGCTCGGGCGCACTCGGTCAGCCACCGCAGGCCGAAGAAGGCGAAGTCGCCGAGCGGGCGCGGTCGTTGCGCGACCATGTGATCATCTGTGGGGCGGATGACGTCGGGCTGCTGCTGAGCCGAACGCTGCGCCTGGCAGGCATACCGCATTTGCTGCTGGAATCGGACCGCCAACGGGTCGAAGCGGGGCGTGCGATGGGGGCGCCGGTGTCGTATGGCGATGCCAGTCGGCTCGACACCCTGGCCGCCGCCTGAGCTTGTCCGTGGTGGTGGCCACTGAGCGCGTAACGGATGCCCAGCTTTTGCGTAATCTGCCCAATGTCAGACTGTACCCGTTGTACCTGGCTGCGGGACTCGGACTGGCCGAGCAGGTACTGTTGATGTTGGGCATCAACGCCGACCAAGTCGACCACCGGATCGAGGAATTACGGCAGACACTCAGTGAGTCAGGTGGGGATAGACCATGAACGGGCCGACTATTTGGCTGATGGTGTCGCTACTTGCCAATATTGGCATGGCGGTTGCGCTATGGCGTTTTGTTCGTACCAATCGCCAGAGGCGTGACGAGCTGAAGCATCGCAAATCGATGATAAGGAACGGATCGCCATCGCCCTGGAGGGCGCAGGGCTGGGATTCTGGGAGTGGGATATCGCTACCGACAGCTTCAGGCTTTCTGCCCGCAGTCTGGCGATGTTCGGCTTGACCTCCGACGAGGAGGTTGGCGCCACCCATGCCGCATGGCAAGCGCGTATTCACCCGGAGGATTTGCCGGTCGTTCTGGCAAAGGCGTGCGCTTACCAAGAAAACCCGTCGGAGCGATTGGAGTGCGAGTACCGCGTTCGTCATCGATCTGGCGTTTGGATTTGGGTGCTGGATCGCGGCCGTTGGCTGGGTGACGCGGGCAGGCAACTGATAGTCGGCACTCTGCTCGACATCTCTTCTCGCAAGGAAATGGAGCAGCAGTTGCTGCGTATGGCGATCACCGACCCCTTGACCGGCTTGTCGAACCGGCGGGCTTTTAACGAACGATTACAGCTGGAATGGGAGCGCCTCAAACGCAGCCCCGAGATACAAGCAGCACTTGTGCTCTGCGACATCGATCACTTCAAGCGCATCAATGACACCTATGGACACGGATGCAGCGATGAGGTGCTCAAGCACTTTGCTTCACGGTTGAGGGAACATGTTCGCGCAACCGACATGGCTGCCCGGATTGGGGGGGAGGAATTCGCTGTGTTGTTGGAAGCGGCATCGATAGAAGACGCCCAAGTATGGGCGGAGCGATTTCGTCAGGACACTGCGGCGACAGCGGTGG
>LZQO01000030.1_pt1 | contig 36153 bp, 30 predicted proteins | sample 768571 | NCBI WGS metagenome assembly LZQO01 (sample SAMN05207081, study PRJNA324507) | oil field metagenome | isolation source: sample BH-FW-10 from oil reservoir | place: India: Bombay High | collected 2015-12-01
CCCGGAGGTCTTGCAGTGCACGTCTGCGCCGCCCAGCTCCTCGGCGGTGACCACCTCGCCGGTGGCGGCCTTCACCAGCGGCGGGCCGGCGAGGAAGATCTCCACCCGGCCTGCTTGCGGCCAGTTGGAGGTTGGCCACGCAGCGGCGGGCGATGGCCAGGGCGTGGGCGTCGTTCTCGGCGTAGTGGTCGGCCACCCCGGAGGTCTTGCAGTGCACGTCTGCGCCGCCCAGCTCCTCGGCGGTGACCACCTCGCCGGTGGCGGCCTTCACCAGCGGCGGGCCGGCGAGGAAGATGGTGGCCTGGTTGCGCACCATGATGGTCTCGTCGGCCATGGCCGGCACGTAGGCGCCGCCGGCGGTGCACGAGCCCATCACCACGGCGATCTGCGGGATGCCCTGGGCGCTCATGTTGGCCTGGTTGAAGAAGATGCGGCCGAAGTGTTCGCGGTCGGGGAACACCTCGTCCTGGCGCGGCAGGTTGGCGCCGCCGGAGTCGACCAGGTAGATGCACGGCAGGCGATTCTGCTGGGCGATGGTCTGGGCGCGCAGGTGCTTCTTGACGGTCAGCGGGTAGTAGCTGCCGCCCTTCACGGTGGCGTCGTTGCCGATGATCATGCACTCGACGCCCTCGACGCGGCCGATGCCGGCGACCACGCCGGCGGCCGGAACGTCCTCGTCGTAGACCTCGTGGGCGGCCAGTGCCGAGACTTCGAGAAAGGCCGAGCCGGGGTCGAGCAGGGCATTGATACGCTCGCGCACCAGGAGCTTGCCGCGCGCGGTGTGTCGCTGCTGGGCGATAGCGCCGCCGCCCTCGCTGATGCGCCCGAGCAGGGCGCGCAGGTCGTTCACCTGTTCGAGCATGGCCGCGCTGTTGGCGGCGAACTCCGGCGAACGGGAATTGATCTGGGTATGCAGGATGGCCATGGACGGGCTCCCGTAGGGTGGAAATCCGCGAAGCGATTTCCACCTTGTTGTAAATGCGGTGGAAAAGGCCTCTGGCCGTTTTCCACCCTACGGATTATTTGGATTCGTTAAACAGCTCACGGCCGATCAGCATGCGGCGGATCTCGCTGGTGCCGGCGCCGATCTCGTAGAGCTTGGCGTCGCGCAGCAGGCGCCCGGTGGGAAATTCGTTGATGTAGCCGTTGCCGCCGAGGATCTGGATGGCCTGCAGCGCCATCTGGGTGGCGTTCTCGGCGGTGTAGAGGATCACCCCGGCGGCGTCCTTGCGGGTGGTCTCGCCACGGTCGCAGGCCTGGGCGACGGCGTAGAGATAGGCGCGGCTGGCGTTGAGCTGGGTATACATGTCGGCGACCTTGCCCTGGATGAACTGGAACTCGCCGATGCTCTGGCCGAACTGCTTGCGGTCGTGGATGTAGGGCACCACCACGTCCAGGCAGGCCTGCATGATGCCGGTCGGGCCACCGGCGAGGACCACGCGCTCGTAGTCGAGGCCGCTCATCAGCACGCGCACGCCGCCGTTGAGCTGGCCGAGCACGTTCTCCTCCGGCACCTCGACGTCGTCGAAGAACAGCTCGCAGGTGTTGGAGCCGCGCATGCCGAGCTTGTCGAACTTGTTGCCGCGGGAGAAACCTTTCCAGTCACGCTCGACGATGAACGCGGTGATGCCGTGCGGGCCCTTGTCCAGGTCGGTCTTGGCGTAGATCACGTAGGTGTTGGCGTCCGGGCCGTTGGTGATCCAGGTCTTGCTGCCGTTGAGCACGTAGCGGTCGCCGCGCTTCTCGGCGCGCAGCTTCATGGAGACCACGTCGGAGCCGGCGTTCGGCTCGCTCATCGCCAGCGCGCGACGTGCTCGCCGCTGATCAGCCTGGGCAGGTACTTCTGCTTCTGCGCCTCGCTGCCGTTTCGGTTGATCTGGTTGACGCACAGGTTCGAGTGGGCGCCGTAGGACAGCGCCACCGAGGCCGAGGCCCGGCTGATCTCCTCCATGGCCACCACGTGGGCCAGGTAGCCCAGGCCTGCACCGCCATACTCCTCCGGCACGGTGACGCCAAGCAGGCCCATCTCGCCGAACTTTTTCCACATGTCCATCGGGAAGGTGTTGGTGGCGTCGATTTCGGCGGCGCGCGGCGCCAGCTCGGCGTCCACGAAGGCGCGCACCTGGTCGCGCAGCATGTCGATGGTTTCGCCAAGGGCGAAGTTGAGGCTGGAGTAGGGCATGGGGCGTACTCTGTCTTGTAGTTGTTGTCATGAGTGGTCGCACCAGGTTCGAGCATTCATGCGGTGCTCGCTGGGTGACCTTTACGTTAACGTAATGCTGCTTCCGGCGACTGTCAAACCCTTCGGCTGGCCGGTAATCTGCGTGCCGCGGAGGCGACGAACACCTGGCGTTGCTGTTCGTCCAATCTCGAGCTTGCTGAGTTTTCCTGGCGCCGCGAGGAGCGGCGCTCATTCAAAAGAGGTCGTGACGTCCCATGCCCCGAATCGGCTTTGCCTGTCAGTACCGCCATCCGCAGCAGAGCGAGTCGCTCAAGGAGCTCGAGCGCATCGAGCGGACCTTCAACCCGCGCACGACCACCCTGCGCTGGATGGCCTCGGTTGGCCGTGAGGCGGCCGAACAGCGGCTGCTGGAGATTGTCGAGCACAACCTGGCGGCGCAGCGCCTGCTGCTCGACTATGTCGCCACGCTGCCGGAGGCGTTGCGCATGCTGCGCCTGTCCAGTGACCTCTTGCCGTTCTACAGCCATGAGCAGGTAGCGGGGTTCTATCGCCGGCCCGAAATCCAGGATCGCCTGATTGCCGGCTTCGCGGCGATCGGCGAAGCCGCGCGTGCTGCCGGTATCCGCCTGTCCATGCATCCGGGGCAATACTGCGTGCTCGGCTCGGACCGCCCCGAGGTGGTGGCCAACAGCCTGGCCGAGTTCGAATACCACGCCGACATGATCCGCATGATGGGCTTTGGCCAGCGCTTCCAGGACTTCAAGTGCAACATCCACATCGCCGGCAAGCTGGGGGCCGAAGGCATCCGCAGCGTCTGGCCGAAGCTGTCGGAGGTGGCGCGCAACTGCATCACCTTCGAGAACGACGAAAAGACCTACGGCCTCGATGACTGCCTGGGCCTGGCTGACCTGGCTCCGGTGGTGCTCGACATCCATCACTGCTGGATTCATGAGGAGCGCTATATCGACCCCGAGGATGTGCGCGTGGCGCAGGTGATCGACAGCTGGCGCGGCGAGCGACCCACCATGCACTACTCGCAGCCGCCCGAATCGCTCATGGCGCTGGGCTTCGCCGCCGACCGCCCGCTGCAGATTCCCGAGCTGCTGACGCAAGTGAACAAGCGCGACCTCTATGCACACAGCAAGCGCATGTGGAACGAGTGCAGCAACCGTTATGCGCTGGCTTTTCTCGATCGCTTCGACATCATGTTCGAGGCCAAGGACAAGAACCTGGCGGCGCTGGAATTCCACCGGCGCTATCTGCCGCCGGCGTGATGCCTCCGGAAACGCGAAGGCCCCGGCGTTTCGAGCGCGCGGGGCCTTGGCGAAGCGGGCAGGGGATCAGACGTTGAACAGCGATTGTGACTGCAATTCATTGAATGAACAGTTCACCATGCTGCTCCATTAAAAAAATATACTCATGTTTGTACTCAATAAACTCAGCATTGAGTATGTTCAACCGTGATCTGGCGCCGTTGCGCCGGCTCGGATTCAGCTTTCCAGGCGCCGGCGACAGGCATCAATGGTGGATTTGATCTGTTGCGCCAGCATCTGCCTGATCGGCGCACGCTCCAACCGCTCACCCAATGAGCTTGCCTGCAGCAACATCCGTTCGATGACCTCTTCCGCCCGTTTCCTTGGGACGCCACCTTCCTCCGCCAGACGCAATAAATGCCGGCGTTCGATGGCCGCACCTTCGCCGCAAACGTCCAGGTGATGCTGGCCCATCGGGCCTTCGCTGAAGGTCAGGTCGAATGCCGGAGCCAGACGCCAGCGCCGGTCAGGCCCGAGACGCCACGCGAAATTCTTGGGATGGTCGTCACGGTTGTGGAAAAGCACATTGAAGACGGCTCGTGCGTAGGCTTTCTCCACTTCGCGCTCGTCGCGCGTCAGGAAACGGGTAGCCCGCAAGAAAGCGGTGTAGTCGGTGGCACCGGGCAGGCGAAAATCCACCTGCAACAATCCAGCCAGACTATGCACCGGGACACGTTGCCCACCTTCCCGGTCGAAGCGCGCGACGCCGAAGGCGGCCAGTTCAGGGCCAAGGTCGAACCAGCGACTTTCGGGCACTTCCAGTCCGCAATCCCGAGCCAACTCGACATAGAGCTGCTCGATGACGCAGACCTCCTTGTGTTCGTTCTGCGCCGGGAACTTGACCAGCCAGGGGCTGCCGGGCGCATCCGGACGGGTGCTGACCTGCCCGGTCATTGCGTCGTACTGCACCAAGGCCTTGGGCCTGGCCCCTTGCGGTGAGCCGCCGGTGAGCGCGAGCTCGCGCAGGGCTGCCCCCGCCTCGCCCGCGAGCGCGAGACGGCTTTGCTCGGCCAGCGCCAGCAAGGACCAGTCGGCTCGTGGGCGCCGGCGTCGCTTGCCGGAACGAAGCGCAACGCGCCCATCGCGCGCTCACCAATGAAGGCCAGGCGGTCCAGTGGCCCGGGATGGCGCAAGCCGTGTTGACGGAACAGGCGATCCATCAGCAGCAAACCCCAGCCGTCAGGCAGACTGTCGGCGATCAGGCCCGGAAGGCGATACAAATGGATCGGAAAACCTCCGTAGGCATCCGCACGCAGCTTGAGGTGCAAGGGCGACAGTTCCAAGCCTTGAGACAAGGCTTCGGGAGAATATTCGAAGAGCAGGGATTGACCGTCATCGGCCAGGCGTCCCAACGGCCAGTCTTCTCCCCAGCCGCAATAATGCACGGTAAGCAGCTTCATGATGTTCTCTTACGCGGCGCACGCTGGCGGCGGCTCACAAGGTCCACCTGCTCCATCTGGGCGATGGATTGCCGTTTGAGCACGAAGAGATCGTCCAGCGCCTCCAGCAAGCCAAGTGCCTGCGCAACGCGGACCAGCGTTTCCAGTGAGCACTGACCGTCGCTTTCGAGTTTGCGCAACGCCCCCAAGGACAGTCCGGCCATTTGCGCCAGTTCACGCTGCGTAAGCGATTGGGCAAGCCGCTGCTCGCGCAGACGAACACCCAGCGCATGCAGGATCTCAGCGGGAGTCGAGAGATTAAAAGTCATTTTTATGACCCTTAACGCGGAAAAAATTGCGTAAGTGCCATTGTAGTGGACTTTACTTATTCTTGAAAGCAGATGGCTGCGATAGCTGCCGCGAGCGGTCATGCGGTGACCATCGTAGCGCTACGATAACGTAGCGCTACGATGTTACGGAGTTGGCTCCTGTCCAGCAGCCGGCGCCTCCAGCAGTACTGAAGGCTCCACCCCCAGCGCCTCGGCCAGCTTGAAGATGTTGAGTAAGGCGATGTTGCGTTGCCCACGCTCAACACCCCCCAGATAGCTGCGCGCCAAGCCACTTTCCAGTGCCAGGCGTTCTTGCGACCACCCTCTGGTCTTTCTGATTTCTATCAGCTTCAGGCCGAAGCGTAGTCGGGGATCAAGGGCCATATTTCTCTCTTCTTAAAGAGAAATGACTCTATGAGTACCCCCTCTATAGGGCTACGCCCGATAAGTGCCCGGACTATAAGTAACAATTTAATTCAAGCGCCATAGAATGACCTCTATGAGTAACAACATGGAGGTGATGACGTATGGCAAGCGTCTGGAAGACTGCTGGGATGGGGGCGGCTGCGGGGCTGGCAGTTCCGGTGGCTGGGCTTTCAGGTCTTGCTGCCACTGCTCTTACGCTGATTCTTGTACTGGCGATGTTCGGCGTGGGGCCTGCGCGCCTGTCACAGACATCGCTTTGGCGTTGTGCCGTGCTGGCCTGCAACTTCACCTGAAGCACTTCAATCGCCAGAAGCATGATGTCGTGTTCACCGGGCCCCAGCATGGCGATGCGCTCGCAAGCTATATCCAGTTCCTGGGCGAACTCGGGATCAAGGAGTCGGAGTTTCAGTGCGTGCTGCGCACCCAGGACGGCCAAGCCCGTCCTCCGGCCTGGGTTCCTTCCACGCTCAAGGCTCAGCTTCCCGTACGCATCCGCCGCATCGGCCCACCCTCACTCGCCAAGCGTCGAGCTACGCCAAGTGGCTGGGTATCCAGCTCACCGAGCCGAATGGTAGCGGGCTGGGTCACCTGGCTGGGATCGCCTGCATGCTGGGCACACTCGCGCTTGAGACGACGCTCAGAGAGCCTTCTGATACCCATCACCAAGTGTGATAGTTCAACGATGAATCGCGTCTTCAAAACTCGCCACTTCAGCCGCTGGATGCGAAAGACAGAACTGACTGACGAGGCCCTGTGTGGCGCAGTACGCGAGATGGCTCAGGGGCTGATCGACGCGGATCTCGGCGGTGGTTGCGATGACGACAAAGACGAAGGCTAAGAGCCGAATCCTGGAGGCTGTGCACGAGACGGCGGCGGATCTGAGCCGGTTGGGCTTTATCGACCAACGCAAGATGCGCAGATACGACGTGTTGTGCCTGGACCCGATTCCCGACTATGACGCCAGAAGATTCGGTCCCTTCGCGACCGCTATCAGATCAGCCAGACCGTCCTGGCGTCCCTGCTCAACACAAGTCCGTCAGCGGTGCGCCAGTGGGAGTTGGGCGGCAAGCACCCCAGTGGTCCATCACAAAAACTGCTCAACCTGCTTGAGCGCAAAGGCCTTGAAGCATTGATCTGAAGGCCTTGCGATGATGCAGACGGGGGCGCGCTTTCGCCACGGCGTCGGCCGAGACTTGACTCAATCGGGCGTCTCTCCCTGTTCCGCAGGAATGAAGGGAATCAGGCCTTTCTCGTAGGCAAGGCGCTGCAGTTCGAGCGGCGCGGTGCGAATGTCCATCATCAGGCCATTGACCTGCAGTATCCACACCATCGGGTTGTCTGCGAGGCGGCTGGGCAGGTCCATTCGTGTGAAAACGGCCCCATCTTCAGCGCATCCCGGATCGCCTTCGACTTGTTCTGCCCGGTGCTCTCGGCGATCCCGAAGAACGCATAGATGGTCTTCGGCTTGCAGTGCGGCGTCTGAGAGGCATCGTCGAGGAAATTCACCCGGCCGACCGCATGCACGGCCGCCGCCGCCCAGACGCTCTCCTTGCCGCTCGACAGCGGCGAAGGACGCTTGCGGGCGAGTGCACCGACGACGCGGTGGATCATCTGACGATATTCCTCGTTGAGGTGCTGTGCGCAGAACGCGTCAGTCAGTGCGGTGATGGCGGCGAACTTCTCGGCCATCACTTTGGGGATTCGCTCGGATGTGACCATGGTGACTGCAAAGTGGGAGAGACGTCGCATTCTCACAGATTGACCGGTCCATACCAACGGGTCGGCACGGGCGGGGACCGAGGAGCAGAAACGTGGTTAGCAACGCGTCGTCCAGCGTGAGCGTGGCGCACACGGTCTCTCCCCCTGATCATGGCCGGGGATGTGTGTGCCGGGGGCTTCGAACAATCGAGCACCACACCCCCTCATGCACATCGTCGGCAGGGCAGAGGTCGGTGTGGTCGCGAAGTTGGAACGCACTTTCTCAGCCGTCGTTTTCAAGCCCCGACAAGAAGCTGCGTACGCCGGGCCTGCTCAAGCGGCGGCGGTGCCAGTTCGGGTGCTGATGCGGCTGGAGGGCCCGATGGGGTGTCTGTGGGACGGGTCCGGTCACGCGCAGCCAGCGCCCGAGTACTTTCCTGACGCAGTGTTGGCACCGATCGGCCTGAACCCGATTGCCGTCACCGAAGATGCTGCCGTAGCCGGCCGTGAAGTCGATGGAAATCCGTTCCTGGTTCTCGTCGCGCCTGAACCGTGCGCACTTGGATCCCGGCCGCTATTGCCAGCTCCACGCCGTTCATTTATTGGCTTTTACCGGGCAACTATTCATCAGCGCGTCGAAAACGGGAACTGCTTTTGCAATGCATTCCAGTGCATCCCGCACGGGCTGAAAGCAGTCATCGTCCTTGTCGAACTTGCCAGACTCCTCCCAAGTGCTTGCCAGTGCGTCCCCGTTCAGCCGGACCGGCAGAAAGAAGTTTCCGTTACCCTGGTTCTTGAAGCCCAGTTTGGCGAGTTGGTCCAGCTGTGGTGTTGCCTGCTTGACGCATCTTTTCCATGCATTTTTGCCACCAAATGCCTTTCCGTCGCAATCAAGCATGAATCCTGCTTCGCCGCCAGTGGTGCCGACCCCGCAGAACAATGCAGACCAGTAGTCATCATTATCTTCGATGTAGTCGATGTAGATTATTGCCTTATGGGTCTGTTTCAGAAAACTAACTTCTTCCTCATCCGTCTCTTCTTCGTGCTCGATCAGCCAGTCCAGTGGGGCCAGCTGCCAATCTTCATTTTCTAAGTCGAAATGGCCGTGCCATTCGCTCCCCGAACTACAAAAATCCTCGACACAGTCCTGTATTGCTTCGAGCAAGGCCGGCTCCAAGGCTTGCCCGAAGTAGACAGCGCTTTCATTGAAGGTTTTCAGTTGTTTGAACAGCAGGGTTCCTGCGGTGTGGTTCTGGGTCATGATGCGCTCCGGATGAATGCTCAGTGATTGCGGATGTGTTGTATGAAGCACGCGACGGCGTGATGCGTCGCATGCCAGCTGGTCGTTGGTGAAACGGGCGCTGAGGGCATGGACTGCTCGATCATCTGCGCCAGTTTCCGCCAGGACAGGGGGTGGATGTGCGTTTGAAAGCGGTTGCCGGTCTTGTAGCCGGTTTTGCCCGGGGTCAGATAAAGGATGGCCCAGGGGCGGCCGCCGGCAATAGCCTGGGCCACATCGCCATAGCGGTTCAGTTGTTCGGGGCCTTCTGGCGCGCCAATCTTCACTTCGATGAGTAGATAGAAGGCTGCAGCATCGATTTCGAGATCGACCCGTTCACTGCGTTCGCCGTTGGGGGTTTGCTCGGTGCGGACATGGCAGTACGGGCCGGTTGCAGTGGGAAAACCGGAGCGCTGCTGCGCCAGGTGGTTTAACAGATGTTGCAACAGAGCATCCCCGAAACCGTGGCTGCCACGGGGGTTAAGCAACCAGGCGAGTACGCGGGAGTTGCGCACTTCATCCCGCCCCAGGCCGGCGACTTCCCACGGATCAAAGTTCCACGCACTGGCCCGAGCGGCCTGCAGGGGGAGCGCCACAGAATTGAGTAAGGCGGTGAGGGTCTGGATGTCCGGAGGTGCGGCTTCCGGCGAAGGCTGCACTGCTTGCCCGATGCCGGCGAGTGCAAGTGCTTCGAGTAAGGCGGACAGTGCGGTCGCGAAGTCCGCACTGAGTTTGCATGCAATGCCCTGCTCCTGCTCAGAATCGGGATCGGGATCGGGATCGGGATCGGGCATCTCGCATGGTGCGCAGTAGTGCGCTCCATACCGGCGCGGGAAAGCTCATCCAGCAAGGAGGAAAGGGTATCTGCCAGATCCGGACTGGGTACAAACGACATCTCTGACAGTCTCCGTCGTATCAGTTATGGGTTTCCCCACAAGTTTTATCTTCCCGCGTACGTTTAGCCATCCCGTCGCTATTCTCAACATTGCTGGCCCGAGTGAAGCACGCAACCCCGGTATTTACCTGCAGGCGAGCGCGCTACTGGATCTTTTCTGGAGCAAGGAACATGAACCGATCTGATCCCCGCTGCGCGACACCTTATATCTACTCGGGTGAGTTGCAGATTCGCCCCGAAGTGGATGCCGCGCTGGCTGCGCTGAAAGACAAACCCTACACCGCCATCCCTAGCTGGAAAAATGACGGAACCTGGGAGCTGTGGACGGTGGAAGGCGACGGCGAAACCCAGCCCTGCATCATCAGCGGCCCATCGACAACCTATCCCAGCGAGGCCGATGCGCTGGCCGCCGGTGCGGCCTGGATCGCCAACCTCAATTCCATCCCTCGCTGACAAAGCCAACACCACGGTGCTGATCTCCACCAGCGGCCTGATGTCTTGCACCTGGACGACTCCTCGGTCATCACGAGCTGCCGAGCCCAAAGCCCGCTGCACCCCTGCAGCATTGGCCGGGGGGCCAATCGACTCGTTGGCATCAGCACACAACGTCCTCTTGGCGCTGGCGGAGCAGGCCGCAACGGACGTGGGTGACAAAGAACTGCTGGAAGGCTGATGTTCCGTCTGACCGAAACATTAGGCAGTAATGTCACTTCAGCGCAGGGCTGGCAACAACTGGAGCAGGCGCTGAGGCGGTCCCTAGAGGCTGGCCTGGCCCCAGGTGACATTGCGAGCTTACTCAAAGGGCACCTACAGAACAGATAGCCAGACCGCTTCCTGTTCGAGCGCCCGTCCGGATTGGCGCATCTGTTCGGTTAACGGGCCTAGATAATCAGGTAACTGCGGAACAGCACTGGTGAACTCCCGAAGCGTATCCTGCCATAGCCGCTGGCTACCATAGCGTGCCAGTTTGCTTTGCCAGTCGGGCATCAGCCAGCATTCGCAAGTGTCGCCAAGCTGTGCAAAGAGTCGCGCGAAATTGGCCAGCCCCACGCCGTCATAGTCCGGGAACAGTACGACACGGCTTGCACGCGGGCGCTGCCCCAGCCAGGCGAGAAGCCGGCCATCAAGCTGTCCGCCGTAGTACAGCAGGGTGGCTTGCGTTCCTACTGGCAGCCAATCCGTGCGGTCAAACAGCGCCTGGTTCTCCACCAGCCAGAGCGGCTGCCCGCTTTGCCAGGTGTCGCCAGTTTCAATGCGCAGGCTGGTAGCCCCGAAGTGGTGCGTGAGCTGGCTGAGTGGCAGTTCGCTCCCGTGTTCGCCTTGCCGCCAGAGAACCTTTTCGCCAACGGCCTTGAGCAAGGGGTAGTAGCACTCATGCTGATGATTGCGCGCTTTGCTGTCGCGCGCGTGGGCGATGTGTTGCGCCCGCAGCGGCAGGTCGTCCGTGGCCAGCATCCCGACCTGGGGGGAGAGTGCGCTCAGATGAATATCGAATAGTCGCGGATCGCTGACACGGTAAACATCACCGCGCCCCTGACGCTGGCAGATTACCGCTCCTGTCTGCCGGGCAAAGCGATCCAGAGCGCTGCGCTGAGCGGCGGTGAAATGGCTGGCCGGCAGGGTTTGTTGGCCATGCAGCTTGAGCAAGGCTGCGCGCAGGGTTCGATCCATCCTTAGGTATCCAGCGGTTCAATGACCTGCCAGCTATGGCGGCTGATCTGGTTGCTGCCGTTGCGCGTGTGAATCGGCACGCAGTAGCGCACGGTCGTCAGCGGCGCGGGCGAGGCAAAAATCAACGAGAAGCCGAACTCCGCCGCCGTGTCGATCAGGCTGCGCTGATTGCGGGCGTCCAGGGCCAGTGCCTCGTCCAGGTAGCAGATGCCCTGGATGGGGCGACGCTGATCCTGCATCAGATGCAGCATCGCCAGCCCCGTCACCAGTTTGGCCATCAGCACGGTGCCATTGGAGGCAGCACTGTCGAGGTCATCGAAGGCTTCCGGCTCGCGGTCTGCCTTGCCGACCCAGAAGCGCAGGCGAAACAGGTCGGCCACGCGCAGGCCGTGGCGGGCATTGCCCTCTTCGATCAGCAGGGTCTTGGCGCGATTGAGCTGCTCGTCGTCAAGGACGCTCTGCTGGTTGAACAGCTCGAAGGTTTCGCCGCTGTCCACAGTGGCGGCGGTACTGATCAGTAGCTCGATGGCCTCCACCAGCAGGGTTTCGTCCTCGGGTTCGATCTTGAACACGGCCAGGTCGGAGAGTTGCCGGCCGCTGATCTTGCGGTTGAACTCGCGCATCCGGCGCTTGAAGGCAAACAGGCCGTCGCGCAGTTCGCGCAGGCAGGCGGCCACATTCACCACAGCCGAGCGTACTTTCTTTTCCAGGGCTTCGGCTTCCTGCGGCAGGTGATGGGCGAATTCAACGAGACGAACAATCTCGTTTTCCGGTTCGCCGACAAACTGATACTTGGTCAATCCGGCGGTATGGATTTCACCCAGCAGATGGCGAATCTGCTCATCCAGCTCCAGCAACTGGCGGCAGTCAGTCAGATAAGTCTGCAGCCGTTCGGCCAGTTGTTCCGGCGCAAACTCGGGCTGGGCCAGCCAGGGGTGGTGTGGCAACTCGGCCAGCCAGGTGAAGGGGCCTTCGTGGTCGATGCGCTGATGACGGCGTTGCTCGATCTGCCGGTGTTGCTGCTGCAAGGCCGCCAAATCCTGCTGGCGTTGCTGACGCTGCTGATCCAGTGCGTAGTGCCGCTGTGCCGACTGGGCCAAATGGGTGCCGAGTTCTGCGAGCCTGTCCTCCAGTGTCTGCAGCCGCGTCTTGCGCTCGGCCTCGCTCTGCTGCAGATCCTGCATTTGCGCGTAGTCTCGCAGTTCGGCATCCATCTGTGTCAGTTGCTGCTCCAATGCCTGGCGCTGTTGCTTGACCCTCTCCAGGGCTTGGGCGGTGGCCAGTTGTTCTTGCAGCTGAGCCTGCTGTTGCTGCAGCTCCTGCTGCAATTCGCCCAGTTCCGCCAGAGTGCGTTGCTGATACTGCGCGGGCAGGGCTTCCAGCCGCAGTTGCAGGCCAGGCAAGTTGAGTTGCCGGGCATCAGCATCGGCCAAGGCTGCAATCAGCGCCTTGCCATCGAGATGGAAGTCTTCGCTGCCCAAAGTCAGTACCGGCTTGGCCAGCATCTTGTTCAGCGCACTGAGTTGTTCCGCAGATACGACACCGGCCAGTTGCTGATAGAGGTTCTGCCCCTGGGTGCGCAACTCCTGAGCCAGCTGCGCGGATTCCCGTTCGATCCGGGCCAGCTCGCGCTCGATGGCCGCAGGCGTGCGGCTCTGGGCCTGGCCGATCCGTACCACCAGCGCATCCCGTTGTTCCTGCAGCTCGCGGCGGCGCGCCTCCAACAGGGCGCGTTCAGGGATCAAGGCAAAACGCTGCTGCAACGCGCGCAACTGTTCGCTTTGCTGGCGGAGCTGCTGTTGTTCCAACTCGCACTCTTTCTTCTCGCCAGCCGACTGCATATCCTGTTCGCGCAGGCGCTGCAGCTCGGTATCGCACTGCGCCAACTCATGCTGCAAGGTTTGCTGGCGGGTCTCGTAATGCTGTTGCCACTGGCCCAGTGCTGCGTCGATCAAGGGACGCCAGCACAGCAATTTGCCGCGCAACACCAGGCGGGCCTCCTGCTTCCGTTCCAGTTCGCCAAGGGGGGCTTGCAGCCGCACGGCGGCCAGGTACTGGCTGCGTTCGGCGTTGAGATCGGCGAATGCCTTGTCCCATTCCGCCTTGAAGTCGATGCTGGCATCCGGTAGATCGCGCCGGAAAATCTGCAGCAGATAGTCTTTCACCTCGCTGGAGCGCAGTTTGTCCAGGCGCAGCGTGCGGGTCAGCACCCGCTGAAAAACGCTGGCATCGCTGGCGTGCTCCAGCCGGAAAACGCAGAAATCCTGCTGGCTGGCGAGCTTGCGGCTGCGCCCGCCATAGATCATGTCGGCGAATTCGCTGTTGCTGTAGCTGAACACCCGGCGCCCAAAGCTCGCCAGATGGCTGGCCAGTTGCGGTTGTGCCACCAAGGTGCCATCCGGCAGGCAGAATTCCTCGACCTTCAGCGGCCCGGCATAGGCGAAATACTCGTACTCGAAGCTCACCCCTTTGCCCACGCAGCCCAGCACTACGGTGCCGGACTCCGGCAGCGACACCTCCAGCAGCACATAGGCACTGTTGTTGGGGAAATAGAAGCGCCGGCTCTTGTCCACATCGTGCGCACCAAAATCCATACGGCGGCGGTCGATGATCAGCAGAAACTGCAGGGCATTGATCAGGCTGGTCTTGCCGGTATTGTTTGGCGCTACCAGAGAGACCGCACCATCGAGCGGCAGCTCGGCGCGCGAGTAGCCTGCACTCCCCAGCAGGACCAGACGTTGGAAGCCGTACTGCATCAGGTGTTCTCCTCGTCGTCTGGTGCATCCGCAGTCCAGTCTTCCGCTGCGGGCGTGCTCTCTTCGTCGCCATCGGTCTTGGCCGTCAACGCCAGGCTTTCGAAATGATCGAGGTAACGGCATACAGCGGGCAGCAGTCGCCAGCCCGCCGGCTCTGGCACGGCAAAGCCGAGGTTGCAGGCGCGGCCCATCAGCTCCACCAGGGCGTCGGGGTTGAGGCCCTCGGCATCCAGCAGGTCTTGCTGTTGCTTGTAGACCTCGGCCAGCCAGGCGCTGTCGATCAGCCAATCGGTAAAGCGCTGCAGGGCCTTGCCGGCGTTGGCCTGGGCATCGAAGATCACCATGAACAGCAAGGCCAGCTGGCGGCTGATCTTGCCGATGTTGCTGTTGGCGTCACTGTTGTGAAACCAGGCAAAGCCCCTGGCATCCAGGCGCAGCTCGAACCCCAGCGCGGCAAACAAGCCGACATAGCTGGCCTCGTGCTGCTCCAGCTCCGCCCACAGCGCGGGCTCGGCCATTCGATTCAGGTGTTTGCCGGAGAGAAACAGGCGGAACAGCTCGGCCAATGCCGGCATTTGCGACAGGGCGGCTGCCAGAGCGTGTGGGATCGTCATTGCGGGATACTCACGCGGTGAGGGTGATGCAGGACGCGAATCGTCTGCAGCGTGGTTTTTTCAGGCTGGCTGGCTGCCTCGAACTGCCAGCCGGGCTCATGTTGCAGGTCATGGAACAGGCGCAGCAGGGTGGCATCCTGCAGGTGGGTGTAATGGCGGTGCAGCCAATCGAACAGATTTTCCACCGGCAGGCTGCGGGCCAGATGCGCACGAATAGCGGCTTCGTCCACCTGCTCCAGCAAGGGAGTGTCATCGCCGGGCTCATCCTGCGGAAAGGCCACCGCCTGCGGCTGGTATTGGCGCGCGGCAGCCATGACCGCCCGTACCTCATCGCCCAATTGCAATTTGAAACCGCGCTCATTGCGCCAGACGGGGAGTGCGGTCTCATCCGCCGGGCGCGACAGTGCGCGACGCAGGCCGCGTTTGCGCACCTGCCCCAACAGCAAGCTGATGGCACTGGTCAGTGCGTTGTGCTGACGCAGTTCTTCGCGCAAGGGCAGCAGTGTATCGGCGCACTGTTGCGCAACCAGCCGGCCAAAGCGCCGCAGCTCCTTGGCCTGGTGCGCCACCTGACGTAACTGCAGGCGATGCGAGTAGAGCGCACCCTGTACCGACAATTGCTCTAGGCTCAGGTCGAGCGCACGCTCCGCTTCTTCCAGATAGCGATAGAAGGTGCCCTGCGAGCCGCTGTCCATCATCTGGTTCATCGGCTCCACATAATGATCGTAGGCTTCCAGCACCTCGCGGTAGCGCTGGCTGATCGGCATGCTGCTGTCGGCGCTTTTGGCGTTTTCCGCCAGCTCAAAGAGCGCGTGCCGGTCCTGATCGAGCTGCAGGCTGATCTGGCGGAAGAGTTCTGCCAGCTTGTTGGCGGCCCCGCGCACGCGATCCATGTCGGCCCCGAGCATCCCTTCATTGAGTGCTTCGGTGGCTTCACGGATCGCAGCAACACGAGCCTGCAGTACGGCAGCCAGGCCCAGCTCATGTTCACGGGTGAGGCCGCGCACGAACTCCAGCACATAGGCATTGAGCTGCAGATCGCTGCTGCGCGGCAAGGTTTGCAGGATGTCCGCATTGACCAGGGCACGCAGCACCGCGCCCTGCGTTTCGGCATCCCGTTGCCCGGATACCTTGGCAATACCGTTCAACACCTGATCGCTGGTCAGCACGGCAAACTCGCGCGACAGCCGCACCAAAAGCTCCACGGTATCCCAATGGGTGTAAAGCGCGTAGACCAGCGAGCGAGGGTTGGCCATGTCAGTTCAGTCTCCCACCACCGAGCAGGCATGCCCTGTGCGGCATGCTCTCACCCGCCAGCCGCACAGGGCGGCAACCCGGCGCATGGCCGCAGCGGGGTTTCATAAGGTGCGGGCTGGACGCATCGACCATTCGTTGTCCCCACGCCGCCGCGCCCGATTTCTGGCGAAATCGAGCCCAGCGGCCACATTCTTTGTGCTCTCGAGAACCAGCACAAAGAATCAGCTCATCGTGCTGGGGACAAGCGACTCTCGGCCTGCGTCCCGGCCGGAATGTGTCAGGCATGGTGGCAACACTGTGTGCACAAAGTGGCGTCAATGTGGTGAACAGCGTGGCAACATTGTGTTGAACATGGCGGCAGCATTGTGGCGACATGTGGGTCACAGCGTGGCAACAAGGTGGCGCTGATAGCTCAAGCGGTCGCATGGATGAAAGCATTCAGTGCCGCCGCGATTTGTTTACGGCGCTCTTGCAAGAACGCCTTGTAGTGATCCAGTGCCAGCAGTTCCTCCTCCACCGGGATGCACTGTGCGGCGAATGGTGCTGCACCGTGCTGCGCCACCAGCGGCAACAGGTAGGTCACAGGCGCTTTGTCGCTGATCGCACGATTGGTTTTGCCGCCGATGAAAGCCAGGTTGGCGATGTCATCGGCCTCGCGAGGGGTGTAGCTGCCGCGCAGCAATGCCTTGGGGAAAATGTGATGAAACTGCAAGCGGTGCTGACTGCCCGAGTGGTCCAGAGCAATGGCCAGGTGGCTGCGCCAATCCTTGGCACCTGCCGCACGAAACGCCAGGAACATGGTCTTGAATAGCGCACTGCGCTGGTTGCGCCCCTCCAGCTCTTCCGGCGTTATGTCAAGGCGGCCAAACTGCAGACGCAGCCGGTCGATCAGTTCATTGACGCCGCCGCCATTGCGGATGGTCGCCAAATCCTGATCCAGAATGGTCTCACTGGACCCCCGGGAGAAACGGCCTTTGGCATTGGCGGCCAAGGCCCAGTAGCGCAACTGCTGCGCCTCTTCCGTGCTGAGGGCATAGTCGCGGCGGTGTCCAAAGTAGGCCAGTACCACCAGCAGGAAGGGCGATGACAGCAAGGCAGGGCTGTCGATACCCAGATTGCTGCGTGCGAAATTGAGGGCAAATTCCATCCCCTCGCAGGCTTCTTTCCAGGCTTGCTGCAGTACGTCCAGGGTCAGGCTGCCGACGGTCAGAAAACGGGATTGCCCGGTAGCAAAGGCCATCAAATTCTTCAGGTGCAAACCCAGATCAAGCTCGAAACCGTTCTGGGCGCAAGCACTCTGGAAGTCCAAGAAGGTCTGCAGCGAGTGCCGCCATTTGGCCGTGATCTGCGCCAGAGCCAGATCGGAGCTGCGCAGCTTGGCGCCCAGCGAGTTGACCCGCACGAAGATTTCCGTGACCTCGTCGTAGGACAGTGTTCGCTCCAGCACGTCCATGCGATACACGTACTTGCGAATGCCGCGTAGCCGGGCCAGGCGCTGACTGTATTTCTCGTAACGCGGATCATCAAAGCCACTGATGCCCGCACGTTTGAGGAAAGGCGCATCGCTGTCGGTCTTGAAGACTTCGGATACCTTCACCCACTGCGGCAACTGCTCCAGCTTCCGGGTCGCCACCACGAAGGTCATTTTGTTGAAGCGCGTCAGCAGTTCGTCTTCGCTGGCGTCGGCCTCGTCGCCGCCCAGTTCGCCTTCCTCATCGACCTCGGCGTCATCGCCGTTCTCATCCACTTCGGTCACGACGGCCAGTTGGTCGGGATGCTCCAGATTGAACAGCAAATCGATGGGCCGACGGCGACCGCGCACCGACACCGGCTCGCCGCGAATGACGGCAGAGAGCGAAGTCAGACGCTGCTGACCATCCAGCAGGAGCCGGGTGCTCTGGTAGGGATTCGTGCTCTGGCTGACCGCGAAATCCTGCAGCGGTACAGCTTCATCCGTTTCCCAAAGCAGGATGGCGCCCGATGGGTAGCCGCGATACAGCGAGTCCAGCAGATCGCGCACTCGCGTGGAACGCCACACATACTGGCGCTGCATTTCCGGCAAGCGCAACTCGCCACGCTCAATCATGGATACCAGTTCTTCAACGCTTGCTTCGGCCTTGGCCATGCTATTTCCTCGATCAGGATGTGAGCAGGAAGCGCTCGCGGTGCCATTGCAGATAATGCAAGTGCTCGCGGGCCAGCCAGCGCAGCCTCATGCCCGGCTGAATGCCAAGCCCCTGCAGATCGCCTGCGGTCAGGCGGGAGCTGGTCAGCAAGTACCCGGTATCGTCGAAACTGATCAGAAAGCGATCAAACAATGCATCCAGATTGGCCACCAGCAGAAAGCCATTGAAGGCATCCAGCCGCTCGGCATCACCGGCGCACTCGGCCCAGGGTTTGGCATGGCTGGCACGCAGCACCTCGGGCACATTGATGCCGGTTACCGCACAGGCGCCACCCCAATAGGTGAGCAAGGCATCGCGGTAACGCGCCTGTCCCACACGCTGACGCACCAGGCGTTCGACTTCCGTGCCCCGGGCTTCGGCAGGCATCGCTTCCACCGCTTGCGCCACGGCAGCGTGGTAGTCGCTTACCGCCTGGTTCGGCAAGGCCTGCGACAGACTGGCTGCACGGCGCAACAGGGCGGCCAGATCAGCCAGGGTGGGCACACAGAACACGCCAGCAGCACCGGCCCAGGGCTGAAAGCTGCGCAGCAACTCCGGCAACAGCGCGGGCGTGGCCGGCTGAAAGCGCACTTCAAAGCCTTCGGCCAATGCTGTCACCTCTGCCTGACTGCGATGACGGGCCGAAGCCAGTGTCACCGCATCGCCTGCCGGAGATAGCACGTGCTCGAAGCCATTGTCGTGGCCGGCTTTCTCGATGAGGGTGCGTTGTAGAGGGTTCATGTCTGCGTCCAATCCACCCGGTTCCACTCGATGGCGCGCTTGCGCCAATGGGTATCGATGGCTTGCACAAAATCCGGGTGTACCAGCTTGGCGCGAGCCTCGCACCAGTCGATCGACTCACGCCTCACTACGACGCCTTCCAGCGGTAGCCCGGTGCGATACCGACTGGAGGTATTCATGACCAGCTGCTTCAACTCCACCAGTGTGGTGTGGCCACTCGCTATCAGCGGCACGGTAAACAGGCCGGCCTGGCTGGCCAGAGCGTTGCGCCGGGATGTGCTCCAGAAACGCCCACTATTACGGTCATAAACATCGAACAGCAGGAACCAATCAGGCAGCGCGTTGTAGTCCAGTGAATGGCGAGCAGCGCACCATTCGCCGAACAGCATCAATTCGGGACGAAGCACGGCACGCAATCCGACTTCATGCTGTGCAAGCCAGGCAGGCAAACGCGCAAACTGACCAACATAGGGCTCGCTCAGATACTGGCCGCGATTTTGCGCAAGTACGCAGCATCTGGCGACAGCGACAGGCCCAGATTGGCACCGTCGAGCTTTTCCTCCACGACCACATCGCCGGAGAGCAGCGATTGCGCCTCAGTCGGCGATAGCAACTTGTCGCCCCGTGGCATGCCATCTTTGGCCAGCCAGGCGAGATGCGGGGTCGAGGGGAAGCGGAAGTAGTCTGACATGGAAGATCAGCCAGGTAATTCTGGCTCAGGCTTGGCAGGAAATTTCTTTCGATAAGAGTTGCAAACGTCGTCTGCGCACAAGAACTTTACTTCCACTCCCTTCGTGCGCAATGCTGGCCACCAATCAATCCATTTGCAGTCAGCGGCTTGCCATATCTCGGGTTTGTCGTCATGAGCATAGGCAACAGCTGGGAACTTGCGATCCGGAGCATCGAACAATGGTTCCAGCTCTGGATCAGGAAATTCCGCGAATGTGTCTTTCGCTCTTTCGTTCAAGGTCACTTGCTCGACTCTCGTTGTGGCCAAATGGCGCAACAGCCATTTCAAGAAAACATCACCCACCCCCTTGGGCGGATTGAGACAAGTCTTGTGCTTGTACTCGCCCAATATGCGGAAGCCATCGTCAATAACTGTAATGCCGGACTGCTGCATGGCTAGCAGGCGTTTGACGCATTCGGCCACGCAGTCGTCCGAGGCATCGGGGTGCTGCCCATTGGCCACCAGCAGCACGTTGGTGTCTATCACCGCCTTCATCATTCACTGCCTTGTTAGCTGATTGCTTTCTTGCGCGCTATCGCGGCCAATGTCCGACCTGCAATATCAGCCATCTCATCACCGAAAAAATTCTCGGGCCAGTTCTCGATCTCGCCAAACATGTTCAGCCGTAGCGGTTCCATCTCCGCCCCCGTGTCGCTGCGGCGGCAGAAGTAAACGGCCACATCATCTGGCGTGATCTCGCCTTCCGCGACTCGGCGTTGCAGACGATTCAGGAAATGTTCGGAATGGCTTTCCACGATCAGTTGAACATTTCTCGGTCTGCTGTTTTCGTTGGCCTTGATTGCACTGATGAAGACGTCGGCCAATTCGGCCTGCACCTGAGGATGCAAGTGAATTTCCGGTTGCTCCATCCATACAGTGGAATTCATTGGCGCATAAAACGCCTGAATCAAGGCCGGCAGCACCTGCGAAATGCCGAACCCGACATCCGTCAATTTCACTTCCGGTGCGCCCGCATACGTGCGTATCAGAACTTCATATTCCTTCCTTCCCTTGCCGAGCGGCTTGACGGAAAAACTTTCGATCACGCCCATGTCGCGTAGCCATTCCGCAATGAAGGTATCGAATTTCGATGTCTTTCTTCTGTAACCCCGGTTCAGCCGCCGGTTCTCGTTCGTTGCCGAAAGCAATGCTGCAATGGCGAATTCGCCCTTGTGCCCTACGTCCGGAACGGCGTCGCCCGCCCATGAATACGTCCTGCGTGGATGGTCGCGCAGCGGACCGAGATAGGTAAAATCGGAGAGGAGGCGCTCCACTTCCAGCGGGAACTGGCTGAACGAATCGGCGTTCTGGTAACGCGCAAGGGTTACTTCGGAGAATCGATAAAATTTCTCGGGCGCTTCGATAGGCCATTTGCGTCCCTGCTTCATCACTAGCCTTAACGGCGAGGCTTCGAGATACGCAGATTTGGCTCCCTCTTTGAAACCATGCTCAACACTGAGCTGACAAGCTCCCTTATTGTCTTGCAGTTCGTACCGGAATCGCTCTACCTCGGGAAGGCCGCGGGCGTCTGCCCGGAGAACCGCTTCCAGTTGCATGCGCTCTCCAACATAGGACCGCCCGGGACTCAAGGAGTCGCGCAAGGTCTCCTGATTCGGCAACTTCCAGCCGAGTGTGAATTCAAGTCTGGACTTCAGGTCATGGCCGTAAAGGCAATCCGAAAACATGCCCAGGTCGATCAGCGAGTTGGCATCTCCCAAATGCAGGGCACGTCGCCTGTCGGTCAGCAATGCCGTCTGCTTCAGGCCCAGCAGCAAGTGCCCGAGGCTGCTTTTCCCGGCACTGTTGGCGCCAAAGATGACGGTTAGCGGAGCAATGCGGATCGGGCCGGTGTCCTTCCAGGCCTTGAAGTTCTTGATGTGCAGGTGTGTGAGCATCAGTGCAAATCTCCTGTCTGAATCCTGTGCCACGCCTCCAGCACCAGCCTTTGCGTGCGGTATTCGCCGAACTCCTTCAGTTCCTTGTTCTTGAGAACGCGGAAGGTTTCGCTGGGGTAGTCTTCGCCCATGACGTCGGTAGGGTCGAGGATGTAGCGCAGTTCTTCCTCGGTGAGTCCGTAGAGTCTCGCGTAGTAGGCGTCCAGTTCGGCGCGCAGGGTGGCGCGGCGGTCGGGGTCATAAGGGAACGGGGTAAGCGGCGAGCGGCGGATGGCCTCGGGGGTGCTGGGCTTCCAGTCGCCGCTTTCCGTTTTCCAGGCGCTCACCAACTCTTCGGCCCAGGGCTGCAAATCCCGGGCGGTGTAGGTCAGCTCCAGTACGCGCGGGACGATGAAGTCGAGGTCGGCTTCGGTGTAGCGCTCGGCTGTCAGGACGGGAAACTGTTTGTTATATCCGAAAGTTATATTCGTTCCGCCTAATTTTTGGCGAACGACGTAATCAAAAGGCAATGCTGTCATGTTGGCCAAGAAAACCGCTGTATGCGTTGGCGGTGTTTCTAAAAACCAAAGAGGCATGGAGTGGCCGACTCCAACAAGAGGGATCACGGCAGAGATGAAACTGCGCTCATCCGTTGACCTTGCAATATTTCGCCACCCCATCAACACTGCGGGCAGGCGGCCTGCAGCCAGCGTTCAGCCAAGGCGAGCACGTCGGGTTCGTCCGCCAGCGGGGCTTCCGGCGCCGGCAGATGGCCGTAGCCGGCGGCGAGCGCCAGTACGGCGTGCTCGGCGTCGGGGTCGGTGGCGTACCAGGCGGTGGCGTTGCGGGCGCCGGGCGTGTACGACTGCACCCTGGCTTCGCTTTCGGCGGGCAGGTAGTCCTCATTCAGCGGTTGCAGACATGGGGGGTTATCCCCGCCGAACCCCAGTGATGTGGGGGCGATGGTACGGGCATAGGGATGCCGGGCCACAAAGGCTTTCCAGGCAGGGTAGAGGCCCATGCCCGGATGGGTGCGACGCTGTTCGGCCAGGTAGCGCCCGAACAGCAACTGGGTGACACACAGCACGGCGGCCTGGGGGTTGCCGTCCTTGAGGGCCTTCATCAAGCCTTCGGGCAGGCGGGCGACGCGGAGCCAGACTTCGCGGGCTTGCACCCAGTAGCGCGGGGTGACGGTGAAAGCCGGGTCGGCCTTCTCCGCCGGCGTGACATCACGGCTGTTGCCGTCTGGCGTGTAGGTGGCCCAGCGGTGGTCGAACTGGTGGATCAGTTTGGCCTCGTACAGCGGCAGGCGGTCGGGGGCTGGCTCGGTCTTGAACAGATGGCTGTCGTTCGACATGTGTAGCATCGCCATAAACGAAATACCCCACGGGTTTTGCGCGGGTTCCACCACCTTGGCCTGCTTGCCCTCGCCTGCGATCACGGCATCGCGCATCAGGACCGGGGCGGCGCGGTAGAGCTTCTTGGTCAGCTCCGCGTCGCGCTCGCTGCGGAACACCGGGCAGGTGAGCGTGTTGGGGTTGATGAGGCGGAATTCGTCGGGCGTGAGGGTGAAACGGCGGCGCGGGTCGGCCAGTTGGCTGACCTGGGTGGCGAAGCAGACGAATTCGGCCTGGTCCGCTGCGCCCAGGGTAAGCAGGCAGAATTTGTAGCTGCGGTGTACCGAGGGGAATACCGCCTCGCGGTTCTCGATGTCGTACAGGCTGACCAGCCGCCGGTTCTGGGTGATGTGCCCGAAGTAGGCTTTGGTGCTGTCGTCGGTGGCGATGCCGGTGGGCACGATGAATCCGGCGCGGCCGTTGTCGGCATGGATTTGCAGGATGGTTTCGGCAAACAGCGCGTAGGTGTTCACATCGCCCACGCCGGTCAGCGGGTAGCGGCCGCCGTCGGTGCCTTTCACATGGGCGAACACGCTGGCGGCTTCCGCCGTGCGGCGGGCGATAACGAATTCGCGGTAGAGGCGTTTTTCAACTTCGTCCTCGTGTGCTTCGTGGGTCAGGTCGGGGTACAGATGGCGTGCCAGCATGCCTTCGCTGAGCCACTGAATGCGCTGGGCGCGTTCGGCCTTGTTGCGGGCTTGCGCCACGTCGCGATGGCGGGTGGCGAAGAATTCTTCCTCTTGCAGCTTGATGCGCTCCCACGGCGGATTGCCCAGCACACAGTCGAAACCGCCCTGCGCAAACACCTGCGGGAAGGCCAGCGGCCAGTGGAACACGCGGGCCTGTTCGCAGGCCGCGCGTGCGGCGGCGATGGGCGCGGCGTGCTCGGTCTGGGCGCGTTGCGGGTCGGTCAGCAGCGCATGCAGGGTGATGCTGGTGGGCACGGTTTCTGCCGTGTCCTCCGTCTTGGGCAGCAGGTAGGCGCCCACCAGCGCATCGGCGGCGTGGGCCAGCGGGCTGTGGGCGGAGTCTTCCAGAAAGCGGCGCCAGGCCTGTTCCTTGGCGGCCACCTGCTCGGGGGTGTCGGCGGGCAGGGTTTCGATGGCGCGCAGGGCATCGAGGCCGCTGCGGTTGTCCGTGCCCAGCAGCATCTGCTTGCCTTGCAGGTCTTTGGCGATCTGCTTCAGACCGGCGGCGTTGGCTTTGGCCAGCTCCTTGCAGACGTCCTTGTCGTCGCCGCTCAAGGGCTTGAAGGCATCCTTGGCAATGCCTTGCTCGAGCACGTTCAGGTCGGTCAGGCCCAGCAGGGCGTCGCCCACTTGCAGGTGGTGGTCGAGAAAGCCCAGCGGGCGGCCTTCCTCGTAACCTTCCAGCCACAAGGCCATGCGCGCCAGTTCGATGGCCATGGGGTTGCGGTCCACGCCGTAGATGCAGCGGGCCACCACTTCGCGCAGGGCGTGGCGGTAGTCCTGCGGCTGGATGGCGCCCTCCTGCCCACCTTCCAGGCTGCGCAACTGGGCCAGTTTTTCGGCCAGACGGCGGGCGGCGGCGAGCAGGAAGTGGCCGCTGCCACAGGCCGGGTCGATGACGCGGATGGACAGCAGCGCCTCGGTGGGGTTGGCCGGGTTGGCGGCCAGGCGTTGTTCGATGACGGGGTCGAGCGCGCTCCTGATCAGCTCCTGCACCAGGCTGTCGGGGGTGTAGTAGCTGCCGGTGAGCTTGCGGGCGTTGCCGGCGGTGCTGCCTTCCTCGGTGCGGCCGACGAAGCCGAAGGTGCGTGCGGGCAGGTCGATGGCGGGCACCAGTTCCAGCAGGCTTTCGTAGACACTGCCCAGTTCTTCCGGGCCCATGTTGCGGTAGTCCACCGGCACCAGGCTGTGCGCGCCGGTCGGCTTGGCCCAGCGCAGGTGTTGCAGGGCGGCCAGCAGGTGGGCGTTGTCCAGGCTGGCGGCATCCAGATCTGGGCATTGCGCGGGAGCGAACAGGCCGCCCAGGGCGGGCAAGGCCAGGCGCGGCTCGCCCTGCGCCAGGCCGCGAAAGACGATGCGGATGGCTTGCCACTGGTCGTCGTGCCGAGTGCGGGCACGGCGTTTGAGGCACAGCTCGCGCAGGCGGGCCAGGGCATAGCCTTCGGCATAGGCGCGGCGGGCGGCTTGTGCTTCGGCGCTATCGTCCTGCGGATGCAGCAGGCCGCGCTCTTCCACGGTGAACACGAAGATGAGGCGGTAGATCAGGCGCAGAAGTTGCTGGAAGTAAGCATCCTTGCTGAGCGTGCCTTCATGCAGGGCGGCGCGCAGGGCGTGGTTGTCGGGGTGTTGCAGGAAGCCCTGACCGAAGGTCAGCAGCGCCTGTTCGACGCCATCGCGCAGGCCATCGCGCACGCGGGTGCCTTCCTGCTGGCCTTCGTTGCGCCAGCGTTCCCAGATGCAGGTTTCAGCTCCTTGTACGCGGTGGCCGGGCGCACGACTGGCATGCAGCAGGCGCCAGACGTTGGCGAATTCGGCGTAGCGCTGGCCGCCCAGCAGGTCGGCCAGATCGACTTCGAGAAAGCTGGGGCGGGTGAGGCTGGCGGCGTCGCGCAACAGGCGCAGTTGCCTGCCGTTGCTGACGATGCCCCAGAGGTGGTCGGTACTGGCGTTGAGCAGCTCCTGCATGGCCTGGAAAGGGGCCTTCCTGCGACTGCCGCCGCCCTGCACGGCAAAGTGCGCGTCGGCCTCGTCCAGCCCCAGGGAATACGGGGCAACGAGTACGGGCAGGCTGCCGTTCGTCAGGCTGACGGGGTAGCGCAGTTCCCCCGCCGACTGTGCCGAAGTGGCTTGCAGGGTGGCGTAGCCGAAGGCATCGCGCAGCAGTTCGTGCACGAAAGCGGTGGTGAGCTGGGCGGCATCGACGTCGGCGCGCTCCATCTGCGCGGCGAAGTGCTGCCACTGGGCGCAGGCGATCTGGAAGGCGCGGCTGTATTCGTCCTTGAGCTTGACGCCCTTGGGGGTGCCGTAATCGGCCTCGCTCTGGGCGCTGGCGCGGCCCTGGGCGGCTTTTTCCAGTTGGTCGGGCAGGAACAGGCCACCTTCAAGCTTGAGAGTGGGCAAATCCAGCGTGGCCTGGGTCTTGCGGATGCGTTTCATGGTTGTTCTTCTTTAGGCCGAGGCTTATAGCGAGTCGGGCAGCAGCACGTACACACCCATCACATCCACTGGCAGGCAGGGGCTGACGCTGTGGTGGCCCACGTCGCGGGCGGCGGCGCGTACGCGCTCGTGGTCGGCCAACAGGGCTTGGGCGCGTTGCTCTGCCAGGGCTTGCAGTGGTTGGGGATGCGCGGCGAGGAAATCGAGCGCGGCGCACACCTCGCGTTGCACGGCTTCTGCGGGCAGGTTGCCACTGGGCGTGCATTCGAGCAGGCGGTTCACGCTGTCATCGGCCAGCCATTGCGGATTGGCACGGCCACGCACGGCCAGGGCCACGGTCTCCTCGGCCATCATCTGGAAAGGCTCGCGACGGCGCACGTAGCTGAGCTGATGGCGCAAGCGCAGCAGATAGATCGTGGTGGCGACATCGACGTCGTCGGTCAGCGTGGCAGCACAACGGGCAGCCAGCGGACGTTCGCTGCTGAGTGCATCTTCCAGCAGGTGCTGCGCCAGCAGGCCGACCAGTGGGTGGCTGCGGTGCAGTTCGGCTAAGTCGATGCTTTGCGGTTTGTTGATGCCTTCGTCGGCTAGACGCTGGCGCAGGGCTTCGGGCAGATGCTGGGGCAGGAAGCGGGCCTGCTTGCGGCTCATTTCCAGGGGCGATCCGAGGCGCACGCAGGCGCTTTGCAGGAAACGCTGTACATCGGCCTGGGTGCCCAGGGCTTGTTGCTGTTTATGCCACTCCGGCAATACCTCGTCGGGCTTGATGCGGCGCTGAGCAAAGACGGTGCGGTTGGCCTTGGCTTTTTCCAGGGCGTCCTGCCATTGGGCCTGCAACGGCGCCAGCAGTTGCTCGGATTCGCCGAAATCGAAACTGGCTTGCCGCGGGGCCATGCTACTGTCGCTGCGCCGCATGAGAGCAGCCTTGACCAGGGCCTGGTTGATGCGGGCTTCGTCCTCGGGCAGGGGCACCAGCACGCCCAGCTCCTTCTGGATGGTTTCGCCCTTGCGCAGGATGACGTTGAGCACGAAACCATCGACCGGGTTGTCCTGCCCGTAAAGCATGGTGCAACGGACTTCGTCGGCCTGCTGGCCAAAACGGTCAACGCGGCCTTCGCGTTGCTCATGGCGTGTCGGGTTCCAGGCCAAATCGTAATGGACGACGGCGGTGAACAGATGTTGCAGGTTGATGCCTTCGGAAAGACAGTCGGTGGCGACAAGGATGCGTCGCCCGGCCTCTTCCATATCTTCCACGCGCTCACGGCGCTCTTCCGGGGTGAGCTCGCCGGTGACGGCATCGACGGTGGCCGTGGGAAAGGCGGCCTTGAGGTGCTCGGCCACGTAATGGGCAGTGGCAACGTAGCGGCAGAACACCACGGGGTGATAGCCATCTTCAAGCAGGGTACCGATGTGCCGGATGAGCGCGGCCAGCTTGGGATCGCCCTTCTTGCCGGAAAGGCGCTGTGCTTCGGCAATGAGCGCTTGCAGGCGGCTGGCGTCCTGCACTTGGGCGGGCGGCTCCAGATCACTGCCCGTGAGATCGTCGGCCTCGCCATCGTGCAGGCGCTCGTCACTGAGCAAGTTGTCATCCGCTATGGTGCCTTCCAGCCGCGTGGTCAGGGCCTTGACGGCCGCCGCAGGCGAAGAGGCCACACAGCGCAGCAAGGCCAAAGTGGCGTACCAGATGAGGCGGGCGCCACCTTGCTGCGTGTCTTGATGCTCAATGGCTTCCGCCATTTCCCGGCAGTAGTCCTGCACGGCATCGAAGAACGCACCCCATTCGCCGCTGAGCTGGTAGGTGAGCTCGGTTTTCATGCGGCGGGGGAAACCCCGTCCATCCTGGGTTTCAGCCTGCCACTCGACGATGTCTTTGCGGCGGCGTTGCACAAAATGGCGGGCGAGTTCCTGACGCAGCGGATCGGAGGCCGTCATGCGCCCTTGCAGCGCTGCAAAGCGGGGATCGAGCAGCGACAGCAGGTTGTAGAAGGCGGTTTCGTCACCGGAGTGCGGGGTGGCGGTCAGCAAGATCAGGTGTCTCTGCTCGTCACGGGCAAGGCGCTGCAGCAACTCGAAGCGCAATTGCTTGCCGGCGCCACTGCTGGCGCACGTGTGGGCTTCGTCAACGATGATGCATTCAGGGGCAGCGGCAAGAAACTGTTCGCGGTGGCGTTCGCTCTTGATGTAGTCCAGGCTGACGACCACCACGGGATGATGGTCGAACAGGCGCACGCCATGTGGCAGATCACGCTCGATGCGCGACGCGGAAGCCGAGGTCAGCGCGATGGCGTGCAGGTTGAAGCGGCTTTCCAGCTCACTTTGCCATTGTTCGACCAGATGTGGCGGGCAGAGGATGGCCAGGCGGGCGATTTCGCCACGGTCCATGAGCTCGCGTGCGATCAGGCCGGCTTCGATGGTCTTGCCGATGCCGACGTCATCAGCAATCAGCAGGCGCACGGTAGAGAGGCGCAGCGCCATCAGCAGTGGCACCAGCTGGTAGCCGCGCGGCTCAACAGCGATATTACCGAAAGAGCGGAACGGGCCGGCGCCGGAGCGCAGTGTCAGCCGCAAGGCATCGCGCAGCAACAGCGCGGCAGCGTGGTTGCCGGCGTGCGCAGGATCGGGCCAGTCGAAGGAGGCCGGCTCGACGGGATGCAGCTCTAGCTCGGGTATCAGAGCGATGCTTTCGTCCTCGGCGCCGCTCAATGGGCGCAGGCGCAGCCAGTCGCGGCGCGAGTCGCTTTGCACCACCCATTCGCGGCCTCGGGCGCGCACCAGGCTGCCGGGTAAAAAGTCGTGTTCAAGGGTTGTCATGCGCCTTTATTCCTTGCGGCCGAACACATCGGCGTGTGCGGCGAACTGTTGTGGCCACTGTGAAGCGTCCGAAAAATCGAGCACCTGCCAGCCTTTGTCCTGCAATACGCTGGAGGTCTGCTCATCCACTGCCGACAGAAATACCAAAGCACGAGATGCCTTGTACTGGGCTGCGGCGTTGGCCGCGCCATTGTTGACGGGTACATTGACCGCATCAGGTTGTCTAGCCCCGACCTGGCGGAGTGCGGACAGCCAGACGTCGAGCAGCTCGTCTTCTGAAGTCGTTGCGGCAACGGTGGCCGGGCTGTTCGCTACGGGCTGCACCTGAGCATTGGCAAGCGCGACCAGCAGCTTGAGTGCATCCGCGTTACGGCGGTTGATGTGCTCGTGATCCGGCTGATTGAAGTAGGAGAGCAGGCATTGGTAACAGCCGGCCTCGCATTGATGGTTGCCCAGTTCATCGGTCTGCTCCAGTGACGGCAGATCGTCCAGCGTCCAAACGCCGCTCTGCGGTGCGCGGTAGTGAATCAGTTGCAGCGCATTGCTGGCGACGAGTGCAAGGTCGTCGCGATGATTCGCCAGACGAGTGAGCACGCCTGCGCCGCCTTCGGCCGCTTCGTAGAACAGCAAGGCACGGCGCTCATCTGCCTTGGGCAGTGGCTCGACCACCAGCTCGGATTCCTCGATCTGGAAGGTCATTTCGATGCCACGCTTGAGGGCAGCCTGCAAGGTAGCCATGGCCTCCAGCGACAGGGTATGTAAAGGTGCGAAGATCAGCAGGTTGCGATGATCTTCCACAAAAGGAACGATGCGTTGGTTGGGCACCTTTTCCAGCAAGGCATCGTCGTTGCCGTTGTCGTCTTCCGCATCCGGTGCGTCCTGCTTGCTCCAGGTGCCGGTAATGGGATTGATGTAGAAGCCCAGTTGCTCTTTGTTCTTACGCCTGCGCCAGCCGCGGTTGATACGCCAGATTTGCGCAGCAGGCGCATAAGTGAGTTCGCCCAACAATTCTTCGCCCAGCCGGACTTCGGCTTTCTGCTTCTGAATCTGGCCATCGGGCCCGGGCAGGAAACGGTAGGTGGTCTGCAACTCGAAGCCCTGACGCTGGCGCTCCTCGTCGTTGATGGAGATGCGCTCGGTGGCTACCGTCTCCACGGTTTCGATGCGATAGAGCTCGCGCACCCAATCGTGCTCGGTGAGCAAGGCATCACAGTTTTCGCAGCGATTGACCAGCGGCTGTTCGCCGCCCGGGTCACCGAGATGCCCGTAGCCGCACTGACTGCACACCAGAGAGGCAATAGTGGCCAACTGGCTGCTACCGGAAATGTGGTCTGTATTGCCGACGTTGAGTTTGGCTCGCACCACGCGGTACATGCGGCCCTGGTGATAGATGAGGCTGCGAGGGCCGAACTCTGACAGAGCCAGGAAACGCGGACGGCTGACCATGCTGCCCTCGTCGTCCCTGCCATTGGCGGTCTGGCCGCCTCGGGCAGGAATCCAGGCCATCAGCGGCAGGCGCGGGAAGTTGTAGCCTGGCAGGAAGCCCTGGCTGGCCAGGTAGCGATAGGTGTAGAAGTCGTTGTTCTGGCCATTACCGGATTTGAGCAACACGGCGTACTGGCGCGCGGCGTCGCCGTAGCGGCGCTGGGCATTTTGGCGTTCGGTGTGCGAGGCGGTATGGCTTTTGACGATACGGTCGGCCATGTCCATTTGCTCGCGTGTGGCCTCAAACAGTTTGCGCCAACGCTCCAGCGCTTCAGAGAACGCCTTGGGTGCATTGGCGATGACCTGGTGTACGTAGTCAGGCGTGAACCAGGCGCTGCCCGCCAGCTCGTCCTTGAGCTGATCGATGACCCGGCAGGCACTGGCCAGGGCACGCTGCTGGACGGTCTGCGCTTGTAGCGCTTCCTGCAAGGGCTGTTTCAGTGGTTTGCCGGGCCGATCAAGATCCAGCATGGGCGCAATGCTGTCGTCCAGCGGCACCTGGGTGCTGGCCAGCCAGACCGCTTGCAGATGGCTGTCGATCAGGTCGCGGTTGGCCAGATCGAGTGTGGGTGCGCGTACCACGCCATGCACCATCTCGTTGGCATTGCGGAAGAACCACTGGTCATGCGGGCTGAGTGCCGCGCAGTAGGTGATGACCAGCGCTTGCTGGCCCGAACGACCCGCACGGCCGCTGCGCTGGGCGTAGTTGGCGGGGGTCGGCGGCACGTTGCGCAGGTACACGGTGTTGAGCGCGGAGATATCCACACCCAGCTCCATGGTGGGGGAGCAGAACATCACCGGCAGGCGCTCCAGCGGCGCTTCGTGGGCCGGGTTCTGCGCCCAGTCCTGCCTGTCTTTTTCTGTGTAACGGAAACGCTGCTCCAGCAGTTGCCGGCGCGGTGCATCCACCTGGGCCGTGTGTTCCTGTGCCTCGAAATCAAACAGCGGATGGGACGGCTGACGCAGCAAGTCGGCAATACTGAGATACAAGCTACGGAAGTACTGGTTGATGCGATTACTCTCTGCCGGTGGTTCATTGGCAATCAGGCACCATTCGAGGGCAGCTGCGTTCAGGCGCCAGCCAGCAAGCTGCGAATCAATGGCATGTTTTTGCACATAACCATAGTTGCTGGCTGCCTTGAGCATGTCTTCGATCAGAACGGCCCACTCGGCATCTTTCCACTGCGCGACTTCGCCGGCACAGGCGCTGGCACGCCAGAAATCGGCAGCCTTTATTTGCCGCAGCAGTCGGGAGCGTGGGCCACCGGTCATCAGGTCGGTGCGCGGTTTGCCCTTGTATTCCGGGCGCTTGCCGAGGATGAGATAACGGCCGGTATCGAGTTTCTCGTCGGGGGCAAAAGCCCAGCGTTCATTCAGATAGGTGTGGGCGCTGGTACGTGCCTTGTCCTGCTCGACCGGGTCGAGGTAACGGCTTTCCAGGCACAGATGGCGACGCAGCGTGTCGAACAGTAATTCGTACAGAACTGCTCGCTGCACCGCCGTCAGTTTGTTCAAGGTGCTGTTTGCGGCAAAGATGCTGGTGTCAGCGCTAAAGGCAGCCAGGTCTCGGTACCGAATCTGCAACAGGCCAAGCTGATCCAGATTCGGATTATTGAAGCGCCAGCCACGCCGTAGATCGCGCAGCAGCCGGTAGGCAATAATGAATCGCAAGGTGCGTTGCGCTTCCTGCCGTGCCAGCCCCATGAGCTTGGGAGTGCGCAGATATTCCACCAAGGTGGCTTCATCGACCCCTTGAAAGCCGAGGGCCTTGAATACGCTTTCGGCCAGGTTTTCTTCATCAAGCTGGCCGCCACTTGCCTGTAGTGCGCCGATCAAGCCGGCACGCAGCGTCAACAGGAAAATGAAATCGTTGAAGTGACCCGCCTGCAGCGCTGCATCCTGGCGGTTGTCGGTAAACCCAAGCAATTTACGCGGATCAGGTTGGCCTAGAGCTGGCTCGGGAAGTGCAAACAGTTGCTGTAAGGCCGCCAGGGCAATCATGGTAGTGGCCGAAGAACGGCCTTCCCCGGACAAACTGGAGAGGCGGTTGGCATCTTTGCCGTGGGCTTCGTGTGTCGTGCCGCAGTTCAGGCAGAAGCGGAACTTTCCGGGAATGAACCAGAACTCCGTCCCGGAGCCTGTTTGTCCTTTGGCATCGACCGTGACCATATAGGGAACGGCATTCTTGTAGGCTGACTTGACTTTGGGCTCGCTTCGGCTGAGGTCGATCCAGGTTTCCGGCAGGTCTTCAAGCAGGCCACCGTATTGCTGCCCGGGCACCAGTGGGCACAGGAAGCCATAGCTGGCGGTGTCGTCTTCTGCTGCGATATCGTCGATTTCACGCGGGCTGAAGCTGACCGGTTGCTGTGCGCGCCAGACAGGCAGGTATTCCTGGCCGCAATCGCGGCAGAAATGCGTGGGGTAAAGCAGCACATTCTCTTGCTGCCGCCCGGGTGCGAAACGCTGCGCATCGAGCGTGACATGGCGCTTGCCACGCTCTTCCAGCGTGGTGAGCACCTTGCCCGGGCCACTGATGAACTGGTGCAGCTTGAACGCGAAAGGCGGCCTGCCTTGGGGCGAGCGCACATCATGGGCTGCCACCAGAAAACGTTGCAGGGCGGCACGAGCGGCTTCAGGCTGGCAGCCCGCGTCTTCGGCGAGACGGCGGCTGGCCTCTTCCAGCGTCATGGGTCTCGCACGCCTTGGAGGTTCGTCCGCAGGCAGTTCGATGCTAGATTCAATTCCACCCAGATGGCCAGCGGATCATTGCGAAACGCGTCAAAGTCAGCCCAAGCATCCTGATTTCGTGAAATTGTTGCCGGCAGTTCGGTGCGGATGGCGTTGACGTCCTTGAGCGGGTTAGTGACGCGCTCCAGTGTCTCGCCTATGACGTCATGCTCGCTGATCCGGGTGCCAAACAATTTGCTGGCTACATCAGCAACCACGCGGTTGCGGTCGGCTTGGCTGCCTGTGCTGGACATGGTGGCCGACGTACCGATGCAGACCAGTTGCTCGGCTTTCAGGCGCTCTCGCAGGCGACGCACCTGCAAGGCAACGTCCGCTCCTTGACGGCCACGGTAGGTATGCAACTCATCCAGCACCAGGAACTCAAGTCCCTCGCAGTGTTCCACCACGCGCCGATCCACTTCGTCGAAGCGCGTGAGGATGTACTCCAGCATCATGAAGTTGGTAAGCAGGATATCGGGTGGATCATCCGCAATAGCAGTGCGTTCCGCCTTGCTTTCCTGGCCGGTGTAGCGTTTGACGGTGAAGGGATGAAGCTCTGGCGCATAGCCATGCAGAAACTTGTCGAGTTCTTCCAGCTGGCTGTTGGCCAGGGCATTCATCGGATAGATGACAATGGCCCTGGTACGTGCTTTGCCATCGGAGTCCTTGGCCTTGAGAATGCGGTCGATGATCGGGATGAAAAAGGACAGGGACTTCCCCGACCCCGTTCCGGTTGTGACCACATAGCTTTGGCGTTCCTGGCCTTTGGCCAGGGCTTCCATTTGGTGCTTGTAAAGATGCAGGGGACTTGGTTTGCCTTCCGTCTTCCCAACCTGAAAGATGTCTGCGCAGGCAGGATGCAGGACCCCCTCCGCCACCAGATCCTGCACTGTGCCTTGACGTTGATAATTCGGGTTGATCTGCACCAGCGGTTCAGGCCAATAGCGGCCTTGCGCATATTGATGCTCGACCTCGGCTTGGATATCAGGTGCGGCGATGCGAACGAAACTGCGGGAAAAGCTGCCGTATCGCTCGATGAGCTGGTCGCGGAACTGGAAAACGTTATCCATGTAGAGTCCTCACTGATCCATCTTGCGGTCAATCGCCAGAACCGCTGCTCTATCCGAGGTGCCTGCTGTGACGCGCTTCCACTTTGCCCCTCTTCCCTTGCCAGTCGATTCGATCAATCCCTCTGACTTCATCGCCCGCAGCACCAGCCGTACCATGTCCCGGCTCACGCCCGGGCAGGCCTCTTCGATTTCGGAAATCGAAAACGGCAGGCAGCGCCCCAGCACTTCCGCTCGCACCCGGTCGCCTTTACTGCCACGGCCACGTTCGATGGTGCCGACACGCTCCTCGAACTCGCGGTATGCCCGCAGCAAGGCACCCCAGAAGTAGTCGAGCCAAGGCTTTGCGTCGTGCTGCCCCTGGTGCCAGCCCTGCGAGCTGGCTTCCAGCGTCTCGTAATAGCCTTCCTTGGTTTCCTCGAAGATGCGTTCCAAGCTGATGTAGCGCCCCACGGCATAGTCGAAGTGGTAGAGCAGCAGCAGGGTCAGCAAGCGGGACATGCGACCGTTGCCGTCCGGGAAGGGGTGAATGCACAGAAAATCGAGCATCGCCAGCGGCACCAGTACGAGGGGGTCGGCCAGGTGTTGATCCAGCGCGGTGGCGTAGCGCCCGGCCAGATCGGTCATAGCCATGGGTGTGAGGTGCGCAGCGACCGGCTGGAAGCGTAGACGTGACGTGCCGTCCGGGTGACGCTCGATGATGTCGTTATTGGTAGCCTTACAGCGCCCGCCCGCCTGTGGCATGTAACGGTACAGCAGGGTGTGGAGTTGCAGCACAACACCCTCGCTGAAGGGCATGTGCGCGGCAGACTCGTGGATCAGCGCCAGGGCATCGCGGTAGCCGGCGATCTCCTGTTCGGAACGGCTCTTTGGCGTTGCGTTGCGGATGACCAGCGACTTCAACCGCGAGGGTGCGACGACAACGCCTTCCAGCCGGTTAGATGACTCGGTGGACTCCACTACCGCGATCTGGCACAGACCCTTGAGGCTTCGGGCGACTGCGCGGCATAGAGTTGCTGCTTGCCCTGATACTCGCCCAGTGTGCGCAACGTGGCGGCCTGGGTGCCATCGAAGCGAAGCGCGGCAAGGTACTCGGGTGTGAGCGAGTGCATGGAATGTAGGCCCAGGCCGTCTAAATGGGGTAATCATAGCCATTAAATGGGGTACTGTCTCTACAAATACCCTGTTATCAGTCTCTGACTACTCCATTTCCTCAGCTTCTTGATTTTGACGTGCGCTTGCACCTCCTCGGCATTCACCACCCTCATATATTTCCCTTTACTGACAAGCCTTGAGGATCTGGTTTCAGGTCATGCGTACGAGCGTATTCCAGCACCAGAATTTCGATCATTGAAGCCACCGAGCGACGCTCGCGATCAGCAGCCAAGCGCAGAAGTTGCTTGATCTCAGCGGAGGTGCGGATGGATAGGGTTTCGTCCTTCAGGCGTGACATGGCAGCGTCTCATCAGTGATGTCCCGCAAATGAACTGCGTTTTACCTCACCCCGCCATGATTCTCTTCAGGGGGTGACTGTCTTGCTTGAGGCTGCTCGATGGCGCGGCGCCTTAGCGGTAGCCGGCCTCACGGAGCGCTCAGCCTCGATGGCGATGGGATGCAGGGCATGCCGGCTGCTGGCCTGATTGGCTTGCCCGTAGTGTCGCCGTGTCTTGGCGCTGGCATGTCCCAGCCCCTGGCTGACTGAGTCCGCAGCCGCGTGCCGTTTCAGGTCGGCCGCCCATTGGTGGCGCAGGCAGTAAGCGTGATAGCGTGCTTGTGCTTCGGCCAGAGGTACGTGCTAGCGACGGACTTCGACGGTGAAGTTGACCGGGCTGTCAATGCAAACGAGCAATTCCCGCCGCCCCGCTAGACGGATGCGCAGAGCCTCCAGCAATGGATGAGGATCGTGTGCGCCATAGGCGATCAAGCGGTGCGGCTGGCCTTGATGCGCCTTGACCTTGGCGCCATCGATCTCGAAATTGATCTCGCCCATGTCGTTGCGCGGATTTGTCACCCAGCGAATGAGCACGCCGCGCCGCAGTTCTTCCGGGCTGTTGCCGCTGACCGAAAACTGACCCAGTAGAGGCTGTTCTGCCGACTGAAAACTGACCCAGGTGTTCAACTGCTCCTGCTCAATTTTGAGCAGGAGAACACAGGGTGATCAGTATGGAAATGATGGGCAAAATCCGCCGGATGTATTTCCGCGACAAGCTGTCGCTGCATGAGATAGCCAAG
>LZQO01000031.1_pt1 | contig 35788 bp, 41 predicted proteins | sample 768571 | NCBI WGS metagenome assembly LZQO01 (sample SAMN05207081, study PRJNA324507) | oil field metagenome | isolation source: sample BH-FW-10 from oil reservoir | place: India: Bombay High | collected 2015-12-01
CGAGCTTGGCCGTCTGGGTGAAATCGCGGCGGTAGCCGGCCAGCCGCGCGGCCTGCTGCAACCGCCCGAGGGGGTCGGTTTCCTGTTTGGCTTGGCTGATCGCAGCGCCCATATCGGCGTGCGGCGGTAACCAGAGCAGCTGTTCCATGCGAGCTCCTGTAGGGGTGGCTGAAGCCAGTCGTCAGAACTGGAAGTAGAGAAACTCGGTCGGCGCAACCGAAAAGGCGATCGCCAGGCCGAAGAAGCCGAGCACCCCGACCGCTACGCCGATGGCCGGTGCCGGGCGCCACCAGGCAGCCGGCACCAGGCGTTCGAGCCAGTGGCCCTCGGCGCGGAAGTTCAGCGCCGTGCGGAAGTGGCCCATCCACTGCTCGACGTTCGGCATGCTCCAGACGAACAGCAGCAGCGCGCCGATCATGCGAAGTCCGAGCGGTCCATCCGGGTGGTTTCCGGGCTGAGCCCGAGCATGCCGCTGAGCACGGCGAGCGCGGCCGGCACATCTGCCGAGCGGAAGAACACCATGGCCACCACCACGCAGCCAAAGGTCAGCAGCACCGCAACGACCTGATGCAGCGGGTTGTCGCTATCGACCTTCCAGCCCTGGCGCACCTTGTAGGCGCGCCAGCCATGCGCGACCACCAGGTAAAAGCCGTGCAGCAGGCCGAACACCACGAATTGCCAGCCTGCGCCATGCCAGACGCCGGAGACGAACATGGTGAACACCGTCGGGTAGGCGACCAGTGCGAGAAAGGTGCCGAGGGTCATCTTGCCCCGCCGCGGCTGTGGCTTGCCGGCGGCCATGCGCGCGCGCGTCACTCGCAGCACGATGGGGTTGTAGATATAGGCGGTCAGGAAGCGCGTCAGCGTCATGTGCCAGCGCGACCAGTATTCGATGACGTTGCGTGCCTTGAACGGGCTGTTGAAATTCATCGGCAGGCGCACGCCGAACAGCAGCGCCAGGCCGATGGCCATGTCGCTGTAGCCGGAAAAGTCGAAGTAGATCTGCAGCGTGTAGGTCAGCGCCCCGGTCCAGGCATCGTAGAACGATGGAATCGCGCCGCTGGCCGCCACCTCGAAGATGGGAGTCGCCTTTTGCCCGAGCGTATCGGCGATCGCCACCTTCTTGAACAGCCCGAGCAGAAACACCGTGGCGCCCAGCGCGATGAAATCGACCCGCGGGCGGAAGGTGGTGCGATTGTTGAACTGCTCGAGCATCTCGCCGTGGTGGGTGATGGGGCCGGCGATCAGTTGCGGGAAGAAGGTGATGAACAGGCAGTAGTTGACGAAGTCATGCTCCTGCACCTCGCCATCGTGCGCATCGACCAGGTAGGCGATCTGCTGGAAGGTGAAGAAGGAAATGGCCAGCGGCAGGAGGATGTCCTCGATCTGCCAGCTGAATTCGAACACCGAATCCAGCGTGCCGAAGAGAAAGCCGGTGTACTTGAAATAGCCGAGCAGCAGTACATTGGCCGCCACACCGAACACCAGCACCGCACGCGACGGCCGGCGTACCAGAAAGCCGCCGAGCAGGTAGTTGAAGACCAGGCTTGCGCCCAGCAAGGGCACGTAGAGCGGGTTCCACCAGCCGTAGAACACCAGCGAGGCGAGCACCAGCCACACCGCCGCCGCACGCTGCCGTCCGCTGCCGGCCAGGAGAATGAAGCCGAGAAGCACGATCGGCAGGAACACGCCGATGAACACTGCAGAATTGAAGAGCATCTTCCTGACTCCCCCGGGTTTCCATGTGACCAACACCAGCTCCAAGGGAGCCTGGACCAATTCCGCAACGGGGCTCAGCCCGTATCGGGGGCCTGAACCGTGCAGCCACCACCGACCCAGAAAGTGACAGGGAAGTGTGAGAGAAAGTTTCAGGCCCTCGACGAGCGCTTGATATTTGTCAGTAACGTCGTTCCGCCACCCGACGAGAGGGCCGATACGGCCTCTGGACTTGAGCGTGATCAAGTCTGTCCGGGGGCGTGACGCGTAGCCTGAAGCTCCCCCTCGGATCCCGCCGGAGGCCGCCCGTCATGGCCAAGAAGTTCCCGCTCAACCCACCGCACCCGGAGCGCATCTGCTGGGGCTGTGACCGTTACTGCCCGGCCGATTCGCTGGGCTGCGGCAATGGCGCGAGCCGCACGATGCACCCGGCCGAAATGCTGGGCGAGGACTGGTACGAGATCGGCGACTGGAACATCGAAGTCCCGGAAGACAAGTCGACCCGGCCTGCCGCTGCCGAGCTGATCGCGCGCTCGCACTGAGTCACCAAGCGCCTCTGCCCTGCTCCGCTGGCCAATCGCCTGCGCCGTTCCGTTCGTCTAGCGGTACAAACGCCGCGCCGCCGAACGGCTAGGCTTGTCGTTAGATTCACAGACAGCCAGGCACGGTGAAATGGGCGCAGTATGGCGGTCCTCCACTTCGGCGGAAGGGCGTTCGACACGCGCTCCTGAGCCTCTTCAGACTCGGACAAACGGCGCAGGCGCCGCCGGCGGACTGCACGGCGGCTCGGCTGGTCGCTCGGGCTGTTTCTGCTCGTGGCGTTCGCTTACGCCGGTTGGCACGAGATGCAGACCTCGAAGATCCAGGCCCGCTGGCTCAGCCGTTACGCCGCGACGCTGACCTATGCCCTCGAGCCGGGGCCGAGCGACGCCATTCGCTTCCCCGAAGAAGGGCCGTTCGACCGCCGCCTCGGCTACGTCGCCCTGCCCGATCACATCGCCCGGCTGACCGAGCGCGGCTACGAGGTCCAGGCCCAGGCGCGCTTTTCGCCCGCCCTGCTGAGCTACGCCGACCACGGCTTCTTCGTGCCCTATGCCGAGCGATCACAGGTTGGCCTGACGATCCACGACTGTCGCGGCGAGCCCTTGTACGCCAACCGCTACCCGCACCAGTTCTACGCCCGCTTCGAAGACATTCCCCCGCTTGTCTCGCTCAGCCTGCTGTTCATCGAAGACCGCGGCCTGCTCGATCTGCAGCGGCCACATGCCAACCCCGCCGTCGATTGGCCGCGTTTCGCCAAGGCCGCGCTGAGCCAGCTGGAGAGCCGCCTCGGCCTGCCCGGACAGGCCGCCGGCGGTTCCACGCTCGCCACCCAGGTCGAGAAATATCGCCATTCGCCGGAGGGCCGCACCGGCGACCCGCAGGAAAAGCTGCGGCAGATGGTCTCGGCCAGCGTGCGCGCCTACCTGGACGGCCCGCTGACGCTGGCGGCGCGCCAGCGCATCCTGCGCGACTACCTCAACAGCGTGCCGCTGTCGGCGGCACCGGGGCATGGCGAAATCCATGGCATTGCCGATGGCCTGCGTGTCTGGTTCGGCGCCGATTTCGACGAGGTCAATCGTCTGCTCGCCTCGAGCCAGGCGGAGGATGACGCGGCGCGCGGCTCGCGCTGCGCCAGGTACTCTCATTGCTGATCGCCCAGCGCCGGCCTTCCTACTATCTCGGCGCCGGCCGGGAGGAGCTGGCTGCCCTGACCGACAGCCATCTGCGCCTGCTCGCCGGGGCGGCGTGATCGATACCGCCTTGCGCGACACGGCGCTGCGCCAGCAGGTGAGGTTTCGTGATCTGGACCGTGAACCGGCGATTCGCCCGGTGGAAGCCAGCAAGGGCATCAGCGTGGCGCGCACGCGCCTGGCCGGTCTGCTGAACCTGCCGCTCTATGACCTGGATCGCTCGACCTCACGGCGACCACGCCGTTGCAGGGGGCGCTGCAGGAGCAGATCAGCGACTACCTGCTGAAACTGGCCGATCCGGCCTTCGCCGAGCAGGTCGGGTTGTTTGGCGATCGCATGCTCTCGCCGGAGAAAACCGCCGACGTCCGCTACAGCTTCACCTTGTTCGAGCGTGCCGGAGGGGGCTTCCGCGTGCGCGTGCAGACCGACAACACCAATCAGCCGTTCGACATCAACGAGGGCAGCAAGCTGGAGCTGGGCTCCACTGCCAAGCTGCGCGTGCTGACCACCTATCTCGAGGTGATCGCCGAGCTGCACGCGCGTTACGCCAGCCTGAGCAGCGCCGAACTGCGCGCGACGCAGGCTCGCACCACGCTCGGTCGCTGGGCCGTCGCCTACCTGGCGCAGGCGAGCGACCGTAGCCTGGCGAGGATGCTCGATGCGGCGATGGAGCGGCGCTATTCGGCGAGCCCGGCCGAGCGCTTCTTTACCGGCGCCGGCCTGCACCACTTCAACAACTTCCGTCGGGAAGACGACCACCGCATCCCGACGGTACGCGAGGCCCTGCGCGAATCGATCAACCTGCCTTCGTGCGGCTGATGCGCGACCTGGTGAATTTCAGCACCTACGAAGAGATCAACAGCGCCGAACTGCTGAAGAACGACAAGGACCCGCGCCGGCTGGAATACCTGACGCGCTTCGCCGACCGCGAAGGCTCGGTGTTCCTCCAGCGGTTCTGGCGCAAGTACCGCGGGCAGAGCGAGCGCGAGCGCATCGAGACCTTTCTGCAGGGCATGCGACCCACGCCGGTACGCCTCGCGGCGGTGCACCGCTACCTCATGCCCGACGCCGACCGCACGACCTTTGCGGCCTTCCTGGCCAACCGGCTGCCGGAGGCCAGGCTCAGCGAGAAGAAGCTCGACGAGCTCTATACCCGCTATGGCCCCGGCCAGTTCAGCCTGCCGGACCAGGCTACATCGCCCGCACGCACCCGCTCGATCTCTGGCTGCTCGGCTACCTGACGGCACACCCGGAGGCGAGCCTGTCCGAGGTGGTTGCCGCCAGCCGCGCCGAACGCCAGGAGGTCTACGGTTGGCTGTTCCGCAGCCGGCACAAGAGCGCTCGCGACAGCCGCATCCGCATCATGCTCGAGGTCGAAGCCTTCACCGACATCCATCGCCGCTGGCAGCGCCTGGGCTACCCCTTCGGCAGCCTGGTGCCCTCCCTGGCCACCGCGCTGGGCAGCTCGGGAGACCGTCCGGCTGCACTGGCCGAGCTGATGGGCATCATCCTCAACGATGGCGTGCGGCTGCCGAGCGTGCGGATCGACAGCCTGGACTTCGCTGCGCAGACGCCCTACGAAACCCGCCTGCGCCTGGCCGGTGGCGCCGGCGAGCGCGTGCTGCCCAGCGAAGTCGCCGCTACCCTGCGCGAAGCCCTGGCGCTGGTGGTCGAGGGAGGAACGGCGCGGCGCCTGCAGGGCACCTTTGTGCGCGAGGATGGCAGCACGCTGCCGGTCGGCGGCAAGACCGGTACCGGCGACAACCGCATCGACACGGTCGGCGCCGGTGGCCGGCTGATCAGCTCGCTGGCGATGAACCGCACCGCGACCTTCGTGTTCTACCTGGGCCCCGATCACTTCGGTACCCTCACGGCCTACGTGCCTGGCCGGGCAGCAGACAGCTTCCGCTTCACCTCGGCGCTGCCGGTGCAGGTGCTCAAGGGCATGGCGCCGATCCTGGCGCCCTACCTCGCCAATGGCGCGCACACCCGGTGCACGCCGCGCCTGCAGATGGCGGAGGCCGCGACCGCTCGCTAGCACCGGACATGCGCCGCGTGAACGTATCGACGGCAGCGCCTTCAAAGGAAGACATTCATCGATTCGGCCCACGCCCGCGTGGTGGGCCGACGCATTCGAGCCATGTCTGCAACCTTAATCGCCAGCTTTCTTGCCGCATTGATGCTTGCCTCGGTTCATCTGCTCGGCGTCAGGCTGCGCTTCCTTGACCGTACGCCGCGCAGCCGCTGGCTGTCGTTCGCCGGTGGCGTCGCGGTGTCGTACGTGTTCCTTCACCTGCTGCCGGAGATCGCCAAGGGGCAGCGCCTGATGGATGAACGCACCCGCGGCGTGCTCGCCTTCTTCGAGGGCCACGCGTACCTGCTGGCACTCGCCGGGCTGGTCGGTTTCTACGGTGTCGAACGCCTGGCCAAGGAGCACCGTCGTCGGATGGCCACCGGCGGCCCGCCGAGTGCCGGTGTGTTCTGGATACATATCAGCAGTTTTGCCGCCTACAACATGCTCACCGGCTACCTGCTGCTGCACCGCGAGGAGCCCGGCCTCGGCAGCCTGGCCTGGTTCACGCTGGCGATGGCGATGCATTTCGTGGTCAACGACTTCGGCCTGCAGGCCGACCATCGGCAACGCTACGACCGCAAGGGCCGCTGGCTGCTGGCCGGGGCGCTGCTGCTGGGCTGGGCGCTGGGCTTGGTGATCGAGATATCCGATCTGGCGATTTCCGCCTGGATCGCGCTGCTCGCCGGCGGCGTCATCCTCAACGTGCTCAAGGAGGAACTGCCGGCCGAGCGGGAGAGCCGCTTCAGCGCCTTCGTGCTCGGTGTGGCGGGCTACGCGCTGGTGCTGCTCGGGTTGTAGGCGCCGGCGGCCTGGCCGAGCAGACGGGCCTGGTGCGTCTGCGCCATCTCCTTGAGGAAGTCCCAGGTGGTGCGCATGCGGGCCACGTCCTTGAATTCGATCGGCATCAGCATCCAGAAGGTTCGGGTGAAGCTGACCTGCTCGGGCAGCAGCACCTGCAAGCGCGGGTCGGCGTCAGCGGTGAAGGCCGGCAGGATGGCGATACCGGCGCCGGCGGCAACCGCCTCTTGCTGCGCCAGGACGCTGGTACTGCGCAGGGCTACGGTGCGGCTGTCGACCAACCCGTCGAGAAACAGCAACTCGCGGGAAAACAGCAGGTCATCGACATAGCTGACGAAGCGGTGGCGCTGCAGGTCGTCGCGCGCGGTGATCGGCGCGTGCTCGTCGAGGTAGCTCGGTGCCGCGTACAGGCGCAGCAGGTAATCGGTCAGCCGGGTGATGATGAATGGCCCGCGCTCGGGGCGTTCAAGCGTGATGACGATATCCGCCTCGTGGCGTGACAGCTGCACCGCGCGCGGTAGCGCCAGCAGGTCGATGTTCAGATGCGGGTGGCGCCGGCCCAGCCCGGCCAGCTGCCCGGCAAGCATCACCGAGCCATAACCCTCGGTCGCGCCGATACGCACCTGGCCGGAGAGGCCGTGATCCAGATCCGGTAGCGACTGCTGGATGGCGACGCTGGCGCTTTCCATCGCCTCGACCCGAGGCAGCAGGTTGCGCCCTGCCTCGGTGAGCCGATAGCCGCCGGGCTCGCGCACAAACAGTTGCATGCCCATGCTTTTTTCCAGCGCCTGCAGCCTGCGCGATACCGTGGTGTGGTCAACGTTCAAGCGCCGCGCCGCGGATGTCAGCCGCCCGGCGCGCGCGACCTCGAGAAAGTAACGCAGGTTGTCCCAGTCCATCCGGCCCTCCGGCTGTGCATTTTTGCAGAGCGACTCTGCAACCAGCCGCATTGTAATGAGAATTTTCGCAGCTAGGATCAAGTCAGCACCCTCGCCGCGGTTCGGCGGGCGACAAGAACAACAACAGACCACGCGGAGGTCCCATGACCGGCAGCATCCCCACCGTCAAACTGCTCATTGACGGTCAGCTCATCGAGTCCAACAGCAAGCAGTGGCGCGACGTGATCAACCCGGCCACGCAGGAAATCCTCGCGCAGGTTCCCTTCGCCACCGCCGAGGAAGTCGATCGCGCCGTGGCCAGCGCCAAGACGGCCTTCAAGACCTGGCGCAAGACACCGATCGGTGCCCGTGCGCGCATCTTCCTCAAGTACCAGCAGCTGATCCGCGAGCACATGAAAGAGCTGGCGGCGATGCTCACCGCCGAGCAGGGCAAGACCCTGGCCGATGCCGAAGGCGACGTGTTCCGCGGCCTGGAAGTGGTCGAGCATGCCGCCGGCATCGGCAACCTGCAGCTCGGCGAGCTGGCCAACAACGTCGCCAGCGGGGTGGATACCTACACCCTGCTGCAGCCGCTGGGCGTCTGTGCCGGCATCACCCCGTTCAACTTCCCGGCAATGATTCCGCTGTGGATGTTCCCCATGGCCATCGCCACCGGTAACACCTTCGTGCTCAAGCCCTCCGAACAGGACCCGATGGTCACCATGCGGCTGTGCGAACTGGCGCTGGAAGCCGGCGTGCCGCCGGGCGTGCTCAACGTGGTGCACGGTGGGCCGGAGGTGGTGAACGCGATCTGCGACCATCCGGACATCAAGCCGTCTCCTTCGTCGGCTCGACCAGGGTCGGCACCCACGTCTACAACCGCGCCTCCCAGGCAGGCAAGCGCGTGCAGTGCATGATGGGCGCGAAGAACCACGCCATCGTGCTGCCCGATGCGCACAAGGAGCAGAGCCTCAACGCCATCGCCGGAGCGGCCTTCGGCGCGGCCGGCCAGCGCTGCATGGCGCTGTCGGTGGTGGTGCTGGTCGGCGAGGCGCAGCAGTGGATTCCCGACCTGGTCGCCAAGGCCAAGTCGCTGAAACTCAGCGCCGGCACCGAGCCGGGTGCCGACCTCGGCCCGCTGGTGTCCTGCGCGGCGCTGGATCGCGTCAGCGGGCTGATCGAACGTGGCGTTGCCGAAGGCGCAACCCTCGAGCTCGACGGTCGCAACCCGCAGGTGAGCGGCTACGAGAAAGGCAACTTCGTCGCGCCGACGATCTTCTCCGGCGTGAAGGCCGAGATGAGCATCTACCGCGAGGAAATCTTCGGCCCGGTGCTCTGCGTGATGGGCGCGGCGACCATGGACGAAGCCATCGAGCTGATCAATGCCAACCCCAACGGCAACGGCACCGCTATCTTCACCCGTTCGGGCGCCGCGGCGCGGCACTTCCAGGAAGAGATCGACGTCGGTCAGGTGGGCATCAACGTACCGATTCCGGTGCCGGTGCCGATGTTCTCCTTCACCGGCTCGCGTGCGTCGAAGCTCGGCGACCTCGGCCCCTACGGCAAGCAGGTGGTGCAGTTCTACACCCAGACCAAGACCGTCACCGAACGCTGGTTCGACGAAGAGGCGGTCGGCTCCACGGTCAACACCACCATCAACCTCAAGTAACCCACACGGGGCCGGCCAGCGGGCCGGCCCGAAGGAAGCCCCATGACATTCGAAACCCTGCTCGTCGACATCCAGGACCGCGTTGCGCTGATCACCCTGAACCGCCCGCAGGCACTCAATGCCCTGAACAGTCAGCTGATCAGCGAGCTGAACAGCGCGCTCGGCCAGCTCGAAGCCAACCCTGAGATCGGCTGCATCGTGCTCACCGGCTCGGCCAAGGCCTTCGCGGCCGGTGCCGACATCAAGGAAATGGCCGAGCTCAGCTACCCGCAGATCTACCTCGACGATTTCTTCGCCGAAGCCGATCGCATCGCCAACCGGCGCAAACCGCTGATCGCCGCGGTGGCCGGCTATGCACTGGGTGGCGGCTGCGAGCTGGCGCTGTTGTGCGACATGATCTTCGCCGCCGACAACGCCCGCTTCGGCCAGCCGGAGATCAACCTCGGCGTGCTGCCGGGCATCGGCGGCACTCAACGACTGACCCGCGCCGTGGGCAAGGCCAAGGCCATGGACCTGTGCCTGACCGGGCGTCAGATGGACGCCGAAGAAGCCGAGCGCGCCGGCCTGGTGGCACGCATCTTCCCGCAGGACAGCCTGCTGGAGGAAACCCTGAAGGCTGCCCGGGTGATCGCCGAGAAGTCGCTGCCGGCCACCATGATGGTCAAGGAAAGCGTCAACCGCGCCTTCGAGACCACGCTGGCCGAAGGTATTCGCTTCGAGCGTCGCGTATTCCATGCGGTGTTCGCCACGGCCGACCAGAAGGAAGGCATGGCGGCGTTCGCCGAAAAGCGCAAGCCGGACTTCAAGAACCGCTGAGCCACATTCAACCGGCCGTTCGAAAGCGTCGCGAGCGACGGCTATGCCAGGCGAAATCGCCCGAGGAAGCGGAGTTTACAAGTCGTGAATGAGCTTTCGAGGGGATTTCAACGTCGCAGCGCCTGGCGCGGTAGCTTTCGGATGGGCTGCAAAAGGAACGAGCCATGCATATCGGATTCATTGGATTAGGCAACATGGGCGCGCCAATGGCGCGCAACCTGCTCAAGGCTGGCTACACGCTCAGCGTGTTCGATCTGAATACCCAGGTGATGGAGGCGCTGGCGCAAGCCGGCGCACTGCCGGCCGAGTCGCCGACCGCCATCGCGCGCGGCAACGCCGATGTCATCATCACCATGCTGCCCGCCGCGCCCCATGTGCGCAGCGTCTATTTGGGCGACGACGGGCTGATCCAGAACGTGCGCCCCGGCGTATTGCTGATCGACAGCTCGACCATCGACCCGCACAGCGCGCGTGACGTCGCCGCCGTGGCCGCACAGCACGGCAACCCGATGCTCGATGCACCGGTCTCCGGTGGCACGGGCGGCGCCGCAGCAGGCACCCTGACGTTCATGGTCGGTGGCAGCCGTGAGCACTTCGAGCGCGCACGGCCGATCCTCGAGGCGATGGGCAAGAACATCATCCATTGCGGCGATACCGGCAACGGCCAGGTGGCCAAGGTCGCCAACAACATGCTGTTGGGCATCTCCATGATCGGCGTCGCCGAGGCGATGGCACTGGGCGTCGCGCTGGGCATGGACGCCAAGACCCTGGCCGGCGTCATCAATACCTCCAGCGGCCGCTGCTGGAGTTCGGACACCTACAACCCCTTTCCCGGCGTGCTGGACAACGCGCCCGCTTCGCGCGGCTACAGCGGCGGCTTCGGCACCGACTGATGCTCAAGGACCTGGGCCTGGCCACCGAGGCCGCACGCCTGGCGCGCCAGCCGGTCGTGCTCGGCGCGGTCGCGCAGCAGCTGTACCAGGCCTTCAGCGCCGGGGGGCACGGCGCGCTGGATTTTTCCGCGATCATCAATCAGTACCGCAAGGATTCTCCCCATGAGTGAAGCCGAACGCCCCGTGCTGGCAGCCGTACGCAACCACGTCGGCCACCTCACGCTGAACCGCCCCGCCGGGCTCAACGCCGTCAATCTGGAGATGGTGCGCCTGCTCGACGAGCAGTTGCGCGCCTGGGCCGCCGACCCGTCGATTCACGCCGTGGTGCTGCGCGCCAACGGCGAGAAGGCGTTCTGCGCCGGTGGTGACATCCGCTCGCTGTACGACAGCTTCAAGCGTGGCGATACCGAGCACGAGACCTTTTTCGAGGAGGAATATGCGCTCGATCAGTACATCCATGCCTATCCCAAGCCCCTGCTGGCGCTGATGGACGGCTTCGTTCTCGGTGGCGGCATGGGCCTGGTCCAGGGTGCGGCGCTGCGGGTGATCAGCGAGCGTGCGCGCATGGGCATGCCCGAGGTCGGCATCGGCTACTTCCCTGACGTCGGCGGCAGCTATTTCCTCTCGCGTCTGCCCGGCGAGCTGGGCACCTACATGGGTGTGACCGGCCTGCCGATTCGCGCGGCCGATGCGCTCTACACGGGGCTGGCCGACTGGTGCATCAGCCATGAGCAGATCGCCGAACTCGACCGCTGCCTGGACCGCATGAGCTGGTCAGTGCATCCCCGCGAAGCGCTCCAGACCCTGGTCGGGTCGCTGGCCACCCGAGATCTGCCGGGCTCCGAGCTCAAGGCGGTGCGCCAGGCGATCGACGAGCACTTCGCGCACGCCGACGTTCAGGCGATTCGCGCATCGCTGGCCGCCGAGCGGCGGCCCGAGTTCGAGGACTGGGCACGGGAGACCGTCAAGGTGCTCGACAGCCGCTCGCCGCTGGCCATGAGCGTCACCCTCGCCATGCTCCGGCGCGGCCGCGAACTGGCGCTGGCCGACTGCTTTGCGCTGGAGCTGCATCTGGATCGGCAATGGTTCGCCCGCGGCGACATCATGGAAGGCGTGCGCGCGCTGATCATCGACAAGGACAAGAGCCCACGCTGGAACCCCCCGCAACTGTCCGAAGTCACCGCCGAGCAGGTTCAGAGCTTCTTCGCCGACTTCAAGCCGGCCACCCGCTCGCGGCGAACCGCCACGGCCTGACGCCGGCGGGCGGCGGTTATCGACCGCCCGCCCCGGCCTGAACAACGATAAAGAGAACCCTGCGATGAACGACCTCGAACTCACCGAAGACCAGCGCATGATCCGCGACATGGCCCGCGACTTCGCCCGTCGCGAGATCGCTCCGCACGCGCAGGCGTGGGAAAAGGCCGGCTGGATCGACGACGCACTGGTCGCCCAGATGGGCGAGCTCGGCCTGTTGGGCATGGTCGTCCCGGAACAATGGGGCGGCAGCTACGTCGACTACGTCGCCTATGCGCTGGCGGTGGAGGAAATCTCCGCCGGCGATGGTGCCGTGGGCGCGTTGATGAGCATTCACAATTCCGTGGGTTGCGGCCCGGTACTCAAGTATGGTTCCCAGGCGCAAAAGGACGAGTGGCTCGCCGAGCTGGCCAGCGGGCGCGCTATCGGCTGCTTTGCCCTGACCGAACCCCAGGCCGGCTCCGAAGCGCACAACCTGCGCACCCGCGCCGAACGGGTGGACGGCCACTGGGTGCTCAACGGCGCCAAGCAGTTCTGCAGCAACGCCAAGCGCGCGAAGCTGGCGATCGTGTTCGCGGTGACCGATCCGGACCTTGGTAAGAAGGGCCTTTCGGCCTTCCTGGTGCCGACCGACACGCCCGGCTTCGTGGTCGAACGCAGCGAGCACAAGATGGGTATTCGTGCCTCCGACACCTGTGCCCTGGCGCTGACCGACTGCCGGGTGCCCGAAGCGAACCTGCTGGGCGAGCGCGGCAAGGGCCTGGCCATTGCCCTGTCGAACCTCGAGGGCGGGCGCATCGGCATCGGCGCGCAGGCACTGGGTATCGCCCGCGCGGCGTTCGAAGCAGCCCTGCGCTATGCCCGTGACCGGGTACAGTTCGGCAAGCCGATCGCCGAGCACCAGAGCATCGCCAATCTGCTCGCCGACATGCAGACACAGCTCAACGCCGCGCGCCTGCTCATTCTGCATGCAGCGCGGCTCAAGTCGGCGGGGCTGCCTTGCCTCTCCGAAGCCTCACAGGCCAAGCTGTTTGCTTCGGAGATGGCCGAAAAGGTCTGCTCGCAGGCGATCCAGATCCATGGCGGCTACGGCTACCTGGAGGACTACCCGGTCGAGCGCTACTACCGCGACGCGCGCATCACGCAGATCTACGAGGCTCCAGCGAGATCCAGCGCCTGCTGATCGCCCGCGAGCTGGCCAGCTATTCGCTGTAGTTACACCGCCGGGCCGCGGCGCGACTCGTGGCCCATCGGCGTAGCGTCGGGGATTTGCACGTCGGGGTCCTGGAAATCCGGGCTGTGCACTTCCGAGTCCAGCGGCATGTGGGCGTAGCGCTCCGGCGGGAAATGGCCCTTGTGGTCATGCCGAGCGCCACTGGCCTCATGCTCAGTCAACATGCGCTTGGCCTCGCAACGCCCGGTTACGCCGCGAGCCAGCGCCATGCCACCCAGGGCCAGCTCCACCAGGCCGAACAGGCCGCCGCGGCGCAGGCCCTTGGCCAGCAGCATCACACCGCCGGCCACCGAAGCGGTACGCTCCCAGCCGTGGACGTTTTGCGGTGCGTTCTTGTCGTACGTAAGCGTCCGCCCTGCACCCACTGCCGACCGAAGCTTTGAATAGCCACAATGGTGCCCACCATTTTTAGTGGACACCATTGTGGATACGCTCCCAACCCCGCCTCGCAGCAGTCGCCGCCCGAACTTTTCGGTAGAGTTCAAGCGTCGCGTCGTCGAGGCCACGCTATTGCCCGGCGCATCAGTCGCGTTGATCGCCCGAGAGCATGAGATCAATGCCAATCTCGTCTTCAAATGGCGCCGTCACTATCGGGAGGGGCAACTGGGACCAGTCGCCCAGCAGGCCACTTTGTTACCGGTCAATCTGAGCAAGGCGCCGACGTCTTCAGCAGAAGAAGAGGCCGTGCGACTGCCGCTGAGTCCGGGCGGTCTGGTCGTGGAGTGCGGTCGGGTCACCTTGCGCATTGAGGGCGTGCCCGACCTGCAAACCTTGCAACTGGTCTTGCAGCAGGTGTTGCGATGATTGCTCCCCCCATCGGGACTCGCATCTGGATCGCTGCCGGGGTCACGGACATGCGGCGGGGGTTCGATGGCCTGGCGGCCCTGGTGCAAACTCAGCTTGAAGCGGATCCATTCTCTGGCCAGATCTTTGTGTTTCGAGGCCGACGGGGTGACCGGATTAAATTGCTGTGGTGGGATGGCGATGGCTTGTGTTTGTTCTGCAAGCGGCTCGAGCAGGGGCGCTTCGTCTGGCCGCAGGCCGCCAGCGGCAGCGTATCCTTGACGACGGCACAACTCGCGATGCTGTTGGAGGGCATCGATTGGCGCCGACCGATACGCACCGCACCGGTACGAACGGTCTGATTTTCAACGCAGGAGAACACCAGTAACATCGCGCCATGACCTGCGCGACTGACTGCCTCCCTGACGACATCCAGGCCTTGAAAGCCTTGGTAACCGCCCAGCGCGGGGAAATCGAGCACCTGAAACTGATGATCGCCAAGCTGCGGCGCACGCAGTTTGGTCGGCGTTCTGAGCAACTCGATGGCATGCTCGACCAACTGCAACTGACGCTCGAGGAGTTGCAGGTCAGCGAGGCCGCACTGGCCTCGCCACCACCAGCCGAATCGCATCCACGTCCCCCTGTACGACGCAAGCCATTGCCCGCGCACTTGCCGCGTGAAATCCACGTCCATCGACCCGATACGCAGTGTCCTGGCTGTGGCGGCGAACTTCGCCATTTGGGTGATGACGTGGCTGAAGTTCTGGAGTACGTGCCGGCACGGTTCAAGGTGGTTCGCCATGTGCGGCCCAAGTTGGCTTGCCGCTGCTGTGACGGGATTGTGCAGGTTCCTGCCCCTAGCCGCCCGATTGCCCGGGGGCTTGCCGGGCCAGGATTGTTGGCCCATGTGCTGGTGTCCAAATACGTGGATCATCTGCCGCTGTATCGGCAGTCCGAAATCTATGCGCGCGAGGGCGTGTCCCTGGAGCGCTCGACCATGGCCGACTGGGTCGGCGAAGCGAGCCGGCTCTTGCAGCCATTGGTCGGCCGGTTGCGGCAGCACGTCATGACCAGCAACAAAGTCCACGCCGACGATACGCCGATCGCCGTGCTCGCCCCCGGCCAGGGTAAAACCAAGACCGGACGCTTGTGGACGTATGTGCGTGACGAGCGCCCCACAGGTAGTAGCACACCTGCGGCGGTCTGGTTTGCCTACTCGCCGGATCGCAAAGGCGAGCACCCCCGAGCCCATCTCAAAGGCTTCGCCGGGACATTACAAGCCGATGGTTATGCCGGTTTCGCTCAACTCTATGCCGCGGGCACGATTCACGAGGCGGCTTGTTGGGCGCATGCCCGGCGCAAGTTTTTCGACCTGCACAAGGCATTGGCCTCACCGATCGCCGCTGAAGCCTTGCAGCGGATTGGTGCGCTATACGCCATTGAGGCGGAAATTCGTGGACAACCGCCCGATCAACGACGCGCAGTGCGGCAGCGGCGAGCCAGCCCGCTGCTAGCGCAATTTCACGCCTGGCTTAACCACACGCTGACGCAACTGCCGTCCAAATCGGCGCTGAGCGGTGCGATCTACTATGCCCTCGCACGTTGGCAGGCGCTGACGCGCTACTGCACGGATGGCCGCATTGAGATCGACAACAACGCCGCCGAACGCGCCCTGCGTACAGTCGCGCTGGGTCGCAAGAATTATCTGTTCGTCGGTTCCGACGCCGGCGGAGAAAGAGCGGCGGCGATCTATAGCCTGGTCGGTTCAGCCAAGCTCAACGCATTGAACCCACAGGCTTATTTGACGCACGTGCTGGAGCGCATCGCCGACTACCCAATCAATCAGCTCGACGATTTGCTGCCCTGGAATATTGCTCTGCCTACCTTAGAACATGAGGCCGCTTGACCCATGCCCAACGTCACCCGTTTGCGCCAGCCGGCCAGCGACCGTCTCCTGCAACTGCACATCGAGCTGACGTGGATAAAACCCGCCATCTGGCGCCGGGTCGCCGTGCCCGAGCGCATCACCCTGAGCAAGCTGCACCAGGTCATTCAGGTGGTGATGGGCTGGAGCGACACCCATCTTCACGAGTTTGAAATCGCTGGCGAAAGCTACGGTATTCCCGATCCCGACTGGGGCCCTTCGGTCGTTTCGGAACAGCGCAAGACGCTGACAAAGGTGCTGTATGGGTCGAAGACGTTTCGTTACGTCTATGACTTTGGCGACAACTGGGAGCACCGGATCAAGACCGAGCGGCTGTTGCCGGCCATTGCGTGCCCGCAAGTGCCGTATTGCATCGACGGCGCCAATGCCAGTCCGCCGGAGGATGTTGGCGGCGCACCGGGTTACGCTGATTTTCTGGATGCGCTTGCCGACCCCGAGCATCCCGAATACTTGAACATGCTCGACTGGTACGGCGATACCTTCGATCCCACGGCTTTTGACCGCGACGCCATCAACCAGCGCCTGAAGCGGATTAAGACCTGAGGGTCAAGACGGTAGCGAGCGTACGCTTACTGTCGTACAGGCGGTTCATGGTGGTCACCTCGTGTGTTTTCGGTCCTTATAGCTGACTGCGTGAACCCCAAGCCGTTCCGGTCCAGCCGACGACGCGACTTCTGTGCCCCAGGCTTCCGCCGGCGGGTAATGGCCGCTGCAGAAGCTGTATATCCATACATAAAAACATTGCCTGATCACGACGGGCCCGCCATGCTGTGCCAGTCATCCCTGCGGCCCGCCAAGCATGCGTCTGTTTCTCTGCGAAAAGCCCTCCCAGGCCAAGGACATCGCCCAGGTGCTCGGCGCGCGGCGCCGCGGTGAGGGCTGTTGGATCGGTAGTGACGTCACCGTGACCTGGTGCATCGGCCACTTGCTCGAAACGGCGCCGCCGGACGCCTATGACGGCCGCTACAAACGCTGGGCGCTGGCCGACCTGCCAATCGTGCCGCAGCGCTGGAAGCTGCAGATCAAGGGCAAGACGGCAAGCCAGTACAAGGCGGTGAAGCGCCTGCTCGGCGAATGTGCCGAACTGGTGATCGCCACCGATGCCGACCGCGAAGGCGAAATGATTGCCCGGGAGCTGGTCGAGCACTGCCGCTACCGCGGGCCGATTCAGCGTCTGTGGCTGTCGGCGCTCGATGAGGCCTCGATCCGCAAGGCATTGGCCGCACTGAAGCCCGGCGCCGAAACCTTCAACCTGTATCAGGCGGCGTTGGGACGCTCGCGCGCCGACTGGTTGATCGGCATGAACATGAGCCGGCTGTTCACCCTGCTCGGCCGCCGCAGCGGCTACCAGGGCGTGCTCACGGTTGGCCGTGTGCAAACGCCCACGCTGCGCCTGGTGGTCGATCGTGACCGCGCCATCGCCGCGTTCGTGCCGATGCCGTTCTGGGGAATCGAGCGACGCTGCAAGCCGACGGCGAAACCTTCAAGGCCGACTGGATCGCGCCCGAAGCGGTCTGCGACGATCAGGGCCGCTGTCTGAACCAGGCGCTCGCCGCAGAGGCTGCCGATGCCATGCGCTTGGCGGCTCTGGCACAGGTCAGGGAGATCAAGACCGAACGCCAGCGCGAGGCCGCACCGCTGCCCTTCGACCTGGGCACGCTGCAATCGGTTTGTTCGAAGAAGCTCGGGCTTGGCGCGCAGGAAACCCTCGATATCGCCCAGGCGCTTTACGAAACGTACAAGCTCATTACCTATCCACGCAGCGACTGTGGCTATCTGCCACTCAGCCAGCATGGCGAAGCGCCCACCATCCTTGCCGCGCTGGAACAGGCGGACCCGGTGCTCGCCGCCTTGCGCCCGCACCTGCTGCCCAGCCGCAAGTCGCGCGCCTGGAACGATGCCAAGGTAGGCGCGCACCACGCATCATTCCCACCGCAGCGGCCGGGGCCCTGGCCCGCCTGAGCGGCAAGCAGCGCGCCGTCTATACGTTGATCCGCGCACGCTACCTGGCGCAGTTCCTGCCGCCGCACGAGTACGACCGGACCCAGGCCGAGCTGGACTGCGCCGGCCACGCACTGCGGGCAGTAGGCAAGCAGGTGGTCGAGCCGGGCTGGAAACGCGCGCTGCCCGAGGCGCTGGCTGCGGCCGGCCCGCGCCCGGCGCCTACTGCCCAGGTGCTGCCGAGGCTCGTCCGCGGGCAGACCTGCAACGTGCCCGCGGTAGCACTCAAGGATCAGTTCACCCAGCCGCCCAAGCCCTACACCGAAGGCGACCTGATCCAGGCGATGAAGAACGTCGCCCGCCTGGTCGAAGATCCGCGCCTCAAGCAGAAACTCAAGGACACGACCGGCATCGGCACCGAAGCGACGCGCGCCGGGATCATTCAGGGCCTGCTCGAGCGTGGCTATCTGACCCGCCAAGGCAAGGCGCTGGCGGCTACACCCGCCGCGTTCAGCCTGATCGACGCCGTGCCGCGGCCGATCGCCGATCCGGGCACCACAGCGATCTGGGAGCAGGCACTGGACATGGTCCAGGCCGGTGAAATGCCGCTGGACGAATTCGTTGCAAAGCAGTCCGCCTGGATGAGCAAGCTGGTGGAACGCTGCGCAGGGCTGCAGCTGAGCATCAGCGGCCCCGCCATCGGCACGCCCGCCAGGCGCAAGGGTGGCAACGCCCGCGCTACGGCAAGCCGGGTACCTCCACGAAGGCAACGGGTGCCAAGGGCAGGAAGCGCGCCGCACCGAAGTGAGGGGCGTGCATAACGTGCCTGCTACTCGAGCGTTGGACGACCCGGCGTCAGGTAGGGGAACGGGGCAATGGTTTGGCCGGCAGGGCTTGCGGTGGGCAAGGCTGCACCGTTGCCCACCCTCCGGATCAGCGCCGGCTGGCGCTACGGGATCCTTTTCCACCATCGGCCCCTGTTGCACCCCGCACTGAACTCGTGAGAGTGGCCATCCCTATCGCTGCCGGATCCCGCACCGCGCCGTAGGGTGGAAAACGGCCACGAGGCTTTCTCCACGCGCGTCCGCGCGTGCGCGAGATGCGGCGCAACAGCACTGCACCGCCAATCCCGAGCCAAGCGATAACGCCGACAAGACTGCTCCGTTGCCCACGGGCCGCGCAGCCGGGAGCGTGGCCGGCCTTGTCGGCAACCCGGTGCGCGCACACCAAAATGGCAGAGGCAGACCGCAGAAAAGCAAAAGGGGAAGCCGTGAGGCTTCCCCTTGAAGGGATCGTGCTTTGTTCTTCTTCTGCTGACGGGCTTGTTGTTCTTGTTTGCAGCCCGGCCGGGCCTCAGGGCCCATGGTTCCAAATGGAACCGAGGAACAAACGGATTATTTTGGTCGCTGATGCTGCCTGCCTCGCGGGCCAACCGGTTCTGGTGCTGCCTTGCATGGCAGTTTTGTTGTTCTCGCTCCGGTCGAGAGAAACCTCTGGGCAACTCCTCTCCAAAAGAATCAGTTTGCTACGTCCCCATCCTGTTGTTCTTGTTATTCAGGAGCCGCTTCGTTTTGTTCTTGTTATGGGTGCTTCTGGTTTTTTGTTTTTGTTGTGCCAGTAATAGAGCAGCAGTCGTGCCAACTTTACGAAAGCCTTTTATATCAATGACTTGTGAAGCGTATGAGATTTTCCAGGGCCGCCGGAACGGGAATTTCGTTACCGCCCTGCCCAGCAGGCGTTACGCCCGGCCGGCCGCGGTAACACTCGGCAAGCGTTACCGCGAGGTGGTTACCCGCGGATGCCAGGCGATCTCGCTCGCCGACAGCTCGACCGAAACCCGGGCTTGACCAGGCGTGCGTGAGAAGCGTGGTGCCGGCGCCACCTGCAGGCCACCCTCCTGGTTGCGATAGACGCCGCGTGCCTTGAGGTGCGGGTGCTCCGGTGCCTCGTTCAATTCGAGCACCGGTGCAAAGCAGGCATCGGTCCCCTCCAGCAGCGCACACCACTGATCACGCTGCGGTTGGCGAACAGCGCCTGAAGTTCGGCGCCCTGCTCGGCCCACGCGGCGGGATCGCGGCCGACCCGGCGCAGCGATTCCGGCGCATCGATACGCTCGCACAATAGTTCCCAGAACTTGGGCTCCAGCGCGCCGATGGCGATTTCGCGGCCGTCGGCGCAGCGATAGCAGCGGTAGTTGGGCGCCGCCCCGGCCAGCGGGTTGGCCGCACGCTCCATCGACAGCCGGCCAGTGGCCAGAAGGCCCGAGAAGAAACTCATCAACGACGAGACGCCATCGACGATGGCCGCATCGACGACCTGGCCCTTGCCTGATCGCTCACGCTCGAACAGCGCGGCGAGGATACCCACGGCGAGGAACATCGAGCCTCCGCCAAAATCACCGACCAGATTCAGCGGTGGGATCGCGGTGCCCTCGGCGCCGCGAATCGCCGCCAGCGCGCCGGTCAGCGCGATGTAATTGATGTCGTGGCCCGCCGCACCGGCCAGTGGCCCGCTTTGCCCCCAGCCGGTCATGCGCCCGTAGATCAGCCTGGCGTTGCGCTGCAGGAGCGGTTCGGGCCCGAGCCCCAGGCGTTCCATCACCCCGGGACGAAAGCCCTCGATCAGTACATCCGCCTGGTCAGCGAGGTTCAGGCAGCGCTCGCGCCCGGCTGCACTGCGGATATCGAGCGTTACGACGCGCCGGCCGCGGTCCACCACCGGGTTCGACCAGCCCGTTCCGCCCTCACGCTGAACGCGAATGACATCGGCCCCCAGATCGGCCAGCAGCATGGCGCAGTGCGGCCCCGGGCCGATGCCGGCGAACTCCAGCACGCGCAGCCCGGCAAGCGGGCCAGGGCCTGATTCCTGCGTGTCGCTCACATGACCTCCAGAGCTTGGCTCTTCATGGCGGAACGCCGCCGCCCGACCAGCAGCCAGGCGGCGGGCGGCTCAGAAGCTCGCCGCGTTGCGCTGATTCTCGACGAGGTGGTTGCGGTAGCGCTCGCGTAGCACCTTCTTGTCGATCTTGCCGGTGGCCGTGAGCGGCACCCGGTCGAACACCACCGCATCAGGTATCCACCACTTGACGAGGTTCGGCTCCAGATGGGCCAGCACCTGGTCGGCGCTGACCTCGGCGTCGGCGTGCGGCTCGATCACCAGCAGCGGGCGCTCCTCCCACTTGGGGTGGAACACGCCGACGACGGCGGCCACCTTCACGCCGGGACAGGCGGCCGCGACGTTCTCGATGTCGATGGAGCTGACCCATTCCCCGCCGGACTTGATCACGTCCTTGCTGCGGTCGGTGATGCGCAGGAAACCATCGGCGTCGAGGGTGGCGATGTCGCCGGTGTCGAACCAGCCCTCGGCATCCAGTGCACTTCTATCGCTGCGGTAGTAGCGCTCGACCGTCCAGGGCCCGCGCACCAACAGCTTGCCCGAGCTCTGCCCGTCGCGTGGCAGCTCGCGGCCCTGGTCGTCGACGATTCTCAGCTCGATGCCGAACTGCAGCCGGCCCTGACGGCTCCAGATGGTGTCGTTGGTCGCCGCATGACCACGCTCCATGAGCTTCGGCGTTGGCGTTGCCACCACGCCCAGCGGGCTGGTCTCGGTCATGCCCCAGAGTTGGCAGACGGCGACGCGGTACTTGCGCTGGAAGGTCTCGGCCATCATGCGCGGCACGGCCGAGCCACCGATGACCAGGCGCGCCAGGCTGCCGGCATCCTCGCCGGTGCGTTCCAGGTGGTCGAGGTACATGGTCCAGATCGTCGGTACGCCGCCGGAAAGGGTTACCCCCTCGCCCTTGATCAACGCCTGCAGGCTCGCGCCGTCCATCTTGTCGCAGGGCAGGACGAATTTGCAGCCGTTGATCGCCGCAGCAAACGGCAGCCCCCAGGCGGTGCGTGGTAGAGCGAGGAACAGGGCATCACGCAATCGAAGGCGGAAAGCCCGAACGCGCCGGATAGCCCCGCCGCCATCGCGTGCAAGACGACCGAGCGATGGCTGTAGAGCACGCCCTTGGGGTCGCCGGTGGTACCGGAGGTGTAACAGAGAATGGCGCCGGCATTCTCATCGAACTGCGGCCAGACGACCGGCGCCTCGTAGGCGATCAGCGCCTCGTAGGCCTGCACCCCGGCGCCGGCTTCGGCCAGGGCGGCCTCCTCGGCGAGCATGACGAAATGACGAATGTTCGGCAGCCGATCGCGCAAACGTTCGACGCAGGGAATGAAGCTCTGGTCGAACAGCAACACCTGGCTGCCGGCATGGTTGATGGTGTAGACGATCTGGTCGTCGGACAGCCGCGGGTTGGCGGTATGCAGTACGGCGCCGATGCCCGGCACGGCGAAGAACAGTTCGTAATGGCGATGAGTGTTCCAGGCCAGCGACGAGACCGCGTCGCCCGGCGCGATGCCAAGGCTGCGCAGCATGCTGGCGGCTCGCGCGGCACGCTCGGCAAGGCCGGCATAGTCGTAGCGCCACAGCGGACCGTCGAGCTGACGCGAGACGATCTCGCGGTCGCCGTGGGCGGCGGCGGCATGGGTGAGGATGGAGGTGATGGACAACGGGGCTTGCTGCATCAGTCCTGTTTGCATGTTTCCGACCTCATCTTGTTTTTGTTTTAGAGTGGCGACCGGAGCACTCCGGCCAACCAATTGGCACGGCAAAAAAGGCTTATCAATCAACGCGCTATGGCTTAAAGCTCAAGCCGCGTGAGGTTTTACTTCAACTCCTGCAGGTTGCGCGCGATCACCAGCCGCTGGATATCGCTGGTGCCCTCGTAGATCTGGCAGACCCGGACGTCGCGGTAGATGCGCTCGACCGGGAAGTCGCGCAGGTAGCCATAGCCACCAAGGGTCTGGATCGCGGCCGAGCAGATCTTCTCGGCCATCTCCGAGGCGAACAGCTTGGCTATCGAGGCCTCCACCAGCGCTGGCTTGCCGGCTTCGCGCAGTGCCGCGGCGTGCCGCACCATCTGCCGCGCAACGGCGATCTGCGTGGCCATGTCGGCCAGGCGAAACGCCACCGCCTGGTGCTCGAGGATCGACTTGCCGAATGCCTCGCGTTCGCCGGCATAGTCGCGCGCCGCCTCGAACGCCGCCTGCGCCATGCCTACCGCCTGCGCGGCGATACCGATACGGCCGCCCTCGAGGTTGGCCAGCGCGATGCGGTACCCCTCGCCCTCCTCGCCGAGGCGGTTGGCGATCGGCACACGCAGGTCGTTGAAGGCCAGCTGGCAGGTGTCCGAGGCATGCTGGCCGAGCTTTTCCTCGACGCGCACCACCTCGTAGCCGGGCGTGTCGGTCGGCACGATGAAGGCACTGATACCCCGCTTGCCGGCCTGTGGATCGGTGACCGCAAATACGATCACCGTCCCGGCGTGGCGACCGGAGGTGATGAACTGCTTGGCACCATTGAGCACGTAGCTGTCGCCATCACGCACCGCTCGCGTGCGCAGGCTGCTGGCATCCGAACCGGCCTGCGGCTCGGTCAGGGCGAAGGCACCGATCTGCTCGCCGCGCGCCAGGGGCACGAGGAAGTCACGCTTCTGCTGCTCGTTGCCGAATGCCAGGATCGGCACGCAGCCGACCGAGTTGTGCACGCTCATGATGGTCGAGCAGGCGCCGTCGCCAGCGGCGATCTCCTCCAGGGCCATGGCATAGCCACGTAGCCGGTATCGCTGCCGCCCCACTGTTCGGGTACCAGCATGCCGAAGAAGCCGAGCCCGGCCATCTCGGCGACCGCCTCGGCCGGGTAGCGGTGCTCGCGGTCCCAGGCCTCGGCGAAGGGCTTGAGCCGCTCGCGGGCGAACTGCCGCGCCATCGCGGCGATGGCTTGTTGATCCTCGTTCGGTAGCATCGGCCGCCTCCTCAGATCAGTTCGATGGCCATCGCCGTCGCTTCGCCGCCACCGATGCAGATGGCTGCCACGCCGCGGCGCAATTGACGCGCGCGTAGCGCATGAATGAGCGTCGCGAGAATGCGCGCGCCGGAAGCGCCAACCGGGTGGCCCAGAGCACAGCGCCGCCATTGACGTTGAGCCGCGCGTGATCGATGTCCAGCTCGCGCATCGCCGCCATCGGCACCACGGCAAAGGCTTCGTTGATCTCGATGAGGTCGACGTCGGCCAGGCGCCAGCCGGTGCGTTCCATGAGCTTGCCGATTGCCCCGATGGGCGCGGTGGTGAAGCGGCTGGGGGCGTCGGCATAGGCCGCGTGGCCGTGGATAACCGCCTGCGCCTGCAGGCCCCAGCGTTCGGCTTCGGACCGGCGCATCATCACCAGCGCGGCGGCGCCGTCGGAAATCGAGCTGGAGTTGGCCGCGGTCACCGTGCCGCCTTCACGAAACGCCGGGCGCAGCTGCGGGATCTTGTCCAGCGACGCCTTGGGCGGCTGCTCGTCATCGCGCACCTGGCGCTGCTGTTTGCCATCGGTCACGTCCAGCGCGACGATTTCGTCGGCGAACGCGCCGCTGGCAATGGCGGCCTGCGCCCGGCGTAGCGATTCGATCGCATAGGCGTCCTGCTGCTCACGGGTGAAGCCGAAGGCATCGGCGCACTCCTCGGCGAAGCTGCCCATCAGCCGGCCCTTGTCGAACGAGTCTTCCAGGCCGTCGAGGAACATGTGGTCGAGCACCCGGCCGTGCCCCATGCGGTAGCCGGCACGGGCCTTCTCCAGCAGATAGGGGGCGTTGGTCATGCTCTCCATGCCGCCGGCGACAACGATCTCGCTGCTGCCGGCCAGCAGCTGGTCGTGGGCGAGGATGGCGGTCTGCATGCCCGAGCCGCACATCTTGTTGACCGTGGTACAGGTCGTGGCGCGGGTCAGGCCGGCGCTAGAGCGGCCTGGCGTGCCGGTGCCTGGCCCTGCCCGGCCGGCAGTACGCAACCCATCAGCACGTCCTGGACGTTCTCCGGCGGCAGGCCGGCACGCTCGACGGCGGCGCGGATGGCAGCAGCGCCCAATTGTGGCGCCGTCAGGCTCTTGAGGTCGCCCTGGAAGCCGCCCATGGGCGTGCGGGCGCAACTGACGATGACGATCGGATCCTGTTTCATGCTTGCTTCCTTCACTTGGCGGCCATGCGCAACGCACCGTCGAGGCGGATCACCTCGCCGTTGAGCATGGGGTTCTCGAAGATATGCCGTACCAACGCGGCGTATTCGGCCGGGCGGCCCAGGCGCGGCGGGAACGGTACGCCGGCGGCCAGCGAATCACGGATTTCCTGGCTCATGCCGGCCATCATCGGCGTCTCGAACACGCCGGGCGCCACGGTCATCACGCGGATACCGAAGCGCGCCAGTTCACGCGCCGCCGGTAGCGTCATGCTGGCCACGCCACCCTTGGAGGCGGCATAGGCGGCCTGGCCGATCTGCCCGTCGAAGGCGGCAATGGACGCCGTGTTGACGATCACTCCGCGCTCGCCCTCGGCATTCGGCGGGTTGTCGGCCATCGCTTCGGCGGCCAGACGCAGCATGTTGAATGTACCGATCAGGTTGATGCCGACGATGCGGCCAAAGCTGTCCAGCCCATGCGGCCCCTGACGACCGAGGATTTTCTCGCCGCCGGCTACACCCGCACAGTTGACCAGCCCGTGTAGCGCACCGAAGCGCTCGCGGGCCTGGGCCACGGCGCGGCGGGCAGCCGCTTCGTCACGGATGTCGGCCTGGACGGCAATCGCACCGGCGCCGAGGGGCTCGACGCAGGCGCTGCCGGCGGCCTCGTCGAGATCGACCACCACCACCTTCGCCCCGGCTTGTGCCAGCTCGCGTACGGCGGCGGCGCCCAGACCTGAGCCACCGCCGGTGATCAGAAAGACGCTGTCTCGAATCTGCATGGCGTTCTCCCGCTGTTGTTGTTCTTCGATCGAAGCCGGAGCCATGTTCGGTCGCCACGCGGGCCGCCAGCAATGGTCGATGCACTCAAGCGTACTGAGCGTTTTGGCCAATGGCCGCTGGCTATCAGCCGCTCACTCGTCGGCGGTGCCCAGGATCAACGTGCGGTAGTGCCCGGGGTTGGTGCCCGACCACTTGCGAAAGGCCTTGTAGAACGAGCTGACGTCGGCGAAGCCGAGGCGCTCGGCGATTTCCGCGTAGCTCAGGGCCGCATCGGCCAGCCAGCGCGTCGCCAGCTCGCGTCGTACGGCATCCTTGATGCCCTGGTACGGCTGTCCGGCCTCGGCCAGCCGGCGACGCAGCGTGGCCGGGGACATGCACAGCTCGCCGGCGAGCGTCTGGCTGTCCGGCCAGCGGTCGGCAGGCCGTTCACGCAGCAGTTGCTTGATACGGCTGGCCAGGCTGCTGCTGTCGCGATAGCGAACCAGGATATTGGCCGGTGCGTCCTGGAGAAATGCGCGCAGCTCCTCTTCGCTGCGCCGTATCGGCAGGTCGAGCACCTCGGCGGCAAAGATGATGCGGGTCGAGGCCTGCGAGAAACGCAGGTTCTCGGAGAACATCACCCGATAGTCGTCGGTATAGTCCGGCTCGGCGCAGCGCGACTCCACCGCCAGCAAGGGTATCCGCCGGCCGACGAGCCAGCAGGCCAACCCGTGCACGAGCATCCAGAAGGTGAAGTAGGCAAAGGCGCGACCGGGCGTGCAAGCGCCCTCTTCCAGCACGATTTCCGCCAGGCTGTGGCGGCGCACCAGGCGCCCGCGAAAGCGCTCGAGCGTGAGGCCATAGAAGCGCAGCATCTGGCGCAGCGCCGCTTCCAGCGTCGGCTGGGCGACGCAGCAGCGACTGATAAAGACGAAACTGCCCGAACGCAGGCGCCGTGCGTCCATGCCAAAGAACTCGTCGTCGAAGCGCTCGGCCAGGCCCAGCCACATGCGCCGGTAATAGTCCACGCTCACGCGTCCGTCCGCCTCGGCCAGACACGCCGACGACAGGCCAAGCGACTCGAGCAGTTGCGCAGGCGACCTGTCGACGTCGGTAAAGGCGAGCAGAGCCTGCTGGACCAGGCGCACGGAAATGCTGTCGCGCTCGGTGGTCGAGGCGCTGTCGTGAAGGGCGAGTGATTCAGGCAACGGGTTCATCCTGGGCTGAAGCGACCGTGACAGCGCACCATGATGGTCCACCGTGCCAGGCATCGCCAGTCATAGCCAGCCCAGCGTCAGGCCGGCAACGACCAGGTAACGCAGGGTCTTGGCCAGCCCGACGATCAGCAGAAAGCTCCACCAGGTTCGCGCATCACCCCGGCCACCAGCGTCAGTGGATCGCCGATCAGCGGCGCCCAGCTGAGCAGCAGCGTCCAACGACCATAGCGATGGTAATGGCGCTGCGCCTGGTCCAGCTGTCGTTCGCTGAACGGAAACCAGCGGCGGTGGCGAAAATGCTCCAGATAGCGGCCCAGCAGCCAGTTCACCAGCGAACCCAGGACATTGCCGAGGCTGGCGAAGGCGATCAGTGCCCAGGTCGAGTGGCCGCCCGCGGCGAGCAGCCCCGCAAGCAGCGCTTCCGAGCCCAGTGGCAGCAACGTGGCGGCGCCAAAGGCGGCCAGAAAAATTCCTGCGTAGCCGGTGAGCTCCACTCGATTGCTTGCCTTCGCGCTGTTGCACAGCCCGCCAGTATGCCTGCGCCAAGCGATACGAGACAGGCCGTCAATAGGCAGCCACCCGGGCCGCCGCTATAGTGGCGCCTTGACTATCGGAGCTGAGAATTGAAGCGCGTCGTTCCGAGCTGGTGGTTGTGGCTCCTGTTGCTGGCGCATGGGCTGGCGCAGGCCAGCTGGCATGAAACAGGTACCGAGCCGGTTGCGCTGGGTGGCCGCTGGGCGCTGCTCGTCGACCCGGATGAGCGCCTGAGCGTGGAAGATCTGGAACGTCCCGGCATGGCGGCTCGCTTCATGACGCAGCAAGGCAACCCCGGGCTTGGCTATCGTAGCGGCGCCGTCTGGCTGCGCCTGCAGCTCGAAAGGCCCGCCCCCGACATCCCGATCTGGTGGCTGGACCTGCAGTCCTCCACGCTGGACGAGGTGGTGCTGTATCAGCGCCGAGCGGATGGTAGCTTTCGCCAGGCCGTCGCCGGCGACCACCGCAACAGCGAGGCGCAGGACATCCACTTTCGCAATCCGCTGTTTCGTCTCGAGCTCCCGGCCGAAGGGAGCACTACCCTCTAACTGCGCATCAAGAGCCACAATCCGATCAGTTTCGCGATGGTGCTCTGGCCGCCCGAGCGCTTCATCAGCTCGATCATCCGCCTGCAACTGCTGCATGGCTGATCTTCGCAACCTTCGTCCTGCTGATCGTCAGCAACCTCTGGCTGTATTTCGCCAGCCGAGACACGACCTTCGGGCTGTTCAGCCTGTTCACCCTGGCCAACCTGATCACCATGCTCGGGGCAGAAGGCTACCTGCCGTACTACCTGCTCGGTGCGCTGGCTGGGCCAAAGGATCTGCCGAGTACCCTCGCCTGGATCTGGGCGCCGGTGCTCGGTGCGATCTTCCAGGTCCAGTACCTGGGCCTGTTGCGGATGCGGCTGTTGGCCAGCCTGGCACGCTGGGGCCTGGTGGCGATGTTGCTGGCGGCGCTGCTCGCCTCGATGAACCTGCTGATTCCCTGGTCGTTATGGCGACTGATCTATCAGGGCTGGATATTTCTGTGCGCATTCGCGTTGTGCCAGATCGCCTTCTGGCTCGGGCTCAGCGGACTCAAGCGAGCGCGGGTGTTGGCGGCGGTGCAGGCGCTGTTCCTGCTGAGCCTGGCACTACGGATCGGGCGCAACCTCGGCTGGTTCGAGCCCGGGCTGCTGGTCGACAACGCCCTGTATTTCGCCATGGCCGCCTACGCGCTGGTGATGAGTTCGGCGGTCAGTCGCAGCCACGAGAACCTGCGTCGGGAAAAGGAGGCCGCCCAGGCCGAGGCACTGGCGCTGGCACAGCGCAACGAGCAACACCTCGAAAGCCAGGTCGCCGAGCGTACCCGCGCACTGGAAGCCACGGTTGCCCAGGTGCAGGCTGCGCTTTCGCTCGAGCGGCACGCCAAGGAGGAGCAACGGCACTTCCTCGCCACGTGTCCCACGAACTGCGTACTCCGCTGGCCGTTATCGACGCCACCGCGCAGAACCTCGAGCTCGACCATGAAGGTGATCCCGCCACCCTCGAGCGATACCGCAAGATCCTGCGGGCAACCGAGCGCATGACCCGGCTGCTCAGCAGCTCGCTCGACGAGCGTCATTTCGGCTTTCTGCGCAACGTGGCGCACCTGCGCGAAACGGCTACCGCGCCGTTGCTGCATGATGCCGCCAGCTCCGCACGACTGCTCGGCGAGAAGCACATCATCCGTGTCGATGAATCCCACCTGCCGCCAAGCCTGCGCTGCGACAGCGAACTGATGCTGCTGATACTGCGGACGATCACCGACAACGCCGTCAAGTACACGCCGGCCGGGACCAGGATCACCCTCAGTGGTCGGGTCGGCGATGAGGGCGTCAGCCTGCAGGTCACCGACGACGGCCCGGGCATCGCCGCCGAAGACCTGCCGCATGTGTTCGAGCCCAACTACCGTGGCCGCTCCGCTGGCGACAAGAGCGGTACCGGGCTAGGCCTGTCGCTGGCCAGGCGGATGATGCAGATGCAGGGTGGCAGCGTTGCCATCGCCAGCGCACCGGGCGAAGGCTGCCAGGTCACGCTCACACTGCCGCATGCGCTCTACGCCACGACGATCGGCGCGGTGAAACTGTAGCCCTCGCCGTGTTCGGTCTTCAGCGGCAATTCGTCATTCAGCGTATCGCGGCAGCGCTTGCGCAGGCGGCTGATCAGCGTATCCATGCGTCGCTGGTCGTAACTCAGCCACTGCTCGCCATAGGCCTGGACGATGGCGCGGCGAGAAACCGGAACGCCCGGCCGCTCGGCGAGTAGCTGCACGAGGGTGAACTCGTTGCGGCTGAGCTGCAGTGCCAGGCCGCGCGGCGAAATCAGCTGGCGCGCACCGGATTGCAAGGTCCACGAGGTGGGCACCCGGCGGCTGAGCGAGACGATCACCGCTTCGAGTTCGATCAGTTTCACCGGCTTGACCAGATAGTGATCGGCGCCATCGTGCAATCCCTGCACCACGTAGTCGGAACTCCCGCGCGCCGACAACGCAATGATGCCGGCGCCGGGTGACGCTTGCCGCAAGCGGGTGATGGCGTCGAAGCCACTGCCGTCGGGCAGCATGATGTCGATGATGGCCAGCCCGGCCTGATCCATGAGCGCCTCGAACTCCTGCAGCGAGCCGGCGCACAGCACCGACCAGCCGCGTCGGCTGAGAAACGCGGAGATTTCTTCGCGCAGTTCAGCGCTGTCTTCGACCAGCAGAATGTTCAAGCATGCCTCGCGGGATTGCCGTCAAGGTTCCAGACCCACGCATTATGCCGTGACGACCGGCAGCCAGTCGGCCACCGCCGCGTCGCTTTGGTCGTATGGTTTTCCCAGGGTAGCGGTTTCACGGCGGGCCGATCAGCCGGCCGCCAGGTACGCCTCGGTGCCTGATCCGGCCCAGTAGGCGCCCTGGCCCAGGGCAAAAGGCAAGCCGCTGACCACTCGTTGCTGCCAGGCGGTGGCGACATTCGAGGCCCAGAGCTCGGCCCGATGGCGCTCGACAATGGCGTACAACAAGGACCGCAAGGTCTCGTAGCGGCTCAGCAGAAATGCCGAGCGAAAGCCTGCGCCGACCTCCAGATGCGCCATGCTCAGCTTTACCGCGCGGCAGAGGCCGAGTTCGAGCTCGGGAGGCACACCGCTCAGATCAGGGTCCGCCAGGACGACAGCGATGTTCGCCTGTTGTAGGCGAATCAGCGCATCGATGTAGCGCTGCGCTCCGCCGTGCGCTGTGAAGGGCGCAGCGGTGGCCACCACGTTGAGTCGATAACCGCACGCTCGGAGATCCAGAGCTGCCTCGGACAGCAGCCCTACCACTTCGGGTTTGCCAAGCACCGCCTTGCTCAGGTTGAGGTACAGCTGGGGCTGCGCCCCGCCGTCCGCATGAGGACGGGTCAAGGCATGCAGCCGCAGGCGAAATAGAAACTGCGCAGCCAACTCGGCCGGCCTGCCATGCTGGGCGGCGGCGCAAGTGGGGCCGGAATCCGCCTGCATCGATGTTTCGTAGCCTATCGGTCGCAGGCGCCGGTCGAAGACCGGCAGCCAGACCATGTCACGGATCGCACGTTCGTACTGCCTGCGATTCATCGCCTCTCCTTACCGCCGGTGCGCTTCCGGCAACGCGGCTCGGTCTGACGCCAGCACGCCAGATTCGTGTTGTGACGCCGGTCACGATATTAAGGCGGTGGCCGCGGCAATTGCTGACAGAACCTTACGGTTGCCCTCTGGGTACCAGACGATTCAGATGGTCTCAGGCGGCGAATAGTAGTCACCGCTGAGCAAGTGGAACGGTAGCCGCAGGGCGAGCTGGTGGTCGGCGTGGCACTCGATCCGGTCGGCCATGAAGCAGACGTCGCAGCGCTCGAGCAGTGCGGTCATGGCCCCGTGCGTCCTGTCCAGCACCTCGTCGTGCCCAGCCGCAGCCTCAACGCAGCATTGGCGCAGATCGACCTTTACATAGCGGCACAGCCCTAGCGCCAATACGCGTGCGCTCAAGCTGCCCTGCTGCGCAGCGAGCCGAGCCATCAGCTCGACGCCGTGATCGAGCAGGCCATACAGGTGCCCGAAGATCACCCGGCTGGCTCGCGGGGCAGCGGCCAATCCGCTTGCCTCGAGCCGTCCACTCAGCTCCAGCACCAGCTGCAGGCCGAATGGCTTGAGCTCGGCCGCAGTCCAGGCCATATCGTCCATCAGCGAATGCTCGAGCAGGAGCGACTCATCAGTCGTGACAACACAGCGCAGCGGCCAGGGTCGCCCGCCGCGCAATGCCAGGCGTCGGGCCGCCGCGGGAATCAGGCGAATGCGCTCGAGCAGTTCGGCGCAGAGAATCGCACGGCGGTCGTCTGGCGCGAGCGCCTGGCCCAACCTGCCGAAGCAACTAAAGTAATGGCTGCCGTGCAGTCGTAAATGCCGGTCGACGATCTGCTGGCGGAAAAACTCGGTTTCGCCGTGGCTCCGCAGCCTGCTGCGATGCAACGCGAAAAGCCGATCAAGATTCTGGCTGATCCCCATGCGCCCTCCGAGCCGCCAGACATCGGCGGTGAGTCCGTTTCTTTCAGCAAAGCAGGACGTTCACGGGGCGCGTCGGAGGAACCCGTTGTTTTAACAACAAATGAGCTTGATGGGCGGGGCCGGCAGCCGTCGTTACATCTCGTGGATGCGATTGACCTGCTGCGCCAATCGCATCGTTTCATGCTGCTCCAGTTCGAGCAGCTCGCGAGCCAGCTCACGGGCCGTGTCGATCTCCGCGCGTCTAGCCAGCGAACGGTAGAGGTCGAGAATCCGGTTATGCATTTCGAACACGTCGGCACAGATCTCTTCGACCGTCATCTGGTGATAGGCCTTGCACTTCTGGCCGAGGTGCATGGGTTCGCGCACCAGGTAGTCGTAAATCCAGGTGTGCAGCGCCTTGCCATCGGCGTGCGCTTCGATCTTGGAAATGGTTTCCGACAGGACCTTTTCGTGATCCGCCAGGTAGAGCAGCAGCCACTTCGCGCGCGTTTCCGCCTGCTTGCTGGCCCCGGCGCTCATGCAGCGCGCCAGTTGCGCATGGGCGTCGCGCGTCCAGTCGATGAGATCCTCGAAGCGTTCGATTTTCATGGCAGCGCTCCTCGCTCGGGCCAGGGGTCTTACTGGCAGGATAGCCGTGGGCCTGCCGCCGTGCCCAAGCCAGGGTGTGGCGTTCAGTCGCGAACGGGCGGAACGTGACCTGCAAGCCCATCAGACTTCGGTCGATGTGTCTTCCACCAGTTCGGCACGTAGCACCTTGAGCTCTGCTGGCGCGTGAATGGCAAGACGGACCCGGCCACCGCTCACCTCGCCACACATGATGGTTACGCCATCGGTGGTCAGATGCCTGACGAGGTCGTCGAGGTTGGCGCCGGGCGCAACCGTCAGGCGCAGTTTTTCGCCCGGACGGCGGGAAAGTGTCAGATAACCCATGTTGTCGCTTCCTTTGTATAGGGCGCTTGGCCCGTGATGGTTCGTATAGTCGGATCGTGGCGTCCGGCAGCCGGCGCTCTGGCTAGCGTCTGCTGTAGCAGCGCACCAGGTCGCCCTCGTAGTGGTACAGGCAGAGATGGTTTTCCGGCGCCGAGAGCAGGCGTAGCTGCACGACCTCCCCTTCATACAGGCCGAAGCCCTCGGAGTAGCTGCTGGCCATGTAGGAGCATCGATTGGCGGCCGCGGTGTGCGTGACCGCGACGACTTCGTAGCTGATGTAGCGCTCGGTGCGCACCTTCAAGGCACCGGAGACGGTATCGATCGGCTGGCCGCTTTCGTCCAGGCAGGCATCGAACAGGCGCGGGCCGCTCTTGCGCCACTCTCGGAACAGCCGTGCGCGCGGCTCGCCACTCTTGGAGAACGCCATGAGCTCGGACAGGTAGCGGCCACTCTCTCCGCCCGGTAGCCGCAACGACAGGGCGAGCGCGACGCCTACCAGCAGCAAAGCGAGCTGCAGCCCCAACAGGCCGACGGCTAGCCGCTTGCCGGCGTTCATGCCGAACACCGCCGGAGAAATGCCGACACGGCCGGAGCGAGGCCACGGCCCTTTGGAATGATCGCGTTGACCGCAGTGCCGCTGGCCGGCACGCAGGACAGGCTGAAGTCATTGCTGCGCGGCACGACCCAGTAGTCGGCGCTCGCTTCGGCGAACGCCGGCGCCACGATAGCTTCCAGCAATTCATCGACCGGATTGCCGTTGCGCACGATGTTGAACCGATAACCGAGATGCTCCCGGGTATCCAGCGCTACCGGGCCGGCGAGCAGGCTGGGCGTGTAGTTGGCGTAGTCGTATTGCTGCCACAGCCAGAACATGAGCAGAACCAGGCCGAGCGAGGCATTCCAGACCCAGAGCAGCCCCGCCCCCTGCCCCGCGCTCACGGCTGGCCGAGCCTCGGCATCGGGTTCGGGTTCGGGTTCGGGTTCGCAGGCTGGCGTCGTGAGCAACGGTGGCGCAGCCGGCAGCGGCGTCTCTGGTGCGCTGTGCTCGGTGAGGGCGAAATCGGGGTTCCAGCGGTATCCGCGGCGGGGGACCGTCTGGATGATCTCGTGCAGCTTCTCGTCGCCAATCAGGTTGCGCAGGTTGAAGATGCACTGGTTCAGGCTGCCGGTGCTGACGATCCGGTGTTCCCAGGCGTAGCGCAGTATTTCTTCTCGGCTGCGGATTTGCCCGGGAATCGACAGCAGCAGCTCCAGGGCGCGGCTATCGGTGTAACTGATCGTCAGGCTCTCTTCGTTCCCGCTGGCGTCTTGAATGAGCAGCAGGTTCTGCTCCGGGCGGAACTCGGCACGCCCGGCGCCCTTGTGGACTCTCAGATGATGGCTCTTCATAGCGGCTTCCTGCAGACATCCGTGTCCCCTATGAGGAGGGCTGTGCCAGTCCCGTCCGTCCTTCTTGTTGTGATGTAGGCGTCATTCGCGACGCGTGGCCCTTCCCAACCACGCGTCGCCTTGATCTACCTTCATTCTAGAAGGGAGTTGGCAGCGGAAATCTGTCAGTTTCTTACAGCGCGAGCCGCTCTAGCGGTGCTCCTGACGGAGCCAGAGCCCCTTGCCCGCCAAGGCCTCGCGATCATGCGGGCGATCCAGATCCAGCCATGGCCCCTTCGGCACGAGCCCGTTGCCGTTGATCTGCCGATGGCTACCGTAGTAATGCCCTTTGATGTGCTGGAAATCGACCGTCGCGGCGATCCCGGGCCACTGGTATACCTCGCGCAGCCAGGCGGACAGGGCCGGGTAATCTTCGATGCGTCGCCAGTTGCACTTGAAGTGACCGAAGTAGACGGCATCGAAGCGGATCAGTGAGGTGAACAGGCGAATATCGGCCTCGGTCAGGTATTGGCCCGCCAGGTAACGTTGCCGGGCAAGACGCCGTTCCAGCCAATCCAGCTCGTGGAAAAGTGCGTCGAAGGCCTCTTCGTAGGCTTCCTCGGTGGTGGCGAACCCCGCACGATAGACGCCGTTGTTCACCGCCGCATAGACGCGCGCGTTGAGCGCGTCGATTTCGCCCCGCAGCGGCTCTGGATAGAGGTCGACCTGCGAGCCGGTCAGATGATCGAAGGCGCTGTTGAAGATGCGCAGAATCTCGGCCGACTCGTTGTTGACGATGCAGCGGCGCTCGCGATCCCAGAGTACCGGTACCGTGACCCGCCCGCTGTAGCGTGGGTCATCGAGCAGATAGCGCTGATAGAGGTATTCGAGGCCGTCCAGCCGGTCGCCGGTCGAACCACTGGCAGGCTCGAAGGTCCAGCCGTTTTCCAGCATCAGCCAGCCCACCACCGAGACATCGATCAGCCCCTGCAGCGATTTCAGTTCACGTACGATCAGCGTCCGGTGCGCCCAGGGACAGGCCAGCGATACGTAGAGATGGTAGCGCCCGGGCTCGGCCTTGAAACCGCCGCGCCCATCGTCGCCCGGCCTGCCCTCTGGCGTCACCCAGCTTCGCCGTTTCGCCTGCTCCCGCTCGAAGCGACCGTCTCGGCTTTCGTACCAGCGGTCGTGCCAGCGCCCGTCGATCAGTAATCCCATGCTGCCTCCCGTCGTTTGTCTTCGGAAAACAGTCTAGGGCGATGGTTCAGCCGATCGGCCGGATTCGCGGAAGCCTATGATCGATCAGATCGATCGGTCACGCTGTTGCCAGTACGCTCGCGCCTGTTCGAAGGCCTCGTCGCGGCTGGCGCCGAGCCCGCGAAGCGCCAGTGCCATGGTGGCCGTCGTGGCGAGTTCGCCATAGGCATCAGGCTCGCCGCGCCACACCGCCAGCAGGTGCGCCGGATCGAGTTCGGCCGGCTTGACGTGACGCTGCGCGGAAAGCGCCGGCCATGGTTCGTCCCAGGCTTCGCCATTGGCCGTTCCGTAGAGCACCGCAGCGCTGTCCGGGTTGATCTCCACCTCGCCGCCCTCGCCTTTGACCACGATGGCGGTGTCGCCGAGCAGTGACTGGCTTGGCGATGGATCTCCTGATAGCCAGGGTGAAAGATGCTCTGCAG
>LZQO01000032.1_pt1 | contig 35746 bp, 33 predicted proteins | sample 768571 | NCBI WGS metagenome assembly LZQO01 (sample SAMN05207081, study PRJNA324507) | oil field metagenome | isolation source: sample BH-FW-10 from oil reservoir | place: India: Bombay High | collected 2015-12-01
TGCGGTGCGGTGTTTTCTCATGGAAATAACCTCGCGTTGTTGAATGCGAGGTCACTCTAGGGCGGAAGTCAGCGGGATGGCAGGATGTCTTGGAATGAACGCTTACGTAGTACTTACAAGAAGCTTGATAAGCGCAGTGCTTTGTACAAAGCCAAGCGCAAGATTGAGAAGGCCAAGGCTCAGGTACGAGCCAAGGTCGAGCATCCGTTCCGGGTGATCAGGCGCCAGTTCGGTTATGTGAAGGTGCGCTTCCGTGGTCTGGCGAAGAACACGGCGCAACTGATGACGCTGTTCGCGCTGTCGAACCTGTGGATGGCGCGCCGACATTTACTGGCGAATGCAGGAGAGGTGCGCCTGTAATGTGGAAAATGGCTGCCGCGAGGTGCTCGCGGCGGCTAAAAACACAGAAATAAGCGGGTGATCTGAGCGTTTTTGATCGATTTGCCGCTTTTAAAATCGGCAGGGGCTGAAGTCAGCCAGAAATACACAACTACTTCAGACCATCTATAGCGAAAACAGAGACGTCTTAATAACGCCAATTGACTAAACGACACTTAAACCGCCGGGGCTGCTCCTTAGGCGCTCATTCACCCTCAAAAGCCCCTCACATTTTCTTTTATAGAAGTCAGTTTCAGCCTCATAAATAGCAATCTTCGACAAGGCTTGATCTCTTTCTTTTCGCATGACTTCAACCTGTTTCCTCAATTCTCCATTTATTACCCTCAGCGTCTTTTTTTGCGTTGAAGCGAACACCTCAAGCTCTGATGCTTCTCGAATACTAGAGTTATGAGCGTCGATTGCATCACGAACATGAGAATTCCATGGACTATTGAGGGCAACATTACTTTTCAAGCCCGCACCAGACCAAACGTCCTTGTAAGACCATAGCGCATCTGGTTTTTCCTTCCCCAGTTTCTCAACAACCTTCAACATTGCTTCAGTATTTTTTACCTTCAGGGCCTCTCGATTTTCCTTGAGGCCTACCAAACTGCCACGAGGTTTTTTATTATTCACAATTTAAGCCATCCATTTGACTGAGCAATTTATCAATTTCAGAGATCCTGTCATCTAAATGGGCCACCTTTAGTGGCTGACCAGAAAAGAAGTCTCTCATTCTTTGATTCTCGCTCTTACGCCAGGTCAAGGTTCGCCTCATACCTTCAGCGGGAATAATAGAATTATTACAATCCGCTGGACGACAGTTTGCACTATCTCCCCCACAAAGCGCCTTTTTGGCTCTAAACATACACAAGCCATCATCCATTTGCTCAATAAGCGCTTTCTTGGATAGATTATCCAAGAGCCGCTCTCTATCATCGGCAGACATACCCATAAAAGCCTTCCTATACCCCTCAACCTCATCAGCACCACCGCCAATAATAGGGGCCTGAGTCAGCATAATTTCGTCGTACTTCTCTCTAGACAGGGTAAATTTCTCCTGCTGCAATTCAGAGTAGAGATTTAAGTCACCGTAATTCTTCGTCATCTCAATATCAAAGTGCTTCAATTGATCTTGAAGCTCAACCAAACCAAGACCACTCCTAATCATAAGTCGTGAGAACTTCTTTCTAAACTGATGTGTCGCAACCGGCCACACCTCCCCATCAAATTCCACACAATGATATTCAGCATATTTTTTTAAGGCGCCATTTATGGTAGAAAGTGAGATCCTTTCACCGGTGTTTAGGTAGCCCGAGAAAAGAAAAGAATTTCCTCTCTTATAACGATGAGCCAAGCCTTGTTCAAGCGCCTCCAAAACACGCTCGACGTAAGGAATCGTTTGCCAGAGGTAGCTAGTAGCATCATGCTGCAATTTATTCGTTTTCGACATCAAGAAATAAAAATATTTAACCCCACCATCAACGCTAACCGGTCGCACACTCCAATTATTAGCACGACCAACCTTAATATGGGCCATTTCATGGAACCGCATACCTGAAAACATCGCTATCAAAATATAACCAGCCACAAGGAGCCTTGACTCCAATGTCTTTACTTGATGCCAAGAAGAAATACCATATCTATCCCAAGGAAATGGATTAATCACCTCCACAGAATGCTTATACTCACCAGTGGGCAGCAGCTTTCTAGAAGTTGCTCTTCCAGACTTATATTCCTTACGCTTCGCCCTTATTTCCTCCAATTTGCCAGCAATAGATAAATCATCTATCGCACATTGAATTAGCTTCTTCGCAACCGAGTCCGGCATCTCTGGTGTAGTCTGATATTTTCTAGGTAGTTTTTTCTGCGCACGATCCTTAGCCCATTCCGTTTCACTGCGACTATCTCCAAAAGGCCAAGTACACAATCCGTCAGTAAGCTTTCCAGATTGCTCATAGAGCCACGAGAGCCCATAAATTCTTGACTTAAGCGTCCTATCCGTAATCAATCCTCCAGCTTTATTTGCGGACTCAGCCACCCAATCCTGAAACGCCTGAAAATCAAGATCGATAACATCAGAAAATCTGTCGATCCCCGCTTCTCTCATGAACCTTAAAAGACTTCTGACCCCCTTTGTCATTGCAACGCAAATAGTTGACCACTTGGGATATGTAGAGGGAGGATCAACCAACAATGAATAACAATACTCCTTAACCGAACTCAAATAACACTCATAACCCGGCATGGTTATATCGCTACCATCCTCAAAATGAATCTGGCTGAACTTAAGAACAACGGCCCTTGAGCGTAAACTTGGATACTCAGCAGAAAAATCCCAAACATTATCTTTATAAAATGACAATGTCGATATCTTAATTTTCGCTCTAACCGCCTCCGACACGCCCTTGAGATTAGTGTAAAAGCCCAGCTCATTATTCAACTCTTGGACAATATCTCTCGTAAATAAATATAGAGGAGAGCCTAAACGATCAACCATGCTTTCTCTCCTCATACAAGGAAATATCCCACTCCGGGATTGGAAAACTCAGAGCCTCAGACCTTATCCTCTCAATAACGCCTGAGTCATATTTTACAAGTATATAATTCTCCCAAATGAATCGCTTCTCAGAAGTAGCCTTCCTGTGCTCCAAATCAGTTATATCTCCAACCTGCAAAAGATAATCATGAAAGGCAATGAAGCAGAAGTACTTCTTTATATCAAGAAAGGTTATTATTAAATTCTGACACCCCAAACACACCTCATTACTAGCGCTACATAAGGACCCAGTTTTTTGCCCAGAAACAGGAGATTTCATCGGATCCCTGCAGTGATTTAAAAGAGCCTCGTGCATTCCTTGAGTACTCTCACTTGCTTCCAGAGACTCGCTAATCAAAGAGCCATCCTCAGCAGAGGAAAGTCGAACAAAAACTGCATCCTGATGAACTGCTCGTCGGGTCAGAAAGATTGGATCATCTAACCGCCTCAAATAATCAGCAGTTGTTGAAAGCCTAGCATGTCCTAATAACGCCTGAAGATAGTTCATATCTTCAGTCCTTAAGTATTCACTCCAAGCCATTGCTGGACGAATCAGTCGCGCCTGAATAGATAAAGGTTTACCATCACTGCTTGTTAATGCATGTTTTCGTGAAAAAGCTTGAAGAGCCCTTTTAAATGCGGAGCTACCTAGAGGCTGGCTAACTTTGAAACGATTGGCGTTTGCAATCCACAACTCATCTTGGCCGTCTTCCCTAATAGACTCGGTAATAGCACTCACCCGTTTAATTATCATCGCAGGCCAGCTATCGTTGCCTTTATCAGTAGGAATGGTCATTCCTTTCTTAAAAGACCGATACTTTTTCCAGTTAATCATGACACGACCATCATTCAACGGGTCAGGAACTAGGCAGTCTATTGTCAGGCGCTGGACAGTAAATGGATTCAACTGCGTTCTAATCAAGAGCAACAAGTAATATGGAATCAGGTCCTCTGCTTGAACCCAGCGATATACACCCAACTCCTTGTAAAAATCCTTTATCCTTCCCCCAAAATATTCTTTCAAAGCCCCCCAGAACTCTGGCGCAATTTTCTTCAATTCACTGCCAGATAGAGCTCTGCAACCTAATTTGTTTTCCCAGTACCAGACAAGATAATCTTTCTTTTTCCATGGCGTACGGTAATTGATAGGACAAGGCAACCCCAAATACTTTGGTTTATAATCAGGGCCAGCACCTATGCGGTCATAAAACTCGCTCAAATACTTGACACTGCCATTTTTACCATCCAGTGCCGTAGACTGAAAAAAAGCCTGCCCTTTTGGCAGCTTGTAAAGTGCATTGCTATTAAGCCTCATACATCCACAATTATTCTCCCACCACCAGATTCTATATTCTTCACTGGCCCAATATGACCTACTGCCAGACGGACCAATAGGAGCCACATCTTCTAATGGCGGAGCTATTCCAATCCATTTAGGCTGATACGTCTTCTCAAACTTAGACGCGCTTTCACGCATCCCACGCACAGCCGCATTGAGAATACCTTTCAACTCTTCCTGATCATATCCAATACAGGACGAGACAAGCGAGCTTGACTTGGGAAAGGCATTACGAACGGGAATAAAACTATCGCTAACCTTATAATGGCTACTCATTTGCAAAAATACGGGTGAAATTTTTCGATACATAGAGGCCGCAGTTGAATAGCTTAAACTTTTATCCTTTTTTAGCCATTCCGCAAAGTATCGCAGCGTATCCCCTGAGAGCTGCTCTGCTCTATAGATCAGAACACTTTCAAGAAATTTAAAGAACCTTGGAAGTATCTCGATAATCGCCAACCGACTTAAATGCCCCATCATATTTCTTCGCCTGTAAATAGCCCACACCACTACTCCGAGCACATCCCGAAATGAATCAGAGTATGGCTTGTCACTTAAGTCATATGCATATATTTTCGCCGTGTTCTTACATTCCGCAGTGAATTTAAGCTCTGTTTCAGCACGTTCCTCAGCCACAGTAAGGAAATAAAGAGAGCTAGACCTGTTTTCATTCATTAGCAGCCCCTATCAATCTATCAATCTCATCCTGTAGAGCTCTATATGTCCCAGCGTAGGAAATCAGTAAAGCCGTATGGACATAGAAATTCCGAGTCGTGTTCTCATTGGAGTGCCCCATTAAATTGGCCAACCCCGCCAGATCTTTATTCAAAAGGTAATGGTAAGTACCATATGTATGTCTTAACACATGAGGTACGGTCTTAACCCCAAGCCTCTCACTTGCCCTGGTAAACAACTTTTCTATCCAGTTAGCTGTCAACCTTCGACCTTTTTCACTTAAGAAGAGCACATCATCTACAACATCATTTCCAGCGATCGATTCTATTTTTTCTACAACTCTTTGCCTGTCAAAATCTACGTACTGCCAAAACTTAACAAGCAGCTTATTGGGTATCAAAACCAGTCTTGCTTTCCCCCCCTTGCCGATAACTCTCGCTGGAGTCGAGTGCCCTCTTAGATTAACCTCGGGCAGATCTTTTAAAGGAAACCCTACTACTTCAGATATCCTAAGTCCCGACTGAAGCATAAACGCTCCAATCAACTTATTCCTTAGCCTTACTTCTGAATTAGCGACCCCCGAAACCTCGGAAAGGGTATCAATGAACTTAACAGCAGTTTCCAAGATAAGAAATTTTGTATGATCTTTTATTTCTCTTGAGTGATGTCCTTTGGTGTTATATTTTTTCCGCAACCCGCCGTATGAGCTAGCGACCTCAATTGGATTCAAATCGGGACATAACTTTTTCTCATAACACCATACAAGATAGCGATAAGCACCTGTCGCTCTTGCATTTACAGTATTCCAGCTAAGCGGCACTCCAGATGCCTTTCGATAACCACAGAGCGCATCTACGTAGCTGTCAAAGACATCATCCGTAACATCTATAAGTTCAATTCCGGAGTTTTCCGACCAAACCAAAAACTCTTTAATATGTTCCGCGATAGTTTTCATACTTTTCGGCATTAATCGGCGGGACAAAAACCGCATGTAGGCGTTTGCCTCGCTATATGGTTCAGCTGAATCATTGAAAAACTGCGGAATTTTATGTGAGAGCTGTGATAGCTCGAATCGTGACTACTGCGAAAGTCAACATTGACAATCAGAACCATGTACTCTCCTCTGTGACCTGTCGCAAAGTCAGTACAAAACAAAGATAAGCCCGGAACGGCTAAATCCAGTTACTCAATTTTTTAAGAAACAAAACTTCGGAACTTTGCGGAAACGCCGAATACGCCTCGGTATCGCGAAATAGCTAATCTGCAACACTCATGGTTGCTGGGCTGCATATTTCGAGAAAGGATCTTCTCAGACCATTCGTAGAAGCTAGGCTGGCGGTGATATCAGTTTACATAGATAGCTGCCAGGCCAAGTCATACTAACAGGCATGCGCCAGGGCAACGACATGGGAAGCCAGTATCGTTCGGCGATCTACTGTACCGACGCCGCGCAACTCGCCCAGGCGCTCGATAGCCGCCAACGCTTCCAGCAGCAGCTGGACCGCGCCGGCCTCGGGCCCATCACCACGGAAATCGCCGACGCCCCGACGTTCTACTACGCCGAGGCCTACCACCAGCAATACCTGGCAAAGAATCCCGGTGGCTATTGTGGACTAGGGGGCACGGGCGTCTGCCTGCCCTGAGAAGGCCGGGATTAACGCGGCGGAAAAAGAAAACCCCGCGTTAGCGGGGCCTTTGCAGACTGAATTCCGACATCCGTGATCTGCGCCTCCATGGCGCTTTCCTTCTGGTTTCCTTGTTGTGCTAGGCGCGTTTCCCTGCGCAACGTCCATGTGCAAGTAGCCTAACCCGGCGGCCTTGTGAGCCAACAGTCGCCATCTTGCATCGCGCGATGTAAGCCATCACCTACAAACTCGCCGTCCGTAGCGAAGGCTATAGGCAATGGCTTACATGCATTCGGATTAAGACTCGACTGATGGCGATATCGTTCCACAGGCTGGCGAAATAATTTCAGGATGCCTTCAGATTAAGTCTCAGAACTGCCCTGCCTCCAGGAGATAGAGCGACTCGCTGCCGGCGCGCACGCTTGCCGTGAGCGAGTGAATCCTTGGCAGCAGACGGGCAAAGTAGAAGCGCGCGGTGGCCAGCTTGCCCTGATAGAAGTCGTCGCCTTCTCGCCCCATTGCGGCCTTGGCCATCAGCGCCCACATGAAGCATAGGCGGTGTAGCCGAACACGTGCAAGTACTCGACAGACGCGGCGCCGATCTCGTTTGGCGAACGCTTGGCTTCCTCGAGCAGCCAGCCGGTCAGCTCATCGAGGTTGTTCAACGCGGCCTCGAGTGGCGCGGTGAATTCGGCCATCTCGGCACCCGCCGAACCGATGAACGCCCGAATGTCCTCAACGAACGGCCGGTAGAGCTCGCCGCCGCTACCCACCACCTTGCGCCCCAGCAGATCGAGTGCCTGGATGCCGTTGGTGCCCTCGTAGATCTGCGTGATGCGGCAGTCGCGCACCAGCTGCTCCTGCCCCCATTCGCGAATGAAACCGTGACCGCCAAACACCTGCTGGCCATGCACGGTCGTTTCCAGCCCCAGATCGGTCAGGAAGGCCTTGGCCACTGGCGTAAGCAGAGCGACCAGCGCATCGGCACGCTGGCGGGCCTCGGTGTCTTCGCTGAACTTGGCGATATCCAGCTGCATCGCCACGTAGGTGGAGAATGCGCGACCGCCTTCGTTCAGCGCCTTCATGGTCAGCAGCATGCGACGCACATCCGGATGCACGATGATCGGATCGGCCGCCTTGTCCTGCGCCACCGGGCCGGTCGGCGCACGGCTCTGGATACGTTCGCGGGCGTACTCGATGGCGCTCTGGTAGGAGCGCTCGCCGGTCGCCAGACCCTGGATGCCTACGCCCAGGCGCTCGTAGTTCATCATGGTGAACATCGCCGCCAGCCCCTTGTTCGGCTCGCCAACCATCCAGCCGGTGGCGCCGTCGAAGTTCATCACGCAGGTAGCCGAGGCCTGGATACCCATCTTGTGCTCGATCGAGCCACACGACAGCGCATTGCGCTCACCCAGCGAGCCATCTTCGTTGACCAGCACCTTCGGCACGAGGAACAGCGAAATACCGCGCGAGCCGGGCGGCGCATCCGGCAGCTTGGCCAGCACCAGATGGATGATGTTCTCGGTCAGGTCGTGCTCGCCCCCGGTAATGAAGATCTTGGTGCCACTGACCTTGTAGCTGCCATCGGCCTGCGGCTCGGCGCGGGTCCGGATCATGCCCAGGTCGGTGCCGGCGTGCGGCTCGGTCAGGCACATCGACCGGCCCAGACGCCGGCGTACATGTTCGGCAGATATTTCTGCTTGAGCGCTTCGCTGGCGTGGGCGTAGATCGACAGGCAGGCGCCCGAGGTGAGCATCGGATACAGGCCGAAGGCCAGGCTCGCCGAGTTCATCATTTCCTCGACCTGCGCCGAGATCGCTTTCGGCATGCCCATGCCACCGTAGGCTGGGTCACCGCCCACACCGACCCAGCCACCCTCGGCATAGAGTCGGTAGGCCTCGGGATACCCGGCCGGTGTACTGACCTTGCCGTCCTGCCACCGGCAACCCTCCTCGTCACCGCTGCGGTTGAGCGGGGCAATGGTACCGGCAGTGATCTTGCCGGCCTCCTCGAGGATGGCGTCGGCGGTTTCGGCATCCACCACGTCGGCGAGCGCTGGCAGGCTCTGCCAGAGGCGGGGAAGGTCGAAAACCTCGTTGAGCACGAAACGCATGTCGCGCAGCGGCGCTTTGTAATCAGCCATGGGAAATCCTCGCAAGACGCTTATCGACAGCCTTGAACAGGCCGGTCTCCGGAGTCTAACTGAACAACCAATACCGAATTAAGCGTCTTTTTGTGACCGCATGGTTTTGTATGGTCACCGAATAACCCTAGCGGTCGAACAGCGGCCGCGCGCCCGTACGCACTGCGCCACGGCCGGCGCCGTGGACGCGAACGCAGTTGCGACCGGCCTTCTTGGCGGCGTACAGCGCCTGATCGGCCGCTTTGATCACGTCCTCCGCGCTGCGCTGCTCGCCGAGGCCCGCCGCCACTCCGATACTGATGGTCACCGACACGCTCGCTGCCGCCGCTCGGCCACGGGCTTGCCGGCCCAGCCGATCGTCGCTTGGGCGCTTGCCACGATCGCGCAACTGCAACGGATACTCCTCGATGGCCTGGCGTACGCTCTCCAGGTAAGGCAGGCATTGCTCTATACAGCGCCCGGGAAATAGCAGGGTGAACTCCTCACCGCCATAGCGATAGGCTCGGCCACCGCCCCCGACCTTGCTCAGCCGGCTGGCAACCAGGCGCAGCACCTGGTCACCGACATCATGTCCGTGCGTATCGTTGAAGGCCTTGAAATGATCGACATCGGCCATCGCGACCACATAGCTGCGTCCCAGCCGCTGCAGTCGCTCGTTCAGTGCCCGACGCCCGGGCAGGCCGGTCAGTTCGTCGCGAAATGCCATCAGGTAGGCTTCGTGCGCTATAGCTCCCACGAGCATCAGCATCGCGTGGCTCGCCAGTACATTCAGCGCGAAGGGCCAGGCAAAAGTCTGCGGCAGCATGAACAACAGCGTACCCAGCGCGACCAGGCCGGCCGCATGCGTCGGGCGTGGTTGACGCAGGTACTGAACCAGCAGCACGACCCAGGCCAGCAGAAACGCCGGATACGCCAGCTGGATCAGCGTCAGCCAGGGGAGCTGCAGCATCGGCCAGCGGATTTCCACCAGCCAATCGTGCATGGCGAGCGGAAAGCGCTGCGCCAGCGCAGCCGCCATCACCGTTACGATGAACAGCACCGCAGTTCGGGCAAGTGCCTCCTGCAACAAATGAGTGCGCTCGCGCCAGGCGCCGAACAGACCATATAGCAATGGCAGCAGCAGGCTGCAGAGATGAAAGATCAGGCCGCATCGGGCCGTAACTGTCCGCTGGCCCGGTAATGGTCGACCTGGTTGTCGAGCAGGAAATAGGCGAGGTAGATCACCGCCAGCATGAAGCCTTCGCGGATCCGCCCGTAGCTCAGGCAAAGGGCGGCACCGAGCAGCAGGAGCAGAGTCGGCAGCACGTTATACAGCGATGCGAAGAATTCGCTCAGGGCGGGCTGGCGCGCCATCACCAGCCCGGTGACGAGCAGGACCGCGGGAGCCGCGAAATGGGATGGGCGAAACGCGTGCGGGCGTGACACAAGCTGACCGTCAGGTTGTGGAGGCTGGCATTTTGCCCTCACCCGACTGGCAAGGCACGTGACGCTTTGGCAAAAAACCAGATGAAATGAAAAAGGCCGCTGCAACGCAGCGGCCTTTGCTCGACGCCTTCGTCCTCAGAAACCGAGGGCGAAGTCCTCTTCAGCCATATCCATCAGGTTGTCCGCGCCGGAAAGGATCGCCGCCACATGCGCACGGGTGCGCGGCAGGATGCGCCCGTAATAGAAGCGCGCGGTCTGCAGCTTGGCCTTGTAGAAGCCCTCCTCCTCGGTGCCGGCGGCGAGTTTCTCGGCCGCGACACGCGCCATGTCGGCCCAGAAGTAGGCCAGGCAGGCGTAGCCGGAGAACATCAGGTAATCCACCGAGGCAGCGCCTACTTCCTCACGGTTCTTCATCGCCGCCATGCCGATCTTCATGGTCAGCTCGCCCCACTCCTTGTTCAGCTGCGCCAGCGGGCCGACGAATTCCTGGACGGCTTCGTTGCCTTCATTGGCCTGGCAGAACTTGTGAACGATCTTGGTGAAGCCCTTGAGCGCCTCGCCCTGGGTCATCAGCACCTTGCGGCCCAGCAGATCGAGCGCCTGGATCCCGGTGGTGCCTTCGTACAGACAGGAGATGCGGCTGTCGCGCACGTTCTGCTCCATGCCCCACTCGGCAATGAAGCCGTGGCCGCCGTAAATCTGCACGCCGTGGTTGGCTGCCTCGAAGCCGACTTCGGTCATGAATGCCTTGGCAATCGGAGTCAGGAACGCCAGCATCGCGTCGGCCGCCTTGCGCTGCTCTTCGTCGGCGCTGCGCTGCATGACGTCGACCTGCTTGGCCGCGAAGTACAGCATCGCGCGGTTACCTTCGGCGAAAGCCTTCATGGTCAGCAACATGCGGCGCACATCGGGATGCACGATGATCGGGTCGGCTGCCTTCTCCGGCGCCTTCGGCCCGGTCAGCGAGCGCATCTGCAGACGCTCGCGGGCATAGGTAATTCCGCCCTGGAAGGCGACTTCAGCGTGCGCCAGGCCCTGCAGGGCAGTACCCAGGCGGGCGGTGTTCATGAAGGTGAACATGCAGTTCAGGCCCTTGTTCGGCGGGCCGATCAGGAAGCCGGTAGCGCCGTCGAAGTTCATGACGCAGGTAGCGTTGCCGTGGATGCCCATCTTGTGTTCGATCGAACCGCAGCTCACGCCGTTGCGCTCGCCAACCTCGCCTGCCGCGTTGGGCAGGAACTTCGGCACGATGAACAGCGAGATGCCCTTGGTACCTTCCGGAGCATCGGGCAGGCGAGCCAGCACGATGTGGACGATATTCTCGGCCATGTCGTGCTCGCCAGCGGAAATGAAGATCTTGGTGCCGGTAACCTTGTAGCTGCCATCAGCCTGCGGCTCAGCCTTGGTGCGCAGCATGCCCAGGTCGGTGCCGCAATGCGGCTCGGTCAGGCACATGGTGCCGGTCCACTGGCCGGAGACCAGCTTGGTCAGGTAGGTCTGCTGCTGCTCGGGGGTGCCATGCTCGTGCAGGGTGTTCATCGCGCCATGCGACAACCCCGGGTACATGCCCCAGGACCAGTTGGCTTCGCCGATCATTTCGCTCATGGCCATGCCGAGCGACTCCGGCAGCCCCTGGCCACCATGCTCGACATCATGCGCCAGGCTCGGCCAGCCGCCTTCGACGAACTGCTGATAGGCCTCCTTGAAGCCGGTCGGCGTCTTCACCCCGGTCTCGGTCCAGGTGCAGCCTTCGGTGTCGCCGACGCGATTCAGCGGTGCCAGGACCTGCTCGCAGAACTTGGCGCCTTCTTCGAGGATGGCGTTGACCATGTCCGGGGTGGCGTCTTCACAACCCGGCAGGCTCTGATAGTGCGCCTCGTAACCGAGCAGCTCGTCGCGTACGAAACGAATATCGCGCAAGGGGGCCTTGTAGTCGGGCATAGCGTAAACCTCAGCGGTTGGTTCTAGTCTGCTGACCGGCAAGCGGTCATGGCGTATGGAGGTGCTCCAACGGAGCGACCATCATCAAACAGGTGTTTGAAACATACGTTTATGGCAGAGCGAATGTCAAGCAGGGGCCATGACGCCGTTCATCGCCTTTCAGAGAGAAATGGGAGGGAAAAACGCCTCGGGAGGCGAGGCGGCTCAGGCCTGAGTGTCGATCAGCGTACCGAGCACTTCATCGGCGCTGCGGATCATGCGCACCGCAGCCATGGCATCGTATTGACCGCCGCGCAACTCGAGCATCTGCTCGCCGAGGTCGGTCAGTGCCAGGGAATTGCTCACAGCTGGCACAGCGGAAGTGGCGATGGCTGCACCGGCGTCGTCGATACGCCGCTGCCCGGCCTGATAGGCCGCCAGCGCCGAACCAAGAAAGCTGTTGATCTGCATGGCCATGCTCGTGAAGTCGTTCTGCCAGCATTCAAGCAGGCATTGGCACGCCTCGCAACCCGGCGTGCCGGATGCGGCTCACGAATCCGCCGGTATCGCGATGCCCAGCGGCGCCAGCGTCACGTGTTTCGCCACCGTCGAGGCATCCGACTCCTCCAACCATGGCACCGTACCCAGGCAGGGTGCGGGCATCAGCTCGCCGAGCGTGGCGAGATTCTCCGCCAACCGTGAGGCGTGCGGATCGACCACATTGGCGATCCACCCAGCAAGGGCAAGGCCGTCGCGGTGGATCGCCTCGGCCGTGAGCAAGGCGTGGTTGATGCACCCCAGCCGCACCCCGACGACCAGCAGCACCGGCAACTGCGACGCGACCGCAAGGTCGGCCAGGGTTTCCCGACCGCTCAGCGGTACGCGCCAGCCACCGGCACCTTCGACGAGGGTGAAATCGGCCCCGCGCGCCAGCACGCGCTCGATGCCCGGTCGCAGGGTCGCAACGCTCAGTTCGACCCCTGCCTCCCGGGCGGCGATGTGGGGAGCGATGGCGGGCTCGAAAGCCAGTGGGTTCACCGCCGAATAGTCCAGCGGCGGATTGCATTGCGCCTGCAGCGCCAGCGCATCGTCGTTGCGCAGGCCCGCGACGGTGTGCCAGGAACCCGAAGCGACAGGCTTGACCGCCGCCGTGGACAGCCCGGCCAGACGCGCGGCGCAGAGCAGCCTGCGGCGATGGTGGTCTTGCCGACATCGGTATCCGTGCCGGCGACGAAGAAGGCTTTCATGCACTTATCCCGTACGAAAAAGATGCCGCTCACTGGCGCTTGCGCAGCACGCCATAGATCGCGTGATAGGTCGCCGGCAGTCCGCTGGCGCACCGGAACGACTCATAGGCGGCAACCAGCGCGCGAACGCGGGCGCGCCCGGTGAGGCCACCCGGGCGGCCTGGATTCAGATTGTGCGCACCGAGCGCCTTGAGTTCCTGGGTCAGCTGACGCAGGTCGTCGAAATAGAGGACCTCGGGGCGAACCTGCAGACTGACCAATTGCAGACCGCTGGCCTCGCAGAGTGCGCGGTACACCGCCTCGCTACGGAAACGGTTGACGTGGGTAAAGCCATCGACGCGCTGCCAGCTGTCACGCAGCTCGGCCAGTGTCCCGCTGCACAGGCTGCTGAAGGCAAACACTCCGTTGCTGCGCAGCACCCGGTGTGCCTCGCAGAGCACCGAGGAAAAATCCTCGCACCACTGCAGCGCCAGGCTGCTGAAGATCAGATCGGTGCTATCCGCGCGCATCGGCAGCGCTTCGGCATCGCCGGCCACGAAATGCGTCGCGCCGCCACGCGGTCGTGCATAGCGCAGCATGCCCTCGGCGATGTCCAGGGCGACGCCCCGGGCCTCGGCAAAGCGCGAGTGCAGCACGCGGGAGAAATGCCCGGTGCCACAGCCCAGGTCGAGCCAACTGGACGGTTGCCAGTCACGCGGCAGGTCGGCCAGCAGCGTCTCGCCAACCCGTCGCTGCAGCTCGGCGACGGCATCGTAACTGCTGGCGGCGCGGGAAAAGGATGCAGCGATCTGGCGCTTGTCGGGCAACGCGTGGGACGACAGCTCGGCCAAGTCAGTCCTCCTCGCCGCGCTGCATGAAAGCCAGCATCGCCGTTGCGATGTCCTCGGCACGCTCGAGTGGCAGCGCGTGGCTGGCGTTTTCGATCACATCGACCTCCACATCCGGTAGCCAGTCGAGCAGCGCCTGCGCAGCGGCCGCTGGCACCAGCGCATCATTGCCGGCGAACAGATGCAGCTGCGGGCCGACGAAGCGGCGCAGCGCCTCGCGCCCGTCGAGCGCAGCCAGCAGCTGCAGCCCGGCATCGAGCGCGGCGACCGGACACTCCAGGCGACTGACCTCGAGCTGCCGGGCCAGGGTGCGCGCATCGAAGCCGCCCCGACTGGCCAGCAGGCTGAAGCGCTTTCGTGTCTCCTCAGGCCCCAGGCGAAATGCGGCATGAAAGGCCTCGAACACTTCCGCCGGCATCGCCGCGGGCCAATCGTCCCGACTGCGAAAGCAGGGGTTGCTGCACAGCGTGATCAGCCCGTTGCAGGCATCGCCTCGACGTGCCGCCAACTGTGTGGCCAACATGCCGCCCAGCGACCAGCCGGCCAGCCAGCTGTCGGCTGGCAGCCGGGCATCGAGCTCATCCAGCCAGGCATCGGGATCACCCAGCGTCGGCAAGGAGACGATATCCACCTGCAGATGCGGCCCCCGTTCGCGCAGCAGCTCGGCCAGGGGTTCCAGCGCGGCCGGGCCGAACGCCCAGCCAGACAACAGCATCAGTCGGTCACGCATCTTCAGCCTCCTTGACGAGTTGGCGCCAGCTCTCGGCCAGCGCCTGCAGCAGGCGCTCAAGCTGCGCTTCGCTGTGCGCCGCGCTGAGCGTGATGCGCAGGCGCGCACTGCCGGCCGGAACCGTTGGCGGGCGAATCGCCCCTACGAGGATGCCGCGCTCGCGCAGCAGGGCGGACAGCCGCAGCGCGCGCGCGCTGTCGCCGATCAACACAGGCTGGATGGGCGTCGGGCTGTCCATCAGGGTCAGCCCGATCTGCGCCGCGCCTTCGCGCAGACGCGCCACCATCCGCTGCAGATGCTCGCGCCGCCAGCCCTCGCTACGCAGAAGCTCCATGCTCTTGAGTGTGGCACAGGCAACGGCAGGCGGCTGGCTGGTGGTATAGATGTAGGGCCGGGCGAACTGGATCAGCGTCTCGATCAGCTCGTCGCTGCCGGCAACGAAAGCGCCGGCGGTTCCGAACGCCTTGCCGAGCGTGCCGACCAGTACCGGCACATCGTCCAGCTCGAGGCCGAAATGCTCGACGACCCCAGCGCCGATGGCCCCCAAAGCACCGAAACCATGGGCATCATCGACCATCATCCAGGCACCATGCCGCCTGGCCTGGGCGCACAGCGCCGGCAGCTCGGCCAGGTCGCCATCCATGCTGAACACGCCATCGGTCACCACCAGCGTGCTGCCTTCGGCCTTGCCCAGGCGCTTGCCGAGGCTCTCGGCGTCGTTGTGCAGGTAGCGCGAGAAGCGTGCCCCGGAGAGCAGGCCGGCATCGAGCAGCGAGGCATGGTTGAGTCGGTCCTCGAGCACCGTATCGCCCTGCCCCACCAGCGCGGTGACCGCGGCCAGGTTGGCCATGTAGCCGGTGGAGAACAGCAGCGCGCGCGGCCGGCCGGTGAACTCGGCCAGCGCCTCCTCCAGTTCGTGATGCGGCCCACTGTGACCGATTACCAGATGCGAAGCGCCGCCACCCACGCCCCACTTCGCCACGCCGTCCTGCATGGCTCGGATCACCTCGGGATGGTTGGCCAGCCCGAGGTAGTCGTTGGAACAGAAATTCAGCAGGCGCTGGCCATCGACCACCACCTCGGGGCCCTGGGGGCTGGCAAGCAGCGGGCGCTGGCGATACAGATGCTCCGCGCGGCGGGCGGCGAGGCGGGCTTGAAGATCGAAGGGCATGTACGGTTACCGTAGGAGCGAGCCTGCTCGCAGACGAGGTCTGGCACCTGCTTCGCGCGCGAACTTGCTCCTACATAAGGGGCCGGTCAGGCAGTGGCGTCGTAGAACAGTTTGGAATCGCGCTGCTCGATCAGCGCCTGCTCGATCGCCGCCTGGTGCACCTCGTCGTCATGCTCGTGGCGCTCCTCGGGCTGGATGCCCAGGCGCTTGAACAGCTGCATGTCCTTGTCGGCCTGCGGGTTGCCGGTGGTCAGCAGCTTCTCGCCGTAGAAGATCGAGTTGGCGCCGGCGAAGAAGGCCAGGGCCTGCATCTGCTCGTTCATCTGCTCGCGCCCGGCGGACAGGCGCACATGGGATTTCGGCATCATGATGCGCGCCACGGCGAGCATGCGGATGAAGTCGAACGGATCGACGTCCTGCTCCTCGGCCAGCGGCGTGCCCTTGACCTTGACCAGCATGTTGATCGGCACCGATTCCGGGTGCTCCGGCAGGTTGGCCAGCTGGATCAGCAGGCCGGCGCGGTCGTCCAGCGACTCGCCCATGCCGAGGATGCCACCCGAGCAGATCTTCATCCCCGCCTCGCGCACGTAGCTCAGCGTCTCCAGACGCTCGGCGTAGGTGCGGGTGGTGATGATGTTGCCGTAGAACTCCGGCGAGGTATCCAGGTTGTGGTTGTAGTAGTCCAGGCCCGCCGCGGCCAGGGCGCGGGTCTGCTCCTGATCGAGCTTGCCGAGGGTCATGCAGGTTTCCAGGCCCATGGCCTTGACGCCCTCGACCATCTTCAGCACGTAGGGCATGTCCTTGGCCGACGGATGCTTCCAGGCCGCGCCCATGCAGAAGCGCGTCGAGCCGATGGCCTTGGCCTCGGCGGCGGCCTCGAGCACCTTCTGCACTTCCATCAACTTTTCCTTGTCCAGACCGGTGTTGTAATGGCCGGACTGCGGGCAGTACTTGCAGTCTTCCGGGCAGGCGCCGGTCTTGATCGAGAGCAGCGTGGAGACCTGCACGCGGTTGGCGTCGAAATGCTGGCGATGCACCGTCTGGGCCTGGAACAGCAGGTCATTGAAGGGCTGGGAGAAGAGCGCCTTGACCTCCTCGAGGGTCCAGTCGTGGCGAATGACGGAAGCGGACGTGGCGCTCATGGCTGTTCCTTGTAATAAATAGCGGCTCGCGGGCCTGGCACGGATGCGGAATGGTTAGCCAAGGCCCCGGAGCTGTCAACCTGGAATGGAATCATGGTTTACAAGTGGCTAACTATTGAGCAATTTTGCCTATTGTGTGACGAGGCCATCGGCGACGGAGCGCTTTGCCACGCCTGTGAACGAGAGCTGCCCTGGCTCGGCGGTCACTGTGCGATCTGCGCCCTGCCACTGCCGACCGCGGGCCTGGCGTGTGGTGAATGCCTGCGCCATCCGCCCGCCTACGATCGGGTGGAGGTGCCCTGGCGCTTCGCCTTTCCGGTCGACACCCTGATCAATCGTTTCAAGCACCAGGCGCGCTGGCCCCTGGGTCGCGTCCTGGCCGACGGCCTCGCGGGCCATCTGCGGCACGCCTTCGGCGAAGGGCTCGAACGCCCGGATGCGCTGCTGCCGGTGCCGCTGGCGCGCCGGCGTCTGCGCCAGCGCGGTTTCGACCAGGCCAGGATGCTCGCCGCCTGGCTGGGTGCATCGCTGGCACTGCCGGTCGACACGAGCCTGCTGCGACGCAGCCAGGACACCGCACCGCAGCAGGGGCTGGATGCGGCCAGTCGCCGGCGCAACCTGCGCCACGCGTTCACCCTGGCGAGCGATGCCCAGGTGCGCGGGCGGCACTTCGCCCTGGTCGACGACGTGCTCACCACCGGAGCTACCGCCAGCACACTGGCACGCCTGCTCAAGCGAGCCGGCGCGGCGCGGGTGGACGTCTACTGCCTGGCCCGGACGCCCAAGCCGGGGGATTGAGTGCGCCGTCGTGCACGGTGGAAATTCGCTGCGCGAGATTCATGCCCTACGTACACTGCACGGCCCAACTCGCGGAGCCGGTCATGTCCCATCCCTTCGGCAACCTCACCCCCGACCTGGTCCTCGATGCCGTGGAAAGCCTCGGCTTTCTCAGCGACGCCCGTGTACTGGCGCTCAACAGCTATGAGAACCGCGTCTACCAGGTGGGCATCGAGGATGCCGAACCGCTGATCGCCAAGTTCTACCGCCCCGCCCGCTGGAGCGATGCGGCGATCCTCGAGGAGCACCAGTTCAGCCTGGAGCTGGCCGAACATGAGGTGCCGGTGGTGGCGCCGCTCGCGCGCAACGGCACGACGCTGTTCGAACACGCCGGCTTTCGCTTCGCCCTGTTCCCGCGGCGTGGCGGTCGTGCGCCGGAGCCGGGCAACCTCGATCAACTCTATCGCCTCGGCCAATTGCTCGGGCGCCTGCATGCGGTGGGCGCCAGCCGGCCGTTCGCGCACCGCGAAAGCCTCGGCGTGCAGAACTTCGGCCATGATTCGCTCACCACCCTGCTCGAGGGCGACTTTGTCCCCCGAAGCCTGCGCCCGGCCTATGAATCGGTGGCACGCGACCTGCTCAAGCGGATCGAGGACACCTTCGCCCAGGTGCACTTCACGCCGATTCGCCTGCATGGCGACTGCCACCCGGGCAACATCCTGGCCCGCGACGAAGTCTTCCACCTCGTCGATCTGGACGATTGCCGCATGGGGCCGGCCGTACAGGACCTATGGATGATGCTCGCCGGCGAGCGTCACGAACGGCTCGGCCAACTGGCCGAACTGGTGGACGGCTACCAGGAATTCCACGATTTCGCCCCGCGCGAGCTGCCGCTGATCGAGGCCCTGCGCGCCTGCGGCTGCTGCATTACAGCGCCTGGCTGGCGCGGCGCTGGGACGACCCGGCGTTCCCCATGAGCTTTCCCTGGTTCGGCAGCGAGCGCTACTGGGGCGACCAGGTGCTGATCCTGCGCGAGCAGATGTCGGCGCTGCAGGAAGAGCCGCTCAGACTGTTCTGAGGACAGCCTAGCGGGGCGCCTTCAGCCCCGTGACGGTGGATGTGAAAAGCGACATCCACCCTACGAATCCAGGCGTCTGCGTAGGCTGGATCGCGCTTTATCGATCCACCGGGTGGCGATCCACCGGGTGGCGATCCAACAGGCGGCGATCTCGGCGGCTCAGGCCTCTTCGATCAGCCAGTCCAGCCGCCAACCGCCCTGGCTCTGCGCCAGGCGTTCGGCCAGCCACGGCAGCAGCTCGCGCAGTTCCTCCTCCAGCCCCCACGGCGGGTTGGCAATGGCCAGGCCCGAACCGGCCAGGCGACTGGCGTCGTCGGCGGGGTGGACGAACAGTTCGGCGCGCAGCAGTTTCGGGGCGCCGCTGCGGGCGAGGTCCTGATAAAAGCGCTTGAGCTGACGCTCGTCCTTGATCGGATACCAGATCACGCCGATGGTCTGGCGCATGCGGCCGAGCGCTTCCTTGAGCGCCGTGACGCAGCGGCTCAGTTCGTCGGCCTGTTCGAATGGCGGGTCGATCAGCAGCACCACGCGCTTCTCGCGGGTCGGCATCAGCGCCCGCGGTACATGCCAGCCCTCGCCCCGGTGCACCGCCACACGGCGGTCGCCGGACATGTTGTCCTTGAGCAGGGCGCCATCCTCCGGATGCTTCTCGTTGAGCTGCAGCCGATCCTGCTCGCGGGTCAGCTGCCGCGCCAGTTCCGGCGAGCCCGGGTAGTAGCGCAGCGCGCCGTCCGGGTTGAGCGAGCGGATCACGCCGAGGTAGTCGTCTAGCAGCGCCGGGCGGGTTTCGGCCTGCCAGATGCGGGCGATGCCCTGCAGCCACTCGCCGGTACGGCTGGCCTGGTCGCCGGCCAGGTCGTAGAGGCCGACGCCGGCATGGCTGTCGAGGTAGGCGAACGGGGCCTCCTTGCGCGACAGCAGGGCGAAGATCCGGCTCAACACCAGGTGTTTGAGCACATCGGCGTGGTTGCCGGCATGGAAGGCGTGGCGGTAGTTCATCTGATCGCTCCTCGAGAGGCGCGCAGTTTACTCGCGCGGCCCGCCCCTGCGCAGGCCGTACATGACCGATGACGTGTCCCTGCAGGTAGGCTGCGGCTAGAGTGTCAGGCATATCCACCCATCACACGGAGCCGACCATGAACCTGCGCGATCTACTTGGCATACAGCACCCCATCATCCAGGCCCCCATGGCCGGTGCCCAGAACCACCCAGCTCGCCGCGGCGGTGTGCCAGGCCGGAGGCCTGGGCTCGGTGCCGGCTGGCATGCTCGATCCCGCCGGCCTGGAAACGGAGCTGAGCGCCCTCGAAGCGCTGACCGACCGGCCCTACAACGTCAACTTCTTCTGCCATCAGACTCCGCCGCATGACCCGGCGCGCATCGAAACCTGGCACCGGTTGCTGGCGCCCTATTTCGCCGAGTTCGGTGTCGACCCGGCGCAGATCCCCGGCGAGGCGACCCGCCAGCCGTTCGACGCGACGATGGCCGAAGTGCTGGAACGCCATCGGCCGGCACTGATCAGCTTCCATTTCGGCCTGCCAACGCCAGACCTGCTGCAGCGCGCCCGTGCCACCGGCGCCAGGATCGCCTCCAGCGCCACCACGCTCGAAGAAGGCCTCTGGCTACAGGAGCACGGCGTCGACCTGGTGATCGCCCAGGGGCTCGAGGCCGGCGGCCATCGTGGCATCTTTCTCAGCGAAGACCTGACTACCCAGCTCGGCACCTTTGCCCTGCTACCGCAGCTGGTCGCCGCGCTGGATGTTCCGGTGGTGGCCGCCGGCGGCATCGCCGATGCACAGGGAGTGGCCGCCGCGCAGGCATTGGGCGCGGCCGGCGTTCAACTCGGCACCGCTTACCTGCTGTGCCCGGAAAGCCGCACCAATGCGCTGCACCGCGCGGCGCTGAAGAGTACGCGTGCCCGGCACACGGCGTTGACCACGGTGTTTTCCGGCAGGCCGGCGCGCGGCATCCTCAACCGCCTCATGCGTGAGCTCGGCCCGTTGCCCGACGGTGTGCCGGAGTTCCCCCTGGCCGGCAATGCCATCGCCGCGTTGCGTGCCAAGACCGAGCGTCTCGAGCTGGATCACTGCACGCCGCTGTGGGCCGGACAGAACGCCAGCGGTTGCCGGGAAGTCCCCGCCGCCGAGCTGACCCGCGAACTGGCGGCCGGCTGGCGCAGCTGATCAACCGCCCGTATCGATCAGCCGCGCCTGCGCCAGCGCGGTGAGATCGGCCGAGCCGGTGCAGAAGCAGACGACCCGCAACTGCTCGATGACCGCGCGGAAATGCTCGACCACCGCCTCGCTCGACTGCAGCGCGCTTTCCAGCACGGCGGCGGCCTGGGCGACGAGGTTGGCGCCAAGACGGATCGCCTTGGCCGCATCGACGCCGTCACGGATGCCACCGGAGCCGATCAACAGGGCCTCGGGGCAGGCCTGGCGCACCTGGCGAAGCGCCTCGGCCGTGGGAATGCCCCAGTCGACAAAGGCTTCGGCCACCAGCCGCTGCCGCTGATTGGTCGCCCGCGCCGCCTCCACCGCGGCCCAGCTGGTACCTCCCAGGCCGGCGATATCGAGCGCGGCGACACCCGCATCGAGCAGCCGCCGCGCCGCCGCGGGCGACAACCCGCAGCCGACCTCCTTGACCACCAGCGGCACCTCGAGCCGCGGCGCCAGCGCCTCGATGGCGCCGAGCACGCCGCGCCAGTCGCGGTCGCCGCCCGGCTGCACGGCTTCCTGTAACGGGTTGAGGTGGATGATCAGCGCATCGGCCTCGATCATCTCCACCGCCCGCCGCGCCTCGTCCACGCCATATCCCAGCACCAGCTGCGCGGCGCCGATGTTGCCGAGCAGCGGCACGTCCGGCGCCAACCGACGCAGCTCGCGGGTCAGCCCCTGGTTGGCATCGCCCGCCTCCAGCGCCACCCGCTGCGAGCCCACCGCCAGCGCGATACCAAGCGCCTGTGCGGCCTCGGCCAGATGCCGGTTGATCGCCTCGGCGCGCGCCGCGCCACCGGTCATCGAGCTGATCAGCAGGGGTGCCGCCAGCGGCCGGCCGAACAGCGTGGTACCCAGGTCGATCGCGTCGAGGTCCAGCTCGGGCAAGGCGCAGTGCTCGAAGCGCAACGCTTCGAAGCCCGCGGATGCCGAGGCGCGGCGGCGCGAGGCATCGAGGACGATGTCCAGATGATCGTTCTTGCGCGTGGTCAGCTCGTTGTCGGCCATGTCGTCCTCCTCGGTTACCGCGCAGGATGCCAGAAGACGGCCGGTTTTATGGCTCCATCACCCGAATGTATGGAGCTAGGCAGCGCGCGCGGGCGCTCCTTAGACTCGGCCGCACAAGAACCGGAGGTGCCACCATGCCCGAGACCCTGATCTGCCAGCGCAACCTGGCATTTGAACTGTACGAAGTGCTGGACGCCGAGGCGCTGACCCGGCGCGAGCGCTTCGCCGAGCATAGCCGCGAGACCTTCGACGCGGCGCTGGGCACGGCGCGCATCATCGCCGAGAAGTACTTCGCCCCGCACAACCGCAAGTCCGACGAGCACGAGCCGGTCTACCAGAACGGCGAGGCGGTGCTGATTCCCGAGGTCAAGCCGGCGGTCGATGCCTTTATCGAGCGGGTTTCCACAACGCCGGGCGCAGCTTCGAGGACGGCGGCATGCAGCTGCCCAACCTGCTGTCGCGCGCCTGCTTCGCCCACTTCCAGTCGGCCAACATCGCCACCAGCTCCTATCCGATGCTGACCATGGGCGCGGCCCACCTGATCGAGGCCTTCGGCTCCGACGAGCAGAAGCGCCTGTTCCTGCAGCCGATGATCGATGGCCGCTTCTTCGGCACCATGGCGCTCACCGAGCCGCACGCCGGCTCCTCGCTGTCGGACATCCGCACCCGCGCCGAACCGGCCGGCGACGGCAGCTATCGCCTGAAGGGCAACAAGATCTTCATCTCCGGTGGCGACCACCCGCTGTCGGAAAACATCGTGCACATGGTGCTGGCCAAGCTGCCGGACGCGCCGCCCGGGGTGAAGGGCATCAGCCTGTTCATCGTGCCGAAGTTCCTGGTCAACGACGACGGCACCTCGGCAAGCGCAACGACGTGCTGCTCGCCGGGCTGTTCCACAAGATGGGCTGGCGCGGCACCACCAGCACCGCGCTGAACTTCGGCGACAACGGCGAGTGCGTCGGTTATCTGGTCGGCGAGCCGCACAAGGGCCTGGCCTACATGTTCCAGATGATGAACGAGGCGCGCATCGGCGTCGGCATGGGCGCGATCATGCTCGGCTACGCCGGCTACCTCTACTCGTTGAACTACGCCCGCGAGCGTCCGCAGGGTCGCCTGCCGGACGGCAAGGACCCGGCCTCAGCGCAGGTGGCGATCATCGAGCACACCGACGTCAAGCGCATGCTTCTACTGCAGAAGGCCTACGTCAAGGCGCCTTCGACCTCGGCCTGTACTCGGCACGCCTGGTGGACGACGAGCACACCGCCGAGAGCGACGAAGAGCGGCGCAACGCGGGCGAGCTGCTCGACCTGCTCACCCCCATCGTCAAGTCCTGGCCCTCGGAGTTCTGCCTCAAGGCCAACGAACTGGCGATCCAGATCCTCGGCGGCCATGGCTACACCCGTGAATACCCGGTGGAACAGTACTACCGCGACAACCGTCTTAATCCGATCCACGAAGGCACCCACGGCATCCAGTCGCTGGACCTGCTCGGCCGCAAGCTGATGCAGAACAAGGGTGCCGGCCTGCGCCAGCTGCTCGGGCTGATCCAGGCCTGCTGCGCACGCGCCGCCGAATACGACTCGCTGACCGCACTGCGCCAGCCGCTGGAGCAGCACCTCGCCGGCCTGACCCGCGTGACCCAGGCACTGCTCGGCGACCTGATGGCCGGCAAGGTCAACCAGACCCTGGCCAACTCGGCGCTGTACCTGAAGGTATTCGGCCATGCCGTGGTTGGCTGGCGCTGGCTGGAACAGGCGATACGCGCCGAGCAGGGCCTGGCCGGCGGCCAGCCGGCGGACGCCGATTTCTACCGTGGCAAGTTGCAGGCGGCGCGCCTGTTCCTCACCTGGGAAGTCCCGGCCTGCGCGCCGGAGCTTGCCCTTCTCGAAGCGCGCGACGACACTTGCCTCGCCATGCAGGACGCCTGGTTCTAGCATCGACGAGCTCTCCACCCGAAGCGCCCCGCCGATGCGGGGCGTTTTTTTGACTGTCCGTCAAAACATCGGGTTACAATCACTGGCACGTCTCATGCATAACCAGCCGTTAGCATGATCGCGGCCAGTCAGTATCTATCGGAGCGCTCATTTGGACGTCGGCAACATCAACCACCTGTTTTTCATTGGTGCCTTGTTGGTTGCGGCAAGCATTCTGATGAGTTCGCTATCGGCCAAGCTCGGCGTCCCCATCCTCGTCATCTTTCTCGCTGTCGGCATGCTGGCCGGTGTCGATGGCGTCGGCGGCATCGTCTTCAACGACTATCAGCTGGCCTTCGTGATCAGCAACCTGGCGCTGGCGGTGATCCTTCTCGACGGCGGCATGCGTACACGCACCGCGACCTTCCGCGTCGCACTCAAACCGGCGTTTTCCCTGGCGACGCTGGGCGTGGCGATCACCTCTGGCCTGACCGGCCTGGCCGCCGCCTGGTTATTCGAGCTGCCCTTGCTGCAGGGCCTGCTGATCGGCGCGATCGTCGGCTCCACCGACGCCGCTGTGGTGTTCAACCTGCTCAATGGCAAGGGGCTGAACGAGCGGGTCGGCTCGACGCTGGAGATAGAGTCGGGCAGCAACGACCCCATGGCCATGTTCCTGACCGTGGCGCTGATCGACATGCTGCTGGCCGGCCAGACCGGCTTCAGCTGGGACTTCCTGCTCAAGCTGGTCCAGCAGTTCGGCATCGGTACGCTGCTCGGCCTGGCCGGTGGCTGGTTGCTGCTGCAACTGATCAACCGTCTTTCGGTAGCCGACGGGCTCTATCCGCTACTGGCGGTGGCCGGCGGCCTGATGATCTTCGCCCTGTCCAGCGCGGTCGGCGGCAGCGGCATCCTGGCGATCTACGTCTGCGGCCTGCTGCTGGGCAACCGGCCGATCCGCAACCGGCATGGCATCCTGCACATGTTCGACGGCCTGGCCTGGCTCAGCCAGATCGGCATGTTCCTCGTGCTCGGCCTGCTGCTCACGCCCAGCGATCTGTTGCCGATCGCCGTTCCGGCATTGGCGCTGTCGCTGTGGATGATCCTTTGCGCCCGCCCGCTCGCGGTGTTCGTCAGCCTGCTGCCGTTTCGCAGCTTCCATCTGCGCGAGCGGCTGTTCATATCCTGGATCGGCCTGCGCGGCGCCGTGCCGGTGATCCTGGCGGTGTTCCCGCTGATGGCCGGACTGGAAAATGCCCAGCTGTTCTTTAACGTGGCGTTCTTCATCGTTCTGGTGTCCCTGCTGCTGCAGGGCTCGACGCTGGCGTGGGCGGCGAAAAAGGCCAAGGTCGAGGTTCCGCCCTCGCCACTGCCGATCTCGCGTACCGGCCTGCAGGTCCATACCACCAGCCAGTGGGAGCTGTTCATCTACCGCTTGAGCGCCTCCAATGGTGCGTCGGCGCCGCCCTGCGCGAACTGAAGATGCCGCCGGGCACCCGCATCGCTGCGCTGTTTCGTGGTACCGAGCTGCTGCACCCGTCCGGCAGCACGCGGCTGCAGGTCGGCGACATCCTCTGCGTGATCGGCCATGAAGAAGACCTGCCGGCGCTCGGCAAGCTGTTCAGCCAGGCGCCCAAGCGCGGCCAGGACCTGCGCTTCTTCGGCGACTTCATCCTCGAAGCCGACGCCCAGCTCAGCGCCATCGCCGCGCTCTACGGGCTCAAGCTCGGCGAGGTGGATGGCAGTCGCCAGATCGGCCGCTTCCTTGCCGAGCAGATCGGCGGCCAGCCGGTGGTCGGCGACCAGGTCGAGTGGAACGGCCTGACCTGGACGGTCGCGGCAATGGAGGGCGGCGAGGTTCGCAAGGTCGGCCTGCGCTTCCCCGAAGGCGAGAAACCCGACCCTCAACTGCTGCTGTGAACCAACCGGATTGCGGTTGATCTTACGGGCTCGCGCTGCCCCGGCGCAGCCCGTAGACTCATCGCTCGTTCGACCTCCCAGATGGCATTCATGGCTCCCTTGCGCACGTTCCTGCTGGCCCTCCTGCTCACCCTGTCCGGCCTCGCGCCAGGTCTGCAGGCACAGCCGCTCGACGCCCTGAGCGGCAACCAGGCAAGCGCCGAAAGCGAGAGCAAGCCGGCCCAGCCGAGCCTCACCGAGCAGGCCCAACAGCAGCAGGACCAGGCCGCGACCAGCGCCCAGCAGCTCGAGGACCTCAAGCGCCTGCTCGCCCAGGCGCCGCGCGAGATCGAAACGGCGCAGCGCGACCTCGGCAAGCTCAAGGCCGGGCCGACGCCCGACCCGGCCAAACGCCATGCCGGGCTTTCGGTCGAGGCGCTGGAGCAGCGCCTGGCGCAGCGCCTGACCGAGCTGTCGGACTGGCAGAAGCAGCTGACCGAAGCGAACAGCCTGATCATCACCGCGCAAACCCGCCCGGAGCGCGCGCAGTCGCAGATCGCCAATGCCCAGTCGCGTATCCAGACGCTCAATGCGCAGCTGAAAAGCGGGCGCGACAACGGCAAGGCGCTCAGCGACGAGCAGCGCGCACTGATCGAGGCCGAGATCGCCGCACTCACCGCGCAGATCGAGCTGCGCCGCCAGGAGCTGGCAGGCAACAGCCTGCTGCAGGACCTGGGTAAGGCTCGCCGTGACCTGCTCGCCGAGCGCATCCGGCGGGCGGAGGAAGAAACCCAGGCGCTGCAGAGCCTGATCAACGAGAAGCGCCGGGCCGAATCGGAGCAGACCGTGGCGGAGTTCTCGGCACGGGTGCAGCAGGCGGGCTCGGACAAACTGCTCGCAGCCGAAAGCGCCGAAAACCTCAAGCTGTCCGATTACCTGTTGCGTGCCACCGAACGCCTCAACCGCCTCAACCAGCAGAACCTGCAGACCCGCCAGCAGCTCGACATGCTCAACCAGACCGAGCGGGCACTGGAGGAGCAGATCGCCGCGCTCGAAGGCAGTCTGCTGCTGTCGCGCATTCTCTATCAGCAGAAGCAGGCGCTGCCGAGCCTGCAGCTGGACAAGAATCTCGCCGATGAAATCGCCGATATCCGCCTCTATCAGTTCGAGCTGAACCAGCGCCGTGAAGCCGCAGGCAATGCCGCCGCCTACGTCGAGCAGCTGCTCGCCCAGCAGAACGAAGAGGAGGTGACGCCGGAACTGCGGCGCACCCTGCTGGAGCTGGCGACCACCCGCAACGAGCTGCTCGACCGGCTGAACCGCGAACTGGACGCCCTGCTCAACGCATCCATCACCCTGCAGCTGAACCAGAAGCAACTGCAGGACACCGCGCGCGCGCTCAGCAATACCCTCGACGAGCAGATGTTCTGGATTCCCAGCAACAAGCCGCTGGACTTCGACTGGCTGCAGGGCGCCCCCTGCGCCTCAAGGCCCAGCTGGCGTCGATACCCTGGCGGTCCGCGCTGCAGGAACTGGGGGCAGGGCTCAAGGAGCGCCCGCTGTTCTTCCTGCCGCTGCTGCTGTTGATCGCCGCCCTGCTCTGGTGGCGCCGGAAGATCGAGGCCAAGCTCAGCTCGCTGAGCGAAGAAATCGGTCACTTCCGCAAGGATAGCCAGCTGCATACACCGCTGGCGCTATTGCTCAACCTTTTGCTGGCCTTGCCCGGCGCATTGTTCCTCGCCCTCTGCGGCTATCTGCTGCAGATGGACGCGCGCGGGCAGAACTACGTCCTCGGCGCCGCCCTGTACGAAATGGCCCAGGCCTGGCTGGTGTTCTACAGCGCCTACCGCATGCTCTCGCCAGGGCGCGTAGCCGAGCTGCACTTCGGCTGGTCGCGGCCGCAGGTGGCCTTCCTGCGTGACGAGATTCGCCGGCTGGGGCTGATCGTCATGGCCCTGGTTGCCGTGGTCAGCGTCGCCGAGCATCAGCCGGCGCGCCTGGCCGACGACGTGCTGGGCATTCTCGTCGTGCTGACCTGCTTTGCGCTGATGAGCTGGCGCCTCAACCGCCTGCTGCTCAAGGGACCGTCGAGCCAGAACGCGCCGCCGCTGCGCCTGATGATCGGCCTCCTGTTCAGCGTGCTGCCGATCGCGCTGATCGTCGCGGTGGGCTTTGGCTACTACTACACGGCGCTGAAGCTGACCGACCGCCTGATCGACACGCTCTACCTGCTGATGCTCTGGGTCGCGCTGGAAGCCACGCTGGTCCGCGGCCTCACCGTCGCGGCGCGGCGGCTGGCCTACAAGCGCGCCCTGGCCAAGCGCCAGGCGCAGGGCGACGATGGCAGCGACACGATGGAAACCCAGGGCGAACCGGGGCTGGACATCGAACAGGTCAACCAGCAGTCGCTGCGCCTGACCCGCCTGACCATGTTCGGCGTGTTCCTCGTGGCGCTGTACTGGGTCTGGTCCGACCTGATCTCGGTGGTGTCCTACCTGGACAACATCACCCTGTACGAATACACCACCGGCAGCGGCGATGCCCTGACCACCGCGGCGATCAGCCTGAACAACCTGCTCGGCGCACTGCTGATCATCGCCATCACCGTGACCCTGGCGCGCAACCTGCCCGGCCTGCTGGAAGTCATGGTGCTGTCCAAGCTGCGTCTGGCCCAGGGCAGCGCCTACGCCACCACCACGCTGCTGTCCTATGCGCTAGCCGGCTTCGGTATCGTCACCACGCTGTCCACCCTCGGCGTCAGCTGGGACAAGCTGCAGTGGCTGGTAGCCGCGCTATCGGTGGGCCTGGGTTTCGGCTTCCAGGAGATCTTCGCCAACTTCATCTCCGGCCTGATCATCCTCTTCGAACGCCCGGTACGGATCGGCGACGTGGTGACCATCGGCAACCTGTCGGGCACGGTCAGCCGGATTCGCATCCGCGCCACCACCATCACCGACTTCGACCGCAAGGAGATCATCGTCCCGAACAAGACCTTCATCACCGGTCAGCTGATCAACTGGTCGCTGAGCGACACCGTGACCCGCGTGACGGTCAAGGTCGGCGTGGCCTATGGCTCGGATCTGGAGAAGGTCAAGGAGCTGCTCTACAAGGCCGCCCAGGATAATCCGCGGGTGCTCAAGGATCCGGAGCCGCAGGTATTCTTCCTCAACTTCGGCGAGAGCACGCTGGACCATGAGCTGCGCATCCACGTGCGCGACCTCGGCGACCGCAACCCGGCGACCGACGAGATCAACCGTTTCATTGACCGCGAGTTCACCAAGGCCGGCATCAACATCGCCTTCCGCCAGGTCGACGTGTTCCTGAAAAACTTCGCCGGTCAGCAGCTGCAGCTCAGTGCCACACCGAAGCCTGCCGGCGATGAGCAGAAGCCGGCGACCGACGATCGCGGCTGAGGAACGTCCGGGCATCGCGTACCCTCCAACGTCCAGAACGCCCGGCTGCGGCCGGGCACTCCTCGCCCGCCTGCCGCCGCCGGAGACATCTTGAAAAGCCTGACCCAGCTGACCTTCGACAACCGCTTCGCACGCCTCGGCGATACCTTTTCCACCGAGGTCTCGCCGCAGCCGCTGAGCGACCCGCGCCTGGTGGTCGTCAGCGAGGCGGCCATGGCGTTGCTGGATATGGACCCGGCCGAGGCCGAGCAGCCGCTGTTCGCCGAGCTGTTCTCCGGGCACAAGATCTGGTCGACCGCCGAACCGCGGGCGATGGTCTATTCCGGCCACCAGTTCGGCAGCTACAACCCGCAGCTGGGCGATGGCCGCGGGCTGCTGCTTGGCGAAGTGGTCAACGAGGCCGGCGAGTACTGGGATTTGCACCTCAAGGGCGCCGGCAAGACGCCCTATTCACGCATGGGCGACGGTCGCGCGGTGCTGCGCTCGTCGATTCGCGAGTTCCTCGCCAGCGAACATCTGCATGCGCTGGGCATTCCCAGCTCGCGGGCCCTGTGTGTCACCGGATCGGATTCGCTGGTCTACCGCGAGCGCCCTGAGCGCGGTGCCATGCTGCTGCGCCTGGCGCCTAGCCATGTGCGCTTCGGCCATTTCGAGTTCTTCTATTACACCCGCCAGCACGCCGAGCTGAAACAGCTGCTCGAACACGTCATCGAGGCGCACTTCAGCGAACTGCTGGAACACCCCGAGCCGTTCCACGCATTCTTCCGCGAGGTGCTCGAACGCACAGCCGCGCTGATCGCCCGCTGGCAGGCCTACGGCTTCTGCCACGGGGTGATGAACACCGACAACATGTCGATCCTCGGCATCACCTTCGACTTCGGCCCCTATGCCTTCCTCGACGATTTCGACGCGCGGTTCATCTGCAACCACTCCGACGATACCGGCCGCTACTCCTTCGAGAATCAGGTTCCCATCGCTCACTGGAATCTGGCGGCACTGGCCCAGGCGCTGACGCCCTTCGTCGAGGTCAAGCTGCTGCGTGAAACCATGGAGCTGTTCCTGCCGCTGTACGAAGCCGAATGGCTCGACCTGATGCGCCGCCGGCTGGGCCTGACCCGTGCCGAGGAAGCCGACAAGGTGCTGGTGCAGACACTGCTCGGGCTGATGCAGGGCAGCCACGTGGACTACACCCGATTCTTCCGCGAACTCGGCGACAGCGAGCCGGAGCAGGCGCTGCGACGGCTGCGCGAGGACTTCGTCGACCTCAGCGGGTTCGACCGCTGGGCCGAGGCCTATCGCGCCCGCGTGGCCGCCGAGGGGCAGCTCGACCAGGCCTCGCGGCAGGCGCGCATGCACGCGGTCAACCCGCGCTACGTGCTGCGCAACTACCTGGCCCAGCAGGTGATCGAGGCTGCCGAACGTGGCGATTACGCGCCGGTGCGCGAGCTGCACGAGGTACTCAGCCGCCCGTTCGACGAGCAGCCCGGCCGTGAGCGCTACGCCGAACCACCACCGGAGTGGGGCAAGCACCTGGCGATCAGCTGCTCGTCCTGACTGTGCCAGTTGTTGCGCAACCGACCCCGCCGCCGCCCTGAAAAAAAGGCCGCCAACGCCGCCCGGCGCGGGGCGGCGGCCGTGTGCGCAGCTTTCCGCCGCCGCTGCGCAATGGCTTGCGCAATGACATGCGAAGCGCTGCACAGCAGGTGCGCAGCCGCCTCGACGCAAAAAGCCTAACCAACTGATATATATACGATTTTTCAAAACAGGCATGACACTTGATTGAGTCTTGTCGCCACTCTGGCAAAGACCCTACAAGCAAGGAGAGCACTCATGCCAACACCCGCGTACCTGTCCCTCGAAGGCACCAAGCAAGGCCTGATCACGGCCGGCACCTTTACCGAGGACTCGGTCGGCAACATTTTCCAGGAAGGACACGAAGACCAGATCCTGGTGCAGGCCTTTCAGCATCAGGTCATCATCCCGCGCGACCCGCAGTCGGGCCAGCCCACCGGCCAGCGCGTGCACAAGCCGCTGATGATCACCAAGGTGTTCGACAAGTCGTCGCCGCTGATCTTCAACGCCCTGACCTCCGGCGAGCGCCTGTCCAAGTGCCGCCTGGAGTGGTACCGCACCTCGGCCACCGGAACCCAGGAGCACTACTACACCATCGAACTGGAAGATGCGGTGATCGTTGACGTGCAGTCGCGCATGCCGAACTGCCAGGACCCGAACATGGCGCACTTCACGCATCTGGAAGACGTCTACTTCACCTACCGCAAGATCGTCTGGACCCACGAGGTCTCCGGCACCTCCGGCTCGGACGACTGGCGCGCGCCGATCGTCTGACCCGCGCCGCGTCACCGGGCCCGTCCGGTGGCGCGGCTTTGCCGCTGGCCGGGGAACGACCGCGGCGAGCACTAGACCGGCAGGGTCACCCTGAACAGCGAACCCTTGCCCTCCTCGCTTTCCACCTGAATCCGCCCGCCATGGGCCTTGACGATCTGTTCGGCGATGTACAGCCCGAGCCCGAGCCCGGCACTGCACTCGCTGCCCTCGGCACGCTCGAACTGCTGGAAGATGCGCGACAGGCTTTTCGCACTGATGCCGATGCCGTGATCGCGGACCTGGATGCAGGCGCCGTCCGGCACTCGCGATACGCTCACCTGCACCGGCTTGCCGGCGCCATAGCGCATCGCATTGGTCAGCAGGTTGGCCACCACCTGTTCGATACGGAATCCGTCCCAGACCCCGACGATCGGCTCGCACTGCTGGTACTGCAGGCTGCAGCCCTTGGCCTCCATCTGCGGGGCGAAGTTTTCCACCACGTTGCCCACCAGGCCGACCAGATCGACCTCGTGCGGGCGGATCGACAGCTTGCCGGTGCGGATGCGCGAGACATCCAGCATGTCGTCGATCAGGCGGATCAGGCTCTGTACCTGGCGCTCGTCCTTGTCGACCATGCTGCGCAGCTTGTCCTCGGTGAACGCCGCGAAATTGTTGCGTGCCAGCTGCATCCGGCGCAGCTGCACCTCGAGGATCAGCGTGTTGAGCGGCGTCTTCAGTTCGTGCGAGACGATCGACATGAAGTCATCGCGCATGCGGATGGCGCTTTCCAGCTCGGCCTGGGTGCTGCGCAGTTCATCGAGCAGCACCTCCTGCTCGCGGCGGCTCTTTTCCAGCGCCTCGAGCTGACGCGAAAGCGCCTTGCGGCTGCGGTACAGATCGACGAATACGTTGACCTTGCTGCGCACCGCATGGGCATCCAGCGGCTTGTGCAGGAAGTCCACCGCCCCGCTCTCGTAGCCCTTGAAGGCGTAGTTCAGCTCGCGCCCGGCGGCGCTGACGAAGACGATGGGGATCTGCTTGGTGCGCTCGGTGCCGCGCATCAGTTCGGCCAGCTGGAAGCCGTCCATGCCCGGCATCTGCACGTCGAGAATGGCCAGGGCGAACTCGTGCCTGAGCAGCAGCTCGAGCGCCTGCTCGGCCGATTCGGCCTGGTGCACGCGAATGCCCGGCATCTGCAGCAGGGCGCCCAGTGCCAGCAGGTTCTCCGGCAGGTCGTCGACGATCAGCAGGTTTGCCTCAACGGTGTGGTCGGGCATCGGTCACTCCAGTTCGCGCAACAGCTGGTGGATGTCGCGCAGGGGCAGTAGGTAATCCGGCGCGAAGCGCTGGAGTGCGGCACGAGGCATGGTGTCCACCTCGGCCTCGGCAGGATCCTGGACGATGGTCAGACCACCGGCGTGATGGATCGCCGCCAGGCCGGCGGCGCCATCCTCGTTGGCACCGGTCAAAAGGATGCCAAGCAATGCGGGACCCAGGGCGTCGGCCGCCGATTCGAACAGCACGTCGATCGACGGACGGGAAAAATGCACGGCGTCATCCTGACTCAGCGAGAGGCTGCAGTCGCTCTCGAGCAGCAGGTGATAGCCGGGGGGAGCAAAATACAGCGTTGCCGGCCGCAGTGCCTCCTTTTCGTCGGCTTCCTTGACCCGCAGCCCGGTCTTGCGCTGAAAGATCTCGGCAAGCTGCGTCGGTGTGCCGGCCGGTACGTGCTGGACCACCAGGATCGGCAGCGGAAAGTGGCCGCTCAGCCCGCTGACCAGGCGGCTGAGCGCCGCCAGACCACCGGCCGAGGTACCGATGACCACGGCTTCGAGGGGCGGCTCACGGCCGGCGAGAGAGGCGACGATCGCGCGGTTCATAGCTTGCGGAAGATCCGCTCCTGCTTGTCGAAAGGCTCGTAGAGATCGGCGCAGCCGGAGAACTCGACGGTCTCCTTGCTGCCCAGCCCGAGGAAGCCACGGTGGCAAAGCGATTCGTGAAACAGGCCAAAGGCCCGATCCTGCAGCGGTTTATTGAAATAGATCAGTACGTTGCGGCAGGAAATCAGCTGGGTTTCGGAGAATACGCTGTCGGTCGCCAGGCTGTGGTCCGCGAAGGTGACATTTTCCTTCAGGCTCTTGTCCATGATCGCCGAGTCATACGCGGCGGTGTAGTAATCGGCAAAGCTGCGCTTGCCGCCGGCGCGCTGGTAGTTCTCGGTGTACTGCCGCAGGTGCTTGATCGGGAAGATTCCCTGGCGGGCGCGCTCCAACGACTGCGGATTGATATCGGTGGCGTAGAGGATGGTGCGCTCGAGCAGGCCTTCCTCGCGCAGCAGGATCGCCAGCGAATAGACCTCCTCGCCCGTGCTGCACCCGGCCACCCATACCTTCAGCGACGGATAGGTGCGCAGCAGAGGCACCACCTGCTCGCGCAGCGCGAGGAAATAGCCGGGGTCGCGGAACATGTCGCTGACCGGGATCGTCAGGTACTGCAGCAGCTCCATGAACGCCGTCGCGTCATAGAGAATGCGCCGCTGCAGCTCGGACACGTTCTCGCAGCGCATCTGCCGCAGCGCCAGCAGCACGCGGCGCTTCATCGAGGCGGCCGAGTACTCGCGAAAGTCGTAGCTGTACTTGAGGTAGATCGCCTCGATCAGCAGCTTGAGCTCGATCTCCATGGTGCGGTCGGGCATTTCAGAGCAGCTCCACCTTCGGCAGCCAGACGCGGATCAGCGAAAACAGCCGATCGAGGTCGATCGGTTTGGCCAGATAGTCGTTGGCACCCGCGCGCAGACAGCGGTCCTGATCGTCCTTCATCGCCTTGGCGGTCACCGCGATGATCGGCAGCTTGGCCAGCCGCGGGTCCTTGCGTATCTCCTCGGTAGCCGCGAAGCCGTCCATCTCCGGCATCATGATGTCCATCAACACCAGATCGATCGCGCTGTCCTGCTGCAGCTTGGCGATCGCCTCGCGGCCGTTGCGGGCGATCTCCACCAGCGCGCCCTTGTGCTCCAGCGCGCTGGTGAGGGCGAAGATGTTGCGCACGTCGTCGTCGACGACCAGCAGCTTGCGTCCCTCGAAAGCCTTTTCGCGGCTGCGCGCGCTCTTGAGCATGCGCTGGCGCTCGGGCGGCATGTCCGACTCGACCTTGTGCAGGAACAGCGTGACTTCGTCGAGCAGGCGCTCGGGCGAACGGGCGCCCTTGATGATGATCGAGCGCGAATACTTGAGCAGCGCCGCCTCCTCGTCGCGGGTCAGGTTACGCCCGGTATAGACGATCACCGGCGGGAACGAGCAGATCTCCTCGCGGGCCATGCGCTCGAGCAGCTCGCTGCCGTCCATGTCCGGCAGCTTGAGGTCGATGATCATGCAGTCGAACACCGTATCGCGCAGCCGCTCCAGCGCCTGGGCGCCGAATTCCACCGCGGTGATCTCGACGTCCACGTCCTCGATCAGCCGCGACACGCTATCGCGCTGGCGGGCGTCGTCCTCGACCAGCAGGATGCGTTTGACCTTCTGCGACAGCTTGGCCTCCAGGCGGCCGAACACATCCTTGAGCTCCTCGCGGGTGGTCGGCTTGAGCGCATAGCCGACCGCGCCCATCTGCATCGCCGCCTCCTTGCGGTCCTCGACCGAGACCACGTGAACCGGGATGTGGCGGGTCGCCGGATTTTCCTTGAGCCGCTCGAGCACGGTCAGCCCCGAATGGTCCGGCAGACGCATGTCCAGCAGGATGGCGTCGGGCCGGTAGCGCTCGGCCGCCTCGAAGCCGGCATCGGCATTCTGCGCGAGCAGGCAGCTGTAGCCGAGTTCGTGCGCCAGGTCGCGCAGGATGCCGGCGAACTGCGGCTCATCTTCGATGATCAGTACCGCCCGCCGTCGAACGGATAGGCCGTCACGGTCGTCGGCGAGCGCCTCGCTGACCGGTGGCGGCAGGACGCAGTTCGCCGCCGCGCGGG